>SXGT01456042.1_pt1 | contig 13509 bp, 6 predicted proteins | sample 3176221 | NCBI WGS metagenome assembly SXGT01 (sample SAMN11356862, study PRJNA531348) | freshwater metagenome | isolation source: freshwater sample F1-120 | place: China: Fuxian Lake, Yuxi | collected 2017-12-25
CAATGTGTTCTCGATTACTTCAGTTGAAGTGCTTGGACCTGATGGCAGGCAAGTAGAGAAACTGAAGACCGGGCAGAACGCTCGAGTTCGATTCACGTACAAGACGCTTCGGGGCGGAGCAGACAAAGTGACCTTTGTCATGAGTCTCTATCGCCACGATATGTTCTATATCTGCGGCACAACCACGTTGATGGACAAGTTGCCACCGTTTGTACCTGGCGCTGGAGGAACAGTCGAGATTGAATTGCCGAATCTCAAGCTTCTTGCGGGATCGTACGTGTTCCGCGTTGCGATCGATGATGATCGGGCGTTTGGGATCTATGTCGAACAGTTTACCAAGCCAATTCAGGTCGTTGATACGATGGAAGCTGTCGGACTGATTGATATTGAACGTCGATGGACGGTGAAGGCGGAGGGCGTACAAAGCTAATCATGGAACGGATTGATCCCAAAACGGTATTGCCGCTGTTGAAAGCGGAACACACACATCGATATATGTGGGCAGCGCGGGGCGTGCGCGGGCACGTGCTTGATGCCGCGTGCGGTGTTGGCTATGGCGCTCCGATTCTGATGAATACCCCGGGAGTGACAGCGTACACCGGGCTTGACAATTCGCCGGATGCGCTTGCCTACGCAATGCGCGAGTATGCAGGAAAGCGAAGGACATTTGTTTGTGGAGATGTCTATCAACTGCCGTTTGAAGATGCGAGTTTCGACAGCATTGTCTCGCTTGAGACGATCGAACATCTCGAACACCCTGAGCAGGCGATGGCGGAATTTGCGAGAGTTCTAAAACCAGATGGAGTATTACTTGGCTCGGTTCCGCAGAAGGAATTTGAAGACCTTTGCACCACGGCGTATGGCCCGAATGAGTTTCATAAGACACAGTTTGGCCGCGAGAAGCTTGAGAGTCTTATCAAAGCAGGGTTCAGTGCATATTTGATCTGGAAAAGCTGGCTTTCGATCACCAGCGTTCTTGCGCCTATTGACTCGAAACATCAAGTGGCTGCGCTAGAGCCTCAAAGCGATTGGGGAAATCGACTTGGCTCCCTTCTTTTCGCTGCAACACGCGGCGATTCTTCTTTGCTTCCCGCAGCGCAGACCACAAGTCTTTTGCCAGCAGTTGAACTGGTGGATCATGAACGGGCGACGCTCACATGGCGTGACCGCGCAATCTCAAATCAGACCAAGATGATTGATGAGCGAGACAGCGTGATCAAATCGATGGAATTGAGGTTTGAGAACAAGAATATCGAAAATGCTGCACAGGCCCGGTTGGTGAGTGATCGCGATCGGATTATTCGCGAGACTGAGTTACGATTGGAAGCAAAGCGAGCTGAGAACATCGCCCAGGCTCGTCTGGTGGATGAACGAGATCGTGTCATACGCGACAACACCGCGACAATCGAAAGCAACTCACGGGAAATTGCAACGCAATCGAAGCTCCTCCAGGAACGAGACAGCCTGATCGCATCGCAAACTGGATTTATTGAGGAATGCAAAGCGACATTGCTTTCGACCAGCAATCTTGTTCGAGAGCGGGATGCCCAACTCGCTCAGAAAGGTGACGCCATTGCCGCGTTGACAATCGACCTGCAAGCGGCGAAGGCCGCGCAAGAATCTACATCACAGCAATGGACTGTGGTACACGCAGACCTTGCCAATGTCGTTGGACAATTAGCGACTGTGAGAGCACAACTTTCAGAGCTGCGAGAAGTCTATTCAAGAAGCGAATTGCAGGTGAAACGACTTGGCGATGAGCGCGATGCGGCCCATATTCAATTGACAGCGGTTTCAATACGTCTGGCCGAGCATGAAGGTCTGGTCAAGGCGCAATCGGATTTGATTGTCAACCGAGCGACTTTTATCAGGCACCTTGAGACACTCATTGTCGATCGGGACAAAGCGATCATCGAAATGACGAAGATGATTGATGAACGCACAGACCTGATTCGCAAGCAGGATCTGATTGTCGCAAGTCGCGACGCGACGATTCAATCGCAACTTCAGCTGATCGCCGAGCGAAATGCCCTCGTTGCTCAACAGGTTGCATCGATTTCCGCCCTCGAATCACGCATGGGAGACGCACATGCATTGATCACTTCGCTGCAGTTGACCATCGCCGCGAAAACGCATGATGTCAGCATGCTTGAGCAACGAGTTCACTCTCTCGGCGGTTCACTGTCGATGGTGCGAAAGGAACTTCGGCATCACCTTTCTGATCTTCAGCGACCTGCATATTGCCTGCGCCAAGCCACACGGGCGTTGGTTGGCCTTGTGAGGTACGATCGAACTGACGGAAAGGAGGGACCAGTATGAAATCGTACGACATCGCATTTCTACTTGGATATCCCGAAATTTCCGGCGGCACGAATGTCATCATGGAGCATGCGCTGGGTCTGACTCGGCTCGGCCACAAGGTGTCCATTGTCACACAGGCGAAGTTTGACCCGCAACGGCTATCGTGGAAGCCGGAAGCGATGACACTTCCATTGCTCTGCCACGCCGATTGTCGCGATCGCGTGTTTGATGCGACAATTGCGACATGGTGGCGCAGTACGTACGACATTCCATTTGTACACGCTCGTCGCTACGCATATTTTGTGCAGTCGATTGAGTCACGGTTCTTTCCCCCCGAACAGCCCGATATGAAAGCTCTCGCGGAGTATTCGTATCGAATGCCGCTTTCGGTGGTGACCGAAGCAACATGGATTCAGCGATATCTCGAAGGGCATTATGGTCGAAAAGCCAGCCTTGTGCTCAACGGGATAGATAAGAGCAACTTCTCAACCGAAGGCACAACCGAAGCTGCCCGCCCCAAAGACGGCATGCGAGTGCTTGTGGAAGGACCGCTTGGCGTTGAGTTCAAACGCACAGATCTTGCAATCGACCTCTGCCGCCAGGCGGGCATGAATGATGTCTGGCTGTTGACATCGAGTGAATGCAGCGAATACGCCGGGGCATCTCGTGTGTTCTCGAAAGTTCCGATCAGTCGTGTCGGAGATATCTACCGCTCGTGCGATGTGCTGGTGAAACTATCGACGGTGGAAGGCATGTTTGGTCCGCCGCTGGAGATGTTCCACTGCGGCGGAACGGCCATCACATCCGATGTCACCGGCCACGATGAGTACATGGTTCATGGTACCAATGGACTTGTCGTTCGCCGCGGACATGAGTCAGAGGTTGTCGATCACCTTCGCCGACTTCAAGCCGACAGAACGATGTTGAACTCGCTGAAAGCGGGCGCAATTGCCTCTGCCGGTCGCTGGCCCGATTGGCCTGCAAGCACGCTGGCATTTGCGAAGTATCTTGAGAATCTCATTGAATCACCCGGAGTTGACAAGCAAACTACCGAGGCAATGTTGGTCTCGCTTCGCGGAGCACTTCGACTCGCGGGTCCGTTGCATTCGTTGTTACGCCGCGAAATGTCGGGGAAAGAGGCCCTTCGAAGAGTGCAGCAGAAGGCCAAGGAGAAACTTGCCAACCGCCTCCCGGTGCTCAGACCTCTTTTGGCACCACAGGCAATCGAAGTTAAACCGGCCGCAAAACTGCCTGTTTCGCGGCTGCCCGACAAAGTTCAGGCAGCAGCTCTTGTTCGCAAGCAGACCTATCGCACAGCCTTTCTATTTCCCGCACGCGGGTTCCGCTGGCATGTTCCATCGAGCAATGACCGCCTCCAGCCATTGCTATTGCCACTTGAAGGCCCACCTGGTCGCCGCGAATTTCAAACGCTTGCGGCCTTTAAGCCTGATGTAACATTTGTACTCAATCCGGAACAGTTCGCACGCCGCGATATCGAGGCGTTACCGGGACTGGTGGTTGGACACACCTCTGCGCCGACTTCTAACAGTGAGCTTGAGCACTTGAGCGAACTGTTCCCAGCACACGATCGGCGCTGCGGGGTGCTTCATATTGACCAGCGAGAAGTGGGAACGCTTGCTTCGCGTTCGATTCGAACTCTCGGTTCGCTCCTGTTGCCGATTGATGATTCACAGTATCGAAACCTTGACACCTTTGAGCAATGGTCTAAGCGCCCAATTCCGCTCGCATTTGTCGGGCGCCCGCAACGGAACACCAGCGCAGCACTCGCAGATTTGGCGAACATTTCTGGATTTACTCGCATTGACCCAGAGCTTGACGACATCACTATTCGAGGGATGCTGGCGCAGACGCAGTGCGTGATTCACCTTCACGATCCACAGCAGCCACCTTCGACCGCATCGCTGGCAATACGCGATATGGCGATGGGGTGTCTTGTGATCGCGCACCGTTTCCGCGTGGATTACAGCCTGATGGCGGGTGAACATTACATCTATTACAAGGACCTTGCAGATGCCACCAGCGTGGCGGCAACCACCGTGGAGATTCAGGATCATCAGGATGTTGTTCGCTCAGTAGGACGGACACGTGCGCTCGAATTTTCCGCCTCAACGATTTTTCTTGATTTCCTCGAACGCCACCTTTGTTCTTCACACCCAGGCTTTGCGGAGGTCGGCCATTGACGATGATTGAGTCATCGCCACAGATCGACGCGCTCGTTCCAGAGCAACCACTTCCACGGGTGCGGGCTGCGCACGAAGTCGTTTCACACCGCGACTCGTTGCTTTCCATACTTGCCCGGCGGCTGAGTTTTTCGAAGTATCGAGCCTCGCCGCGCTATGCACGCGTACGAGCAATTCCGGGAAACCAGCATGCACCGGCTGTTCCGCTCCTGGTAGATACGTTGACGATGTACCTTGCGGATAGTCTCCCGACTTTTGCGGTTGCACGACTGGGTCCAGAAGGCATTGCACGCATTGCACGAGGAACTGAATCGTTTGTCAAACGGGTGGGATGGATTGTTCGAACGGGTGTTACGCCGCTGCGTTGGGGAGTTCGCAAGCTCCGGACAGGTCGTGCAGAACGTGCAGCGCACCAGCATCGCAAACACGTCGAGTCGCTCTTCATGTCGGCAACGCCGGGGAGCCGCAATCTTGGAGTGATGTTTGATGGCCGCGTCCGACTTGAAGGGTTCAAGGCCGAGAGCACGCGGGCACAGCTCTGGCTTCGATGCGTCAAGCCAGTCCATGAGCAATGCCAGGTGTTTGTGCACCTGTATCCTGAAAATCGAGATCTGCTTCCACCAGAACGACGGATTCATGGATACCTGTGCAAAGACCACTATCCAGTCATCGAAGTGAAACACTGGCGGGACGATCGGTATTTCCGTGATGAAATCGTGCTGCGCGATGTTTCCCCTGGGTATTACAGGATTGAAGCCGGCCTGATCGACGTTGCGACATTCCGGAGATTCCCGCTTGATGGTTCGTCCAAAACCTCCATTGATCTGGGATGGGTACGGATCGGCAGCGAGGTGGCATCATGACTTCAGTACGATCAATTGGGTCTGATTTCGGGAATCTCGCCGCAACCATCCAAAAACACGGCCGCGACCGCAGGCTCATAGGGTTCGATGTCTTTGACACACTGCTCAGGCGGAGGATCGAGCCTGAAACTGTGAAGGACCTGTCCGCGCGGCACTTAACGCGGCAATTGACCGGGCTGCTGGCTATTTCACCTTTACGAACATGGGGAATGCCGGATTGGAAATTGCTGCGGGAGAAACGCCGCGTACTTGAAATCGAGATGGGAGAAGAGACTGAGCGAGCCGGAGGTGACCACGAGTTTCGCCTTCGCGACATGGTGACTCGCTGGGTTTCTCAATGCGTGCCGCCGACAGTTCCGTTGCACCGAATCTCGGAAATATCCGCAGCAACCGTCGCACATGAAATCAAGATGGAGAGCTGCGCCACGCTTCCGACGAGCCACATCGTCCTTGCGCTTGAGACAGCGCGCCTTTGTGCGAAACGACTTGTGTATGTGTCAGACAGCTACATGAGCGACGAGGACATTCGGTTCCTCCTGGGCCACAACGGACTTCTCGAGTTTTTTGATGATGGCTACGTCTCCAGCGAATACATGCTGACCAAACGATCGGGCAGGCTGTTCGACAAAGTGATTGCAGAGGAAAGTCTGGCTCCACGCGATTTCTTGTTCATTGGCGACAACCAATATTCTGATCGCGATTCTGCCGCTCGCGTCGGCATTCAATCAATTCTGGTTCGAGATACTGCAGAAAAGGCGCGTCGAACCCAATTGCAGCTGGTCGATCAGCTCTCACGAAACAACTCGTTCTGGGTTGCACGGCATCAGCGCGAAATAGTCAAGGCCCTGCCAACGCGCCTGTTTGCAAATCCACGAGATGCATCTTCGCCCCACTATCACCTGGGCACGTTCCTTGCCCCGAGTTTCATGGCATTTACGCTCCACATTCTTGAAGAAGCAAAGTCTCGCGGACTGAGGAAAGTCTTCTTTCTTTCACGCGAGGGTCTGACATTCATCAAGATGTATCGACGGATCGTGCGGGCGCTTGGGTGTAAAGACCAGGCACCTGAGGCTGAGTACCTTGTGGTGAGCAGGGCCTCGACTTTCCTTGCTTCCAATCAGACGTTTGACATTCAGGCTCTGGAGCGCATCTGGTGGCAATACCAGGGACAATCGCTCGCACGGATCTTGAAAAATTTTTCTTTGCCGGTTGAGGAGTTTGGACCCCTGGCAATCAGCGCCGGGGTTACGGATCTTGATGCGCCTATCAGCAATCTTCATGCATGTACACCACTGCGTGCTTTCTTTGAACTGCCCGAAACGCAGCGTCTGTTTGCACTCCATCGAGACAATGCGAGAGACTTGCTGACTCGCTATTTCACCACACGGGGCTGGTTTGCAAGTTCTGGAGATCCAGCAGGCACTGTTGGCGTGGTGGATATTGGCTGGAAAGGTTCTATTCAAAGCAATATCCACAAAGCGTTTGAAACTCGCTCGGATGCGCCGGCGATCTGCGGATTTTATTTCGGCCTCACGCGAGACTTGCAGGATGAGTCTGTCACAAATCAGCGAATCGGCTATATGGCCGATACCAAGAATGGAGATTGGTTGCAGGAGTGCATCTTCAAGAACGGCTCTGTTTTTGAAATGTTCTCAACTGCGATGCATGGCGGCGCAGCGGGTTATGTTGAACGCGCTAATGGCACGGTCAAGGCCACGATCAAACTTGAATCAACCGAACGAGAGAATTTCAATTCCCACTTTGCCGATGTGAAACGCGGCATCGATGATTATGTTGATGAAATGATCGGCGTGCTCCCACTCCTTGATGCCGCTTCGGCAGACCTGCGGCCTGGATTGCTCGATCAATTACGCAGATACATCTTGTACCCGACACACGCAGAGGCGAAGGCCTTTTTGGAATACACGCACGTTGAGAATTTTGGTGTGTTTAAGGTCAGCGACTATGGATGGAAGGGGTCCTGGAAGAAGATCTTGCGGGGTTCACCCAAGGACCTTCCGCATCGCCTGCTCCACGAGCTTCGGCAGCAACTCTGGCAGGAAGGAATCGTAAAACGGTCGCGTGTTCCCCTTGGAAACTTACTTTACGATCTCATAGAAACACGCCGCGCCAGCAAGTGGTAAAGCGCGAATTGCGCAGTTATCACGCTTTGATTTGATTTGGCTTGATTCTGTGTGCCGCTTCGGTCGATGAAGTGTGCCTATACTTGTCCTTACGCTAGCGACCTGTCTTGCGGCCAATCATGGCCTCTTTGCTCTGGGAATCGACTGGCACCCGGTTGTTCTGCGTCGAAGTGTTCTTCGGCGATTCCCAAACGGTACACATCTTGTCACTCTTTTCGTCAACCGGACTGGTTCTGGTCGATTATTGCAAAAGAGGCTGATCACGCGGCACATTGGTCTGCTGCTTGCTATTTGCAAGTATGGCACTCGCCGCCGAGGTTTTTATTGCTCATGGAATTTTCTTCTCTCGCACTTGCACCGCAACTCCAATCTGTCGTCGCTGCCCAGGGTTACACAACCCCCACACCGATTCAGGCCAAAGCGATCCCGGCGATCCTCACTGGGTCGGACCTTCTAGGTTGCGCCCAGACCGGCACTGGCAAAACCGCAGCGTTCGCGCTGCCGATTCTGCACGCACTTTTTTCCAGTTCACCCGCTGTCAATCAGCGCGGGGTAAAAATCCCTCGCGCGATTATTTTGTCACCCACACGCGAACTTGCAACTCAGATTGCTGAGAGCTTTGCGACGTATGGTCGAGAGACCGCCATCCGCGGCACAACAATCTATGGCGGTGTGCCACAGGCTCGTCAGGTTCGCGCACTGCGCGCTGGCGTTGATGTTGTTGTTGCAACTCCGGGTCGCCTGTGCGATCTCACGGAACAGGGCTACATGGATTTCTCTGCGATCGAGATCTTCGTGCTCGACGAAGCAGACCGCATGTTGGACATGGGTTTCATTAAACCGATTCGTGAAATTGCTTCACAATTGCCGCAGAAGAAGCAAACGCTGATGTTCTCAGCAACCATGCCTCCGGAAATCATGAAGCTTGCGGATTCACTCCTTCGCAATCCGGTCAAGGTCTCGGTTGCTGCGACTTACGCAACTGCGGACAAGGTTGAACAGAGCCTCTATATGGTTCCTCGCATGAAGAAGCAATCTCTGCTTCATCATTTGCTTGAGGAAAGCTCGATTCAGCGTGCGGTCGTCTTTACCAAGACAAAGCATGGGGCTGATAAGGTTGCTAAGCGTCTTGCAGAGGCCAACATTTCTGCTGTTGCAATTCACGGCGATAAGGCTCAGCATCAGCGCGAACGTGCACTTGACGCTTTCAAAGCGGGCAAGATGCGTGTCCTTGTAGCGACGGATGTCGCGGCACGCGGTCTGGACGTCGATGGCATTTCGCACGTGTTCAATTACGACCTTCCCATGGAACCTGAGGGATATGTCCACCGCATCGGGCGGACAGGCCGCGCGGGTAACGAAGGTATTGCGATTTCGTTCTGTGATTCCGAGGAGCGCGGACTTCTTCGCCAGATTGAACGGCTTCTGCGCAAGCAGATTCCGCAGGCACGCGGCCTTCCCAGCCTCCCCGATGTTGTCATTGAACCCCGGATGCACGCTGAGTCATTTAGCGAATCGCGTGGACAGTCACGTGACTCAGCACATGGTCAAGGTGAACGGATTTCGGGACGCGCCCATTCGAACCAGCGCAGTGAAGGACACTTTGAGCGTCCCGCACACACTGTGCGGGAACCAGGCACGCGCTTTCCCAAGAACAGACCAGCACATACACAGGAGCGTGCGCAGCATCCGCTGGATGGCGGTTCACTCGCAGGCCCCGAAACAGGGGCATCAGGTCCAACTGGATCATCCGGGCCATCTGGATCACGTGGCAGCCGGAATTTCCGTGGCGCACAAGGTCCGGGAAATAAGCGGACTGGTTTCAAGGGCAAGAGCTCAAACCGGCCCGGTCCTCGGTAATTTTCGAAACAAGCACTACGACACGGTCCATTTGAATTGATTCAGAAGCCCGGCAAAATGCCGGGCTTTTTTTACCCCAATCGGGGGAAGGTCCCGCACTTTTCGAAGAGCCGCCGCACGTCCCCCGCGCTGAATTAGCACTAGTTCTTGACCGATAAGTCAACATCCAGACACCTGGGCTGCTCACATTCCACATGTGAGCATTATCGAATTCGCGATTGCAAGGCCGTTGCTTATGACTGATGCGAGCACTCAATATCCTGAGACCACGAAGCGAAACACGATCGCGAGTTTTCAAGCTCGCTCGTGCCCACTGCAATTTGCTGAACTGGCGTGTGCTTGTGCAGCAGCTGGATCACTGATTGCATTTGCATTGCCTTCATTGGAACTTTCGCTTTGGTTACAGGCGGCGAGCGTACTCGGAGTTTCCATTTCGACGGCGTTCTATGTAAAGGCTCGCGTACGTTCGTGGCTCTGCTTGACAAATTCCGTGGGAGATCTCAAGCTCCTTGAATCGGCTGGAGCAGAACTTTCGCTGAGGTTCGCGAAGGCAGACTCGCTTGGAGAACTTGGTAACGCATTGACTGAGGCATTTGCTGCGTCAGGACTGGGAGTACATGTCGATCGCAGCGCTGTTCTGGTATTCGATGATGATGGGGTATGTCGATTCGTAGCGTCTCGAGGAATGAGCGAGACGTATCGTGCGGCAGTTGAGGGGCATTGCCCGTGGAAACAAGGCCAGTTGAATGCAGAACCGATCATTGTCTCTGACTCTTTGGCGGACACATCACTTGCGGCTTACCGACCATTGTTCGAAAGTGAACAGGTCCGTACGCTCGTGTTTCTTCCGATCGTAACTGAGCGTGGAGTGGTCGGGAAGATCATGCTCTATTCCGACAAGGCCAATGGTGTGATCCAGGCACAAATTGATGCAGCTAGGCCAGCAGCAACTTATGCTGGAGTAGCGATTGCGCGAATTATCGCGACTCGCAAGCTTGCCACAAGCGAACAGCGGTTCCGTGCGATGATTGAAGGAACGGATGTCGTAGTATGGGAGTTTGACACCCTTGCAAACAAGTTCACCTATGTTTCTCCTCAGGCGACAAAACTCGGGTACCCCATCACGGAGTGGATGAAGCCCGGGTTCTGGCAATCACATCTTCACCCTGATGACGCTCAGGCCGCGATTGACTTCTGCCAGGCAGAATCGCGTGCTGGCCGCAATCACAGATTTCAATACCGAATGTTCAAGCTAGATGGCTCAACAGTTTGGATCGATGACTTTGTGAGCGTTGACAACTCAAATGCGGATGCGGTTGTGCTTCGAGGCATACTCGTCGACATCACTGATCGTAAGGACGCTGAAGATGAGCTTCGATGCGCAATCGAGCTTGCTCACGACCTAGCGAAAAAGGCTGAGGCTGCCAATCGAGCGAAGAGCGAGTTTCTCACGAATATCAGTCATGAGATTCGTACTCCAATGACAGCAATCTTGGGGTACTCTGAGTTGCTTGCGGAAGATGGCGATCGCAATGACGCACCCCCAAACCGACTTGCATACATAGACAGCGTGAAGAGAAATGGTGAGCACTTGCTGAATCTCATCAACGACATTCTTGATATGTCCAAGATTGAAGCAGGCAAACTCACGGTTGAATCACTCCAGGTCGAGCCAATGAGATTGGTTGAAGATGTAATCTCTCTGATGCAGGTACGTGCCGCGGAAAAGTCAATATCCCTTATTACAGAATTCACCACCGATCTTCCTGCGACAATTACATCAGACCCAACTCGCTTAAAGCAGATCCTCATCAATCTCGTAGGAAATGCGATCAAGTTCACCCACAACGGCACCGTGACACTTCGTGCGTCGTTTGTTCCACATCCAACCAGTCCACATCTGAGATTCGACGTCGAAGACACAGGGATCGGCATGACGGCCGAGCAAATGACCAGATTGTTCCAGGCATTTGAGCAAGCTGATACGACTACTACTCGCCGCTACGGCGGAACTGGATTAGGATTGCGGATCAGCAAGCACCTTGCAGAGTTGCTTGGCGGGGATATCACTGTTCAGAGTCGCCCAGACCGCGGCAGCGTGTTCTCGGCAGTCATTGCAACAGGACCGCTTGACCAGCTTCAGATGGTCTTCTGTCAGGATCTCAAGCGGGAAAAAACGTCCGTCGCAAGGGTGAAGTCCTCCAACACTCTAGTTTCTCTCAACGGCTGCCGTATTCTGGTAGCGGAAGACGGAATTGACAACCAACGACTGCTGGCATTCCATCTTAAGAAAGCCGGCGCGGCGTTTACAATTGTCGAGAATGGCCGAATGACTATCGAAGCTCTGACTGTCGATGGAACTGTGACGGGTGCGCTGACTCATCCATGCCCATTTGATATTCTGCTGACCGATATGCAAATGCCTGAGATGGACGGATATGAATCTGCACGCCTCTTGCGTTCAAAGGGAAGCACTATTCCGATCATCGCCCTCACGGCGCACGCCATGAGCGGCGATATGTCGAAGTGTCTGAATGCCGGGTGTGATGCCTATGCCACCAAACCGATCAACCGGGACCAGCTGATCGCCATCCTGCAGCAGGCTCGCAATGGCGAATTCGCCACGCATCGCAAGGCGGCATAAGCGAAACCAGGCGACCTGGGCATCCGTCATATGAGACGCCCAGGAGGCGAGCAGGTACCTAGCATCTGCTCACATGCCTAGCCCTCGGTCTCACTCAATACCTTCTGTTGTCGCGTGCCTGCTTGCAACTGTGGGCCACGCGGCGGTCTGGACAGCTTCATCGCACACGGCGATCGGCGCGGCGGAGCCAGAAGTCACGCTGCCAGTGGAATCGGCAGTATTCGATGGGCACCAGTTTGGTGCGATGCTCCTGCCGATCGCGCCAATCAATGGCGATATTAGTTTTGCGGCCCAGGTTGCAACTGCATGGGAAGAAGGAGCGGACAAACCCACCCGCCGCCTGATTCTGGAAAATGATGTCCGTATCCGGCTTGGAGATTTTGATTTCGCTGCCAAACGAGCCATTGTCTGGCTCCAGAAAGTATCACAGCATGAGGGTTCGGCGAGCTATCAGGTGTACGCCATACTTGAGAGTGTCGGGGGCACTACATCCGCAAACGGGCCTTCGGTTTCTGCTCAATCCATGCCGATCCGCGGCGTCATCACAACGCCATCGGTCACGCTCAAAGTTGACCATCTGAACAACGGGAAGCCTGCCAGCACAAGCGAGTTCCAATCGACTTCGGAGACTCGATTTGCGGATGCGTTGCGCACCCTCGCACGGGTTCCAACCAGTGTTGAGTTGCAAGAGCGAATGCAAGTTGCCGAGGAAGCAAGATTGCTCGCTGAGCGGGCGACTCGCCAGCGCAAAGAACCTGAGCGCACCGCGATCTTGCCACCGCTTCCACGCCAACATCCTGAGCTTAAATTCGAAACTGCCGTTGCACAAGGTCGAAACCACGAAACGGTCGCCCCCTCAAAACCGGAAACGCAAATGCCTGTCGCAGAGACCGGTACTCGCGCAGCCCAACGTCGATATGAAGAACCTGCGCCCGTAACAGCACAGGCTCCTATCGCTCCCCCGCCGGCAAAGGTGGCGACGGCCCCGATCACTGCGACTAGTCCCACCGCGCCCACAGTTCCCACTGCTCCGGCACCATCGGCTCCATCTGGTCCGGTGGCAACCGCGCCAATTACAAGTCTACCATCGCAACCAGCGAAACCCACTCAGGCAGACCGGCCCGAGTCAACGCCTCCTGTAGCGTCGCAACCTGCACCTTTGACGAATTCTGCCGCTGCGAAGTCGACCATCACTGAGGAATCTGGGACTCCGATTTTTGTCAAGACCGGAGTGGTATCCGTGTCGGCCAAGGACATAACATATCAAGGTGGCACCAATGAAACCTCGTTGATCGCTTCTGGCGGAGTCATTGTGCAATATGTGGACGCGACCGCAGATCGCACGTTGGAAATGACGGCGCAACGAGCTGTTGTATTTATGGATCCTTCACCTGCGGAAAAGGCAGGGCGCGTAGGAGCAGACAAGGTCCGTGGAATCTACCTTGAAGGCGGCGTAAGCATCAGTGATGGGAAGAACAACCTCCGAGGACAGAAGG
>SXGT01046579.1_pt1 | contig 13508 bp, 2 predicted proteins | sample 3176221 | NCBI WGS metagenome assembly SXGT01 (sample SAMN11356862, study PRJNA531348) | freshwater metagenome | isolation source: freshwater sample F1-120 | place: China: Fuxian Lake, Yuxi | collected 2017-12-25
AGCGCGAAGAAATCGGCATGCACGCCGACCGGTGCGGACTGGCCCAGCACGTCGCCAAAAAGCTCGGCGAGCAGTGCTTCGGTGCCGTCACGCGGCGCCGTGTGGTCACGCGCGAGTTCCAGCCCGAGTCACTGCCAGTCCGGCTCGGGCAGCGCGCGCCGGTCGAGCTTGCCGTTCGGCGTGAGCGGCAGCGCCGCGACGGCGACGAACGCGGCCGGCAGCATGTAGTCGGGGAGCATCGTGGCGAGTGCTGAACGCCAACGGGCTGCTTGCGTCTCTGCGCCCTCGCGCAGCACGCACCAGGCGACGAGGCGCGCATCCCCTGCCCCACGCATCTGCAAGCCTGCCGCGGCGGCCAGCACGCCCGGCAGCCTGACCAGTGCTGCCTCGACCTCGCCGAGCTCCACGCGGAAACCGCGCAGTTTCACCTGCGCGTCGCTGCGGCCGAACAGTGCGACCCCACCGTCGCTGCCGAGCCTTGCACGATCGCCCGTGCGATAGAGGCGGCCGACGCCGTCGCTGTCGATGAAGCGTTCCGCATCGAGCTCGGGCCGCCGCCAGTAGCCCACTGCGAGGCCTGCACCACCGATGCAGAGCTCGCCGGTGAGTCCCTGCGGCAGGACCTGCCGGTGCTCGTCGATGCAGACGAGGATGGTATTGTCGATCGGCGCGCCGATGCTGATGGCCCGCGGGTCCGTGATGCGCGCGCAGGTGGACCACCCCGTCGTCTCGGTCGGCCCGTACAGGGTCCACAGCGCGGCGCCGCGCGCGAGCAGCGCAGCGGCGAGTTCGCCGTCGAGCACCTCGCCGCCACAGAGCACGCGCAGGTCCGACGTGCCGTTCCAGCCGGCATCGATCAATGCTCGCCAGCGCGCCGGTGTCGCCTGCATGACGGTAATCCGCTCCGACTCGAGCAGCCTGCGGAGCGCCTGGCCGTCGCGGGCGGCTTCCGTGTCCGCGATAACGACCGTCGCACCGGACACCAGCGGACCCAGAAGCTCCAGCACCGCGATGTCGAACGAGAGTGTCGTCACGGCCAGCCATCGGTCGGTCGCGCCGATCCCCGGCTCGCGCTGCATGCTGGCGAGGAAATTGACGACGCTCGCGTGGGATATCCGCACGCCCTTCGGCGTGCCGGTGCTACCGGAGGTGTAGATGAGAGAGGCGTCGGCCGCGCCGCTCACCGCCGCGGTATGCACCGGGGCAATGGCGCAATCGACGGGCTGGAGATCATCCAGTTCGAGCACACGGCCGGTCCATGCACCACGGCAGCCAGCCAGGGCGCGAGTGGTGAGCAGTGCCGTACAGCCGCTGTCCTCGAGCATGAACGCGAGGCGTGCCGGGGGAAATCCGGGATCGAGAGGCAGGTAGGTCGCGCCCGCCTGGAGGATCCCGAGGAGTGCGCCGACCATCTCGGGCGAACGCTCAATGCAAAGTCCCAGGACACTGCCCGGCCCGACTCCTGCGAGGTTCAGGCGCGCGGCCAGGGTTGCCGCATATTGCCCGAGCTCGGCGTAGGTCCAGCGCCGCTCGCCGCACTCTATCGCCACCGCGGCAGGCGTGCGCAGCGCGGCCGCGGCGACCAGAGCGTGCACGGTCTGCGACGGATCGACCGGCAGCGCAGGACCGTGCAGTACGGCAGTTGCAGCGATCGTCGCGGCATCCTCGATCGGCAGCGTGTTGATCGGACTCGCCGGATCGAGGAGCGCTGCGCGGAGCAGAGCTTCGTAGCGCGCCGCAAAGGTCTCGATCGTCGCGGGACGGAACAGCGCCGTGCCGTACTCGAACGCGAGCCAGAGTTCGCCTTCGTACTCGGTGGCCGACAGGCTCAGGTCGAAGCGCGCGGCATCCGGTGCATCGCAGTCGGCGGGCTCGACCGCAAGGCCCGCCATCGTCGCCGCTTCCCAGGGCGTGTTCTGCAGCGTGAACAACACCTGGAATACCGGCGAGTGACTCAAGCTGCGCTCAGGATTCAAGGCCTCGACCAGCTTTTCGAACGGCAGGTCCTGGTGGTCCCAGGCAGCGATCGCATGCTGGCGCATCTCGGCGAGCGCCGCGCGGAATGTGGGCGCCGCCGAGAAATCCGCACGCAGCGGCAGCGTATTGGCGAAAAATCCGACCACGTTCTCGAGTTCGGTGCGGCGGCGGTTCGCCACCGGCGTGCCGATCACGACGTCGGCAACGCCCGCGTAGCGCTGCAGGAGTATCGCGTACACGGTGATGAGCAGCACGAAGGTCGTGCAGCCCTCCGCCCGCGCAGCGGCGTCGATCGCCGCGGTGAGTTCGCGCGGCAGGATGCGCGTCCAGCGGCTGCCGCGCCAGGACTGCACCGGCGGCCGCGGCCAGTCGGTCGGCAGCTCGAGCTGCGGCGGCGCTCCGTCGAGCACGCTACGCCAGTAGTCGGCCTGCCGCCCGAGTGCCACTCCGGTGAGCCACTCGCGCTGCCAGACGGCGTAGTCAGCGTACTGCACGGCGAGCGGCGGCAGCATCGCTGGCTCCCCGGCGACTCCGGCCGTGTAGAGCGCGGCAAGGTCACGGAACAGCACGCCAGAAGACCAGGCGTCACCGATCACGTGGTGCATCAGCACCATGAGCACGTGGTCGTCCGCCGCGGCACGCAGGAGCACGAAACGCACCAGCGGACCACGGGCGAGATCGAAACGATGTCGGCCTGTGTCCGTGGCACACGCACGCAGTGCGTCGGGGGCTACCGTCACCTGCTCGAGCGGAACGCTGAGCTGCGGCGCGATCCGCTGGACCGCCTCACCACCGCTCGCGTGCAGGGTCGTGCGCAGCGCCTCGTGCCGGGCAACGAGCGCCGCGATCGCCCGCTCGAGCGCGCCGACATCGAGCACGCCGCGCAGCCGCACCGGCAGCCGCACGGTGTAGGCCGCCCCGAGCTCCTCGAGCTGCTCGAGGAACCAGAGCCGTTGCTGCGCGAAGGAAGCCGGGAACTCGGCGGCGGATACCGTGTCGTTCACCGCGCACCCCCCCGCGATAGCACGCGGATCGCCGGCAGCACCGGCGCGCCGGCATCTGCGCCGCGAGTGAGCGCTGCGGCGAACCGCGCGGGCGTCGGCGCCGCGAAGATCGTCGCAAGCGGCAGCTCCACACCGAACGCCTCGCGCACCCGCGCGATGAGCCGTGTCGCGAGGAGCGAATGGCCGCCGCTCGCGAAGAAGTCGTCGTGCGCATCCACGGCGGACCGGCCGAGTACCTCCGCCCAGAGCGCCGCCAGCCGGGCGACCGTCGCCGACTCTGCCGGCTGCGGCAGCACTGCAATGGCGGCGGCGAGCCAGGCGGCATCCAGAGCGGCAACATCCAGCTTGCCGCCGACGCGCAACGGCAGTGCCGCGAACGTCACGAACTGTGCCGGCACCAGGTACTCCGGCAGGCGCTCGCGCAACCGGCTCCGCAATGCCGCCCCATCGGTCACCTCACCCGCCACCCACGCGACCCGCTGCGGCCCGGCACCGGCTGGTGCGCGCAATGCCACGTGAGCGTCCACGACACCGTCGATGTCGCAGAGCGCGGCCTCGATCTCGCCGGGCTCGACCCGGATGCCACGCAATTTCAGCTGCCGGTCGCCGCGCCCCGCGTGCAGCCACTGCCCGTCCGGCAGGCGTCGAAGCCAGTCGCCGGTGCGGAGCACGCCTGCCGCCCGCGCCGGACCGGCGAGCCAGTCGCTCTCGAGTACGAGCTCGCCGCGCCAGCCATCCACGTGTACGACGGTGCCAGGCACGCCCTCACCCACCGGCAGCTCGTCGCCGAGGACGCGCGTGTCGTGATCGGCGAACCACTGCAGTGCCGTCGTGCTCTCGGTGAGGCCGAGACCGTTCACCAGGCGCGCCGCACGGGTGAATCGCTGCCGATAGAGTTCGAAGTCGGCGCGCCGCGCCGGCTCGCCGCCGAGCACGACCAGCCGGACGTCGGGGAACACCGCGCCTGATGCTGCGGTGAAGACGTGCCGGAACACCGTTGGCGTGAAATGCAGCAGCGTGACGCCACCGTCTGCCACCGCGGCCGCCAGGGTCGCGGGCGAGGCGTTGCCGCGCAGATCCACTGTCTGCAGGCTCGCGCCATGGACGAGCGCACCGAAAATATCCTGGACCGCGGCGTCGGTCCCGTAGCCCGCGAACAGCGCAAGCCTGTCGCGGTCGTCAATGCCGAGTCGGCGACTCCAGCTGCCAACGTGGCCGAGCAGGCCACGGTGCGTCTGGCGCAGGAGCTGCGGCTTGCCGGTGGTGCCCGATGTGGTGAGCCAGTAAGCGGGTGCATCGCCGTCGAGCGCGTCAGTTGCGGCCGCGAGGCGCGGCTCATCGACGATTGCCGGGGGCTCGTCGGCGTCGAGAACGACGATGGCGAGGTCGGACACCGGCCATGCGCCGCACCGTGCCCGATCCGTCACCACCGCCACCGCACCAGCGGCTGCGACGAGTTCGCGCTGGCGAACTGCGGGCGCCAGGGGATCGAGCGGCAGGTACGGTCGCCCGGCGCGCAGCACGCCGAGCAGGCCGGCGATCATCGGGGCGTCGTGGCCGAGGAGCAGCGCCACCGGCGCATCGCCCGGACCCACGGCGTCAAGCACTGCACTCGCCACACCGCCCGCCCGCGCCCAGAGTTCCGCGTAATCCCACTCGAGCGCACCGTCACTCACGGCGCACGCCGCGCCACACGCCGCGACCTGCGCCGCGATCCGGCCAATGACCGTGCCCGCTGCAAGACGTGCGAGCTCGATACCGGATGGCGGAGGCGGCGCGAGTCGGGCACGCTCCGCCGCGCGAGCCGCGAGCCACGCCGGACCCGCAACCGGCAGCGCGCCGAGGCTGAGTTCGTGGTTCTCCGCAACGGCCTCGAGCAAGGCAACGAAGCCCTCGGCAAGGGTGGCGACTGTTGCGGCGTCAAAGAGCGCCGTGTTGTAAGCGAACGCGAGGACGAGACCATCCGCCTCCTCCGCCACGTGCAGCGCGAGCTCGTACTTGACGCTCTCGCTCGCCACCACGACATCCGTGACTTCGAGGCCCGCGAACGCCGGGTGCACGCGCGGCTGGTTGTGCAGCACCAGCAGCACCTGCGCGAGCGGTGGATGGGCGCGGCTGCGCGGCGGCTGCACCGCCTCGACCACCTGCTCGAACGGCAGTTCATCGTGTGCGAAGGCGTCGAGTGCCGTGCGGCGGGCGCGCGCGACGAGCGTGCGAAATGCCGGATCGCCCGACAGATCGGTGCGGAGCGCGAGCGTGTTCAGGAGCAGGCCGATGAGCGGCTCGCTGCGCGACTCGCCGCGCCCCGCCACGGGTGTCGCGACGACGATGTCCTCCTGCCCGGACCAGCGCGCGAGCAGGGCCTGCCAGGCGGCGAGCAGCACCATGAAGAGTGTCGCCCGCTCTGCGCGCGCCAGGATACGCAGCGCGTCCGTCACCTGCGCGGTCACGGTGAGCCGTTGCCAGCTGCCCGCCCAGGTTTGTACGGGCGGCCGCGGCCGGTCGAACGGCAGGTTGATCGCGATGGGCGCGCCGGCGAGCTGCGCGCGCCACCAGGCCCGCTGCGCGGCAAGTGCCGGCGGCGGCAACGCCGCACGCTGCCAGAGCGCGTAGTCGGCGTACTTCACCGCAAGCGGCGTGAATGCTGTGGCGCTGCCGCGCGCGGCGCTGTAGGCGGCGCCCAGCTCGCGGCCGAGTACGGCGAGCGACCAGCCGTCGGCGACGATGTGGTGGAGTGTGAGCGCGAGCACCTGCACGCCAGGCGCCTCGCTGACGAGAAGCGCGCGCAACAGCGGCCCTTCGCGCAGATCGAAAGGCCGTGCGGCGAACGCCGCGAGCAAGGCAGCAAGCTCGACGTCGGCGCCCGCGAGGGTCGCCTGTTCGATCGCGACGGGCGCGGCCGCAAGGACGATCTGGTGCGGCGCGCCGCCTTCTTCGCGGAACACGGTCCGTAAAGACTCGTGGCGCTCGACGAGCGCTGCGAGCGCCACCTCGAGCGCAGCCTTGTCCAGTGCGCCGCGCAGTCGCCACGCCACCGGCAGGTGATACGCGGCTGTGCCAGGTTCGAGACAGTCGAGGAACCAGAGCCGCTCCTGCGCGGGCGACAACGGCACCTGCGCGGGTCGCGGCAGCGCCACGAGTGCCGGCCGGCGACGGGCGGCCGCGCTGAGCGCAGCGCGCAGTCCCGCCACGGTCGGCGTGTCGAACAGCACGCGCAAGGGTAACTCGGCGTCGCAGGCATCGCGGATGCGGGCGACGAGCTGGGCCGCCAGCAGCGAGTGCCCACCGGCGTCGAAGAAATTCACGTCGATACCGATCGCGGCGACACCGAGCACCTCGCACCACAGCTCGGCTATGGCGGCCTCCAGGGCGTCGCGCGGACCATCACCTGCATGGGCAACGCAAAGCCGCGCCGGCGCCGGCAGCGCGGCGCGATCCACCTTGCCGTTCGGCGTGAGCGGCAGATGGGCGACCACGCCGATGGCCACGGGAACGGCGTGCGACGGCAGCACGCGGGCGAGTTCGGCACGCAGCGACACCGGATCGGGCACGGCACCGGCGACTGGTACGACCCAGGCCGCGAGTTCGGTGTCGCGGAGTCCGGCGACCGCAGCGGCCACGCCTGGCAGTCGGCCGAGCGCCGCCTCGACTTCGCCGGGTTCGACGCGCAGGCCGCGAATCTTCACCTGGTCATCCAGTCGGCCGAGCAGTTCGAACTCGCCGTCGGCGCGCAGCCGCGCCCGGTCGCCGCTCCTGTAGAGCCGCCCGAGTCCCGGCCGCTCGACGTAGCGCTCTGCCGTCAGCACCGGGCGTCGCCAGTAACCAGCGGCCACACCCGCACCACCGATGCAGAGTTCGCCCACGGCGCCGACGGGCGCCGGTTCGAGCCGCTCGTCGAGCACGCAGAGTGTCGCCTGCGGGAACGGCCGGCCGATCGGCAGCGGGGCGTGCAAATCCGGCTCGCCTTCATACCAGGCCGAATCGATGGTCGCCTCCGCAACACCGTAGGAGTTCACGACGCGGGTCGAGCGACCGACGCGAGTGCGGAGCGCGGCGTACTCCACACTCAGCCACGCGTCGGAACCCACGATCGCGAGCCGCAGGGTGTCGAGGCTCAGGTCATGCTGTTCGAGCCAGCCGAGCAACGGGCGCAGCACGGCGGGCACGAATTCCGCCACGGTCACGCGCTCGGCGCGGATGAGTTCGTGCAGGGCCTGCGGATCGAGGCAGGTCTCGCGCGGGCAATGGACGAGGCGCGCTCCGGACAGGAGCGCCCGCAGCCAGTCCCCCGCATACACGTCGAACGCGCAGCCCGCCATCTGCAGGTGCGCGTCGCTGGTCACGAGCGCATAGCTCTCGCGCCATCCGGCGAAGGTCGCGAGCAGATTGGCGTGCGTCACCACGACGCCCTTCGGCTCGCCCGTCGTGCCCGAGGTGTAGACGAGATAGGCTGGATCGGTCGGGGCGATGCTCGCTGCCGGCGATTCGGCCGGCTGCGCGCCCTGCTCGGCTTCCATTGCGTCGAGATCGAGGACGACAGCAGCGGCGAGCGCCAATCCCCCGAACGCACCGCGCACGAGCACGAGGCGTGGCGCCGCGTCGGCGACCAACGCCGCGAGGCGCGCGACCGGATAGGCCGGATCGAGCGGCACATACGCCGCGCCGGTCTTGAGCACGGCGAGCAGCGCGGTAAGCAGGCCCGGGCCGCGCTCGAGCAGCAGCGCGACCCGCTCGCCGCGCCCGACGCCGCGCGCCGCGAGCAGGTGCGCGAGCTGGTTCGCCCGTTGCTCGAGATCGCCATAGCTCAACGCCAGACCGGTCCCGGAGCAGGCGATCGCGGCCGGGTTGGCGGCCGCGACCCGCGCGAACGCCGTTGCGACATCACCGGCAGGCACCGATGCCGCGGCAGCCCCTCGCACGCAGGTCACCGCCGGATCGGCGATCGCGAGGAGCGAGAGCGGCGTCGCGGGCGCACGAATGCCGTGCTCCAGCAGCTGCTCCCAGGCAGCGGCGAGCGCAGCAATCGTACCCTCGCGAAAGAGCGCCGTGTCGTACTCGAACACGAGTTCGAGGCCATCGGGGAACTCACCCACCGTGAGCGCCAGATCGAAAGCCGCGACACCGTGGTCGAGCAGCGGGCCGAGCCGGAGCGCGAGCGGCCCGGCGGCCCGCTCGCGCGCAGGCACCGCGACCAGGTTGAACAGGGTCTGGAACACGGGCGCGCGGGCGAGGCTGCGCTCGACACCGAGCCGGGTAACGAGCTGCTCGAACGGCACGTCGGGGCGCGCATAGGCGGCGACAGCGGTCTCGCGCACGCGCGCGACGAGCGTCGCGAAGTCGGGATCGCCGCCGAGATCCGTACGCAGCACCAGCGTGTTGACGAAGAGGCCTACCACGCCTTCGAGCGCCGCCGCAGGGCGCGACGACACGGGCGTGCCGATCACGATGTCGGTCTGGCCCGTGTAGCGCACGGCGAGTGCCTTGAGCGCCGCAAGCAGCAGCATGTACAGCGTGACCCCCTGCGAGCGCGCCGCGTGTCGCCAGGCGGCGCTGCGCGCGGCATCAACGCGGCGGCGGAGCCATGCACCGCGAAAGCCCTGCTCTGCGGGCCGCGAGCGATCCGCCGGCCACTCGAGCGCCGCCGGTGCACCGGCCAGCCGCGCCTGCCACCAGCCGAGATCAGCGGCGCGGGAGGCCGCCGCGCTCTCCTGGCGTTGCCACGCGGCGTAGTCGGCATAACACAGGGACAGTGGCGGCAATCGTGGCGCGATGCCCGCAGACAATGCGGCGTATGCCGCTGCGAGTTCGCGGAAGAGGATGCCGTTCGACGTGCCGTCCGTGACGATATGGTGCAGCACCAGCACGAGTTCGAACTGCGCGCGCGTCTCACCGCGGTCATCCACGAGCAATGTTGCACGCGCGAGCGGCCCGGCGCCGAGATCGAACGGCGCCCGGGCGAGCGCCTGCCGACAGGCCGGCCACTCGGCGTGCGCGACCTGCAGCACCTCGAGGCGTATTGCTGCGCCCGCGACGCGGCGCACGACGGGTCGGCCGTTTGCTGTCGGATAGACGCTCGCGAGCCGCGGGTGCCGCGCCACGACCTGCATGAGCGCCTGCTCGAGCCACTCGACGTTCGGCACACCGTCGATCTCGATGGTCCAGGCGATGTTGTACGCGGGGCTCGCCGGATCGAGCTGATCGAGGAACCAGAGGCGCTCCTCGGCCCAGGACAGCACGGGCCCGGCATCCTCGTCCGATCGCGGACTGGCCAGTGTCGTCGCGCCACGAACAGCGCGCAGGCGCTCCGCCAGCCGGGCGACTGTGGGCGCAGCGAACAGGTCGGACAGCGTCAGCGCGGCCGCACAACGCTGGTTGGCGCGCGCAAGCAGGCTCATGGCGCCCAGCGAATCACCGCCGAGATCGAAGTAGCTGTCGTCGCGCCCGACGAGCGCAAGCCCCAGTCGTTCGGCATAGAGTTGGGCGAGGTCGGCTTCGAGCGCGTCGCGCGGCGGCTCGCCGCCGCGTGACACCGCGGGCAGCAGCGGCGCCGGCAGCCGGCGGCGATCGACCTTGCCACTCGGGGTGAGCGGCAGCGAATCGAGCACGACCCACTGCGTCGGACACAGCGCTGCCGGGAGACTCCGGGCGAGCGCCGCGCGGAGCGGTGCAACGTCGAATGTTGCATCGGGCAGAGCGACATAGGCGACGAGCCGCGTGTCGGCAGCCTCCCCGCGCAGCACGACGGCGACGTCACGCACGGGCGCCAGCGCGCGAATGGCCCGCTCGACTTCCGCCGGCTCGATCCGCACACCCTTCAGCTTTACCTGCGCGTCGGCGCGGCCGAGGCACTCGAGCAGGCCATCCGGCCGCCAGCGCGCGAGGTCACCCGTGCGGTACAGGCGCGGGCAACCGGGCAGCGTCGGCGCCGTGACGTAACGGGTGGCAGTGAGGTCGGGTCGGTTCCAGTAGCCGGGCCCGACGCCGATGCCGGCGACGCAGAGCTCGCCGACGACGCCGACCGGCACCGGCTCCAAGTGCTCGTCGAGCACGTGACAGGCCATGTTCGGGATCGGCCGGCCGATCGGGATGCGTGCGCGCTCGTCCGCCAGCGCCGTTGTGTCGCAGCAGGTCGCGTCCCAGATTTCCGAGGTGCCGTAAGTATTGAGGAGGCGCGCCGCCGGCAACTCACGGCGGCATCGCATCCACAGGTCGACCGGCAATGGCTCGCCGCTCGAGATGATCGTGCGCAGCGCCGGCAGCGCCTGCGCAGCGCCGCCAGGCGGGACCGCGTCGAGCAGCGCACGGAGCAGCGACGGCACCAGGACGAGTTGTGTCACCCGGGCCTCTGCGAGTGCCGGCACGAGCCTGAGCGCATCGCGCGCGACGTCGCTCGCGAGGATCACCAGCGGAACACCGTGGAGCAGCGCGCCGAAGATCTCCCAGAGCGCATCGACGAAATTCAGGCTGGTGCGCAGGCAGAAGCGGTCGGCCGTGCCGTAGCCGAATTCGCGCCACATCCAGTCGCAGCGGTTGCGGATCGCCGCGTGCGACAGCGTCACGCCCTTCGGCTCGCCGGTCGAGCCCGAGGGGTCGAGCATGAGCGCGGGCGCGCCGGCCGGCAGATCGGCAAACGCCGGTGCCGCGCCGGCGGCAGGCAGCGCGTCCACATCGACGCGTCCTGGCGCGTCGGGTACTTCGACGGCGTCGCGCGTCGCGATGACGGCGGCAAGCGCGGCGTCTGCCGCCATGAATGCCCGCCGCGCGGCCGGGTAGGCCGGGTCGAGCGGCACGACGATGCCACCGAGGCGGAGCACGGCGAGTACGGCGGCAACGAGCGACGTCGATGGTTCGAGCTGCAGACCGATGCGATCGCCAGCACCGACGCCAGCGAGCGCAAGTGCGGCGGCGATGCGGCCCGACTCGCGTTCAAGCACGGGATAATCGGGAGCCGCGGCGCACGCCGCGACGACCGCCGCCAGATTCTCCTCCGCCACCGGCACGGTCAGACTCGCGCCCGACAGCGCGGCGAGCCGCGCGCGCACCGCCGGATCGAGCAGCGGGAGCGCGCCGATTGCCGTCGCCGGCGCAGCGACCGCAGACCGCAGCAACATGAGCCACAGTGCGGGGAGCGACGCGACGAACTCCGGCTCGAGGATGTCGGCGGCGAAGCCGAGGTGCCCGGTCAGCGGCTCGCCCTCGCCCGCGTCGGTCAGCGAGAGTTCCAGTTCCCACCACGAATCGCGCGGCGTCACGACCGGCTCGACCTGCCAGCGCAGCCCCCCCGCCGTCGCGGCCGGCGACGCTGCGCTGAACTGCACGAGGCACTGCGACAGGACCGTCCGCGGATCAGCGCCAGGCTCGCGCAGGCGGGCGACGATCTGCCCCGGTGCGGCGTGACGGTGGGCGAGCGCGGCTAGCAGGGCAGCGCGCTCGGCAGCGAGCGCTGTAGCGAACGGCAGCTGGGGGTCTGCGGCGACGACGAGCGGCAAGGTGTTGATGAGACAACCGACCATGCGCGCCCCGACCGCAGTGTCGCGCAACGTCATCGGCACGCTCAGGGCAAGGCGCTCACCCGCGCCACAGCGCAGGAGCAAGGCGCGCCAGGACGCCAGCAGGACCGAGAACAGCGTGCAGCCGTGCTCGCGCGCGCAGGCACGGGCAGCGGCCACGAGCGCGGCATCGATCGCGATCGGCAAACGCCCGGAACGCCGTGGCCGCGCGGGTGCATCCGGCTGGCGCGGCAGGGATTGCGGCGCTGGCAGGCGCTCGAGGCGGGCGGCCCACCAATCGGCATCGGCAGCGGAACGACGGGCTACGGCAGCCGCCTCGCGTACCGTCTCGGCGAAACGCGGCGCAGGCGGCAATGCGGCAGCCGGGTCGGCGTAGAGCGCCGCGAGTTCGTCGACGAGCACGCCAACGGAGTGACCGTCCGCCACCAGGTGCTGCGCGGTCACGAGCAGCCGGTGTTCGCCGGGCCCGAGATCAATCAGCGCCGCGCGCAACAGGCCACCGGCTGCGAGATCGAAGACATGCAGCGCCTCGGCCGCCGTGAGCGCAGCCCGGGAAGTCGGCTCGAGCGGCCCCATGCGGCGTACGGGCGCGATGCTCGCGAGCGGCATTGCCTGCTGCCAGGGGTGGCCATCCGTCGCACCGAATGCGAGACGCAGCACTGGATGGCGCGCATGGAGCGCAGCCCAGGCCGCATCGAGACGGGCGTGGTCGAGCGGCCCCGTGATACGCACGGCGAACTGCTCATTGCTGCCAGCGTGCTCGCGATCGAGCAGCGAGAGCAGCCAGAACTCGCGCTGCGCGGGACTGAGCGGCAGTCGTTCGGGTTCCGCGAGCAGCGACAGGATCTCGAGCTTGTGCTCCCGCAGCCGCTCGAGCACGGCGTCGTCAAGCGCCGCCGCGGGCGCGTCGTAGCGCAGCCGCCCGCCCTCGTCCCAGAGTGCGACCCCAGCGCGGCGCAGCTGCCCGAGCAGCTCGACCGCGGTCATAGCTCGCCGTGCTTGCGCCGCGCGTCGGTCGACCGGCGCATGTCCGTGCCGCGCGGGCGGGTTGCACCATAGTGACGCTCGATCGCGGCGGGGTGCTGCTCGTGCAGGTAGCGCGCGAGGGCTGCGATGGTGGGCGCCTCGAATAGCGCGGCGAGCATTACGCCCTCATCCAGCAGCTGCTGCAGCCGCGTGGTCACCCGGACGGCGGCAATCGAATCGCCGCCCAGGTCGAAGAAATTGTCCTGCACGCCGAGCGCCGCGGCACCGAGCACCTCGGACCAGATCGCGGCCAGATCCGACTCGAGCGACGTCCGTGGCGCACCGCCCTGCCCGCCCCAGGTGCGCTCCGCCGGCGCCGGCAGCGCGCGGCGGTCGAGCTTGCCGTTCGGCGACAGCGGCAGTGCATCGAGCACCATCCAGGCATTGGGGAGCAGTGGTTCGGGCAGGTGCCGCGCGAGCCAGCGGCGCAGTTCCTCCGGCACCCGCGCCGGCGGCGCGGACGTCGACGGCAGAAGCCGGCGGTGCAGTGCCGTGGCACCGCGTGCGGTCTCGCGATGCCGCGTGACGCTGCTGTACTCGACGGTGTCACCCGGCAGCGTCGCGACGATCGTGTAGTCGGGACAGATCTCGTCGTCGGCCGCACCCCACTGCCACCGCGCGTTGACGACCGCACCCGCGCCCAGCGCTGGCCCATCCACCGGCAGCGGCAGGAACACCGGCAGCCAGGCCTGCTGATGGGCGAGATAGTCGATGGACACGCCCGCAGCAGTGGTCACCACCGTCCAGAGCAGGAAGCCGTCGCAACGACCGGCGCGCGTGAGAGTGAACGGCCCACGGCCCCAGCCCTGCTCCGGCAATGCCGTATTGAAGTCGAGATCCTCGAAGACCTGCGGCGGCGCGAGCAGCTGCCCCGCCGCGAGATTGCGCACGCAGAGCCGCGAATCGAATTCACGCCCCGCCACGGCGAACAGCCGGCGCAGGTAGCGCTCGGCAAGCGGCGCGAACTGCGGGGAATCGCGGAGTGCCGCCG
>SXGT01262606.1_pt1 | contig 13508 bp, 7 predicted proteins | sample 3176221 | NCBI WGS metagenome assembly SXGT01 (sample SAMN11356862, study PRJNA531348) | freshwater metagenome | isolation source: freshwater sample F1-120 | place: China: Fuxian Lake, Yuxi | collected 2017-12-25
CTGAGCTAAGGGCCCGACCCGACAAATATAGGGTGTCGGCTTTCAACTTAGCTCCCGCCCCCCCATTTTTCGCCCGTGCGGGTATTTGTCCTCTCCGATCAATCCGATGACACCGGCCGCCGGGAACGGCTCCGGGCCATCGTTGCCCAAGGCTCCGACGTGGTGCTCGCCACGCCAGGCGGCACGGCCGGCACCGATGGCGCCATCCGGTTGGCGCCGGTCGCTGCCCGGGGCGACCCGTCCGATCCCGCCGGCCAGAATTGGCACGCCGCCACCATTCGGCGATTGCTGGCCGATGTCCGCCCCGACCTGGTGCACATCGAAGCCGAGCCGGAGTCGGACCTGGCGGGCACGGCGTCCTCGCTCGCCGCCAAGCTCGGAATTCCCTACGTCCTGTTCTCGTGGCAGTCGGTCCCGAAATCGCTCGGATTCCTGACTCGTCGCCGGGCCGTCCGGGTGCTTCAGGGCGCAGCCGGGGTGATCGGCGGCAACCGCCTGGCCATGAACCTGCTCCGCGCCCTGGCTCCCCAGGCGGTGGCGACGTCACTCCTGCCGGCAGGCGTGACCGTCGGCAATCCGGTCGAACGGCCGGTTCGCGACGAGTTGGTGGTGGGGTTCGCGGGGCGCCTGGTGCCCGAACGCGGGCTCGCGTTCTTGATCGAGGCCCTCCGGCACACCTTCGGCAAATGGCGCCTCGTGGTGGCCGGGACCGGCCCCGAACAGGAAGCGATCGAGGCCTCGGCGCAGCGGTTGGGGTTGGCGTCGCGGTTGAGTTGGTTAGGCGGTCTCCGCGAGGAAAACCTGGCGACGCTCTGGTCGGAAATCGACTGCCTGGCGGTGCTCTCGCGCGATACCCCGACCTGGGTCGATCATCATTCGCCGATCCTGCTCGAAGCGATGGGCCGGGGCATCACTCCCATCGTCACCAGTACCGGCGCCCTGGCCGAGCTGGTGGGCGACGCAGGCCCTGTGGTCGCGGATCAAGAGGCCCTGTCGGCCGCCTTGCAGGCCTGGGTGGCCGACCCGGCAAGCTGCCGGGCCCGCGGCGCGGTGGCCCGGCAGTGGACCATGAGCCGGTTCTCGACCACCGTGGTCGCGGCCAAGACCATCGAATTCTGGACCGCCGCGGTCGAGCCCAAATCGTGACCGAGTCCCTGTCATTCTTCGGAGTACCAATGCGGAACTCCTCGTCGTCATGGCACTGGCCATTTTCCAGCAGCCCTGACCACCCAGACGCCCCTCGCTGGGCCGAATCCCGAGGCCATCGAGGCACTCCGGGCTCTGGGCCTCTCGGGAAGCGACGAGGCTGCGGTCGCTGACGTGGTGCCGGGACGACCTGGCGAGCCCCGAGCCCGCAGGTGGGTCAAGTGTTTGTCAGCGGATTGACGTTAGGCCAACTCGATCGGGTCCTGGTCACCCGACCGGGCCGAATTCTGGGCGGCGGTGATCACAGCGTCCAGGTAGCCGCGGTGTCCTTGAACTCCTTGGTGATGTTGTGGAGGCTGGCCGCGGGCTTGTAGTCGGGCACGAGGCGCCGGATGCGTTCGATCAATTCCTCCTCGGAACGGCCGGCCGCCACCGCCTGGAGCAGGTCATCCGCCACCGACGTCACGCCCACCGGGAGCTCGGCCTGCAGGGCCCGGAGTACCTTGGGATGGTCGGTCGGTTCAGCGTGCTCCCGGTCGAAGAAGAGCTCTTCGTAGAGCTTCTCCCCCGGCCGGACACCGGTGAACTGGATCGCGATGTCCTTGCCGACTTCGCGACCGCTGAGTCGGATGATGTCTTCGGCCAGCTGTTGGATCCGGACCGGCTCGCCCATGTCGAGCACGAACACTTCCCCTCCCTGGCTCAGCACCGCCGCCTGCAGCACCAGCTGAACCGATTCGGGAATCGTCATGAGGTAGCGCCGCATCTCGGGATGCGTGACGGTCACCGGCCCCCCGGCTTCGATCTGGCGAAGGAAGGTCGGGACCACGCTGCCCCGGCTGCCGAGCACATTGCCGAACCGGACCGAAATCATGTTCCGGCCCGATTCTTTGGCCAGGCACTGCACCAGTTGCTCGGCGATCCGCTTGGTACTGCCCATCACGTTGGTCGGTCGGACCGCCTTGTCAGTCGAAATCATGACGAAGCGCTTGGCGTCGAACTCCGCCGCCGCGAGCGAAACGTTGCGGGATCCGCCCACGTTGTTGGTGACGGCTTCCGCCACGTTCATTTCCATCAGCGGCACATGCTTGTGGGCCGCCGCGTGGAGAACCAAGCTGGGCCGGAATCGTCCGAAGACCTGGCGGATCTGGAGGGCGTTCCGGATATCGGCGATAATCGGCACGATCGAGACCTGCGGATGGAGGTCCGTCAGATCCTGAACGATATTAAAGATCGAGTTCTCACCGTGGCCCAGCAGCAGCAGCCGGCCGGGACCGAAGGCCGCCACCTGGCGGGCGATCTCGCTGCCGATCGAACCGCCCGCCCCGGTGATCAGGACGGTCTCGCCCTTAATGAGCGTGGCGACCCGATCGAGATCGATCCGGACCGGCTTGCGGCGGAGCAGGTCCTCGATCTGGATCGGTCGCAGCGAGGTCATCCCGACCCGGCCAGACAGGATTTCAAACAGTCCCGGCACCGTCCTGGTTCGGAGCCCGGCGGCAGTGGCTTCCTGCGTCAGCCGCCGGATGACCTCCCCCGACGCCGCGGGCATGGCCACGATCATGTCGTCGACGCGGAAGCGCTCCCGGATGTCAATCAGCCCGACCGAGGCGCCGACCACCGGAATCCCGGCCAGCTCTTGGCCATGCTTGGCCGGGTCGTCATCCACGAACGCGATGGGTCTCAAACCGAGGCCGGGATTGGCCCGCAGTTCCTTGACGATCGCCTTTCCCACGGTGCCGGCGCCCGCGATCACGACGCGACGGGCATGAGGATGAAGCCGGCCGTGGCCGCGCGCGATGGCCCGAACCATGAACCGGGGAACGGCGATCGCCACGGCGACCAGCAGGGTGTACTCGATCGCGACCGAGAGCGGAAGCCGGGGAGCCAGCAGATCGAGGGCCGGCAAACCCCACACCCCTGTCACCATCACGGTCAGCCCGATGACCACGACCGTGAGAACGATCCGTTCGAGCTCAACCATCCCGGCGTGGCGCCAGAGCCGACGATACAGCCCCGCAGCGTAGGTGATGAAGATCTGCAGCCCGACGGCGATCGGGAGGAAGCGGAGGAAGGTCGACCACTGGCCGGCCGGCCAACTGGAGCCCTCAAAGCGGACAAAATAGGAGATGAGCAGGGCGCTGCCGCCACCGAGGATATCCGCAATCAGCAGGTATCTGTTCCGAACGGGACGAAATTCCACCGGATTGCCCAAGACGGATCTCACTTGGATGAAGGGTTGGTTTCGCGCCCGCGCCGGAGCATCACCGGCAGTCCTTGGCGATTCAAGGAACGGCCGAGTTCGGGTCGCCCGGGCGCCGCACCGGACAACCCACCGGGTTGACCGCCGTACCGCGCGGGGTCGTCGGGCACCGATCAATCCCGTCGATCACGCCGTCGCCATCATGATCAGCGGAACATCCCCGTCCATCAGCGAGCGCCCCAGCGGGAGTGGCAGGACAACGATCCTGCCGATCGCCAACGCCGTCCAAGTCGGAATTGACGGTGACCGGCGCCGGACGTTAACGACAATCCGGGACTGCCGCCGACCGCCGTGTAGTGCCAACTCGGCCGAAACCGGACCGTCCCCTCAGCCCTGAGCTGGATCATCGGGCCGATCCGAATCCGGAAGCCGCCCCGCCATTACCATGAACGAACGAACCGCACGTCGCGGCCGTGGCCACGGAGCAGGGCTCCTGCGAGTCAAGAATACCGGCGCCAGCCCGGAGGTAAGGCCGGATGGTTCCCCTCGCCGGACTGAGCAGCAGCGCGCCGCCGAAAAACACGGCGGTGAAATCGGTCCCGGGAAAGAAGTGATTGAGGCGGGTGACATCGACCTGCCCCTCCAACCCAATGGTATTCGACAGCCAGGTACCAAGGCGAAACCCGCCGCCGACACCATAGCGGGCGCTGAAGGGCGTTGTCTTGGTGTGCGCCACCCCCAGGATCGACACCTCGACCGAGCCGGCGCGTTGGGCCTCGGCCACCGGCACGACGGCCCCCCCAAATGACCAGGGCCAGCCACGACATCACTGTTGTCTCCGATCACTCGGTCATCCTCCGGAAGCGTCCGGCCTGATCATTGAAGGTCCCGCGGCCGCGGAACCCGATCGTCGCTCTGAGCCTGCCAACCAGAGCGAAGTCACTGGTCCCGCTCAGGTGCCCAGCGTTGCGGACCTGGCGGATGCCACCCAAGCCGTCCACACCGAACCGGGCCCCACGGCCGGACACCGCGAGACCAATCTGCCAAGTGTCCTGCCGGGTCCCGATGAAGATCGTCGGAAGATCATGCGCCGCGGCCGGACTGGGCCATGGCTGATCAAGCCGGCCTTCGCCTTGTCGCAGCCATTCCGCCTGCGACGCCACCAGCCATTGGCCTCGAAACGGAAGCGCGACCCCGACCGAGATCCGATCGCCGTCCGGGAACAGCCGGCCAATCCCGACTCCGCCATCGGTGAAATTGTCATTTGGATCACCGGTGCGGTAGGCCAGCGACGAATTCAACTCATAGCCCGCCCGCCAGAGAAGTGATCGGCCCAGGCCGCCAGACGCCGCGATGGCTCCACCAAACCGGTTCGGAAACGGGTTGGCCTTGTCGAACGTCCAGTCGTCGATGGCACCCTGCACCTCAAGCCGCAGGCGCTTGGCCGGCCACCAGGTGGCGTCCCCGCCCAGCATCACATTGCGACGATCGCCAAAGCCGAACTGGCGGCCGAAGGTCATCATGAGGAACGGGTTCAGCATCGCGGGATCGAATCCGCCGCCATGCCGCTGGGACACGGCGGCCTCCCACAAGGCGACATGCAGTCGGCTCGAAACCCGCGCCGCTAGTCGATGAATGGCGAACCATCGGGCGACCGGCAGCCCGTCCCCGCCAACCCCATCCTGAAGCGGCGCGACAATCGACTCAAACCGCAGTCGTCGGGTGCCCAGGCGGAACGAAACGTCCGTCCGCGGGTAGCCTCGATCGCTGATGCCGATCCCCGTGAGCGCCGCCGGTCCCCAGTTGCGCTCGACCATCCCCACATGGAAACGGCCCCATCGCCCCTCGACCGTCAGGTATCCCTCGACAAATCGGTAGAGCTGGTGCAGGCCTCGCCCATCGCTGAGCGGGTGGTAGTCCGGATCGTTCCGAATCCGATTTTCGAGTGCGGGCCGAGCGCTGAGAACGAACGGCCCCATCGACATCGTCAGAGCCAGGTCAGCATAGGCGTTCACGCCGCCGCTCCCACCGCCGTCCCGGATGGCGAGATCGCGCCGGGCTTGCGTGTGCGCCTGGACGCCGGCCCGGGTTTCGATCTCCCAGCCGGCCTCTCCTGGTGCGAGCTCCCAGGCGGCCACCAAATGCCGGATGATGCCGCGCGCCGGGTCCCGGGCATCGACGACAGCCTGGCGCAGCACGCCTAACACCTCGTCGCGGGACAATGGTCGGACCTGTGGCGAGGGGTCCGGCACCTCGCCGATGGACACCAGATATTCGAACAGTGGAAGCAGGGGATCGTCCAGCGGAATGTATCGGCCCGCCCCGACTACGTTGTCCCCCGGGTGACCGACTGGCTGCAGTTGCGAAGCGCCCGATGTGACATTCAGCAGCGTGGCCACGCCGACCCAGACCGGCCAGCCCCGCAATGTCGCCACCATGAATACTCCTTAACCCGGCATCAAATCACGAATACTCCTTGACCCGGCATCAATTTTCGACGAGGGCAACCTTCCGCTGAAAGCCGTGTCATCGACCCACAGGAACATAACCTGGCCCTCAGACCGCGCAAAGACCCCGGTGCGCAGGCACTAGGAATTCCGCAACGCCCCAGCAATTATTCACTGCTATTTTCCACCGCTGACAGTTCGGACAGCCTTGGGGGGGGCTCCCATGAACCGGTATTCTCTGACGCGGACGTGCCTGTCTCTCTTGCTGCTGAGCATCGCAGCAGCCGTCTCACCCACCTTGGCGCAACAGCCGACGCCGGACCAAGCCAGAGCCGCACTGCTCCGGCGTCCCGATCTCGGCGTGCAGCTCCAGGGCTACCTTGCCCGATCCGGTCTCACCGAGGACCAGATTCGGTCACGCCTCGCCACCGCTGGCTATTCACCCGATCTGTTCGACGGGTATATCCCGGGAACGACGCCCACCACGCAGCGGAGGCCGCAGAGCACCAGTCAGCTGCTAGCCGCCGCCCGAGCCCTCGGTATCATGGAGGCGGCCGACGAACCGCCACCAGAAGCCGACACGGTCCGCGGGCGACCGGGACAGGACCGTATGGACCTGACCGAGCCCGGCCCGAGCAAGTCCCGGATCTTCGGACTGGACGTCTTTAATCGAGTCACCTCGCAGTTTCAGCCGGCGCTGTCGGGACCCGTGGATCCATCCTACCGACTCGGCCCCGGAGACATGCTGGTCCTGATCCTGACTGGAGACGTCGAACTCGCCCACACGCTCGAGGTCACCCGCGAAGGCGGCCTGATCATTCCGCAGGTCGGCAACCTCTTCGTATCGGGCCTCACGCTGCAGCAGCTCAATGAGCTGCTGTATGATCGGCTGGGCCGGGTCTACAGCGGCGTCCGTCGCCAGGGCGGGACGACCAGGTTCCAGGTCACCGTGGCCCGGCTGCGCACCAACCAGATCTTCGTGGTCGGTGAGGTATACCGACCCGGCTCGTATCAGGTATCCAGCGCCGGCACCGTGCTCTCGGCGTTGTACGTCGCCGGCGGCCCGACGGCCGGTGGCAGCTTCAGGAAGATCTTGATCCGCCGCGCCGGCCGCACCGTGGATTCGCTCGACCTCTACGCCTACCTCCTGCGGGGCGACAACACCCACGACATCCGCCTCGAAACCGGCGATGTCATCTTTGTGCCCGTCCACGGACTCCGCGCCGAAATCGTCGGCATGGTCAACCGCCCGGCGATTTACGAGTTGGGGACCGGTTCGAAGCTGACCGACCTCCTCGCGGCTGCCGGCGGGTTCACCGCCTTCGCCCAACAGCAGCGAATTCAGATTGATCGGGTGCTTCCTCCCGCCGAGCGGCAAACCGGTGGTCGGGACCGGGTGATCCTCGACCTCAGCGCCGATCAGATCGGGAGCGGTACCGCCTCGGCCTTTCCGCTCCAGTCGGGCGATGTGGTCACCGTGTTTGAAGTCACCGACCGGCGTCGGAACATGGTCACCGTGGAAGGGGCCGTTTGGCGGGAAGGGAAAGTCGGCTTTCTCCCTGGCATGCGGATCAGCGATGCCATTCGCCTGGCCGGTGGCCCCAAGCCTGACTTCTTTCAGGGCCAGATGCTGATCTCACGACTGAACCCCGACTCGACCCGAACCCAGCTCCATGCCCGTTTCCGGGACAGCACCGGGGCGGTCATCGACGATATGGCGCTCCGGGAAGATGACAACATCCGGGTGTTCTCCCGAACCACCTTCCGACAGGCCCGATCTGTCTCGATCTCTGGTGCCGTTCGGGCGCCGGGCCAATACGCATTCCGCGAGGGGATGACGTTGCGAGACGCCGTACTGGAGGCGAGTGGCCTGACCGAGGACGCCTTGATCGGTGAGGTCGAAATCGCCCGTCTCCCCGATACCCGTGAGACCGGGGCCCTGGCCACCGCGATATTCGCCACGATCGACTCGTCGTTCGTGTTCGACCGCGGACCGGACGAGCGGTCCCTGGGCCCCCCGGGACTGCCGGGACCGGGGTCGTCCGCCTCCGAGTTCCTCCTGCGGCCGTACGACAACATCCTCATTCGCCGGCAACCGGAATGGGAACTCCACCGGATGGTGACCGTCAACGGCAGTGTCTCCCACCCCGGCACCTACCCACTCCGGTCGCGATCCGAGCGCGTGAGCCAGCTCTTCGCCAGAGTCGGCGGCCTCGGTCGTGAGGCATACCCCCGCGGCGCCCTACTGTTCCGGATCCAAGATGAGTCACGACTGGTCGCCTCGGTCGCCTTCTCGGAACAGGTCAGCAGCCCCCTGACCAAGGCACGGGCCGCCCCCGGCGACTCCACGACCAACCTGAACAAGGCACGGGTCGGCACGACCAACCTGACCAAGGCACGGATCGGCATCGACCTGGCCAAGGCACTGGCCGCCCCCGGCAGCCATTACGACCTGATCCTCAAGGCGGGCGACTCGCTGTGGGTACCGGAGTATGATCCGACCGTCCAGGTGGTTGGAGCCGTCAACGCCCCGACCCGGGTGGTGTTTCGATCAGACTGGCATCTGAACGATTACGTGGTGGCGGCCGGTGGCTTCCTCCGGGTCGCCGACAAAGACCGCTCCTACCTGCTCCAGCCCGGAGGGCAGGTCGAGAGTCAGCGGCGGCGGTTCCTGTTGCCGGACTCGAGAGTCACACCCGAGCCGGGTTCCACCATCTTCGTACCGGTTCGCGGCCTCGACGACCGGCGCGATTGGGTCGGCCTGCTGGGATCCATTGCCCAGATCCTCGCTAGTACGGTGGCCCTGATCGTCGTGGCGACCCGGTGAGCGGCCCCATGTCACCCGTCGCCGAGGTTGCCACCACGACGGAACCATCCCTGTTCGAGGTCGGGACCGCCATTGTCCGTCGGCGCTGGCAGATTGTCCGCTGGGCGGTGATCGGGGCCGTCATCGCGGTCCTGCTGATCTGGACCAGGCGACCGATCTTCCCTGCCACCTTCAGCTTCGTGCCCCAGGGGGCCGACGCGGGCCGATCAGGGCTCCTCAACCTGGCGGGACAGTTCGGGGTTCAGGTTCCCGTTGCCGCGACGGCAGCGTCTCCGGATTTTTTCGCTCGACTGATTAAATCCCGCGCCGTCATGTTGGCCCTTCTCGACGACTCGGTGGCGGTGGCTGACAGCGGACCGCGGATTCTCCTGATCGACGCCCTCAACGTGCCGGCCGGCACCCCCGCGGCGCGTCAGGAGATTGGCGCCAGTCAGCTGCGGATCATAATCACGACTACCGTGAACAAACCGACCAGCATGGTCGAAGTCTCCATTGCCACTCGTTCGCCCAGCATCTCCTTCGGGATCGCTTCCGCGCTTCTGGCCGAACTCCATCGGTTCAATCGGGTCTCGCGGCAGAGCCAGGCGGCGGCAGAGCGCGCCTTCGTCGAAGAGAGACTCACCGAAGAAACCGGCAAGCTGCGAGAAGCCGAAGATCGGCTCGAGCGGTTTCTCCAGGGCAACCGCATGTATGCCGAATCGCCCCAGCTCGCCTTTACCATGGAGCGGTTGCAACGCGCGGTCTCCCTGCGTCAGCAGCTGGTCACGTCGCTGACCCAGTCATTTGAGGACGCCCGGATTCGCGAAGTTCGGGACACCCCCGTCATCACCGTCATCGACCCGCCCCGTGTGCCGGCGCTCCCGGGACCCCGACATCGAGCCGCGGCGCTGGTGATCGGGTTCCTCTCGGGGGGCGGCCTTGCCCTGCTCTGGGTGTTCGTCACCGCCATCACCGGCCGCCGAAACTGGCAGGATGACGTTCAGGCTCAGGCCTTTGCTGCGGCCCTCCGTGAAATGAGGTGGGTACCTCGTCGCACCGGGCCAGGGGATTGATGACCGATCTCCCGACCGCTCCGAGGAGATAGCCGTGTTCGAACTCGCTATCGCGGGACTTTTGGTCGGCGGGCTCGCATTTGGGCTGGTCCATCGATTTCCATACCATCAGCGCGGCTTCCTTCCCATCATCTCGGCAGCCGCGCTCATCACCACCGGCCTGACGCCCCGCGGCCTGTCTCTCCTCGATGAACTGTTGCTTGCATTCGGAATCGGGCTGCTGCTGTGGACCCCCCCGGATCGGAACGGCCCGGACGCGAGTTCGCCTGACCGACACCTGGCCCGCGCCCACCAACTGGCTTTCACATTGTTGTCGCTCTTTCTGTTTGCGGAGAGCATCCGCGGGGTAGTGGAATTCGAGGGTGCAGATTTCCTTGCCAACCTCCGCAAGCTTCGCTGGAGTCTGTTGTTCCTGTTGCTCCTCGTCATGGGATTCCTCCTCCCCCGTCGACGAAATCGGGCGGGCAGTGGCAACGCCATTGCGGTCGGGACCATGTATGGCGGCATCTGGTACATCATCGGATATCTTGTTACCGGCATGGTCGCCGAATCCGTCTTCGGCATCAACCGGTACGATATTCAACTCGGTCACCCCTCGGCTTTCCTCTGGGGGTCGACGGCGTATGCGCTGTTCCCGGTCGTGGTCACCATCCCGGCCACCATCATCTGTGCCACCTCGCCCGAGCGGCGCCTCCGGACTGGTGCGATCGTCAGCTTTGTCCTTTGGGCCGTCGCCACCTACTACTACAACTCCCGGGCCACCCTTCTGGCCATCTTCGGATTTGCCGGCCTCTGGTTCTGGCAGTGGCTCGGTGCCCGTTCCCGCCGATTTTTTGTTCCCGGTTTGCTGGCCGGTATCCTGGTAGCGGGGGTGGCGCTGCGGTCACTCAACTCCGACTTTGCGGTTGACCTGCTCAAGATCTGGTACACCGTCGCCGCGCCGAGCGAGGTCGCCAACCAGCCGAATGACCTGGACCGCTACGTCGAGGTCGGGGCGGCGTTCCGCGCTATCAACGCCTCGCCTGGGCATTGGCTGTTCGGGTACGGCTACCGGATGTCGGGCACCGTGATCGCCCCCTTTCTTGTCGAGGTGACCGGTGAGTTGAGTCCGTTTTATTACGGTCGGGTCATGGCCAAGGACTGGAACAACATGCCGGTCGAAGGTTTCGCGGCGCTGGTCCTTGACTCGGGCATGATCGGGCTGGTCCTGATCGCGTGGATCTATTACTTGCTGGCCCGACGGATCTGGCTCAGTGGGAGTCCCATGAGGCTCGTCCTGATCGGCAGCCTCCTGCTCGGATTCGCGTGGCTGTTCGTGATCGACATCCGCGACATCGCACTCTACTTCCTCATTCTCGTACCTGGTGGATGGCTCACGACACTAGCCGAATGCGGCAAGGCCGGCGCTCCGGCGCCTGACGGCTCCATGGCCTCGACCCCATGACGTGCCGCCACGTGCGGCCTGGATTCGCGCGGGACTCCATAGTCCTGCTCTGCGTCCAGATGTGTATCGGCGCCATCGCGATCGGGACCGCCGTGGTGATGGCCCGCGGACTCGGCCCCGAGGGCCGGGGGCAGTTGACCGTCGCCATGCTCTTCGGTTCAATGCTTGTGACGTTCACGGATTTCGGCATACCAACCGCCGGCCCCAGGTTCATGGCGGCCGGGCGCTGGACTGCGCCGGACATCCTGACCAGCCATCTCCGGCTCGCCTTGATCCGTATCATCATCCTGCTGGTCGCGGGCGCCGGCCTCGTCGCGGCGGCCGGCGAACGGCTTTTCCCGGACGTTCCCACCGATCTGCTGCTCCTTGGCCTGCTGCAGATCGGGCCCCTGACGATCTTTTCGTTGGTGCTGCCGCTGCTCCTTGGCCTGGGACGGGGGGGGGTGTATAGTCGACTCCTCTTCGTCAGCTCGCTCCTTCCCTTCCTCTGCCTCGCCGCAACCTGGGCAGCCGGTGTCCTGACCGTCCACCTGGCGCTCATCATGCAATTCATCGGCGGAATCGGAACCGCGTTTCTGATCTGGCGGGAATCGCGAAAGGCCGCCGGTGGAGTAGGCCGGGTCACGGGTTCGTATCTGGCGGAGGCGGTCCGCTTCGGTTTCTGGGTGAACTTGTCGAGCATCGCTTCCTTTACCCAGTTCACCGTCACCCTGCTCATTCTCAATGGCATCCTCGGCCCAGCGGGCGTCGGGCTCTTCACCATTGCCCAGACCGCCACCGACCGGATCTTCCTCCTCGCTGATTCGGTAGCCACGAATCTGCTCCCCCGAGTCGCCGAGGATCCCGACGGACGGGGCCGGGACGTAACCACGCAGGCGTTCCGCGGAACCATGGTGATGGCAACCTTCCTCGCCCTGCTGCTCGACATGGTGGCCACCCCGGTGGTCACGTTGCTGTTTTCCGAGGCCTTCCTCGGGTCGGTACCGCCGCTCCGCATCCTCCTGGTGGCCGTTGTGCTGCGGAGCGGATGGCGGGTGCTGTCGCAGGACCTCAACGCCCGCGGCTTGGCGCGTGCCACGGCCCTGATCAACGGATGCTCCACCATAACGGCCTTGACGATCACCTTTGCGCTGGCTCCCCGCATCGGCCTCCTCGGCGCCGCCGCCGCTGCCGCCGGCGCGGCGGGCTTGTCGTTTGTGGCCGGCGTCCTGGTGTTCAGCCAGGCCACAGCCGGCACGGACCGGCTGGGGATCGCCCTGAAGCGGTTGTGGATCATGACGCCCGCGGAGCAGGACCTGATCGCGCGCCTGGGCCGGGGCGTCCGCTACGGGTTGCAGCTTGGCCCCTCCTTCTGGTGGCTGCTGGCCCGGGCGTACCTGCTGGATGGCGTGGCCTATCGTGTCGCCGTCGTCGTCGGACCGGTGCGGCGGCGTATTGGAGTCGCGCAGGAATGGCTTGGACTTCCCGAGGACCGCCGGCGGGTGAGGTCGTTGCCGCCGACGCTCAGCGCGCGCTTCCAGACCGCCCGCATCGCGGGACTCGATGACCTTGATCTGCCTGCGGCCGATGTGGCGGTCATCCGCAGCCAGATCGGCCGCGACGGCACCGCGATCCTGGGGGAATTCGACGGCTTTGGCCGCCTAATCCCGGCCCGGTCGCCCATCCCGGGCATGGCGTCCATTGCGGCCAAGGACGCCAAGCCCCGATCACGATCCAAGGTGACCCTGATCGCGACACCAACCGCCATCATCGTTCGAAAGCGCTTCTTCGGACCCGATGCCGAGCGACGATTCCTGCGGTCGGTCCAAACCCTGGAACGGCTTCGGGGATCTCCGGCCAACGTGCCCGAGTTGCTCGCCGTGGACCTTCCCCGGTTGCAGTTTGACGAGTCATTCATCCTCGGTACCGATCTGAGTCAGATCTTGACCCGGCTTGGAGCCAAACTCACCGGGGCCGCCGGATGGGCCAGGGTCGGACCGCGCGCCACGCTGCGGGATCTGCACAAGGATTATGTTCGCGAGGGCGCTCTCTTCGCGTCTACTCTGCCTCCTGCCGAGCGGGAGGCGATCTGGGCGCAACTGCTTGAAATCCACCGGGCCGGGATCATAGTCGGCGACTTAACGTACAACAACATCGTCATCCACCGAGACACCGGTGAGCCGTATTTCATCGATTTCTGTGGCGCCCGGTTCAATCCTCGGTTCCAGTCCCGAGGGCACCTGGTGGATCGCGACCGGGATGTTGCCGCGCTCAACGCCATGCTGTCGACCGATTTTCCAACCTACCGCGGGCTGCGCACCGCGTTGGCGCAACGGACCTTCCCCGCCAGCGCCAAAACCTACGGGTCCGCTTACAGCGGGCATGGCCTGCGGCTTGGCGACCTGTGGGA
>SXGT01869276.1_pt1 | contig 13508 bp, 14 predicted proteins | sample 3176221 | NCBI WGS metagenome assembly SXGT01 (sample SAMN11356862, study PRJNA531348) | freshwater metagenome | isolation source: freshwater sample F1-120 | place: China: Fuxian Lake, Yuxi | collected 2017-12-25
AGAAGGTCATCGCCTCCGCCTATGGCGACATCGGCTTCGACGTGGACGCCGGGCCCCTGTTCCAGACCCCGGCCGAGGCGGCGCAACAGGCGGTCGACAACAATGTCCATGTGGTCGGCGCGTCATCGCTGGCGGCGGGGCACCTGACGCTGGTCCCTGAACTGAAAGCCGAACTGGAAAAGCTCGGCCGCCCCGACCTCATGATCGTGGTCGGCGGCGTCATTCCGCCCGGCGACGTGCCCGCCCTGATCGAGAGTGGGGCCGCGGCGGTCTATCCCCCCGGCACGGTCATCGCCGAGTGCGCCGTCGACCTGCTGGACAAGCTCAACGCCCGCCTCGGCTACGCCCAGCCCCCCGCCGGGAAGCGCTAGATCACCGTCATCGCCGGGCCCGTCCCGGCGATCCATACGCACGGTCGGGGCTAAGGGGCCACCGGATGCGCCACCGCTTCCCGGCGCCCGATCCGTTTGTTTCCAATGGACTGGCTGCGCCGCCGTCCCTGTTTACGCCAACCCTGTTTCAGCACCCTTATACTCCCGTCCGGCGACAGGGATCAGCGCGGGGACGTGAGACGGTGAGACTCCATTGCACTCTTTTTTCCTTCAGACCGTCGCCTGCTCAACCGCACGCTCCGAATGGGATTTCGGACATTTCGGACCCTGTTTTTTTCCGGGTCTTGCACTGCAATTGCACTGTTTTTCGCGTCCAGAGTCTCATTCGGGCGGCCAGGTCAAACCTGGCCGCCCGACAAGAACGTCCGAAAAAACCGTCGCTTATTGCGGCATCACCACGGTATCGATGACGTGGATCACGCCATTGGAGGCGTCCAGGTCGGTGGCCGTCACCGTCGCCGTGCCGCCCGCCGCATCGGTCAGGATCACCGAGCCGCCTTGCAGCGACGCGGTCAGCTCGGCGCCCTGAACGGTGGTCAGGGTGACGCTGCCGCCGCCGGCTTCGATGGCGGCCAGAACGTCGGCGGCTTTCAGTTCGCCGGCGACCACATGATAGGTCAGCACGGCGGTCAGGGTGGCGCGGTTGGCCGGCTGGACCAAGGCTTCCACGGTCCCGGCAGGCAGCTTGGCGAAGGCGTCATTGGTGGGGGCGAACACGGTGAAGGGGCCGTCGCCCGACAGGGTCTCGCCCAGACCGGCGGCCTGGACTGCGGCGACCAAGGTGGTGTGGTCGGGCGAGCCGACGGCCACATCGACGATGGTCTGGCTGGAGTGCATCTGGGCGTGACCGCCGCCGTGGTGGTCAAAGGCGATAGCAGGCGCGGCGACGCCGCCGGCGAGAAGGGCAGCGACGGCGACCTTGGTGATCAGATGTCTCATGATTTCGTCTCCTGAGTGCGACCGACTTGCTGCCGATCACAATCAGTTACGGAGCGCGTTACCTTGAAGATGCATGATCATCATCGAATTCGACAACGATTGTTCTTATGGTGAACATAAGATGATCTTGAAAAAGGGCGCGGGGAGACCGGCGGAAGGGCAGGTAAGGTCTCCCCGCGCATCGACGGGCCGAAGATGGAGCAACGGAGACGAACCAGCCTCCAGCGCCGTCGATAATCCCAGTTACGACGGCGCCGAGACCTTGGATGCAGCGATCAGAGCTGGGTGATGTCGCCCTGGGCCACCACGGGGCCGTCCGGCTGGGCCGACGGGGTGTGGCCCGGCTCCTCCATGGACACGGCCACCGAGATCGCCTGCCCGGCCACCGAGGCCAGGGTGGCGTCCAGATTGTGGGTCGCGGGCTGGGTCGGGTGGAACGCGCCCACCAGCTGCACGCCGCCGTCCGGCTTGACCAGCCACAGGTGCGGCACGCGCGGATCGCCTTCCATCACGTCGGTGGGGGCCAGGAACAGGTGCCCTGTGCCCGCGTCATAGGCCAGGGTCACCGCCGCAGCGCCGTTCTCCAGCGTCAGGGTCGCCACCCGCGTCACCCCGCCCTGGGGCGCCACCGGTTCGGGAACGGCGGCGGGCTGCGCCACCATCACCGCCAGCGCAGCCACACTGGCCGCCAGCAGGCCGGTGGAGCCGATGGCCCACCGCCGCCAGAACGCCAGCCGGCCGTTGTCGTTCGCCGCCGCGACCCCGAAGGCCCCGGCCGCGATGCGCACCCACAGGGCGTCGGAAGGCCGAACCGGGGCGATCTCGTCCGCCAGCCGGGCCAGATCCTCGTTCCAGCGCGCCACGCGCCCCGCGAACGCGGCGTCTGTCTGCTCGCGGCCCCGCGCGGCGGCTTCCTCCGCCGGAGGCAGGATCCGCAGGGCCAGTTCCCCGGCCAGCACGTCGTCAGCGTCCTTGTCGATGGTGTCGGTCATTGTTCCAGACAGGCCCTCAGCTTGAGAAGCCCTCGCCGTATCCAGCTCTTCATGGTGCCCAGCGGCACATCCTGCCGCTGGGACAGTTCATCATAGGTCACGCCTTCGAAGAAGGCCGTGCGGATGGCGCCGCCGACCTTGTCGTCCAGCTCCTCCAGGCAGCCGTTCAGGCGCCGCGCCTCGTCCGCGCTCTCGATCTGCGCCGAGGCCAGGGGCGCGTCGTCCGCGACCTCGAAGGCGTCGTCCACCGGGCGGGTCTGGACCCGGGCGCCGGCCGAGCGCAGGCGGTCGATCGCGCGATTGCGCGCGATGGTCACCAGCCATGTGATGGGGCTGGCGCGGGTGGCGTCAAAGGTTTCGGCCCTGCGCCAGACTGTCAGATAGGTGTCCTGCAAAACATCCTCGGCGAGCCCCCTGTCGCCCAAGATACGCAGGCATACGCCCAATAGTTTCGACGAGGTCGCCTCATACACCCTCTGGAACGCGGCCCGGTCGCCCTGCCCCGTCTTGCCAAGCTCGATGGCCAGAGCCTCGCGCGTCATCACCGCTTCCATGCGTGTCCTCGAATTGCCGGATGGATTGTGGGCGCGCGGGGCGCCCCGTCAAGGTCAGTCGTGCAGATAAACGATCCGTTTGCGTCCCGCTGCCCGCATGTCGGCCAGATGTCGCTCATGATCGCCGCTGGTCTTCGCCTCGCGCCCGTTGGCCTCGACCCAGTGTGTGGCCTCGATCTCCTTCTGCAGGGTGCGCCCGGCGAACTGATGTCCCACAAAGAAGAAGTCCACCACCGAGCCTGCCACGGGGATCTCCGTGACGGCCACATCGAACAGCAGATAGGCCGCCATCTTGGCCAGGGTCCGGGGCGAGGCCTTGGCCTGGAGGCCGCTGGCGAACAGCAGGGCTCCGGCGCCCAGGCTGTAGGCGCCCCCCACAAGAGGGATCCAGGTCAGCAGGCCATCCATGCCCACGCCCCAGGGTCCAATCTTGATCACCCGATCGGAAAGCTTGCGCACCCCCTCGACTCGGGACCAGACCTTCTCGATATCGTGGATGGTCCGTTTCGCCATGAGCCCCTCCCTCGCCTGCGCGGTTCTTCGACCGTCCCTTACAAGCCACGCTTGAATGTCCCTCAAACGTCTTCAGTTGCAAAGCTCGGTGAATTTACTGGTCCAGACGGTCCTGACCGCCGCCGCGCTCGGTCCTCTGGCCGTAGCCCTGGCGTCCCTGTCCGGGATCGGCCATCGCTGGGTCGACATCCTGGCCCAGTTCCCCGCGCCACTCCTCCCGCTGACCCTGGCGGCGACCCTGATCGTGCTGCTGCTGCGGTTCTGGGTTCCGGCCGCCACCGGGGCGCTGGCCTGTCTGCTTCTGGCGCTGGCCATCTGGCCCCAGATCGCGCCCGGCGGTCCCGCCCCGGCCGCCGACAGCCCCCGCGTTCGGCTGTACGCCGCCAACCTCTACGCCATGAACGAGGACGTGGCGGCCATGCGCGCCTCCATCGAGGCCGCCGACGCCGACATTGTGGTCCTCGTCGAGTTCGGCGAAGCCCCCAGCGCCGCCGTCGAGACGCTCCTCGCCGGCTACCCCCACCGGGAAATCACCGAGCGCGTCGTCCGCAGCGAGGACGCGGTCCGCTCGGTCATCGCCTCCCGCTACCCCCTGTCGCGCCGCTCCACCGAAGGCAATGAACGCCAGATGATCTCGGCCGTGGCCGACACCCCGCTCGGTCCGGTCCGCGTCGTCGGCGTCCACCTGACCCGTCCGTGGCCCTTTCAGTACCAGTGGGGACAGATCATCCAGACGCAGAATCTGTTGACCCATATCGACGCCGCCCCCGAACCGGTCGTTCTGGCCGGCGACTTCAACAGCGTGGCGACGGGACGTATCGGCCGCATGCTGCGGTCAGAGGGCGGCTTGATCCATGCTCCCGGTTGGCCCGGCACATGGCCCGGACTCCTGCCCGGCCCGCTGCGCATGACCATCGATCAGGTCTATCACTCACCCGACATCGCCGTGGCGAAGCGCAGCCTCGGCGGGCCCACCGGCTCCGACCACCGCCCGGTCATTGTCGAACTGACCCGTCCGGAGACCTAGGTCCACCAGGCCTCGCCCCGTCCGCCCGGCTCGCCCAGCGCGATGGCGATCCATTCGCAGATGGCCTGCGCCACCGCCTGCGCGCCTTCCGGCGGATTGATCAGGACCAGGGCGCAGCCGTTCATCTGCATGGGGTTGGTCAGCGGCCTCAGCCGCGCCTCGGCCACCAGCGCCCGCTTCACCCCTGCGTCGGCCAGCCGCCGCAGGAACCCGTCGAAAGTCTCCATGTCCTTGATGGGCAGCCAGATGCCGATGACCGTGTCCGGATCCCGCCGCATCAGGGCGCCAGCCGTTTCGGCGCAGCGTACATAGTCGTCCGGCCGCTCGAACGGCGGATCGATCAGCACCAGCCGTCGACGATCCCCCGCAGCGACGGCGCGCACCACCTCATAGCCGTCGGCCTGGCGCGTCTCCACGCCCTCGCGTCCCTTGAGCCGCTCGGCCAGCAGATCATGCTCCTCGGGCCGCAGTTCGCAGGCCAAATAGCGGTCGCCCTTCCTCAGGCTGTCGGCGATCAGCAAAGGCGAGCCGGGATACCAGCGCACGGTCTCGCCGCCGCCGTTGCGCGCCGCCACGGCGGCCTTCAGCTCGGCCAGCTCGGTCGGCAGGCGCGACGCGGTCATCAGCCGGGCGATCCCCGCTTGCGCCTCCTTCGAGCGCACGGCGCCTTCGCCAAGATCGTACAGCCCCGAGCCCGCATGGGTGTCCACCACCAGCATCCGCCGCTCGTCGCGCGCCATGCGGCCCAGCAGCCAGAGCAGCAGGCCGTGCTTGACCAGATCGGCGAAATTCCCGGCGTGATAGGCGTGACGATAGTTCATGGCGGCGGCTTCGCCTTCACGACCCTCCGCGTCAAGCGGAACCCTTCATCCCGTCCGCGTGTTCGCGCTTGGCTTCCACCGAGATGACCCCATGCCCGACGGCTCCGCCTTCATCGACCCGGACCAGATGCCCGAGGGGCTGACATGGTGCGCCGACGACCAGCCGGGACTGACCCGCGTCCGGCGCGGCAAGGGATTTTCCTATCACCGGGCGGGCGGCGAGCCTGTCACCGACGCCCGTATCCTGTCGCGCATCCGCGCCCTCGCCATCCCGCCCGCATGGACCGACGTCTGGATCTGCCCGCGCGCCCGGGGCCACATCCAGGCCACCGGCCGCGACGTCAAGGGCCGCAAGCAGTACCGCTATCACGCCGACTGGTCCGAAGGCCGCTCGGAAGCCAAGTTTCACCGCCTGACCGACTTCGCCCGCGCCCTGCCCCGCCTGCGCCGCCGGGTCGAGGAAGACCTCTCCCGGCGCGGGCCCAGCCGCGAGAAGGCCGTCGCCACCACCGTGCGCCTTCTGGAGATCACCCTGATCCGTATCGGCAATCGGGAGTACGCGCGCCAGAACCGCAGCTTCGGCCTGACCACCCTGCACAAGCGCCATCTGGAGGTGGACGGCTCGGCCCTGATCTTCGCCTTTCGCGGAAAATCCGGCGTGGAGCACACCGTCACCGTCCGCGACCGGCGCCTGGCCCGCCTGCTGAAAGCCCTGCGCGACCTCCCGGGTCAGCATCTGTTCAAATACCGCGATGCGGACGGCGATCTGGTCCCGGTCAGCTCCGATGACGTCAACGCCTACATCCGCGACGTCATGGGCGAGCCTTTCTCGGCCAAGGACTTCCGCACCTGGGCCGCCACCGTCTCCGCCGCCCGGGCCCTGCGGGAATGCGAAACGCCGGCTTCGAAGGCGGAATTGAAGCGTCAGTGCAATCAGTGCCTCAAGGCCGTGGCCGGCCTTCTGGGCAACACCCCGGCCGTGTGCCGCTCTGCCTACGTGCATCCGGCGGTGTTCGACCTTCATGAATCCGGGGGTCTGGCGGACTTGCCCGGCCCGGCCGCCAAGGGGTTCGAGCCGGCGCTGATCCGGGCGCTCGACGCTCATTCTGCGCGAACCGCATAGAATCGCTCGCATGACTTGCTAAAAGGCGGGGGTCAGCGCCCGCGCCATGGAGGTATGATTTGCGCCAACTGGCGAACACGATGGATCTGGGTGCAGCCTTCGACGCCTCTCCCAACGCCTATGTGCTGCTGAACACCGACCTGGTGATCGCCGGCGCCAACACGGCCTATCTCGAGCTGGTGAACGCAAAGCGAGAGCAGATTATCGGCCGCCCCATGTTCGAGGCCTTCGACTCCGGTCCGAGCGACGAGGCGCCCGAAAACGTCCGCCAGGTCCGCGACTCCATCCTCCACGCGATCAAGACCGGCCAACGCGACCATCTGGCCATTGTCCGCTTCTCGATCCCCTTCGAGGACCCCACGGGTGCGGTGATCTACGAGGATCGCTTCTGGAGCGCCACCCACACACCCATCCGGGACGAGACGGGCAAGGTCGCCCTTGTGCTCCAGCACACCACCGACATCACAGAAATCGAGAGTCTGCGGCATCAGGTCGGCGCCGTCACTGGCGAAACATCCACCGCGCTGGATGCAGCGCTCGGCGGCGGCGTCCTCGCCCGCGCCCAGCAGGTTCAGCAGAGCAACCGCAAGCTGGAGATCGAACGGCGAAAGTTGAACGACCTCTTCATGCAGGCGCCCGGCTTTGTCGCTGTGCTGGGCGGCCCGGACCATGTCTTCGAGCTGGCGAACTCCGCCTACGGTCAGCTGATCGGCCACCGGGAGGTTCTGGGCAAGCCCGTCCGGGAGGCTCTGCCGGAAGTGGTGGATCAGGGGTTCGTCGACCTGCTTGACCATGTCTACGCCACCGGCGAGACCTATGAAGGCCGCGAAAGCCTGCTCCAGCTGCAGCGGCGCAGGGGCGGCGATCTGGAAGATGTCTATCTGAACTTCATCTACCAGCCGATCCGCGGCGAAGAGGGCCGCATCGTCGGCGTGTTCGTCCAGGGCCATGAGGTCACCGAAACCGTCAAGGCCGACCAGCGCCAGCGCCTGATGATCGACGAACTGAACCACCGGGTGAAGAACACACTGGCCACGGTCCAGTCCATCGCCATGCAGACCGCCCGCACCCATGAGGACCCGGCCAGCTTCGCCGAGACCTTCCAGTCACGGCTGATGGCGCTGTCGCACACCCACAACCTTCTGACCCGCAGCCACTGGGAAGGGGCCGACCTGCGCGACGTGCTCCAGCACGAAACCCTGGCCCACGGCGTACACCGGGTGATCCTCAATGGACCGTCCGTCGCCCTGCCCCCCGCCATGGCGGTGTCCCTGGGCATGATCTTCCACGAACTGGCCACCAACGCCGCCAAATACGGCGCCCTCAGCACCGGCGACGGACGCGTGTTCGTGGACTGGAGCGTGCAGGATCTCACCAACCGCAAGCTGGTGATCTTCTGGCGCGAACAGGGCGGCCCGTCGGTGACGGAGCCCAGCCGACGTGGATTCGGCAGTCGTCTGATCGAAAGGAATGTCCGCCACGATCTGGCGGGAGAGGCGAAACTCGTCTACGCAAGTGACGGCTTTAATGCGGAAATATCCCTTCCGCTGGATCGAGGCGATGGGCATGAGTAACGCGTTGACGGGCCGCAAGGTCCTGGTTGTGGAGGACGAGTCCCTCGTCGCCATGCTGCTTGAGACCATCCTCGAGGACATGGGGTGCATCCCCGTCGGTCCCGTCTCCACCGTGGATGAGGGTGTGCAGAAAGCCGAGAACGAGCCCGATCTGGACCTGGCCCTGCTGGACGTGAACGTGGCCGGACGGCAGGTCTTTCCGGTCGCCGAAGCCCTCGCCCGCCGCGGCATCCCCATGGTGTTCTCGACGGGCTACGGCGAGGCTGGACTGCCGCCGGAATGGCGTGGCGTGCCGGCCATCCAGAAGCCCTTCAGCGAGGCCGCCGTGCGCGACGCCATGCTGGGCGCCCTCAACGTCGCCCGCGCCTGAGGTCCTTCAGGATTTCCCGCGCCGCATTGTGGCCCGGCGCCCCGGTGACGCCGCCCCCGGGATGCGCGCCCGATCCGCACAGATAAAGCCCGGGCACCGGCATGCGGTGATCCCCGTGCCCCAGCACCGGTCGCGCGCTGAACAGCTGGTCCAGGCTCAGCCGTCCGTGGAAGATGTCTCCGCCCACCAGGCCGAAGCGCCGCTCCAGATCCAGCGGCGTCAGCGTCAGCCGCCCCAACACCGACGCTTTGAACCCCGGCGCCAGACGGTCCACCGTGTCGATCATCAGGTCCGCCACCGCGTCGCGGTGGTCGTCCCACGAGCGCCCCCCTGACAGCACCGGCGCCACATGCTGGCAGAACAGGCTGGCCACATGGGCGCCCGGGGGCGCAAGGCTATCGTCCAGGGTCGAGGGGATCAGCATCTCCACGATCGGCGCCTTCGACCAGCCGTCCCGCCGCGCATCCATGAAGGCCCGGTCCATGTAGTCCAGGCTGGGCGCGATGATGATCCCCGCCGTCAGATGATCGCCCGGCTCCGGCAGGCAGGTGAAGCGCGGCAGCTCCGACAGGGCCACGTTCATGCGGAAGGTCCCGGACCCCGACGCATAGCCGCCGATCCGCTCTCTGAAGTCCGACGGAACCACGGCCGGGTCCACCAGCCGCTCAAACAGCAGGCGCGGGTGCAGGTTCGAGACCACGGCCCGTCCCCGCACGGTCTCGCCGGCTTCCGTCACCGCCCCCACGGCCCGGCCCTTCTCGGTCAGAACCTCGGCCACCGGGCTGTCCAGGCGAATGTCCACGCCCTGTTCGGCGCAGGCGGCCGCCATGGCCTGGGTGATCGCTCCCTTGCCGCCGAGGGCGTGACCCCAGACGCCGCGCTTGCCGTTCCCCTCGCCGAAGACGTGGTGCAGCAGAAAATTGGAAGAGCCCGGCGTGTTGGGGCTGGCGTAGTTCCCCACCACGCTGTCGAAGCCGAACAGGGCCTTGACCGGATCGCTCTCAAACCAGCCGTCCAGCCAGTCTCCCGCTGACTTGGTGAACAGGTCCAGCAGATCGCGCCGCGCCGTGGTGTCCAGCCCCGCCATGCGCCGCCCCACCGACGCGGCCTTCAGCATTTCCGGGATCACGGCCGCCCAGCCGCCCTCCACCACATTGGGCGGGGTGGTCAGGATCAGGTCGCGCAGCACATCGGCCACCGCCTCCAGCCGCCGCTCGTAGGCCGGCAGCCGCTCAGCGTCGCGCGCCGAGAATTTCGCCGCCTCGGCCTGGGTCCGCCCCTCCCCCGCCAGCAGATACGAACTGTCATCCAGTGGCAGGAAATTGCCCACCTTGCGCTCGACCACCCGCAGGCCGCGCCCCGCCAGATCCATGTCCGCGATGATCTTCGGGTTCAGCAGGCTGACGGTGTAGCTGGCCGTGGAGTTGCGGAATCCCGGATGGAATTCCTCCGTCACCGCCGCGCCGCCGACCACGCCGCGCCGCTCCAGCACTGTCACCTTCAGACCGGCCCGCGCCAGATAGAAGGCGCAGGTCAGCCCGTTGTGCCCGCCGCCCAGAATGACGACGTCTGCCTGATCCTGATCCCGCACCGGCTTCAGTCGCAGGACGTCTGGTCGCCAGGCTCGAACGCCCAGGTCATGACGGGCTCATTCTCACCCTCAAGGCCGCGGATGGTGGCGGTCATCACGTCGCCTTCCCGCTCATAGACGATGACATTGGGCCAGTCGTTTTCACGGTTCTCGAAGACCGCCCCCTGCGGGTTCTGGTCCACCAGCATGAAATCCACGGCGTCGCGCCCGTTCGGCATGGCCTGGTACAGGGTGACGCCGCCACGGGCGATGATCCGCAGTTGCTCCCATTCGGTCAGACGACCGCCTCTTCGCGTGGTCGAGTGGCCGAAGAGCAGGCCCTCGCTGGCGTGGGTCCAGGTCTCCACCGTTTCACGCCCGGGATGACAGGCGCGCCACACGCCTTCCATCCAGCGCAGGTCGACGGCCGATTGCGGACCGGGCGAAGGACTTGCCAGCAACACGGCGGCGATCATGGCGATCATCGTGTCTCCTCCCGAAGGCGCGGACTCTCAGTCCGGCTGTCCGTTCCTGTATCGCCCATACAGTAGCGGCGCCCCAAGCCAGTAGCAAAGCTCCGCCGGCCGATTGATGTCCCAGACCGCCAGGTCCGCCGCCTTGCCGGTCTCCAGCGTCCCGATGCGGTCCGCCATGCCCAGCGCCTTGGCGGCATGGCGCGTGGCGCCCGCCAGCACCTCTTCCGGCGTCAGGCGGAACTGCACGCAGGCCAGAGTCATGGCCGCCAGCATGGACGCCACCGGCGAGGTGCCGGGGTTGCAGTCCGTCGCCACCGCCATGCTCACCCCATGGCCGCGTAACGTCTGGATGGGCGGCGGCGTCTCTTCCCTCAGCATCAGGAAGGCGCCGGGCAACAGCACGGCCACGACGCCCGCCTTGGCCATGGCCGCGATCCCGGCCTCGTCGGCATATTCGATGTGATCCGCCGACAGGGCGCCGTATCGCGCCGCCAGCGCCGCCCCCCCGCCGTTCGACAACTGGTCGGCGTGCAGCTTGACCGCCAGGCCCAGCGACTTCGCCCTGTCGAACAGCCGCCCCACCTCCTCGGTTGAGAAGGCGATGGGCTCGCAGTAGGCGTCCACCGCGTCCACCAGCCCCTCGGCGTGGGCGGCAGGCAGGATCTCGTCCACCGCCAGATCCACATAGGCGGCCCGATCCTCGCGGAACTCCGGCGGCACCGCGTGCAGGCCCAGATAGCTGGTCGCCACCCGCACCCCGCCCTCGGCGCCCACCCGCCGGGCGGCGCGCAGCCTCTTCAGCTCGCTGGCCCGGTCGAGCCCATAGCCGGACTTGATCGCCACGGTGGTGACGCCCGACGCCTTGAGCCCCGCCAGACGCTTCAGGGCCGAGGCGACAAGATCGTCCTCTGACGCCTCGCGGGTCATGCGCACGCTGGAGACGATGCCCCCGCCCGCCCGGGCGATCTCCTCATAGGTGGCGCCGCCCAGCCGCTGCTCGAACTCGCCGGACCGGTCGCCGCCGAACACCCGATGGGGGTGGCAGTCGATCAACCCCGGCGTGACCCAGCGCCCGTCCAGCCGATCGACTTGGGCCGCTTCGTGCGCCGGCAGGTCCGCCCGCGCCCCGACCCAGGCGATGTCCCCGTCCCGGATCAGGATCGCCCCGTCCTCGACGGAGCCATAGGCCTCCCCGCCCTCGAGCATGGTGGCGAGGCGGCAGTCCGTGATGAGGCGGTCGGCGCGGATCATCGGGCCTGCACGCCCGCCAGAATTTCGCAGAACCAGCGCCCGGCCGTCAGCCCGCCCAGATCACCCACCTCCAGCGAGGGGTCGTATTCGGTCAGGTCCACGCCGCGCACCTTCGGATGGGCGCCGATGACCCGGGCGGCGTCGAAAAAGTCCTGCGCTGACACCCCGCCCGGCCGGGCGCCGGGGCTGGCGGGCCACTGGCTGCGGTCGATCACGTCGATGTCGAAGTCCACGTGGATGAGGTCGCAAAGACTGGACAGCCGCTCCAGCTCCTGCGCCACGACGGCGGCCAGTCCCTGCTCGCGGCACTGGCGGGCGGTGCGCACCGATATGCCCGCCGCCATGGCCTTTTCGTGAGCGCGGCGGGTGTTGGCGAAGGGGGCCAGACCCACCTGGCTGATGCGCCGCCCGTCCAGACCGTCGTCCAGCAGCGCCTGGATCGGATTGCCGTTGGTCAGGCCCTGATCGGTGTCGCGCAGGTCGAAATGGGCGTCGAGGGTCAACACCCCAACCCGCTCCAGACCCAGGGCGTGGGCCGCCGGGCGGGTGATGGCGTTGTTGCCGCCGATCAGGATGGTCAGGGCCCGGTGCGCCTGCGCCGCCACGGCGTTGCGCACCGGCTCGAAGGCGTCGGCGGGGGACACGGCCTTCAACGGCACGTCGCCCGCATCATGGACCCGCACGTCCAGCTCGACCTCCGTTTCCAGATCATACGCAGACAGGCGCGGCAGCACGGCGCGCAACGCCTTCGGGCCAAGGTCACACCGTCCCGGCGTCAGCGACCGCTCGTTCAGCGGCGCCCCGATCAGGGCCACAGGCGCGTCGGGGTGGTCGCCCAACAGATCGGCGACCGAACGCCAGCCAAGAGCCTCGGAGCCCGTCATCCCTGATCCTTCCTCGGAGAAAACCGCGCCACCAGATCATAGGCCGCGCCGGGAAACATCTGCCAGACCCGCGTCACGCCCTGGCCGTCGCGCCAGGTGCGCCGTTCCAGCCGCAGGCAGGTCGCCCCGGCTTCCAGCCCCAGCGCCGCTGCTGTCTGCCGGTCTGCGCCGACGGCGGATATGCGATGCTCCGCCTCGGTCCACGGCGCACGCGCCAGCAGCCACCCCCCCGCCGGCTCCGCCGAGAAATCGGCGGCTTCGGCCTCCGGCGTGGCGGTCAGAGAGATCAGACGGTGCTCCATGGCGAACGGCAGGCCGTCCGCCAGGTGCAGGGTCTCCAGTTCGATCACCCGCGCGCCCAACTCTGCCTCGTCCGCCGACGCCGGACGCACGATTCGGCCCATCAGCCTGTGCGAATAGGCCAGCCCGCGCGCCTGCACCTCCGCCTGAATGTCTGGAATGGCCACAAGGGCCGAGGAGTGGACCGGCGGGTGCGCCACCACCGTTCCGACCTTGCGGCGTCGCACCACCAGCCCGCGCGCCGCCAGTTCCGAAACCGCTCGCGAAACGGTCATGCGGGCGCAGCCGTATTCGACCGTCAGCTCAGCCTCGGTGGGGATGCGGAAACCCGGCGCCCAGTCGCCCGAGGCGATGCGGCGTTCGATGTCGCGCGCAATGCGTCGATGCAGGGGCTCGGCGTCCATGACGCGCAGACTGCCCCTTGCACCCCATTATGTCTAGACATAACAATGGCCGCATTCGACAGGGAGATTTGAATGCCCGACGCCCCCAACACCCGCGTCATCCGCAGCCCCCGCGGGCCGGAAAAGACCGCGAAGACCTGGGCCGCCGAGGCCGCCCTGCGCATGCTGATGACCAATCTGGATCCCGAGGTGGCCGAGCGGCCCGAGGACCTGGTGGTCTACGGCGGCATCGGCAAGGCGGCGCGCGACTGGCCGTCCTTCGACCGCATCGTCGACCAGCTGACGCGGCTGGAGCCGGACGAAACCCTGCTGGTGCAG
>SXGT01630402.1_pt1 | contig 13507 bp, 12 predicted proteins | sample 3176221 | NCBI WGS metagenome assembly SXGT01 (sample SAMN11356862, study PRJNA531348) | freshwater metagenome | isolation source: freshwater sample F1-120 | place: China: Fuxian Lake, Yuxi | collected 2017-12-25
AGACGCTGCGCCGCCGGCTGAAAGACCGCAAGCCGGTGTTCGGCATGAACCGTGGCACTGTGGGCTTTCTGATGAATGATTACCGCGAGGCGGACCTCCTAGATCGCCTGGCGCTCGCGCAGCCGGTCCGCGTACGGCCACTGGTGGCGCGTTGTGAAACAGCCAGTGGCATCGTCGAGGAGCGCGCCTTCAATGAGGTCTCGCTGCTGCGCCAGACCGCCCAAACTGCTAAGCTCCGCATAAGCGTTGATGGCGCAGAGCGGATGCCGGAATTGTTGTGCGACGGGGTCATGGTCGCCACGCCCGCCGGATCGACAGCGTACAATTTCTCCGCGCACGGCCCAATCCTGCCAATTGACTCCCGGCTCCTGGCGCTCACACCGATCAGCGCGTTCAGACCCCGGCGTTGGCGTGGCGCGCTTTTACCCCACCGGGCCAAAGTACGGATCGAGGTCCTCGAATTTGAACGCAGAAGCGTCAGCGCCTCCGCGGACAACCAAGAGACCCGCAATGTCCGCGCGGTCGAGATCCACGAAGATCCGGCGCCGCCGCTGACATTGCTGTTCGACCCGGACCACGCCCTCGACGAGCGCGTGCTGCGTGAGCAATTCAGCGTTTAGCCATCAACGCTCTGTTCACCACCCGCCGCCATGCTCCCGTGCCATGAACCAGCGCATCGGCAAACTCATCGACCCGCGGACGGAAGGCCGGCGCCTCGATCTCAAGGCGCCGCTCTTCGACGAGGCCGCCATCGCGCGCGCTCAAGAGACACTTGAATCGCTCGGCAGTTCGATGACCGAATGGCTCGACGCCGACATTGATCGACTCCAGGAGGCCCGCTTTAGCGCTGAAGCCACTGGTTGGAGCAACGCCGCGCTTGAGTTGCTCATGGCCGCGGCGCACGATCTCAAAGGGATGGGGGCCACGTACGGTTTCCCGATCATCACCGATATTGCAGCGTCCCTTTGCCGACTTGTCGAAACCGATGCCGGCAAGGCAGCGGCGCGCGCCAATCCCGGTTTGGTCTGCGCCCATGTTGATGCGCTGCGGGCCTCAGCACGAGAGCGCATCGCTGACGCGGGTCACCCGATTGGCCGGGCGCTGCTGCAGGCTTTGTCTATTCATATAGACAAACTCGGGGTGGCCCCCCGCTAAACCGCTAACGCAGTCTTCACCCTCTTCGCCCGCCGATCTTTAACTGTGCGCGTGCAATAAAGGCAGCCTGAACGCTGCCATGAACGTTATTCCTTTCCGCCCCCGCGCCGAGCCTGAACCGCTCGCCTTCGCCATCGGCGCCCGCGTCGATCTTCGCATCGGCACGCTTGCCTCCGGGGTCGTGCGCCCGCGAGGAACTCCACACGAAGCCTTCGCCTTTTCCAATCTCGCTCGGGTCTTGCGCGGCGCGCGCATGGCTTGGCTTGAGCGCGGCGTGCGTGCAACGCTTACCCTGGCGGTGCCGTCCGAGGTTCAAGCGGCTTTGGAAGCTGACCTGCTCAACGAAGCCGCGCTGGAAGCCGGCTGCACGCGGCGCAGCTTTAACTTTCAACTGAATGAGCGCGAGATTGTCGCTCACGGCCCTGGCCTGCCGGAAGGACTCCGCGCTCGCGGCTGGAATGTCGTCCTCCGCGGGGACGATGATTGTCCGTTGCCGTTCGGCGTACGCGCACGCTCGCTCTACAGCGAGCTGGTTGTCGATGCACCGACAGAGCCTGATCCCTATCTCGCCCTTGAATCTGGCGACCGCACACCGCTCGGCCGTCGCCTCCTGGCTGCAAAAGCAGCTGGCCTTACGGTGACCGCGGAAAGCGTGAACAGCGCGGCCCAAGCGCGGACACTAGCCATCGCCGGCTTTGATCGCGGCGGCGGCTCATTCGCGGAAGCTGGATTGCGCTAGATCGCGGCGATACGCTCCGACTGCAGGCCGGATGCGTCGAGCTTATCCAGAAGATAGTCGAGATCGTCCTTCGGCACTGACTGGAACAATGTCAGCGTACGTTCGAGCATGCGCTTGCGGAACGTGATCCGATCCTGCGCCACGCCTTCCCGATCGACGCTGTGATAAATTTCAATCGCCGCCCTGAACGACGGATAGAGCCGCGGCGGCAGCCCGGCGCGATCGAAGGCAGCCTTCAGTCCGAGCGGGCCGCTGTCGTGCATCAACAACCACATCCGTTGGTGCGGAACACCGCCAAGTTCAGCCATCGCGTGTTCAACAAAATCGAGATGACCCAGGCAAAGTCCGCGCATCATCAATGACGGCGTCAAGCGGCCGTTCAAATTCAATTGCTGCACAAAGCGGCCAAGGTCCCGCTGCCGCGCCGCTTGCTCCACAATATCGATGCTCGCACGCTCGCGAGAACCCATTGCCAGATCGATCGCGATTTGTGGCGGCAATTCGTGATTGTTCACGAGCTGATCAAACAGCTCCCCCGTCACGATGGCGACAAGCTTCTCGGTGACGCTCACGGGCAGCACATCGCGCCGCACCATCGCTGCCGTCACCGATGATAATTCCGAGAAGCGCTCAAGCGCCGTACCGAGCCCCTCCTCGTCAAAAACCGCATTGTCATTTGCGAGCGCCCTCTCCACCGCATCGGAGACCGCATATTCCGAGATCGCGCCCGTCACCACGACGGAGAGAGTCTCGCGGCTCGCGACGGCGATCTGTTTGGACGGCGGAGAAGCACGCACAATCTCGACCAGATCGGCATCGGTCAGCATTGGCGAATTCATGATAACCGGCAGCGCGATGCTATCGATATCGCGCGCCAGCTTGTTGGCGATGTCGCGCGGCAGCTTCGGCGAATTCTTGAGCGCGACAGAAAGCGCACGACGCACCAAAGCCGCAGCATCCTGCGCCATAATGGCGATAATACCCTCGGCGTGGGCGCGTTCCTCAGCGGAAAGCTCTGCCTCATCGATACAGCGGCAAATCTTGTGTGCGGCCTGCGCTCGATCATCCTCGGTCGGGCCCTTGATCAGGGTCCGGATGTCGCTATCCGTGAGGTTGGCGCGCATAGTGACGATGGACATTGGTAGGCTCGCGCTTCAGCGGCGGCGGCGACTCTCGCCCCACCGGAACCGCTAGCCTCGCGGGCCAGGCTTAACGAATGTTTGACCTGCGGTGACCGTTGCGAGAGGGAAACGGAATGCTCGAAGGCCTGAAGATCGTCGAATACGCCACTTATGTAGCGGCGCCGGGCGCCGGTGGGGTGATGGCCGATTGGGGCGCAGACGTTATTAAGGTGGAGCCCCCCGGCGGCGACCCGATCCGCATGTTCTTTTCCTCACTCGGAGTCGAGGAAAGCTTCAATCCCGTGTTCGACCTCGATAATCGCGGCAAGCGCGGCATTATCCTCGACACCGCCCAGGACGCCGGCCGCGACGCGCTGCTTAAGCTGATCGATGGCGCCGACATTTTCATCACCAACGTTCGCCCTGGCGGCCTCAAGCGCGCCGGCCTCGATCATGAAACGGTGATGCAGCGCTGCCCGCGCTTAATCTATGCGACACTGACCGGCTATGGCCTCGAAGGCCCGGACGCCGACCGACCAGGCATGGATTCCGCCGCCTTCTGGGCGCGCTCTGGCCTTGCCGCGATGTTTCGGCCCAAGGGCGGCGATCCCGTCCAACTTCGCACAGCGTTTGGCGACCACGTTGCTTCGCTTGCGATCATATCAGCGGTGTTGGCGGCGCTTCATGAGCGGCAACGCACCGGCAAAGGACGCCTCGTTGATGCTTCGCTGCTGCGTGTCGCGCACTATGTCGGCGGCAGCGACTTCGCCATTCAGCACACACGCGGCCGCATCGCCTCCAACCGCGCCCGCAAAGACGTCCCCAATCCGCTGATCAACTATTTCAAAACTGGCGACGATCATTGGATCAGCCTGCTGCAACGGCAAGGCGAGAAAGACTGGCCAAAACTAGCGCGCGCATTGAAGGTTGAGCATCTTGTTGACGATCCGCGCTTCGCCAACAACCGCACGCGGCGCGAAAACGGCAGTCAGCTCGTACCTCTACTGGATGACGCCTTCGCGGCGCGCCCGCTGCAAGAGATAGCAGCTGCGCTCGACGCGGAGGAAATGATCTGGGCGCCAGTGCTCACACCCACCGAAGCGATCGCTGATCCGCAAGCCATTGCTGCAGGGTGTGTCGTGCAAACACCCACCCATGACGGCGGCACGATGAACGCCCCCGCCGCGCCTGTGCGCTTCCCTGGCGCCGACGATGGCCCCAAGGGCCCTGCCCCGCGGCCCGGCCAGCATACGCGCGATGTGCTAACCGAACTTGGCCTGAGCGATGCGGAGATCGATGCGATGTACGCGAGCGGCGCGGCCGCTTAAGTCCGGCTCATCCGGGCGTAGGCATTGAGCGCCTGCATCGAGTCACGCTCCGTGTCGTCCTCGCCGGCGCGCAACAGCGGCAGCAACGCCATCGCAAACAGCGCCCGCGCCAAAGCGGGCGACATAGCGCCATCGCCCTCCGGTGCAGCAACGGCGCTCGGCCCGCGGGCCCCCATGGTCGCGTCAGCATCGAGTTGCAAGCGGTCCAACAAACCTTGCGCTGAGCGTGGCTCACCATTGGCGTAGAAGAGCCCGCGATTGGCGGCAGCCTCACGTGGGAACAGCGCCGAGGCATCCCGCGCACCGTTTGCAGCCGCTTCAATCAAACGCACCGCGCCGCCTGAGCCCATCACATGCGCCGCGTAAAGCTCGCCCGCGCTGGGCGCGCGCCCTAACCTCGCCTGCAGTATCTGCGCGTTCTCACGTGCGAGTTCAGCCGCCATCCGCGCAGATAATTCCGGGTCGCTGCGCAGCGCCAAAATATCACGGCGCGTTTGTACATCCGCGCCGTTGCGCAATGACGCCGCCTGCGCCCCAAGACCGTGCGCGTCGCCATGACGACGAACCATGTCGAGCCAAGTGCTGTCGATAAACTGAAACAAGCCCGTTGCGCTCGACGTGCCAGCGCGCGCGTTCGGGTTCATGGCGCTTTCTCGCCGCGCAGTTTGCACGAGCAAGGAAAAATCCACGCCGGTCGCATCCGCAGCTCTGCGGATCGCAGCGCGTACGGCATCATGACCGACAGGCTCGATCGGATCGCTCATGCCCCCGCGCTCCGCCAATTTGGTAAACAGCGCGTTAATGGTTTGATGCGCAACCCGAACGAAGCCGATCAGCCCCGCTTCCCGGCAGGACGAAACGTTAGATCGGCCTCGAAACCGTCGGGCCCAAAGCGTGTCGTCACGCTGCCTTCAAGCTCACCGCGCACCACGCTCTCGATCAAGCGGCTGCCGAAGCCTGGTTTGTTGGGGACGCTGACCATCGACCCGCCGCGCTCGCGCCAAGACAGCGTCGCCGAGCCATCATCGCCAACGCTCCAGGCCACGCTAATCGCACCGTCCGCGTTGGCATAGGCCCCGTACTTGGCGGCATTGGTCGCCAGTTCATGCACCACCAACGTCATCGCGACCGCGGCGCGGGCCTGCAAACGCAACGGCGCGCCCTCCAGCGCCAATGATCTCGTGCATGCCTCGGCGCTATAGGGCCGCAATTCAGCCTCGAGGATTTCGCGCAAGTCGGCAGAATCGCTTGCGTCGCGCAGCAACAAATCGTGGCTCTTCGCCAGCGCCATGAGGCGCGCCTGGAACGAGGCATGAAATGCCTCGTAGCTCTTTGCCGAACGGCCAGTCTGTGCCGCAATCGACAACACCGTCGATAGGTTGTTTTTGATGCGGTGACCCATTTCCGTCATCAAGAGACGCTGACGCTCTTCAGCCATTTTGGCGTCATGGATATCCGTCTGCACACCATCCCAGACAATGCTGCCATCAGACAATGCGCGCGGCGCCGAGGCCACTTTGTACCAGCGCACCTCACCATCGGGTTTTCTGATACGCGCCTCGGCCTCAAAAGGCTTCATTGCCGCGAAGGCCGCCGCTTCCGCTGCAGAAAAACCTTCGAAGTCTTCGCTCAGGATCTGGCTATGCAACAGCGCGGGATTAGACATCGCCGCTTCCGGCTCGATGCCGTTGAGTTCCTTGCAGCGGCTCGACACGTAAGAGAAACGGCGCACGCCGGCCTCATCACGCACGATCTGGTAGATCATGCCAAAGGGAAGATTGTCGGCGAGAGACCGCAGTCGCGCTTCGCTCTCGGCCAATTTCGTCTGCGCCCGCCGCTCATCGGTGACGTCGACGTTTACGCCGACCATGCCGGTAAATTGCCCAGCGGCATCGAACATCGGTTGAGCGCTGGTCGCTAGAATGCGGGTCGCGCCGTCGAAGCGACGATAGCGCGCCTCGCACGTGAATGGCTCCCGCCGCTCCATGCCACGAGTGAATGGCTCGAAAACCAAATGCGCGTCTTCCGGCAACAAGGTGGAAGACCAAGTGAAGCTGGCGACGCCATCGTCTGCGACGCCCCAAAACGTCCTTTGCGCGCGATTGAGATAGACGCACTTGCCCGCCGCATCGCCGCGCCAAAGCATAGCCGGCGCGTATTCCGCGACGGATGCAAAACTTTCATTAGCCGTGATCCGGCCGCCTTTGTTCAAGCTGTTTGCTCCCCCGGGGCCTGTTCTAAGCGCAAGGCCAAATTACCACCAAAGGGGCCAACGCGCACTTGCGGTTACCGGTTCCGCTGCGCGGACCTAATAGCTCTTCGGCAAACCTAGTACGCGCTCTGCGATGAAGTTTAGGATCATCTCGCGGCTGACGGGGGCGATCCGTGCGATCATCGCTTCGCGAAAGTAGCGCTCCACGAAATATTCCTTCGCGTACCCCATGCCGCCGTGCGCTAACACCGACGCCTCACAAGCATGGAAGCCTGCTTCAGCGCCAAGATATTTGGACGCATTCGCTTCAGCGCCGCATTCCTTGCCGGCGTCGTAGAGTGCGGCGGCTTTGAACGCCATAAGGTTCGCCGCTTCCAATTCCGCCCATGATTTTGCGAGCGGATGTTGGATACCTTGGTTCTGGCCGATCGGGCGACCAAACACGACGCGTTCCTTGGCGTATTGGGCCGCGCGTTTTAGCGCCGCGCGTCCCAACCCGATTGCCTCGACCGCAAACAACACCCGCTCCGGGTTGAGACCGCTGAGCAAAATCTTGAAGCCCGCGCCCTCTTCACCAATGAGTTCCGCATTGGTGACTTCTAGATCTTCGATAAAGAGCGTGTTGCACTCCACCGCCTTGCGGCCCATTTTTGGAATGGGCTGCGCTTCGATTTTGCTGCGATCGAAGTCGGCGTAAAACAACGACAGGCCCTCAGTGGGCCGCTTCACTTGATCCTTTGGCGTCGTGCGCGCGATCAACAAAATCTTGTTCGCCCGCTGCGCGTTCGTCGTCCAAATCTTGCGGCCGCGAATCCTATAGCCGCTGCTGGTTTTGTCGGCGCGCGTTTCGAGGCTGGCGGTGTCGAGCCCTGAGTTCGGCTCCGTCACTGCAAAGCACGCACGGTCCGTGCCATCCATCGCAGGCGGTAGAAAACGCTGCTGCTGTTCTTCAGTGCCAAATTTAACGATCGGCATCAGGCCGAAAATGTTGAGGTGGATTGCACTTGCACCAGAGAACCCGGCGCCGGACTGCGCCACCGTCTGCATCATGAGCGCAGCTTCGGTGAGCCCAAGGCCTGCGCCGCCAAAGCGCTCCGGCATCGCCACGCCGAGCCAGCCGCCCGCGGCAATGTCCGCCACGAATTCATCAGGAAACTTGCCGGTTTCGTCCGTCTTCAGCCAATAATGATCATCGTACTTGGCGCAGATCTCCTCGATCGCGTGCTTGATCGCAGCCTGCTCCTCGGTGAGTTCGATGGCAAAGGTCATGAGCTTCCAAATCTTGAAGGCGTGAGCGCCGCCCATTCAGGCGGCATTTCGTCACCAAAAACGTAAGCGCTTATGATCTCCGCCGTTATCGGCGCCAAGAGCCAACCGTTGCGAGAATGCCCCGCGGCAATCAGCACGCCCTCACCGGTTGGTCCAATCATCGGCCAGCCATCCGGCGACATCGGCCGCACACCGGCCCAAGCGCGACCGACTGACCGCACCTCGCCCGGGAGGACCCTTTCCGCCGCAGCGAGCAATTCAGCCGTCCGTGATGCATCAACCATGCGGTCGAAGCGATCGAATTCCATTGAAGCGCCGAGAACGACGTCCTCGCGCCGCCGAGCAATGTAGAAATCTCCGCCACGCAAGGTAGCGCCCAAATGCCGCTCCAACTCGACAGCGACGAGTTGGCCCTTAGCGGGGCGAATGTGCTTCAGCGCCGGCGCTGTACTCATCAACGTGTCGGTCGCCCACACACCGGGCGCCAAGACGACGAGGTCCGCCTGATATTCCAACCCGCCATGAGTCATCACGCTCATCGGGGTGATCTTGGCGACGTCGGTTTCGTACTCGATCAACGCACCCAACGCGCGTGCTTGCATCGCGAGGCCCGTCAATACACGCAGTGGGTCAGCAACGCCCTCATCCTCGACGAAAACCGAGAACTCCAACTTGGCGTCAAGGCCTGTCCGCTTGCGCGCCTGCGCCGATGAGAGCAACACCGCGCGCCGCCCCAAACGTGCAGCCCTCTCGATGAACGCATGCGATTGTTCAGCGTTTTGGCCCAGCACCAGTGCGCCGTCGAAGCGCACGCCATCCGCCCATTCAGCTTTCGACTGCTGACCTGAGCGCCACAGATCGAAGGAGCTCAACGCCAATTGGTCGTGCGGAGAAGCGCTTCTATCGAGCGGCGCCAACATGCCAGCGGCGGCGGCGGACGCGGTAGGGCCCAGCACGCTGGGATGCTCGCGTTCAGCCTCCAGCACGGTGACACGCGCCCCGCCCTGACGCAGCCGAATGGCACACGTCAGACCAACGACGCCCGCGCCGACAATGACCACACGCTTCATACGCGGCTCAACTCTAAAGACTGGCCATCAGGAGCCGCTAAAGGAGCGGCGATGGCGTGGCAAGGCGGCAGACCAGCGCCTATGGCCGCCATTCTGGCAAATCAAAGCTTGGGTCGGGATAAGCCGCGCTGACAAAGGTGCGGCCGACAGCGACGCCGATCTCCAAAAGCAGTTCGAGATTAGCGCTCGCGCCATTGTTTACCAGATCGAGGGCGTTCAGCGTGTCGGCGTCCAGCTCACGGCCAAGCACACGCTCCATCCCAGTCATGGGCGGTTGCGGATCTCCGGCGCGGCGCGGCTTAGGTTTAGTTTCCAGAAGAACGTCCAGGCGCTGATAGTCCAGCAACGCCTGCACCCCGAAAGTGACCGGGCTCGCATCGTCCCCCTCAACGCTCAAGCGCCACGGTCTTTTCGGCGCCGAGAGCCCCTGAAGCATCGTAATGGCCCGCATTTGGTGCTCGTGCGCCACAACGCGCATGACGTGAGCGACTCGCGCCGCGACCGGAAAGGCGTCAAACGCCGCGCCCGTGAGCGCGGGGGGCCGCATCCCCACACCAACGGAAGTAAGCATCAAAGACTTTGCATCCGCCCGCCAGCCAAACTTTTGAACCGGATCAAGCGCCAACGAAAACAGTGACAAACTTGGGTTAGCGCCCGCGCCATCGACGAAATAGCCCCTCTTCGAACTCCTTCGCTTTTCGTCGAGATCAACATCTAGCGCTACACTCGTCGCGACAGCGCCGCCGCCGGCGCTTGCGCACACGAGGTCAACCAATCTGTAGCGCTTCTCCGCGAACGGGTGCGCCTCTGACTCCTCGTAGAAGCGACTGAGCGGGTGATTGCTCACCAGCCACGAGGCGCCCGTATCGATACGCGTAAGATGAAACGCAAGGCCGGTTCGGATATCCTCGGAGCCAAGCGTGCGCGCAGAGAGCATTGACTGCGCCGCGCGACGCAATTTGTGCGCGTCGAAGCGCGGACGAGCGAACACGCCATCATCGGGGCGACGCCCGAAAATCGCGGGGCCATGACGGCGATGAAACTCGATCAGTTCGTCAACGCTGAGGCCGAGCGCTAGCCCTGCCGAGACAATCGATGCACTCGCGCCGCCGCCAATGAGGTCGAAATAATCACTTAGCCGGAATGCCGTGTTGCCCCCGGCGCGTCGGCGCAACTCGTCTTCCAACGCCTTCAGCAGACCCAGAGACAGCATGACTTTCGCGCCGCCGCCGTCGAGCGACAGGATGCGCTTTGCGCCGGTATCCGGCGACAGATGCTCGAACAGGGTCTTGGGCATTGTCCCCTCGCCGCCAGCCTAGCTGCGGGAGGTCCTTAAAAGAAGCCCAAGTGATCCGGATCGCGTCCCAGATGCGCGGCTTTAAACTCCGCCGCGAGAAATAATCCACCGGCGACATAAATCGCGCCGCCGCGCGCACGTAATAGCGCCAGTTTGCGCGCCTCTGTCACACTCTCCGCCACGCTTATTTCCGCCGCGGGATTCGCCGCTTGCGCGTACTTGGCGACAATGGCCGCCGAAGCGCCCTTGTGATGCGCGGCCGCGCAAACGATTGTCGAGAACGCTGGCGCTAAGGCGCCGACGATGCTCGCGGCATCCTTATCGACGGAAACTCCCATCACCAGCACCGCATCGCGAGCACCGCGCATTTGCTCAAAACCACCCAACGCCGCGCGCACCGCCGCGGGCGTGTGGCCGACGTCAATCACGACTAAGGGTTCATCTTGCAGCGGCTCCAACCGCCCAGGCCATCGCGTTTCCGCCAAGCCTTCGCGTATTTGCTCGCTGCTCAAGACTGTCAGGGTTTGCGCGAGACGCAGCGCAAGGCCTGCATTTTGAAGCTGAAACGCGCCAGCCAGGCTAGCATGCATTTTCTCTGCCGCGACCCACTCGCACGACACGCCTCGCAGCGCACAATGCGCTTCGATCGCTTCGGCCTGGGGAGCACAACTTTCGCTCACAAAAGCGCGCGCGCCTTTTGGCGCAGCGTCCAACTTGTCGCACGCAATTTCCTCCAGCGTGTCGCCAAGCAGCGCGGTGTGCTCCAAATCCAAAGAGGTCAGCGCTAGATGCCGCGCCTCGATGAGCCGCACTGGGTCAAGTCGCCCGCCAATTCCCGCTTCCCAAACGGTGTGAGCGCAGCCGCGTGCGGCGAACAAATCAGCCGCAATCAGAAAAAGAAACTCGAACGCGCCGAGGTGATCCATTTGACCGGCACGCTCGGTGGCCATCACCACGCGCTTCCAATGATGATCGAGCGACGCGTCATCAATGTCCTGACCATCAATCCGAAAGCGCTCGTTGAGATCAAGCAGGTGTGGTGAGGTGAAGAGCCCAACTGGTGCGCCGGTCTGCTCAAGCAACGCTGCTGTCATCGCCGCCGTCGAACCCTTGCCGTTAGACCCGACGATCACCGCACCCGCCCCCCCGAAGGACGAGAGTTCAATGCCGAGCCACGACGCAATAGCGCTGACTCGCTGGAGCCCAGGCCCCTCACCAAACTTTGGAAATGGCGCCAGCCACTTCATCGCAACGCCGCTGCGAAATTTGCGCGCCAGATCGCCTCGATCAAGTCCCAGCGCCCGTGATCCTCAAGCGTTGCGATCATGGGATTGGAATTGACCTCAATCACGACCGGCCCGTCTGCCGGATGATCGAACATATCCACGCCCGCCAACCCAAGCCCAATCGCGTTGGTGGCGGCTAGCGCGAGCCGGGCCAAATCATCGCGAGCGCCATCTTCCAGCGCTGACGCGCGACCGCCGGCAGCGCGATTGGCCGGCCCCTCCAACATAATGGTCGCGTCCGGCGCGACGATCTCATCGGGTGTTATGGCGTGGCCGGAAGCATCGCGTCCGCGCGGCCGCAACGGCGGGGCTCCAGCCTCGCGAGGAAGTGCGGCGACAAGCTCTGAAAAACTCCGCAACCCGTCCCCGATCACCTGCGGCAAGTGCTTACGATAGGAAAACAGAGCCTGGCCCTGCAGCATGAACACGCGGTACTCCGGCGCAGAGACGTATGGCTGGACAAGAATGGCAAAATGCTCGCGCGCGACTCGCTCCATGTAGCTGGCGAACGCATCGACACTGTCGATCACTTCGGCGAAGAGTCCATTCGACGCCGACACTGGTTTGCAAAACAGTGGATAGGATGCGCGTCCCGCAAAATCCAAGGCATCCTGCGGCTCGCGCCCCGGATGGCGCATCTCAGCCCAGCGCGGCGTCACAAAAAACATTTCGCCAGGCAGCACCGGCACGGCGCGTGCGCGCAGCACAGCCGCACAGAAGGCCTTATCGCGCGCGATCGCGGCCGCGCGAGCGTTGTTTAGCGCATAAGGTGTGGCGGCGCCGGCCGCGAATTCTGCACGGCGCGGACCGTCACTGACTTCAAACAAATAGCCATCGTCGCCATCAAGCGAGCGGAAGGCGAAGCCGCAAACTTTCGCAGTGTGCGCAGCGTAGCGCGCGTGGGCGCTCATCAGCGGCATGTCATGTGTTTTGGAAATGGTACCGCCTCCCGGGCTCGAACCGGGGACCCCTGGTTCCACAAACCAGTGCTCTAACCAACTGAGCTAAGGCGGCACATCCAAATCCCGCTCCGCTTTCTCAAACGATCCGGGGCGCGGAACCTAGCGCCGGCGCCCCGCCGAAGCAAGGCGGGGGCAAGCGCTTGTTTCGCGAGGCTTAGACCGGACCCCAACCTTGCTCGTTGATATAATTGCGCAGGCGCTGGATGCGGTTGTCCGGATCCGGGTGGGTGGAGAGAAACTCCGGCGGGCGTGAACCGCCGCCGCTCTGCATTGCGCGCCAGAACGGCACCGCTTGCTTCGGGTCATAGCCGGCAGCCTGCATATAGCGAATGCCGACAATGTCCGCCTCGGCCTCCTGTTCGCGCGAGAACGGCAGGCTCAGACCAACTTGAGCGCCGAGGCCAAGCGCCGCCATCGCCATTTGACTATTGAGCTGCGTTCCCGCGACCTGCAGCGCCGTCTGCGTCGCCGCTTCGCGGCTGTAACGTTCGGCCGCGTGGCGCGCCGTCACGTGACCAACTTCGTGACCCAGCACCGTCGCCATCCAATCGTCTCGCTCACAAATTTCGTAAAGGCCGCGATAGAAACCGACCTGCCCGCCGGGCAACACGAACGCATTCTTGTCGTTACTGTCGAACAACACGAATTCCCAACGCTGGTTGCTGCGCCCGGCGGCCTGAACAATGCGGTTACCGACAGTTTCCAAACGGCGCTGGGCGGCGGCGTTATTCCATGTACGGGTCTGCTGACGCATCTGCGCCCAGGCCTGCAAAGACGCCTGCTGCAACTGAGCTTCGTCAACGATGATAAATTGTTGGCGACCAGTCACTTCGTTGGTGGCGCAGCCAGACACCAGCACCAGCGTCCCGGCCGCGAGGCCGCGAAGCACATCGCGCCGCTCCATCTTGGAGACATCGACCAGTTTGGCGCCCTCACCGGCAATTTGCTCACACATGACGATACTCCTCGAGACCTCGAACGGGGTGTCTGATCGGGACTATTTTCTGCCCCTATCGCACTAAGGCAAGGCTGCATGCTGGCGATATGAGGAAAATGGTGCCTGGGGCC
>SXGT01237051.1_pt1 | contig 13506 bp, 10 predicted proteins | sample 3176221 | NCBI WGS metagenome assembly SXGT01 (sample SAMN11356862, study PRJNA531348) | freshwater metagenome | isolation source: freshwater sample F1-120 | place: China: Fuxian Lake, Yuxi | collected 2017-12-25
CCTGCTCGAGAAGATGAACCGGGTCGAGCTCGAAGGCGTGCTCGCGCACGAGCTGAGCCACATCAAGAACTACGACATCCTCGTCATGACGATCGCCGTCACGATGGTCGGGTTCATCGTGCTGACGGCCGACATCATGATGCGGTGGGCGTTCTGGACGGGCATCACCGGGGGGCGCGACCGCCGCGACGACAACGGCAACAACCCGATCGGCGCCGTGCTCGCGATCCTCGGCATCGTCTTGATCGTGCTCGCGCCGCTGATCGCTCGCCTGATGCAGCTCGCGGTGAGTCGCCAGCGTGAGTATCTCGCCGACGCGAGCGGCGTGCATCTCACCCGGTATCCGCCCGGACTCATCGCGGCACTCGAGAAGCTGAAGGGCGATACGACGGTCGTGCACACGTCGTCGAAGGCGACCGCCCACCTCTGGATCGAGGAACCGCTCGACCAGACCGAGGGCAAGAAGCGCAAGTTCGACAGCCTGTTCGCGACGCACCCGCCGATCGACGACCGGATCGCGGCGCTCAGGGAGATGTAGTGGCCGACGCCCCGCACGACGCCCCCGCCGGGGCCGCGGCCGATGCCGCGCGCCGCGTCGTGCCGCTCTGGAAGCAGAAGAAGTACCGCATCGGTGCCGCGGCGGTGGTCGTGGCGTTCGTCGCGAGCATCGTCGGCGTGTTCGCGCTGAGCGGGGACGACGAACCGGCGCCGGCGTCGAGCACGACCCGGGCACCGTCGACCACGACGACCGCGCCCGGCCCGACGACGACGACCGCGTATGCGGGGCCGATCCACCCGCTCACGGGCCTCCCCGACCCGGAGGGCGAGTCGCAGGGCCGACCCGCGCTGACGGTGAAGATCGACAACACGCGGAACGGTGGCGCCAAACGCGGGGTCGATCAGGCCGACATCGTCTACGAGGAGGTCGTCGAGGGCGGGATCACGCGCCTCGCCGCGATCTTCCACTCCCGGATCCCGTCCGACATCGGCCCGATCCGCTCGGTGCGCCGCACCGACCAGGCGATCGTGCGACCGATCGGGGGGATCTTCGTCTACTCCGGCGGGGCTCGCTACGCCGAGGAGAGCATCGCGACCGCTCCGGTCAACCGCATCAACGAGTCGCGGGCGCGCGGCGCGATGTACCGCGAGTCGGCGCGTCGATCACCGTTCAATCTGTTCGGTCGCGGTCCCGACCTCGTCGCCCTCGGCGGCGACCCGAGACCGCCGCCGCCCCTGTTCGCCTATCGCGGCCCCGATGACGATGTCGTGGGCGAACCGGCGGCGCACGTGGTCGTCGGTTTCGCGCGTGGTTTCGAAGTGACCTGGGATTGGGACGCCACGACGGGAACCTGGCTCCGCACCTTCCTCGGTGCGCCGGAGAACGTCGAGGACGGCACTCGGATCGCGCCCACCAACGTCGTGGTGCAGGTCGTTCGGTACGCGGGCGGCGCCGGTTCGCTCGGCGCCGAAGGGGTCCTGACCGGGACGGGTGAGGTGTGGGTGTTCACCGACGGCAAGGTGATCCGCGGGACGTGGTCGCGCCCCGACGCCAACCAACCCGGCCAACTCCTCGACGCCGCCGGCGCTCCGATCCTGTTGACGCCGGGCTCGACCTGGGTCGAACTCCCCGCCGAGGGCTACGCGGTGACCGTCACCTGAGGCATCGGCCGCCAGGCACCGGCACCCCAGGCACCGCGTCAGCGGTGTGAGCGGCCCTCGCGTTTCGTCAGCATGTGGCGCCGGTGCACAGCGAGAGCACTTCGAGTCGATTCCTCAGGACGATGAACGGACCGAGGTGCGCGGTGATGCCCGCGGGGGGCGCCGCCAGGTTCTCGAGCTGGTACGGATCGACCGACAGGTCGTACAGCTCGAACTGCACACCCGACCCGAGATGGTCGTCGAGGTCCCACTCGATGAGCACCCAACGGTCGGTGTGCACGGCCCGATAGCTCGGCGCGTCGAAGAGGATGCCCGAGATCCAGCGTGTCTCGGGGTCGAGCGACGACGCCGACGTGCGGTACTCGAGCAGGAACGACGCACGCAGCGGCGTGGCCGACGCGGCGATCGCGTCGCGCAGCGACCGCCCGTCGATGTCGGCGGGGATCGCAAGCCCCGCCCAGTCGAGGATCGTCGGTGCGAGGTCGATCGTCAACGCGAGTTGCGGGCGCGTGCCACCCGGCTCGATCCCCGGCCCCGCGATCACGAGAGGGATCCGCGACGACTCCTCGTACGGCACGAGTTTGTCGACGAGGCCGTGGGCACCGAGGTTGTACCCGTTGTCGGACGCGAACACGAAGTAGGTGTGGTCGAGTTCGCCGTTGGCGGCGAGGCGGTCGTGGATGGCGGCGACCATGTCGTCGACCGACATCAGCGTCGCGAGGCGCTTGCGATAATCGGCGTCGACGGCGACGAGCCGCGGTGTGCGGAACACCGCCGAGATCCGTAGCCACCAGGGCTTGTCGGTGACGTCGGCCTCGGCATAGTTGGGCGAGTGCGGAGTCGTGGCACCGATGAACGGGTGCGAGGTCTCGTGGCGCGCCGCGGGCCGCAACGGGAGGTGCGGCGCGGTCGGCGCGACGTACGCGAAGAACGGATCGGCATCGGTCGCCTCGGTCGCGTCGAGATAGTCGACGACCTTCGCGGCGAGGACGTCGGTGAAGTAGTCGGCCGGCTCCTTGTCGTAGTGGACGAGCGTGCCCTGGTCGTTGACGCGGTAGTCGTAGCCCGCGTACATCCCGACATCGGCGCCCGCCCACCAGCGGTCCCAGCCGGGCGGGATCGTGGTCGAGAGGTCGTAACCGTTCAGGTACTTGCCGAACAGCGCGGTCGAGTACCCGGCGTCGTCGAGTCGGGTCGCGAGCGTCGAACTCTCGTGCGGGTGAAAGCCGGTCCAGCCGCCCCCTGGTCCGAGGTTGGTCAGCACGCCGTTGTTGTGGCCGTATTGGCCCGTGAGGATCCCGGCGCGCGCCGGGCAGCAGTTCGGCGACGGGACGTAGGCGTTGGTGAAGGTGACGCCCTGGTCGCGGAGGCGCTGCGCGGTTTCGGGCATCGCATCCCAGAACGGCGTGGTCGTCGCGTCGAGGTCGTCGAGCAGGATCAGCACGACGTTCGGCCGGTCGTCGGCGGCGGCCTCGGAGGTGCGCACCGGCCCGAGCCCCGCGGTCGTGGCGACTGCCACTGCGAGTGCCAGGTTGACCGCGACTCGCCGTGCGTTGCGCATGGGGCACCGTAGCGGTCTCCGGCGCCGGGCGCCCGCCCGCGCACCCGTCGACGGGCGTTTCGTGTCGTGCACATCTTCGGGGAGGCGGCGAGCCGGGTCGGTACGATGGCGCGACGGCCGTTGGAGGCCGATGTTCGAAGCCAACCGTCGAGGGACGTGGTCGTTGATGCCGAAGAGCCCGAATACCAAGAGCCCGAGTGCCGGGGTCGAGGCGGCGGTCGGGACGGCGCGCGTCAAGCGCGGTCTCGCCGAGATGCTCCGGGGCTGTGTGATCATGGACGTCGTCGACCGCGATCAGGCCAAGATCGCCGAGGACGCGGGTGCATCGGCCGTGATGGCGCTCGAGCGGGTCCCCGCCGACATCCGCCGCGACGGGGGCGTCGCCCGCATGAGCGATCCCGAGATGATCGCCGGGATCCAAGCTGCGGTGACCATCCCGGTGATGGCCAAGTGCCGGATCGGCCATTTCGCGGAGGCACAGGTGCTGCAGGCGATGGGCGTCGACTACATCGACGAGAGCGAGGTGCTCACGCCCGCCGACGAGGCCCACCATGTCGACAAATGGGCCTTCACCGTGCCGTTCGTGTGCGGTGCGACGAACCTCGGTGAGGCGCTGCGTCGCATCAGCGAGGGCGCGTGCATGATCCGGAGCAAGGGCGAGGCCGGCACCGGCAACATCGTCGAGGCGGTCCGGCACCTGCGATCGATCCTCGGCGACGTCCGCAAGCTCACCCAGGCCGACGCAGCCGAGCTGTTCGGGTGGGCCAAGGAGCTGCGGGCGCCGATCGATCTCGTGCACGAGGTCGCCGCGCGGGGCGAGCTTCCGGTCCCGCTGTTCTGCGCCGGGGGTATCGCCACCCCTGCCGACGCGTCGCTCGTGATGCAACTCGGAGCCCAGGCGGTCTTCGTCGGATCGGGGATCTTCAAGAGCGACGACCCCGCGCCGCGCGCCAGGGCCATCGTCGAGGCCACGACCCACTACGCCGACGCCGGTATCGTGCTCGAGGTGTCGACCGGGCTCGGCGACGCGATGCGCGGCCTCGAGATCGACCAACTCGACACGAAGCTGGCCGAGCGCGGTTGGTGAGGCCCCGACCGTGAGGCCCGGACCGTGAGGCCCCCAGGCGATGAAGATCGGGATCTTGGCCCTGCAAGGCGCGTTTCGTGAACACGCCGCCGCCTTCGACGCGCTCGGGGTCGAGACCGTGTTCGTGCGGCTGCCCCACCACCTCTCCGGAATCGACGCGATCGTGCTTCCCGGCGGCGAGTCGACGACCCAGGACAAGCTGCTCGACTCCTCGGGGCTCCGCGCACCACTTACGGCCGCCCTCGACGACGGGGTCGCCTGCCTCGCGACCTGCGCGGGGCTGATCCTGCTCGCCGCCGAGGTGCTCGACGGCCGTCCCGACCAACGCCCGTTGGACCGCCTCGACCTCCGGGTGCGGCGCAACGGCTACGGGCGCCAGGTCGCGAGCTTCGAGGCACCGCTCGCCGTCGAGGGTCTCGACGCGCCCTTCACCGGGGTCTTCATCCGTGCGCCGCGCATCGAACACGTCGGTGAATCGGTCGAGGTGCTCGCCGAACATGCGGGCGACGCTGTCTTGGTGCGCGCGGAGCGGATCTGGGGAGCGGTGTTCCACCCCGAACTGTCGGCCGACCTCCGGCTCCATCAGTTGTTCGTGAACCACTGTCCGTAGCGTCCTGTCCGCGTTCGGTCCCCGACGAGGAGCCCTCGATGTCCGGTCACTCCAAATGGCATTCGATCAAACACAAGAAGGGTGCGGCCGACCAGGCGCGCGGCAAGCTCTTCGCGGTGTTGATCCGACAGGTCGAGGTCGCGGCACGCGCGGGTGGCGGTGATCCCGACACCAACGCGACCTTGCGCACGATGGTGCAAAAGGCGCGCGACAACTCGGTCCCGGTCGACACCATCCAGCGGGCCATCCGGCGGGGGACCGGCGAGGAGGAAGGCGTCGTCTACGAGTCGGTGAACTACGAGGGCTACGCACCCAACGGCGTCGCGGTGTACGTGCAGTGCCTCACCGACAACCGCAATCGCACCGGCGCCGAAGTGAAGAACCTCTTCTCCAAGAACGGTGGCTCCTTCGCCGAACCCGGCGCCGTCGCCTGGCAGTTCGAGCGCAAAGGTGTGGTGCTCGTCGCCCGTCCGGTCATCGACGAGGACGACCTCTTGCTCCTCGCCGCCGACGCCGGCGCCGAAGACATCACCGACCTCGGCGACGAATGGCAGGTCACGACGCCGGCGACCGAACTCCACCACGTGCGCACGGCCATCGAGGCGGCCGGCATCCCGGTCAAGAGCAGCGATCTCACGATGATCCCGAGCACCACGGTCAACCTCGACGACGAGAGCAGCGCCAAGCAGGTGCTTCGCCTCGTCGACGCGTTGGAGGACCACGACGATGTCGAGGCGGTCTATGCGAACTTCGACATCCCCGACGCGGTGATCGCAGCGCTGTCGTCCTGACCTCGGTTGCGCGGGCCTCGGTTCGGGGGCCTCGGGCGAACCGCGGCGATCGGCTCACGAACAGTGAGGGTCCATTCGCCACACGAGTCACTCGCGCCACACCGAAACTCGCGCGTCACGCGCTGTTCGCCATTTTGTGCATTGCGCGCGCCGAGAGTTCGCGCTTAGCGTGACGGCGCTGGCAGGCGGGTATGTGAACAGTGCTGGGGCGGCCGTCGTCGCCTGCGTCGTGCCGACGCAGTGGCGGGCTGCCACACGATCTGGGGGCTGTGGTGGCGAATTCGGGGAGTTCGGTGGGCGGTGAGGTCGCGGCGCGCCCCGCGCGCCCCTTGCCGAGCGGGCGACCACAGGCGGCGCCGGCGCCGGGCGCGCCCGACCCGAATTCGGGGACCACGGCGACGGGCGTCGAGGAATCGGCGCGGGCTGTCGTCGAGGGTGGCCGGGTCCACCTCGAGCGGTCCGTGCGCGACGGTGACCTCGAGGTGATCCGACGGGTCGCGATCCCGCCGCGCCGCCGCGACTCGACGCGCTACCTCGTGACGGCGCGGGCGCTCGACATCGTCGGCTCGGCGGCGCTGCTCCTCGCGACCGCACCCGCCGTGGCCTTGCTCTGGTTGGTCATCCGGATCGATTCGAAGGGATCGCCGATCTTCCGACAACAGCGGGTCGGGCACGACGGCAAGCTCTTCACGTTCTACAAGTTCCGCACGATGTACCTCGACGCTCGCGAGCGGTTTCCCGAGTTGTACGCGTACGACTACGACGAGGAACAGGTCGAGACGCTGTACTTCAAGCTCCCGTACGACCCGCGGTGCACGCGCGTCGGTCGCTGGCTCCGCCGCACCAGCCTCGACGAACTCCCGAACCTCTATAACGTTCTGCGCGGCGACATGACACTCGTCGGCCCGCGCCCGGAGAGTCCCGAGATGGTCGCGCACTACCGCGACGACCAGCTCCTCAAGTTCTCGGTGAAGCCGGGGCTCACCGGTTTGGCCCAGGTGTCGGGGCGCAACATCCTCCGCTTCCAGGAGACGCTCGCCCACGACCTCGCCTATGTCGACGCGCGCAACACCCGTACCGACCTGCGGATCCTGCGCCGCACCGTAGGCGCCGTCGTGTTGATGATGGGGGCGCACTGATGGCGGGCGTCGATGCGCCTCGGCCCGACCTCGGCGTCCTCGTCGTGACGTACAACTCGCGCGCGGTCATCGGCGACTGCCTCGACGCGGTGCAGCGAACCGTGCTCGACCACACCGTCGACGTCGTCATCGCCGACAACGCGTCGACCGACGACTCGGTCACCGTCGCGAAATCGCACCTGCGCCACGCCACGATCATCGAGATGGGCCGCAACGCCGGGTTCGCGGCCGCGAACAACGCCGCGATGCGGGCGACCTCGGCGCGCCACCTCGTGCTGCTGAACGGCGACGCCTTCGTTGCTCCCGGCGCGCTCGACACGATGATTGCCTTCCTCGACGCGCATCCCGACGCCGGTGTCGTCGCTCCCGGGCTGCGCAACCTCGACGGGTCCGATCAGCGAACGGCCCGCAGTTTCCCGACCCCTGCGGCCGCGATCTGGGGCCGCCGCTCGCCCCTGACACGGTGGTTCCCCCGCAACCGTTGGTCGCAGCGGTACCTCGCACCCGCGGCCCGCTCCGACGTGCACCCCTACGAGGTCGACTGGGTGTCGGGTGCCTGCCTCATGGTGCCGCGCTCGGTCGTCGACTCGGTCGGCGGTCTCGACGAGGGGTTCTTCATGCACTGGGAGGACGCCGACTGGTGTCGGCGCATCAATGACGCCGGCTTCTCGGTGTGGTGCGTGCCCGAGGCCGTCGTCGTCCACGCCGAAGGGGGCAGCCGTCGGGGTTGGCCCGTCGCCCAGGTTCGGTACTTCCACCGAGGTGCCTACCGCTACTACGCCAAGCATCACCTCGACGGACCGCGCCGCGTGTTCCGTCCGTTGGCCGCCGCCGCGCTCGGTGCACGAGCCGTCGGCATCATCGCCCGCGACCGGGTCCTGCGCCGCACACGACGCCGCCCGAATCTGTCGCCGGTCGGAACAGGAGAATGACATGGAGAAGACCGTGACCGTACGTGGAGTCCTGCGTCAGTGGTGGAGGGTGCCCGTCATCGGGTTGCTCGCCGGCATGGTGGCGTTCGTCGGATCGTTCATCGTCGCGCCGACGTACGTGTCGTCGACGCGCGTGCTCATCCACGGTCGCGAATCGACGATCCTCAACAGCAACGGCGACTCGCTCTCGAACCAGCCGGGCGTCCTCGACTCACAACTGTCGACGACGCTGGGTGCGACGCAGGCCGCGATGCTCGGGAGCCGTTCGGTGGCCGAGGAGATCGTCGACCGTCTCGCGCTCGACGAGCGGACCGACGATGCGACCGGACCGGTCGCATCGTTGCGCCGCGGCTTCGCGATCTCCTACAAGTGGACGCGTGCCGTCCTCACCGCCGGCTTCTACAAGGACCCCGGCAAGCGCAAGTCCACGATCGACAACGTGCAGCACGGCCTCTCGGCGACGTCGATCGAGGACTCCTACGTCCTCGAGATCTCGGCGTCGTTCGACGACCCCGAGATCGCGGCCGACATCGCCGACACGGCGGCCGCGATCCTCGTGGAGTCGAGCATCACGCGCTTCGAACAGGACGCCACGAGCTACGCCGAGTTCCTGACCGACCAGGCCTCCACCGCGCAGATCGATCGCGATGCCGCGGTGCAGTCGGTCGAGGAGTTCAAGGAGGCGAACGGCATCACGACCGCCGACCGCACGCCGACACTCACCCAGGACGAAGCCGACCGCCTGGCCGGCGAGTTGCGCCAGGCCGGCGCCGACCTCGGCGGAGCACGAACCGAGTTGAGCCAGGTCAGCTCCGACCTGGCGCGCACTCCGGCGAAGTCGACGAACTCGACGGAGATCCAGACGGGGCGGAGCACCACCAACGTCGACGACCAGGTCGACAACCCCGTGTACCTCCAGTTGTTGCAGCGTCGCAACGTGCTCACCGGCCAGGTCGCAGGCCTCCAGGCCAAGATCGCCGAGATCGAGGACGCGCTCGACGCCGAGATCGACTCGCGACCGAAGAGCGCGGTCGAAGCGGAGTTGTCGTCGCTCGAACTCGAGCGCGACATCGCGATCTCGAAGGCCCGCCAGCTCTCCGAACTCGCGGAGAGCGCCGAGGTGAACGCGGCGAGCCGCCCGGCCGAGCTGAGCCGCCTCGACGAAGCGGTCGCGCCCACCTACCCGGCCGGCCCGGCGCGCTACCTGTTCCTCGGTCTCGGCCTCGTGTTCGGCGCGGCGCTCGGCTTCGTGTGGTCGTTCCTCCGCACGCAACGTCGCCGCGACGACGACCTCACCGGAGACGACGGTGACGACGAGCTCGCCGAGATCGATCTGGTCACGGCGGAGGCGGCGGGTTCGAACGGGCGCAGGACCCCCACCGTCGTCCTCACCGACTGACCGGGCACCGCCGCCCGCCCACCCGCCACCCGCCCACCCGCCACCGGACCGACCGACTGACGAGCCGATGCCCACCGCGAACGTCGAGGAACTGAGCACCGCCCGGCCGGATCGTGGCCTCGCGCGCGCAGTCGCGGTGAGCGCGGCGAGCCAGGGAGCCGCCAAGGTCGTGCACCTCGCCGCGAACGTCGGCGTCGGCTTGGTCGTGCTGCGCTATCTCGGTGCGGCTCGCTACGGCGACTTCGTGTTGGTCATCACGCTCACCGGCCTGCTCGGCCTCGTCGGCGAGTTCGGGCTCCACAAGCTCGCCATCCGCGAGGTCGCGCGGCGTCCGGAGGACTCCGATGCCCTCATCGGCACCGCGACCGCGCTGCGCGTCGCGTGTTCGGTGGTCGCCGTGGCGTGCGTCCAGGCGATCCTGCTCGCGATGGGTGCGAGCAGCTCGGTTCGCACGGCGGCGGCGGTCGCGTCGCTGTTGTTCTTCGCGAACGCGATGCTCGAGGCGGCGGTCGTCGTGTTCGCCGTGCGGGTGCAGCAACAGTACGAAGCCGCGGTGCGCGCCTCGATGTCGGTCGTCGAACTCGTGATCGTGCTGTCGCTCGTCCGGTCCGACGCGTCGTTGACGGCGATCGTCGCCGCGCCGGTCGCCGCTGCCGGAATGGGTGCCGCAGCGGCAATCCTCATCGCTCACCGCACGCTCGACCTGCGGCCCCGGTTCGATCGCACCCTCGTCCGCCCGCTGCTCCGCGAGGCGCTCCCCTTGGCCCCCGCGCTCGCCGTGGGCGTGCTGTACCTGAAGCTCGACACGATGATGGTCGCGATCTTCAGCAGTCGGAGCGCCGTCAGCGACTACGGCGCGGCCTATCTCCCGGTGGAGTACCTGCTCCTGGCGTCGGCCGTGCTGATCCAGGTGCTGTTCCCGCTGCTCGCTCGGCACCACGACCGTGACGCCGCGGCGTTCGATTCGGTGTACCGCTCGGGGACCGAGTTGTTGCTCTCGGTGATGCTGCCCGTGCCACTCGTGCTGCTCGCGACCGCGCGGCCGATGATCGAGTTGCTCTACGACAACGACTTCGACGGCGCCGCAGCTCCGATGATCGTGCTGTCGTTCGCATTGGGCGCGATGGTGTTCAACGCGTGGCACTCCTACGTGATGCTCGCCGTCGGCCGTCAACGATCCATGCTGCGATTCCTCGTGATCGCGACGGTCACCAACATCGCGATCGACGTCCCGCTCGTGATGCGATTCGATGCGATCGGTGCCGCATGGGGAACGCTCATCACCAGCCTGTTGCTCAGCGCGCTCGCGGTCGGTGCAGTTCGGGAGACGAGCGGCGCGCTCACCACGCGGTCGGTCGTGCGGCTCGGCCTGCCCCTCGCAGCACTCGGAGCCGTGGTCGCACTCTTCCATGCGCTCGATCTGCCGTGGTGGACGGTCGTGCCGGCCGGCGCCCCCGTCTACGTCGCGGGCCTCGTCGCGACCGGCGTGCTGCGACCCGCCGAGTTGCGAGCATCGTTCGCCGGGCCGCTTCGCGCCGACGTCGATCTGGTGATCCCGTGAGTCCGGCGCGGCCTTCGGTGCCGTTGTCGGCGGCCGTATCTCGGTCGGTCGACGTGCCGTTCATCAGTGTGATCGTGCCCACGTTCAACCGTGCCGACATCGTCGAGATCACGTTGGACCATCTGCTCGCGCAGGACTACCCCGGCGATCGTTTCGAGATCCTCGTGGTCGACAACTCGAGCGACTCCACCCCCGCGATGGTGGAACGGGTCGCGGCGGGGGCTCGTGCCGACATCCGCCTCGTACGGCTCGAGGAGCGATTGCCGGCGGTGAAGCGAAATCGCGGACTCGAACTCGCACGCGGCGACCTCGCGCTGTTCATCAACGACGACGTCTGGTTCGTGCCCGAGACGTTCGCGGAACATGCTCGCAGCCACGCGGCCCACGACGCGCCGGTCGCGGTCCTCGGCCACGTGTACCAATCGCCGCGCATGCCCGCGACACCGTTCGTCGAACGCTACGAACCCTTCGCGTACGGCGAGATCGCGGATCGCGCCGACCGCACCGTTGCGTGGCGATACCACTGGAGCATGAACCTGTCGGTCCCGCGGCAGGTGATGCTCGACCGCAACCTCGTGTTCCACGAAGACTGGGCGAACATCGGCCACGAAGACGTCGAGTTGGGCTACCGCTGGTCGCGTGCGGGGTACGACATCGTCTACAACCCGCGTGCCACCGGGGAGCACTACCACCCACACACCGTCGCGTCGGCGCGACGACTCCAAGAGTCGGTCGGTCGCGGACTGCGCGACCTCGAGGTGCTGATTCCCGAGCCCGGACTCCACGAGCGGTACGGCATCCTGCGCTCGTCGAACTCGCCCCGGAGCATCGCCCGGGGCCTCGTCCGTGAGGCGCTCTTCAACGGGTACACCGCACCGCGGATCGCGCAGTGGCTCGACGCGCGGGGCGAGGGGAGCGCGCTCCAGGACTGGCTGTACTGGAAGGTGCTGCTGCAGGCGACGAACCATGGGTACCGCACGGCGCCCGCGCGGACGCCCCGGCCGGTCGCCACGACTGCGCCGCACCCGATCGAGGTCCCGGCATGACGGTTGCGCTCGACTCCGGCCGACCGCGTTTCGCCGAACGCCATCCGCGCCTCGCCGGCGCGAGCATCGTGTGGTGCGCCGCGGTGGGTGCGGGTCTGTTCGGGTTCGCGGCCGCGTTGTTCGGGCCGAAGGGCGCGATCGCGGGTGTGGCGTTCGCCCTGCTCGCCGCACTCTTGATCTGCGTCCCCTGGCGCGAAGAAGCGCTGCTCGGGGTCACGGTGTTGTCGTTCGGCGCCGTCATGCACAAGTCGTTCGGGCCGCTCGAACCGATCTCGTCGGGTCCGGTGTCGATCTATCTCAACTCGATCGACGTGATGGTGCTCGCCCTCTGGGTCGCGTGGTTCGTCTCGGACCCGTACGGCATGCTCCCCGACCTGCGGCGGGCGTTCCGCCGCCCGGTGATGTGGCTCCCGATCGTCGGGTTCTGGCTGATGATGCCCAGTGTCGTGGTCGCGCCGAGCCTGTCGCTCGCCCTGGCCGAGATCACCCGCATGTTCTTCCTCTACCTGCTCTTCGTCTACTTCGCCGTCCGGGTGCGTTCACGCGCCCAGGTGTGGGTGGCGCTCGGCGCACTCGGCGTGCTCGCGATCGTTGAGTCGGTCATCGTCGCCGGGCAGTACGTCACGAAGGGTTCGCTCGGGTTGTCGTTCCTCGGAACCCCCGACGAACTCAACCAGCGGATCACCGACACCGGCTCGATCGGCCGCCCGTTCGGCACGATCATCCACCCGGTGTTCATGGCCGCGTTCCTCGGGCCGCTCGCGCTCATCGGGCTCAGCCTCGCGATCAACCTCCGGACGACCTGGCTGCGACGAGCCGCACTGGTGGCGAGCGCGGCCGCGATGCTGCCGATGGTGCTGTCGCACACGCGCGCCGGTGCGCTCGGTGCGGTCGGTGCCGGCGCGGTCCTCTGCGCCGCGCTCCTCGGCGCCAAGCGGCTGACCTGGCGGGCCGTCCGGGTGACGCTCGTGATCGCGCTCGGTGCCGTCATCGTCTTCTGGCCACAGATCAACTCGCTGTACCAGGAGAACTTCCAGACCGAGCACTTCGGCGAGGAGGTCGACTCCCGGGGCGAGCTCAATTCACTCGCGACGCGGATGATCGAGGCGCGCCCCGACGTCGGTCACGGCCTGAACAACTTCGAACAGGTCATGGGCCGCTACAACAAGTTCGGGCTGATCTTCGACGACAACCCGGTGCACAACCTGTTCCTCTTGCAGTGGTCCGAAACGGGGATCCTGGGTTTGGCGGGCCTCGGGCTCGTCGGCGGCGGATTGTTCGTCGTCGCCTTCCGCCTCAGCCGCAGCAAGGACCGCCTCTACTCCGCGCTCGGGTGGGGCGTCGCGGCGACGTACCTGTTCTTCGTCATCGAGGAGATGTTCGTCTTCTCGTTGCGTCTCGACCAGCCGCGGTCGCTGTTCTGGATGATCGCCGGGATCTCGGTGGCGGCGACCCAGCTCGCCTTCGGCGATCCGCCGGTACGGCGTCGGCCGCCGCGCCGGCGGCCGACGCATCCCGGGGCGAAGGCCGCGGGGAACGGTTCGGGGAAGGTCCACGCGACGGGGTCGAGCCCGCTCGTCGGTTCGGCTCGCCACGCCCGGATGCGGTTCGCCCCGACCTCGGCCGCGGCGGTCGCCGAGCCGATCGTTCCCGCCGATCTGTTGCCGCGGCGCGCGGGCGTGTTGCCGCAGCGCGCCGGCGTGTCGCCGCAGCGTGCTGGC
>SXGT01482556.1_pt1 | contig 13506 bp, 13 predicted proteins | sample 3176221 | NCBI WGS metagenome assembly SXGT01 (sample SAMN11356862, study PRJNA531348) | freshwater metagenome | isolation source: freshwater sample F1-120 | place: China: Fuxian Lake, Yuxi | collected 2017-12-25
ATGAATATCCGGTACCAAAATCATCTATCGATAATTTATAACCCATTTCGTGCAGACGAAGAATAATATCCAAACTTCGCTCGGGATCGGACATGATTGAGCTTTCGGTAATTTCCAGCATCATCCAGGACGGCTGCAGACGCATGGAAGCCGCTATGCCCGCCACGATGTCGGGTAATTCAGGATCATGCAAGTCTCTGGCCGACAAATTTACCGAAACGATTAATTCCAGGCCTTGCTTGCGCCATTCAGCACATTGCTCGAAAGTCTTTTTTAACGCCCACCCTGTCAAATGTTTGATCATGCGCGTCCGTTCAGCCATCGGTATGAACTCTTCAGGCGAAATGAAACCATGCCTGGGGTGATTCCAGCGCACCAAAGCTTCCGCCCCATAAAGCTTGCCTGTCAGCAAGGATATTTTCGGTTGATAATAGATATGCAACTGTTCTTTTTCGATGGCCTGCCTGAGCTCACTCATTAAAGTCAAGCGCCTGGGACTATGATCATCGAAAACAGGCGAATACACCACATACCCTTCGTGAGACTTGGCAGCCATGAAAAGGGCCACACCGGCCCGTTGCACCAGGGTATCGACATCCTCTCCGTGTTCGGGAAAATTGACGATACCAATATTACTATGCACGGCCAGATTCAAACGCTCGACCTTAAAAGGCGTTTCCAGTGCGGCCTGTATTGTCTTGGCCAATTTTAAACCACTGTTTTCGTTTTCCTGCGCGGGTACCATCAAGCTGAAAATATTGCCGTCTATACGTGCGACACTATCATTCCCCAAAACCACACTCTGTAGCCGCGTGGCAATTTGTTTCAAAATCAAATCACTGCTGTTTCGACCCAGGGTGTCATAAACCTCTTTGAAGTTGGCGAATTCCACCAGCACAATACAAAGCAGACTGTTTCGTTGATTTGCAGCCAAAATCGCCTGTTCGACGCGGTCATAAAACAAAACCCGGTTCGGCAAATCAGTGGCCAAATCATGTGTCGCCGTATAATTGGCCTGTCTTTCCATATTTTCAGCCCGGGAACGCAATTCCTGAGTTTGGTCAAACACCATAGCGCCAGCCTGATAGGCCATAATGGAACTGGAATATTGCCCCCAAAAACCGAAAATAAATGGCAAACTATCCAACACCCACAATCCGTAACTTTCCGATTGGGCTTTGATGATCCCATCTAAATGAATGGTTCCAAACTGGAAATAGCAGACACCCAATGTGGCGACGACTATGCTGATAATGGCTATCCCTACACCTTGATAGGCAGTCCTGGAAACCTGACTTTTTAATACCTTGACATTATCGCTAAGCAGATTCTTGGCGTATTCCATCCATGCCCTCCCCTAGCCCTCGTTGCAAATCGGCCTTGATGTCTTCAATATGCTCGAGTCCAACTGAAACCCTGATCAGACAGTCCTTGATACCGGCTTCATTTCTGGCTTCAGCGCTTAGTCGGCCGTGTGTTGTGGTTGCAGGATGTGTGATGGTGGTTTTGACATCGCCCAGGTTTGCAGTAATGGATAGCATCTGCGTGGAGTCGATCAAATGCCAAGCATGATCCTTACCCCCGGCCAATTCAAAGCTGACGACAGCACCAAAGTGGGTTTGCTGTCGCTTGGCCAGTTCATGCTGCGCGTGAGAGACCAAACCTGGATAATGCACTTTAGTGACAGCGGGCTGCTGCTCCAGCCATTTAGCCAGTTCAAATGCGTTGTCGCAATGCGCTTTCATTCTGATCGCCAGTGTTTCCAGGCCGGATAAAAAGGCCCAGGCATTGAAAGGACTCATGCAGGCGCCCCCAGTGCGTAGATAGGGGTAAATCTCTTTATCCAACAATTCCGCGTTACCTACAACAGCCCCACCCACACAACGACCATGCCCATCGATAAATTTGGTAGCAGAATGAATCACCAGATCGGCCCCCAGACACAAGGGTTTTTGCAGGATAGGTGTGCAGAAACAATTGTCCACCACCAGCAAGCAATCATGGCGATGCGCAATATCGGCCAACATCTGAATATCGGCTATCTCAATCAGCGGATTGGAAGGCGTTTCCAGAAATAAAAAACGCGTATTCGGTTTGATCGCTGCCTCCCAGGCAGCCGGATCGGTCAGGTTGACAAAATCGGTGCTTACGCCAAATTTGCCGAAATAGTTCTGAAAGGACAACACAGTGTTACCGAATACACTGCGCGAGCAAACCACATGGTCTCCGGCTTTTAACAACGCCATACCAACCGCCATGATTGCCGCCATACCAGAGGAAAATGCCAGGCAGCGTTCGCCTTGTTCCAGCAAGGCTAAGCGGGTCTGAAAGGCACTGACAGTGGGATTGTTAAACCGTGAATAGACATTGCCCGGCTGCTTCCCGGTAAACCTTAACGCAGCCTGTTCTGCAGATTTGAACACGTAGCTGGAGGTGGCAAATATGGGTACACTGTGTTCGTCTTCATGCGAGCGTTTATAGCCAGCCCGAATTGCCTGGGTTTCTGCCGAATAATCCTGCCAATCTAAATCGCTCATAATGAACCCATTTATTTGTGTACCAAACCACTTTTTGCGTTTCTCTGCTCTTGGGCACCATCATTGCGCAACGCTTCGATACGCGCTAGATAGTCATCATCGATATCGCCAGTGATATATTCGCGACTGAAGCAGGAAGTATCGAAATGTTTGATATTCGGGTTACCCTTACCAACCGCATCAATCAGGTCGTCCAGTTCCTGATAGATCAGCTTGTCAGCACCTATGGCTTTGCAAACTTCCTGTTCGGTACGACCATGGGCAATCAATTCATTTGCCGCAGGCATATCGATACCATAGACATTAGGATAGCGTACCGGCGGTGCAGCGGAGGCGAAATAGACTTTTTTTGCGCCGGCATCGCGAGCCATTTGAATGATCTGTTCAGAAGTCGTACCGCGCACCACTGAATCGTCAACCAATAACACATGTTTGCCGGCAAATTCCAACGAAATGGCGTTCAGTTTCTGCTTGACAGATTTTTTCCGCATTTTTTGCCCAGGCATGATGAATGTCCGTCCGATATAGCGGTTTTTCATGAATCCTTCACGGAACTTGACCCCAAGCTCATGAGCAATTATCAGTGCAGCAGTCCGACTGGTGTCCGGTATCGGAATCACCACATCGATATCGTGATTGGGCCAATCTTTCTGAATCTTTTTCGCCAGTTTTTTGCCCATGCGCATTCTGGCTTTATACACCGAAATATTGTCAATGATTGAATCGGGGCGCGCAAAGTAAACGTACTCAAAAATACAGGGGCAGTGGTTGGTTTTTTCTGCACACAACTTGGTGTGCAATTTGCCTGAAGCCTCGATAAATATAGCTTCACCAGGAGCCACATCGCGAATCAGGCGAAAATCCAGCACATCCAGCGCTACACTTTCAGAAGCAATCATGTAATCGGTACTGCCGTCATCGGCTTTGCGTTCGCCAAAAACGATGGGGCGAATGCCATGTGGATCTCGGAAACCCAAAACCCCAAATCCGGCAATCATGACCACCACCGCATAGGCCCCCCGACAACGTTTATGCACTGCAGACACCGCCTTGAACACATCATCGACAGTCAGCGTCAGTCGACCGGCAAGTTGCAATTCATGAGCGAAAACGTTCAACAAGACTTCAGAATCGGAATCCGTATTGATATGGCGTTGATCGTCGACGAATACCTGAATCTTCAATTCTTCTGTGTTGGTCAGATTCCCGTTATGCGCCAGCGTCAAGCCAAAAGGCGAATTAACATAAAAAGGCTGAGCTTCTTCGGCACTGGTACAACCTGCAGTGGGATATCTGACATGAGCAATACCCATCGTGCCTTTTAATTTCAACATCTCTTCCGTAGAAAACACATCACGGGTTAAACCGCTTTCCTTGCGCAAATGCAGCCTGGAACCTTCACACGTGGCAATACCGGCAGCATCCTGGCCCCGGTGTTGCAGAACTGTCAAAGCATCATATAAATCCTGATTGACATTCTGATTGGAAACTATCGCGGCAATACCACACATATCTAACCTAAAAGCTAACGAAAATGGATATAACCCGCCAAATCGGACGGGCAGTGGTCTTTTAACCAGACAGCAAAAGACTGAAATGGCGGAATCAATACGGCCTGTTTCCACCAGGAATGCTCCGGAAGCCGGGTCACACCTGCCAATAACACCAGTATTGAAACCAGTACTGATCCACGGATAAAACCGAACAACATGCCCAACAGTCTATCGGTACCCGTCAAACCAGTTTTTTCGACTAGATGGCTCAGAATGAAACTGATCACACCACCCAAGATCAAGGTCAAAAAAAACAACAAGGCAAAAGCGGCCGGAATTCTTGCCGGCTCATAGCTGATGACACTATGAAACAATAAAGAAAAATCCCGGCTGTAATAAAAACCAACAGCCACAGCGGCCAGCCAAATCACTAATCCGAACGCTTCCTTGACAAAACCACGCAAAAGCCCGAAAACTGCTGAAACAATCAGCAAAAAGCTGATTGCATAATCAACCCAGATCATTTTATCCAGCAAAATCGGATCCGGCATCACTTATCGTGTTCAGCTTGTAGAATCAAGACGCACAAAACAGCGACTACAGGCTCCTGGTCCAAAAAAATCAGGGGGCCAGGCTTGGTAAACCAAAATTTCATGACTGCTCGGAGAACCAAACTCTACCGAATAATTTACTCATCGGCCGCGATAAAGCTATTCACATTGATTTGAGCCAATTTTGCTTTTACAGCCTGAGCTTTGACTTTATCGAGCATCGGGCCGATTCTGACTTTGAAAACCGTCCCCCCTGGAGCTGCCACTTCTTTGATGGAAGAGGCAAAGCCTTGCTTTTTCAAAGTTTCCTGAAAACTGGCAGCATTGGCCTTTTGACTGAATGAGCCGGCGTTCAAATACCAACGCACGGTCGCAGTTTCCGCCGCAGCCGGTTTGGCCGCCGGTTCCACGGAAACGGATTTGCTGACTGTTTCGGTTGACGCTGGTTTTGCCGGTGGTTCAGCCCCGACAGCCACTGGTTTGGGCACTTTAACATTTGCTTCCTTGACCGGTTCGGGCTTCACTTGCTCTTTGGCTGGTTTGGGTTTTTCAACCGGGGCTTTAGGCTTGGCTGCCACAACCTGCGGTTTTTCCGGTTTTGGCGTGGAAACAGGAGCCGTTGGAGGCACAACGTCTTCTTCAGGCTCGACCCATTTTGCCGGCGGTGGTGCCACCACGGTTTCCTTTTCAGCAACAGTGTTTCGCGGCTGCGGTGCTTCCATCGCCGCCTCATCATCCATTTCATGCTCTTTAGCCGCCGCCATCGGCGCCGGTGGGCGGACTTCAGGTGCCGGCATCGGGATGTCTTCCGTTTTTTCCGGCAAAGGCATGATCTCCACATCCTGAGATTTAGCGGGCAATTCAGGTATTTTCAATTCGCTGATGCTTTTGCCCGATTCATCGATCGGATCGTCGAACAACATGGGCACAAAAATAGCCGCCAAAGCCGTAATCACTGCAGCGCCTATCAATCGTTGCTTTAACTCTTGATCCATTTTGTATCTCCTCTACGCAAATTGAGATAAGTATTCAGAAACCAGAAAAAAGGAACCAAATATCAGAATCATTTCACCGGGTAATGCCTTGCTTTGTGCATCGTTAAATGTTGCGGCAAAATCGCTGTATCCGCAGCTTACGTTTTTGATATTCAATTGCTGTAAATAAATGTTGATTGTTTCCACTGAAGCCGCTCTGGGATAGTCTAGCGGAGCCAGATACCAGTGCGCCACCCTCCCTTGCATCATCGCCAGCACCTTGCAAATATCCTTATCTTTCATCATGGCGAAAATTGCGTGAATTGTTATCTGGGGAAAATAGGCCTGCAAATAATCCAGCAGTGTCTGCACCGCCTGAGGATTATGCGCCACATCCAGCAGAATCGTCCGCTCCCCTTCAATTAACTGAAAACGTCCCTGCAATCGAGTCTGTTGCAACCCCGCACGAATCGCTTGTTCATCAACAGGTAGAATGGGCTGCATGCATTCCAGTGCCATCAATACTGTAGATGCGTTACGATATTGATGCTCCCCTTTTAATTGCGGATGCGGCAAATCGGTGTACTTGGTCTGCCTACTGGACCAATCCCAGGCATCCAACTGTTTTTGATAGTCAAAATGCTGCCCCAGCTGAAAAACCGGGGCATTTTTTTCTGCCGCCGTTTGCACTAGTGACGTAGGAACCTGCCTATCGCCAATCACGGCTGGTACGTCCAGGCGGAATATTCCGGCCTTCTCACGGGCAATAGCCTCAACCGTATGCCCAAGCCAATCGACATGATCCAGGGAAATCGTCGTCACCAATGCGACATCCGCATCGACAATATTCACTGCATCCAACCTGCCGCCCAAACCCACTTCCAAAATCCGGATGTCCACCGCTTCACGGTTAAAGATATCCAGCGCAGCCAAGGTTCCAAATTCAAAATAGCTCAGACTGGTATCACCACGCACATCATCGATTCTGGAAAATGCCTGGCAAATCAAAAGATCAGCACAAGGATGTCCGTTGATTCGAATACGCTCGTTGTACTTTAAGATATGGGGTGAGGTGTAAGCCCCCACCTTATAGCCCTGTGCCAGGTAAATAGCTTCAAGAAAAGCCACACAAGAGCCCTTGCCATTAGTACCGGCAACCGTCATGGTATGTATTTTTCCGGGTTTCGGACACAGACGGGAATACACGCCAGACACTCGCTCCAAACCCAAATCAATCGTCCTGGGGTGAAACTGTTCCTGCCAAGCCAGCCACTCATCCAAAGATGAAAAGCGCGCCATGTTGAGCTATATGTCTCCAGTAACAGGTGGGGTTTCTTCTGGGGGCGGAGCTGAATCCTCCGCAGACTGCGTGGTATGAAAATTCAACATAGAGAGTATGCTGGCAATTTTATCCCGCATTTCTCTTCTGTCGATTATCAAATCAATGGCTCCATGTTCCTGTAAAAATTCGCTACGCTGGAAACCTTCAGGTAATTTTTCCCGCACGGTTTGCTCGATCACCCGCGGGCCGGCGAATCCGATCAGAGCCTCCGGTTCTGCAACATTGATATCGCCCAACATGGCCAGACTGGCTGAAACACCACCCATAGTGGGATCAGTCATGAATGAAATATAGGGAATGCCCGCCTCGGCCAGTCGAGTCAAAGCTGCGCTGGTTTTGGTCATTTGAAACAACGAAAACAGCGATTCCTGCATTCTGGCACCACCGCTGGCAGTAAAGACGATAAACGGCACGTGTGCCTTCAGACTTTCGTTGACACCGCGTACAAAGCGCTCACCCACGACGGACCCCATTGACCCACCCATGAAACCAAAATCAAACGCCGCAGCGACAATACCTCCTCCTTTGAGAGTACCCTTCATGACTACCAGAGCCTCGCTCTCGTTACTCTGTTTTTGCGCCTGACTGATCCTGTCTTTGTAGCGCTTGCTATCCTTGAATTTAAGTGGATCACTGGATTTCAGGCCGGCACCAATTTCCTGCCGGTTACCCAGGTCCAGAAACAAATCTAGCCGGGTTCGCGCGGAAATGCGCAAATGATGATCGCATTTTGGACAGACACTGAAATTTTTCACTAATTCGGCATTGAACAAAATAGCATCGCATCGTGGACATTTGTTCCATAATCCTTCAGGTACCGTGGTCTTTTTTTCTGCGCTGTCAGTACGAATGACGGACGGTACTAATTTTTCAAACCAACTCATTCTTTGTCTACTCCGATCGAATGCTTAATTGTCCATCGCCTGACGCATGGACTTCAACAAATCAATAATTTCCCGTTTCGCCCGTTCCGGGTCATCCGGGTTGGCCTCAATTTTACTGATCAAGGCACTGCCGACCACCACACCATCAGCAATCGCTGCTATGGTTTTGGCAGTTGCGGCATCCTTTACGCCAAAACCGACACCTACCGGCAATTGCGTATTGGCCTTGATCAGTTCAAGCCGCCGCCTGACATCTTCGGTATCCAGATGACCGGCGCCGGTCACCCCTTTCAGGGATACATAGTATAGATAGCCGCTCCCGACTGCATCCATCTTGGCAACCCGCTCGGCATCACTATTCGGTGCCAGTAAAAAAATCTGATCTATGCCACGTTCACGCAGAAACGACACACATACTTCAGCTTCTTCGGGCGGCAGATCGACCGTCAACACGCCATCGATATCAGCCCTTTGGGCGGCATTGGCAAAATCTTCATAGCCCATGATTTCAATCGGGTTCAGATAGCCCATCAATACCAAAGGTGTTGTCTGATCGGACTTGCGGAATTCCATGGCCATCTGCAAAACCTTGCGTAATCCGACATGATGCGCCAAGGCCCTTTCGCTGGCTCGCTGAATCACTGGTCCATCGGCCATTGGATCCGAGAACGGCACCCCCAGTTCGATCACGTCCGCACCGGCCGCCACGAGTTCATGTAAAAGCGGTACGGTAAATTCTGGATAGGGATCACCAGCAGTGACAAAAGGAATCAGGGCTTTACGGCCGGAGGTTTTCAGTTCGGCAAATTTGGCAGTCAAACGGCTCATAAACTGATCCCCTCGCGTTGCATGATGGTGTGCATGTCTTTATCGCCGCGTCCGGAAAGATTGACAATGATGGTTTCATCCGGCCGCATGGTCGGCGCCAGCTTCATGGTGTAGGCCAGCGCGTGACTGGATTCCAGTGCTGGTATGATACCTTCCATGCGGGTCAGGGCATGGAATCCGGCCAAAGCTTCATCGTCAGTGATGTTCACATACCGGGCTCGTCCGGTATCTTTCAACCAGGCGTGTTCCGGACCGACGCCCGGATAATCCAGTCCGGCGGAAATCGAATGTGTTTCGATGATTTCACCGTCATCATCCGCCATCAGATAAGTTCTGTTGCCATGCAATACGCCGGGCCGGCCGGCACTTAAAGGCGCTGAGTGCCGACCGGTCTCTACTCCGTCCCCGGCCGCTTCCACACCGAACATTTTCACGGTGTGATCATCGATAAATGGATAAAACAGGCCAATGGCATTGGAACCACCGCCTACACAGGCCACCAGCGCATCCGGCAAACGTCCGGTTTGCTCGAAACACTGCTGCCTGGCTTCACGACCTATCACGGCCTGAAAATCCCGCACCATGGCCGGATAAGGATGCGGGCCAGCCACAGTACCAATGATATAGAAGGTGTTATCGATATGGGTCACCCAGTCGCGCAAGGCTTCATTCAAAGCATCCTTCAACGTCTTGGAGCCGGATTCAACCGGAACGACAGTCGCCCCCAGCAATTTCATGCGATAAACGTTCAGAGCCTGCCGAGCTACGTCGACTGCTCCCATATACACCACACATTCCAATCCCAGGCGAGCAGCGACGGTAGCGGTCGCAACACCATGCTGTCCTGCGCCGGTTTCGGCAATAATACGGGTTTTACCCATGCGTTTGGCCAACAAGGCCTGGCCCACAGTATTGTTGACCTTGTGCGCGCCGGTATGATTCAGGTCTTCACGCTTCAGATAAACCTGTGCCCCACCCAAATGAGCGCTCCAGCGTTGAGCGTGATACAAAGGTGAAGGCCTGCCGACATAATCCTTCAAGTCGGCATCCAGTTCGGCGATGAATTCTGCATCGACTAAATAGCGCTGATAAGCCTCGTTAAGTTCGGTTATGGCCGGCATCAGCGTTTCAGCCACGAAAATACCGCCATAGGGACCGAAGTGCCCCTTAGTATCTGGCATATCATATTTTTGCCCTTGATACCCCTGAGGGGACTGGGGGTGTTTCTCATTCATAGTTCAAGTTACTCGATTAATTGTTCTTATAAAGGCAGCCATTTTTGCAGCATCCTTGACGCCTTTAGAGGCTTCGACACCGCTACTGACATCTAGTGCGTACGGTTTGACTTGCTGCACAGCCAACTCTGCATTTTCCGGCGCCAAGCCGCCGGCTAAAATAACCGGTAAATTGAGCCCCCGCGGAATCCTTTGCCAATCGAAACCACTGCCACTGCCTCCTTGTACCGAAGGATGATAAGCATCCAGCAACAATCCGCCGGCATCGACATACTGCCGTTCAATGCTATCCAGATCGACATCAGGCTTCATGCGTATCGCTTTGATGTAAGGTTTACGATACATACGGCAGCGAACCGGGTCTTCGTCACCATGAAACTGCAGACAATCCAGATGAACTTCAGCCAACACAGACTGAATCCAGGCCGGCTCAGCATCGACAAACAAACCCACCACCGTTACGAAAGCCGGCAATGCCCGGACTATGGCTTGGGCCTGAGCCAAAGACACGTTGCGTGGACTGGGCGCGTAAAACACCAAGCCGATCGCATCCACCCCCAACCCGGCCGCCACAACAGCATCGTCTACCCGGGTAAAGCCGCAAATCTTAACGCGGGTTCGCATGATTAACCTCAAAAAAAGGTGGGCTAGAATACCACATCAACCAGGAATTTCATGATCAAGCTGAGTTTAACGCCAAATTCAAATCGTTGATTTAATATCCGGACTTGGTGTTAATGAACATGATTATGATCATGAGCATGCCCCTGATGCCGATGTCCTGGTTTCGGCTCAGAATCCGGAGAGGAAGCCACCGGAAGATTGGTATCAGGTATCACATCGCCATGTTCATGCAAAGCGGTAGCAGCCTGATTCATTTTACGCACTGGCCTTACAGCCACTCCATGTTCATAAACCATCAGCCCCCCCAAATCGGCGGTGAACAGAATCAATACGCTCATCACCCCGGCCAATAGTAAATACAGGGTATTCGCCGCAGCAGCCGGCAATGGTTTGGCCAGCAGACGCCACAGTGTCAAAACGCCGGCCAGTAACAACAAGGAAATGCCTAGATGTTCATGATGTTCCATGATGGCATGAACCTCATCACCATGTGCAACGGAGTCAGCCGCAATCAAACCGGCAGCCACCGTAAAAACGGCCATCAAGGTACCTGAATATAAAAACCAGCTGGCAACGCCTCTCCAGTTTGATTTCCCTAACAGGCTGCCCAAAAAATCCAGCACGACAAAGGATAATAATAACGCGATGGGAAAATGTACCAATAATGGATGCATATTTTCCATGGTACTGATACCGGGCAAAATAGCTGCAAACATATCACCTGGCGATAAAGTCAGTACGGCACTGATAAAAGACAAAAAGCCCTCCACTGCGCCGGCCAAGCCATCCCCGGAATCAGCGCCGCCATGAACGGCATATTGCAAATGGGTATTCAAGTCGAACACATATCCCCCTGTATGTCATGGCCTGCCTGATCCGGCAAAAGGCTCACTCAATCGAAATGTTGCTGGCTGACAAGGCTTTGGATTTGCTTTGCACGAGTTCAGCTCCCTGCTGTTCTACGAACAATACCTGCAAATTCTCCGCATCAGCAAGTTGCAACCCTTGCTGCCGCCCGACACACAGCAAGGCCGTGGACCAGGCATCGGCCACGGTTGGGTTGTCGTGCAGCACGGTCACAGCCACCAAATCATGCGAAATCGGTTTGCCAGTCCTGGCATCGAGAATATGACTGTAACGTTGACCATTGACATCAAAGTAGTGCCGATAAGTTCCCGAAGTCATCACAGCCATAGGCCGATCCTTGGGCATGGTCAGCACTTTCATCAATCGTTGCTCACCTGGCAAGGGCTTTTCCACTGCAATCCGCCAAGCCGTGCCATCCGGTTTATGCCCTTGCGTTTTCAGTTCGCCGCCGATTTCAATCAGATAGTTGAATACACCCTGTTTTTCCAGCACCCGGCTGACTTGCTCAACGCTGTAACCTTGGCCTATCGAAGACAAATCCAACCTGACTTCTGCCGGTTTTTTCAGGTGCGTATCATCGACAATCGACACTTTATCCATGCCCACGCGTAACAGGGCTTGGCCTAATGCTCCTGCATCGGGTATGGTCAATTCATCACCCTGAAAGCCCCACAAATCAAACAATGGCTTGATAGTCAGATCATAACAACCCTGACTGGCCTGACTGACATTTTGGGCAATTTTGAACAAAGCCACGATCTCCGAACCCACCGACTGACTATCAGTGGACGTTTGATTGTTGAAGATTTCAATCGTCGAATCGGGGCGATAATTCGACAGGCGTTTATCAATCTCTGCCAATTCGAGTTGAACGGCATCTTGTAGAAGTTGGCGATCAACCGCAGGCTCTGCCCAGGCACTAATATGATAACCGGTCCCTTGAGCAAAGCCTTCCAATTTAACGATATCAGGCAATCTATCGCCGCAGGCAGACAAGAACAACATACCGATTAGTGCATGAAGCGATATTTTGACGGGTCGAATAAAGCGAAACAATTTCATTTTACAAGCGCGGATAAGGTTTTAAAATCGGTATGCGTGGCATCGCGCAGCCATTCAAACAAAACCGATTCGTGGTTTATGCTGACCACGCCCGCTTGTTGCAGGCGTTTTAATGCATTGGCCTTATGTCGATCCTGTCTTGAGCAGACCGCATCCTCGACCACGTAAACCTGATAACCCTGCTGCTGCAGTTCAATAGCAGTTTGCAACACGCAGACATGAGTCTCCATTCCGGCAATGATGACTTGGCTTCGCCCAGTGGCCAGCATTGCTTGATTGAATGCTGCATTACCACAACAGGAAAATGCGGTTTTCTCAAAACGGCTTGTATTTGTAGGCAAAGCCATTTTAATTACATCCGCTGTCGGTCCCAATCCTCGAGGGTATTGTTCGGACAATAACAATGGAACTTTTAAAAGGCAGACTGCCTTGAGTAATTTCACTGTATTGTCAAGCATGGTTGCAGCATTTGGCTGCATGCCCGCCAATAAACGCGTTTGCATATCCACGATCAGCAAAACACTTTGTTGCACATCCAGTAAGTTATTGGATGCTATCAGGACATCAGGCATGTTTCATCACCCGCTGCTTTTCGCGTTGCCAATCCTTATCCTTGGCAGCTGCGCGTTTATCATGCAGTTTTTTCCCCTTGGCCAGACCGATTTTCAGTTTTGCCCGCCCCTTGATCCAGTACATGGATAAAGGGATCAGGGTAAAGCCTTTGCGTTCGACCGACCCCACCAGCCGATTCAATTCGCGTCTATGCAGCAACAGCTTTTTCTTCCGCACCGCATCCGGATTGACATGCGTCGATGCCGATAGCAAGGCGGACACATGCGCGCCGCACAACCAGGCTTCGCCGCGGCGGATTTCTATGTAACTTTCTTTCAGCTGCACCCGGCCGTCACGCAGACTTTTCACTTCCCAGCCTTGCAAAACCAGGCCGGCTTCGAATTGCTCCTCGATATAATATTCATGTGTGGCCTGGCGATTAACGGCAATCGTGTTATCGGTTTGCTTGCTGTCCTTTTTGGATTTTTTGGCTGACATGGCTGGGCGTCGATTTTTAAACTGACTGAAAACAATAATTTTGTTATTTTACCTGAGCC
>SXGT01060408.1_pt1 | contig 13504 bp, 11 predicted proteins | sample 3176221 | NCBI WGS metagenome assembly SXGT01 (sample SAMN11356862, study PRJNA531348) | freshwater metagenome | isolation source: freshwater sample F1-120 | place: China: Fuxian Lake, Yuxi | collected 2017-12-25
GGGCCTCGCTCCATTCGGCTTCGTTCGCTTCGCGGGCCGGCTTCGTTCGCTTCGCGGTGTTCGGTCGCCTTGCGGCTCCCTCACGGGTCTATGGCTTCGCTTCCTCTTCGCCTACTTCCGCTTCGGCCCTGGCGGGCCTCGCTCCATGTCTATAGCTCCGCTCCCACTGCGCCTACTTCCGCTTCGGCCCTGGCGGGCCTCGCTCCATTCGGCTTCGTTCGCTTCGCGGGCCGGCTTCGTTCGCTTCGCGGGCCGGTCTCGCTCGCTGTGATCGTGAACCGGTGTCGGGTGGGGATGCGGCGGACGCTATCCTCACCGGCCCCGAGAGGGTTCGGGGCGGTTAGCTCAGTTGGCTAGAGCGCGTCGTTCACACCGACGAGGTCGCTGGTTCGAGTCCAGTACCGCCCACTCCGCCGCACGCCGAACGCGGTTCCATCAACCGTCGGGCTTGCCCCAACGAAGTCGTCGCTCACCAACTCGAGATGAAGGCGTACCACGGCCCGATGAGGTGGCGATACTGCGGCGACTCGAACGCAGTGTCCTGGTACGGCGTCGGTCCGAGCGGCAAGTACGCGAAGCCGGCGTGATCGATGAACGCACCATTGGCTTCGTAGAACAGCCAGCCGTCCGGGATTCGTCGAATCGTGCGGATCGAGAAACTCCCGATCTGTCCTTCGAGCGAATCCGCGGACTCCGGGTCCTGCTCGATCGTCGTGACAACCTCTTCGAAGTCGTTCCTTGAGCACATGAAGCGGGTTCGCAGCGGGATATCGAAGGTCAGCGCCGCGATCGTCAGCGAACCGGCGATCGGCGCAACGAAAAGCCATCCAAAACGTTGCTTGAGATGCGATGTCCGTCGTCGGAGGACCTGAACGAACAGCACGATCACGCAGACACCCCAAATCAGCGCGAGCAGAAGCAGCGTTCCCAACGCCAGGACGAAGCCAGGAAAGTGAAATCCCGGAAACGATCCTGCCCAGAGTGCGACGGTGATCGCCATCGAAAAGACGACACAGAATCCCAGTTGCGACACGCGACGGATGTAGCGCCGATCGGACGACGCTCCTTGGCCGACTCCGGGCTCCGCGATGTGGCCTGACGCGATGTCGTGATCCCGATCGCATTCCATCGGCGGATCGTCGCGCCGGTCGGTGTGAGTGGTGTTCGACTCCCGTGAAGATCTCGAGCGAGTCTCACGTGGGTTCGCGGCTCGACAGGGCCAGCAGTTGGCCGTCGGGGTCTTCGAAGAACACCATCCATTCGGCTTCGTTCGGCGGACCGAATGTTCCCGCCGCGTCCGTGAAGACGATGTGGGGCTCGTCGACGAACTCGAAGCCCGTGGCGACCAGGGCGCGATAGGCGTCGCGCACGCTGGCCACGCCGAGGTACAAGACGGGCAACGCCGCTCGGTCGGCCTCGCACTCCAGCAGCAGGCGCACCCCTCCGAGGTCGAAGAACGCAAGGTTCCCGAAGCGAGCGACGAACGTCAGACCGAGCCCATCGCGATAGAAGGCGACGGATCTGTCGAGATCCGAGACCGTCAACGCGACCTGCCGAAGTCCGGAGATCTCGTTCATCGCACGCTCCTCGTCACGGCGGGGGAATCGTGCAGAGTCTTGTTGATCCGGCCGGCGCGTGTCAGGGCGCGAGCGCGGCGTTCACCTCGTCGGCGAACATCTGCTCGCCGACGTCGTCGAGGTGGGTGCAATCCGGTGCCCGCATCGTGCACCCGGCCTCGTCGCCACCGAACGGCGAGTACAGGTCGATCGTGTCGACGAGGGGATCATCGGCGGCGATCGTCGAGTAGATCGCATTGATCCCCGCAATCGAGTCGTGCAACCCGCCCGGTGGAACCTGGGGATTCAGGATCCACGACACGCTCACGCCTCGATCGGTGAAGACCTGGCTGTGCAGGCGAGCCGACGCCTCCCAGTCGGCGAAGAACTCGGCAGAGTTCCTCGTCACGGTCGGATCGCACTTCGGAGCCCATCCGAAGTTGCCGAGGTTCTCGAACACGACGAAGTCGGGGTCGTAGTTGTTCGCCATCCACGTCGCCCATTGCGCCTGACACCAGGCCGCGTCGAGCAGTCCTTCGCCGCCGCCGTACGAGATCAGGACGGCGTAACCCGCGTGCTCGAGGAGTTGCTTCGCTCGGATCCCGTACTGGCCGGTGATCGAATCGCCGATCAACGCCACGCGCGGCGGTCCTTGCACGCGACCCGGTCGCGTCACCGTCATCTCGTCGTCTCGAAGCGTGATCGTCGCGGTGGACCGAACCACCGTGCCCAACGTCGACGTCAATGACACGGTGAACGATTCGGTTGGCTCCGCGATCGCATCAGGGCGGAGCGTCACTTTGACGACCTTCGATCGAACGCCCGCAGCGACCGACTGCGTTCGAACGCGAGCTGCAAAGTCTCCGCCGGTACCGCCCGCCGCGGTTCCGTTGTTCGTCGAGGTCATGAACGTGAACGCGCTCGGAGCCGGGCCGGTGAAGACGACAGGAATCTCGACGACTCGCGACTTCGAGTTTCCTTCGCGCAGCGAGACGTCACCGATCCCGAGCCCGAAACCTGCGACCGTGTCGTCGTCGATGATCGTGACGGTCGCGTTCGCGTCGGCGAACGTCGATGCCCAAGGGCCGGAAACCCGCACGAGGAACGACTCGTCGGGCTCAACCGTCGTATCAGGTAGGAGTGGGATCGTGATGAATCCCGAGACGCGTCCGGGAGGGATCACCAACGAACCGCTCGCGGCTTCGTAGTCGCCCGGCAGTCCGAACGGGTTGGTCGCGTCCATCGCGTTGCCGACGAACTCGGGGTCGTACAGACGGTAGGTGCTCCACGTGAGACCGACGGAGTACAGCGAACTGTGCGAGAGCGTCACCTGCACTCGCGCACTCGACGGTCCGACGTCGCCCTCCAGCAGCGTCAGATTCGAGACGGAGACCATCGGAATGCCTGCGGCGGCTGCCGGCGAAACGTGGCCGATCGAGAACGCCACGATGAAGACCCAGACGATCGCCCAGACCACGAAGGTGTCGCGCGTGCGGACGCGAACCGGCCAGCTGATATCCACGAGTTCTCCCCACTCGACCCCGTCCCCACGGGATATGTGCACCCACCCTAACGCGACTGCGTGAGGAGAGCCACCTCTAGGCTCCGGGCATGTCGTCCGTTTCGCTGCCGCCGCGCGCACGCGTGGTCGTGATCGGCGGCGGCGTGATCGGGACGTCGATCGCCTATCACTTCGCTCACCTCGGCTGGACCGACACGGTGCTGGTCGAACGCGATCAGCTGACGTCGGGCACGACCTGGCATGCCGCCGGCCTCATGGTGACGTTCGGATCGATGTCCGAGACGTCGACCGAACTCCGCCGCTACACCCGCGATCTCTACGAACGGCTCGAAGCCGAGACCGGGCTCGCGACGGGATTCGCTCCCGTGGGCTTCATCGAGGTGGCCGGCGACGAAGATCGACTCGAGGAGTACCGACGGGTCAGCGCGTTCAATCGACACTGCGGTGTCGACGTTCACGAGATCACACCGCGAGAGATCGCCGAGCTGTTCCCGATCGCCGATGTCACGGACCTCCTCGCGGGGTTCTACGTCGAGCGCGACGGCCGCGTGAACCCGGTCGACTGCACGATGTCGATGGCGAAGGGCGCGCGCCAACTCGGCGTCACGATCTGCGAGGGCGTCTCGGTCGAGCGAGTGCTCACCGAACGCGGGCGCGTCTGCGGGGTGCGAACGAACCACGGCGACATCGAGTGTGAGTTCGTCGTCAACTGCGGGGGAATGTGGGCCCGCCAACTCGGCGAACGAAACGGCGTCAACATTCCGAATCAAGCGGCAGAGCACTATTACTTGATCACCGAGCAAGTACCCGGCATCGGACGCGACTGGCCCGTGCTCGAAGATCCCGCGCGGCACGGCTATTACCGCGAAGAGGTCGGCGGGCTCATGATCGGGCTGTTCGAACCAGTGTGTGCGCCGTGGAACGTCGGTGAGATCCCCGCGGGCGCCTCGTTCCTCGACCTCGCGCCCGACTGGGATCGCATGGGTCCGTACGTCGAGCGGGCGATGTCACGAGTTCCGATCTCGTTCGAGGTCGGGATCAAGAAGTTCTTCTGCGGCCCCGAGAGCTTCACCCCCGACCTCGCGCCGGTCGTCGGCCCGGCGCCCGAGATCGACAACTACTTCGTGTGCGCGGGACTCAACTCGATCGGCATTCTCACCGGTGGGGGTTGGGGTCGGGTCGTCGCGCAGTGGGTGACATCGGGTGACCCGGGTGTCGACGTCACCGGCGTGCACATCGACCGACTGCACGACTACCAACGCAATCCCGAGTATCGGGCGACGCGCACGGTGGAGTCGCTCGGCATGGTGTACCAGTGCCACTACCCGGGCCGTTCGATGACCACCGCGCGGGGTGCGAAACGTTCGCCGATCCACCATCGACTCGTCGATCAGCGGGCGTGCTTCAAAGACGTCAGCGGTTGGGAGGGCGCCGACTGGTACGCCCCCGACGGCGTCGTTCCCGAGGTCGGTGAGCTCACGTGGGGTCGGCCGCACTACTTCGACGTTTGGGCATCCGAGCATCGAGCGTGCCGCGAAGGCGTGATTCTCATGGACATGAGTTTCATGACGAAATTCGCGGTCGAGGGGCGCGACGCGGGGAGAGTGCTCGAACGCATCTCCGCGAATCGAGTCGACGGCGCGCCGAACACCATCACGTACACGCAATGGCTCAACGAACGCGGAACGATCGAAGCCGATCTCACCGTGACGAAACTCGACGACGAGCGTTTCTTCGTGGTCGCGTCCGACACCGCGCACCGCCACGCCCTCACGTGGTTGCGTCGCGCGATCGCGGCGGGCGATCATCGAGCGCACGTCGCCGATGTCACGTCGGCCTGGGCGCAGATCAATTTGCAAGGTCCTCGCTCGCGCGACCTGCTGCGCTCGCTGACGCACGCCGACGTCACGGATGCTGCGCTCCCGTACCGCGGCGTCGCTGACATCGACATCGGATTCGCGCGAGTGCGCTGTATCCGGATCACCTACCTCGGCGAACTCGGCTACGAGCTCTACGTCCCCACCGAACATGCTGTGCACGTGTACGACCGAATCGTCGCCGTTGGCGCCGACCACGGACTGCGACACGCGGGGCTGAAGGCGCTGGCGAGCCTGCGCATGGAGAAGGCCTACCGCGACTACGGCCACGACATCGACAACACCGATTCGGTACTCGCCGCGGGTTTGGGATTCGCGGTCGATCTCGACAAGCCCGATGGGTTCGTCGGGCGCGACGCCGTTGTCGCCGCGAAGTCGGCCGGCCCGCTCACCCAACGTCTCGTGCAGGTCCTGCTGCTCGAACCCGATGCGCTGCTGTTTCACGGCGAGGTGGTGTACGGCGATGGCCGACCGCGTGGGTATCTGCGTGCCGCGTCCTATGGCCATTCCCTCGGAGGCGCCGTCGGCTTGGCGATGATCGATCTCGGATCACCGGTCACTCAAGCGGCGCTCGACGCGATGGCGTGGGAGGTCGAGGTCGCTGATCGCCTGTTACCTGCCCGACTTTCGATTCGGCCGCTCTACGACCCGACGAACGCTCGCATCATCGGCTGACGACGGGTCGAGCGTCGCACGTCAGTGCGACAACGCCACCGCGAGTTCGGCCGCGTCGAGCATCGCACCCTCGATGCGGCGAACTTCACGACAGTCGCCGATGTGGTGAATCGGTAGGTCCAACGCCGCGAACTTCGCGTGCAACGGACCGCCGGACTGGGCTCCGTGCGCGACGACGATGGTGTCGGCCGCGACGGTCACGTCGCCGCTGACGGTGCTCACTGCGACCCCCGCGTCGTTCAGATGACTCCATTGGCCGGTCACGAGTTCGGCACCCGCGGCCTCGACGTCGTGGACCAGGCGAAAGCGTCCGGGCAGGCCGAGCTCGACCCCGAAGACGCCGCTCGGCTCGATGATCGTCACCTCGCGGCCCTCATGTCGGGCGTGGGCCGCGAGCGTCAGCGCCACCTTGCCGCCGCCCAGAAATGCCACGTTCGTGCCCAACGGAGCGTGCCCTTCGAGCCAGTCGCGAAGATCGTCGAGCGTGCGGATTCGTGGGTCGTCGGGGAGGTCGGCCGGTCGACCCCATTGCGCTCCGGTCGCCAACACGATCTCGTCGAATCCGGCTGCGAGCTCGACGTCGACGTCGACTCCGAGTCGGATGTCGACTCCCGCCTGGTCCGCCGCCCGACTCAACCAACCGACGAAACGGTCGAGGGTCTCGTCGGCGCGAGCGCCGAGCGCGAGGCGGCCACCGAGGCGAACGTCGCGCTCGGCGAGCGTCACCGAATGGCCGGAGTCGGCCAGGCGACGGGCGGCCTCGAGCCCGGCGGGGCCGCCTCCGACGATCAACAGTCGTCGCGGCCGAGCGGCGCGGTGAACCGCGAGCTCTCGCTCGCGTGCGGTCTCGGGATTGGCGACGCAGGCGATCGAACCCCGCACGAAGATGTTGCCGATGCATCGGTATTGATACAGACACGGTCGAACATCGTCGACTCGACCCTCGCCGAGTTTGCGGGGGAGCGCGGGATCGGCCAACAGCTTGCGGCCCATCGCCACGAAGTCGGCATCGCCCCGCTCGAGCGCGGCTTCGGCGTCGTCGGGTTCGAGACGCCCGAAGGTGATCACGGGAACATCGACTGCGCGCCGCACTGCCGCCGCGACCCCGAGCAGGTGCCCGGGTGAGTGCGGAGTGTGCGATTCGGTGACGCCGATCGCGACGTCGTTCGACGCGTACGCGCTCACGTGCAGCGCGTCGACGCCCGCGTCGACGAGGAGAGGCGCAAGCTGGATCGTCTCGTCGATCGTGGCGCCGCCGTCTCGCCCCACTTCGAACGCGTTGATGCGAATCCAAACCGGGATTGACTTGTCGACTCTCGCTCGGACCGCGGCGATGACCTCGCGCATCAGGCGACTCCGACCTTCGAGATCGCCTCCCCACGCGTCCTCGCGCTGATTGGCATACCCGCTGCGAAATCCGTCGAGCAGATAGCCGTGTCCACCGTGGATCTCGATCGCGTCGAATCCCGCGGCAACGCAGCGTTCGGCCGCGTCGGCGTACTGGAGCACCACCTGCGCGAGATCGTCGTCGGTGGCCTCGCGGAATTCGAGCTTCGACGTCGATGCGGTGAACGGCGACGCCATCCGACCCATCTCGTCGGGAGTCACCATGCGCGAAATCCGGTCGGGTCGTGAGCGTCGCGGCACCGACGCGACGAGCAGCGGGCGCCCCTGCTCGATGTCGTGCAGAGAATTGCCGCCGTCGTGAACGAGTTGCGCAGCGATTCGAGCCCCGTCACGGTGCACACGGTCGGCGAGGTGTTGGAGTCCCGTAGTGTGCAGCTCGCTCGACGCTGCGGTCTGCGTGGCGGCGAACGATCCCGCCGGATACGAGACCGAGACCGACCCGACGAGCAAGAGGGCGGCGCCGCCCTCGGCGCGAGCGCCGAAGTAGTCGAGTTGGCGGTCGCTGACGGTGCCGTCGATGTTTGCGAGCGAGTCGCCCATCGGGCACATGAGGATGCGGTTCCGCAACTCCATGGCGCCGATGCTTCCCGGTGCGAGGAGATGTGGGAAACGCGTCACAGCATGGCAGCGTAGGTGCAGTCGCACGGATAGCGTCCGGACCGATGAGCGTTTTGTTCGCTGCAGCTCTCGGTCTTGCCGGCGCCATGCTGCGCGACGCGCTCGAGATCGGCGACATCCTCCGGCATCGCCGCGGTGACTGGCCCGAAGAGTGGCGGAGCGGCGCGTTCGTCGTCGCCGAATTGACTCGGGGGTTCGTGGGCGCCGCGCTCGCAGCGGTACTCGCTCGCTTCGATCAAGTTGGTCCGATCGGCGCGCTGCTCGTCGGCGGAGTCGGGCCGTCGATGGTGCAGTACGTCCTCGATCCGTTCCGTCGCCATGCCCGCTGATCGTCCGTTCGGCGAGCGCTTTCGCGAGTTCTGGATCCGTCGCTCGCCCGCGTTCGTCTTGGGCGGTCGCGGTCTCGAAAAGCCGTACGATCCGGTCGGGGCGGTCGATCGGTTTCTCACGATCGCGACCCGTTCAGATCGCCCGTCACGTCGTTATCGCCATCGGCGCGCCGTTCGACTCGGTCTCGACGGTGAGCAACTCGGTTGGTGGAACTTCGCCGGCCGCGACCTGTCAGGCATCCAGATCACGAAGGGCGATCTCCAGCGGGCGTCGCTGCGAGAAACCGATCTGGCAAGCGCGCGGCTCTACAGCGTCAATCTCGAAGGCGCAGACCTCCACCACGCGCGCCTGTGGCATGCCGATCTGCGACGCGCGGTCTTGGCCGCGGCCGAGATGGCCGGCGTCGATCTCAGGGGCGCGCGACTCGAGAGCGCCGACCTTCGCAATGCCGATCTGCGTGGTGCGAATCTCACGGGCGCGCGTCTCGCCGCCACCGATCTGCGGGGCGCCGACCTTCGGGAGGCGACGTTGAGCGACGACTTCGATCGTGACACCGTGCTCTGGGACGAGCGGACGCGTTGGCCGGAGGCGACCGAGCCGTGACCCGAATCGTGGTCACCGGTGCATCGCGCGGCATCGGCGCGGTCTTGGCCTCGGAGCTGGCGCGGCGCGGCAATGACCTCGTGCTCGTGGCTCGCAGTGCCGCTGATCTCGAACGGGTCGCGGCCGACACATCGGGGGCTGAGTGTTTCGTGGCCGACCTTGCCGATGTCGACGGGATCGGCGGGCTCGTCGAAGCGATCGAGGCTTCGGGCCCGATCGACGTCTTGGTCAACAACGCCGGCGTCGACCTGACGGGACGATTCTGGGAGCTGCCGCCGGAACGGATCGGTCACCTCGTTGCACTCAACCTCGTCGCGCCGCTGCTGATGGCGCGGTTCGCGCTCCCACAGATGTTGGCGCGCGGTTCTGGGCACATCGTGAACGTGTCATCGCTCTCGGGAACGAACACCATTCCAGGTCTCGTGCCGTACTCGGCGTCGAAGGCGGGCCTCTCGCACGCGACCGGAGTCCTGCGCGCCGAGTTGCGGGGCACGCCGATCACGACCACGCTCGTCGAGATCGGTCCGGTCGCGAGCGACATGATGGGGAATCTGCGCGAGTACGGACCGACCCGCCGGTCGGTCCAGCGGCTCGCGCGCTTGCGGCTGACCTACGACCTCGACATGGACAAGGTCGCGACTGCGATCGCCGACGCCATCGATCGACGCTCGCGTCACGTGCGTCTTCCTCGCCGGGACGCGCTGTTTCCGCTCCTCGCCGAGGCTCCTCGGCGCCTCACGGAGTGGTTGCTCACGGGGGTCGACCATCGGCAAGACTGAGCCAATGATCCCCACCAGCGTCGACGATCTCACTCCGGAATGGCTGACCGAAGCGTTCGACCGCACCGAGCGCGTCACCTCGGTCGTCGCTCAGCCGTTGGGCGTGGGCGTCGGTCTGGTCGGGCAGCTCTATCGCTTGACGTTGACCTGGTCCGACGGGGAAGGTCCGACTGTCGTGATCGCGAAGCTCGCGGCCCAAGGGGCCGAGTCCCGCTTCGTCGCGACCGTGCTCAACATGTACGGGCGTGAACACGGCTTCTACACGGAGCTTTCGCAGCACACCCAGCTCGCGCACCCTCGCTGCTACTACAGCGACCACGATGCGGAGTCGCAGGACTCGATCCTGTTGCTCGAGGATGTCTCCGTGCGAGGCCGAGAGCTCGATCAAGTCGCGGGTGCGACCCTTGCGGAGGTCGGCCCGGCGATCGATGCGCTGGCCGCGTTCCACGCCGGCTGGTGGGAGTCGCCCGAACTCGAGCACCACGATTGGCTGAAGCGTCTCGCCGACGATCCATACCCGGGCGCGGTCGCCATGGCGTTCTCGGCGGGCTGGCCGAACATCGAAAGTATGTATCCCGAGATGTGCGTCGGTCGGGTGAAGGCCCTCGGTGACCGGTATGCGAGTTTGATCCCCGGCCTGTTCGCGAAGCTGTCGGAACCGCCAGTCGTGCTCGCGCACGCCGACTACCGACTCGACAATCTGTTTCTCGGTGCCGACGGCGCGCCGATCGTGGTCGATTGGCAATTGATCGACCGGTCGACCGGGCCGCGCGACCTCGCGTATCTGGTGTCCCAAAGTCTCGAGATTGCCGACCCGAGCGAGTACCGCGCGGCGTTCGACCGCTACATCGCGGCGCTGCGCTCGAACAATGTTGTCGTCGATGAGGCTTGGGCGTTCGAGCAGTATCGCTACGGCGCGTTGCTCGGCTTCGTCTACCCGGTCATCGCCGGTGGTTCCCTGACGATCTCGGATCCGCGCCACATCGAACTCGTTCGCGCACTGCTCCGACGTTGCATCGCCGCGCTCGAAGCGCTCGATGCATACGACCTACCGACGTGAAGGCCTGGCTCGATCACCTGTTGTCGGCCGACGAGCGTTCGGCCTTCGACGACGAGGGGTTTCTCGTCGTTCGGAACGCGCTCCGCGACCCACTGCGCTCCGAAATCGAGACCATCGTCGACGCGCACGACGCGACCTTCCGGGCCGAACCGGGCGTCGGACCCTTCAACGTCTTGAACGAGCACGACCTCATCGGCAAGGAGCCACGCTGGCTCGAACTGCTCGATCTCCCGACCACCTTTCCGAAGGTGTTCGGCATCATGGGCTGGCACATCAAACTGTTCCACACACAACTGTTGGTCACCCCACCCGTTGGTCCCGCGGCGCAGGCTGGTGGCTACGGCTGGCACCAGGACAACAACCGCATGAACCGTGATCTCGAGACGGCGCTGCACCCCATGATCTCGTTGAAGGTGGGCTACTTCCTCACCGACGTGTCCGAACCCGGCCGTGGGAACCTGTGCGTCGTTCCCGGAAGCCATCGGCTCGCCAAAGGGGGGTTCGTCGTCGAGGGTGACGGACAGCCGGCGGGTGCGATCGAGGTACTGGCGCAACCGGGCGACGCGATCGTGTTCGACCGCCGGCTCTGGCACTCTGCGAGCTCGAACCGATGGGACCGCCCCAGAAAGTTCTTGACGTTCGGCTATTCGTACCGCTGGCTGCAACCGAAGTCGGCGATGCGCCACGATGACCTGATCGCGACGGTCGATCCCGTGCGCGGTCAGTTGCTCGGAGCTTGCACATCGGCGAACGGCTATTACGACCCGCAACCCGACGACGTGCCGCTTCGAGCCTGGATGGAAGCCAATCTCGGCCCGGCGGCGATCTCGTCGTAACGCCGCAAGATCTACCGGTTGGGCCAGAGGTCGCCGGCGCCGCCGACGTACCCGCCTGCGTCGCGAACGGCCCGACCCCACGGCTCGATGATCGTCAGCAGTTCATCGAGATCGTCGGCGAGGGCGTCGAGCGCTGGCCGGAGCTGGCGATCCGTGTTCGTTTCGATGTGTTCGCGTTCTTCACGGCCGAGTTGGGTGAACTCGTCGTCGCGCATCCAGCCCCGGGCAGCGAGGCGTTCGGTCGCCGCGTCGAACTGCTCGTCGCTCCACGCCCGGGTGCGCGAGTAGGTGCGCAACGGCAGGCCGATGTAGAGCTCGGTCAGGAGCCCGATCTCGGTTGCGTCGACGCCAGCGCTGATCCACGCGGCCGTGTGCGCGTCGCCGCGGTACTCGCGGAGCATGTCGCCGAGGTGAAAGAAGCGCGTCCACGGATCGGAGGGATCGTCCCATTGCGTTCGCAGTCCGGCGAAGAGCGGTCGCCCTTCCTCGCGCAACGGTGCGACGGCTCGGTCGAGTAGTTCGACGGTTCGGGCGAGCCCCGTCGGCGCCTCGCCGACCGTGCGGACGAGTTGTGCGACCGCGCCGCGGCGACGGGCGGCGAAGATCGTGGGCGCGTCGGTGATCGACCACCCGTATTGCACCGACGGGACCACCGCGAGCGGATTGAACACGGCGAAGGCCGCCGCGACGACGTGCGGTGCAACCTGGCCCATCAGCGATCCGCGGCTGGTGAAGTAGGCGGGCCCGTCGGGCATGGCGACGCCGTTGAGCTGGGCCGGACTCGGCGCGAACCCGAGCGCGACGTAGTTCTCGTGGCACTCCGGCGCGAAATACACCTGCCCGATGCAGGGCTCCAGCGCCGAGGCGAGACGGCGGGCTCGGGACGACAGGGTGGAGTCACTCATCACGTCGGGAATCTAGGGCGACGACGGGCGAGGGCAGTTCGGCGTGAAGCCTCGGTGCACACCGTGTCGGAATCTGGGCTCAGGGCACGGTCGGGGGGTGCCGACAACTTCGTCGTCGCGGGACCCCGGCTCGAGAGGCCGGGTTCGTCCGCGTCGGAGGTGGGCAATGACGACAGGGCGACGTGAGACAACGGTGTCTGGCCTCGACGCGGCCACCCACTTGACGGTCATCACCCGTCCCACGTCTGCCGTCGCGCTCGCGGCTGCGCTCGACCTGGCCGACGGAGCAGTGGTCGACGCGTCGACGATGCGTGTGGCTTGCGAGGCGCTCGGAGCGAGCCGAGCCGAGGGCTACGCGATCATTCGCCAGAACATCGGCGGCGAGATCGCCATCGTGCAGGAGACGCGGGCGAGGATCGATGCACGGATCGACGAACTGTCGCGCCGCGCCGAAGAACTCGAAGCGGCCATCCAGTCGATCGACCGTGGCGATCGTGCCCAGCACGTCGGTATCGATCTCGCCGACGTTCGAGCCGCGGTCGTGGGCTACGACGCTGCGCGACGAGACCCGGACGGACCCAATCGCGAAGCCAGCGCGCTGGCCGACGAGTTCGACGCGGCCGTGGCACTACGCGACCACGTTTCGCGAGCCACCGAAAGCCCGATGCTCGCGGCTGCGGAAGCCGAACTCGATGAGGCGCGGCGCGAACTCACCGAGCTGCGCGAGCGGATCGGAGCGATCGATCCGGGTCTGGTGGCCGCGGTGAACGCGGCGCACGCCGACGTCGAAGCGCTCGAGGTCGAAGTGGCGCGGGCCAAGCGATCGAGTCGTGGCGGCGCACGTGTCGCGCTGGCCGAAGCTGCCGAGCGCGAACTCCGAGCGTTACGGCAATGCGGATTCTCGACCTACGCCACCTTCCTCGTTCAGATCGCCCAAGGTGGAACCCGACCCGAGGACGACGCCGCGCTGGCCGGCGCACAACGTCGTGTCAGCGAGGCCGAGGCGCTGCGCCGGCGCGCCGAGGCGTTCTCGGCGGTGCCAGACTCGGTCGAACTCGACGAGGACGACCGGGATCGGCGAGTTCGTGCGGCCGCCCTCCTGGGGTTCGATCCGGGCGCCGACCCGGCCGGCGACCTTCGAGCGCTGCGGGACCCCGGTGCGCGTCTTGCCGCGGCGCTCGACGATCTGTGCGATGCGTTGCGCGCCGCGGGGATCGATCCGGGGGCCGAGCCCCGCGCCGCGGCGCAGGCGGCGCTCGATGCCCCGCCGACCGAAGCGGTTTCGGCCGACATCGAGGCGCTGGATCGCGAGCTCGACGCGATCGACGGTGAAGGA
>SXGT01874515.1_pt1 | contig 13504 bp, 23 predicted proteins | sample 3176221 | NCBI WGS metagenome assembly SXGT01 (sample SAMN11356862, study PRJNA531348) | freshwater metagenome | isolation source: freshwater sample F1-120 | place: China: Fuxian Lake, Yuxi | collected 2017-12-25
TCAGACGCTTGCGTTTGCGTACGGTAGCCATGGCGAATTGTTGCCATGACCACCACGCCAGTCAATCTCGCCGCACCAGCCAAACCGCCTCCGCCATCTGATTGTCATGCGAAATCACCCACACCATTCCGAGAAGACCCCAAAAATGAATCAACTTTTCGACACCCTGCGTGCGGCATGCAACCGACAGTTTGGCTTTAATCCTCGACGGATTACGGCGGAAATGCGTTACATCGGAACAGAGGGCCATGGGAAAGATCTCATGCATATTTTTCGGGCGGCAGGTAGCCATTCACAGATAGCGTTGAAGGGCAAGGTTTGCGTCGAAGCTTTCCATGATCCGAAAGTCCCTGGTGTCACCTGCCATGTCACTCAGGCCAAGACCGGCGGTATCTCCGGTGCGGTCGGTCTGGCTCAGGATCCCTCGCAGTTTTCGCTGGCGTGCCGATAGACCGGCCCGATCATCCTTCCGGTCAAGTTGCCAGAGGACGAAACCGTGTTCTCGGAAGACACTTCGGTCCTGTTCAAGGAAAACCGCATTGTGCACATGTGGGATGCGGTGAACCGAACCCTCGTCTATGTTGCCATCAGTCGCAAGCTCATTGAAGGCGCCCCCGCGAACAGCATTTCCACCGTGCCAGTCATGCCGTGGGGTGGCCGGTAGTCACCATGGATTTCCGATTCATGATCCCTGATCACGAAGTTGAGATTTCGCCCATCCGTGCTCAGGGCGCCGCTGGCCAGAACGTCAACAAAGTCTCGAACGCCATTCATTTGCGCTTCGACATCAACGCGTCATCCCTGCCGGAAGATGTTCGCGATCGCCTCCTGAAACTGAACGACCAGCGCATCAGCAAGGATGGCTTCGTCGTCATTAAGGCGCAGGAATTCCGTAGCCTCGAAGGCAACCGCGCCGAGGCCATGCAGCGTCTTCATGAGTTGATAGATAGTGTCGCCGTCCTGCCCAAACGACGCCGGCCCACCAAGCCCACCCGTAATTCCGTCATGAAACGGCTTGAGAGCAAAACCCGGCGTGCCTCGATCAAGGCTTGCCGCGGCAAGGTCAGCGAGTAAGCTTCGACCATGGCCCTCCATCGCTACATAACTATGCAGCACATCACAATCACGCTTTTGCTGAACCTGCTTATCCTCGGGATAGGACAACCTGTCTCACAGGCGAGTGAACCACCGCCGCTCGCCACGGTAGCTGCCTTGGATGTACCGCGTTACATGGGGCGCTGGTACGAGATCGCCAAATATCCGAACCGCTTTCAGCGCAAGTGTGTCGCCGACACCAGCGCCGAATACAAGCTCGAACCGGACGGGCGTGTGCAGGTCATCAACCGGTGTCGCATGGAAAACGGCGAATGGAATGAGGCGGTCGGCATGGCGCGCCAGGTCGGCGATACTCCATCACCGAAGCTGGAGGTTCGATTTGCTCCGGCTTGGCTGTCGTTCATTCCCGCCGTTTGGGGCGACTACTGGGTCATCGATCTTGACCCGGAATACCAGCTGGTCGCCGTGAGCGAGCCGCGGCGGGAGTATCTCTGGGTGTTATCCCGATCTCCGGCGGTTGGCCACGATGCCTTGGCCGCACTGCGGGAGCGATTGCGCCTACTCGGGTTTGATACCAATCGACTGGAAATTTCTGCACACGGGAAGGAGCAGGGAGTATCTCGATGAAATCTACTGGAACGAAGCCCATGACCTATGAAGAATTCCTCGATGAGGTCACCACGCTCGTCACCGAAAAGTACGATGTCGCCGACAAGGCCTCCATCGCCATGGTGATGGCGGCCCAGGAAGACGAATTCTTCAGCGGCCACGACGACAATCCGAAGATCTGCACTCTGGATCGGGCGCATGAAGATGCCCGTACCGTATTCAAGAAATACAACCCGAAACCATGACCATCGAAATCACCCCAAACGAAGCCCGCGTCATCGGCTGCATGATTGAAAAAGAAATCACGACACCGGAGCAGTACCCGCTGTCGCTGAACGCCCTGACGAATGCCTGCAACCAGAAGAGCAACCGCGATCCGGTGCTCGATCTCGACGAGGCCACCGTCCAGCAAACTCTGGATGGGCTGAACAAGAAATATCTGGTCAGTGAGGAATCCGGCTACGGCAGTCGTGTCGCCAAGTACCGCCACCGTTTCTGCAACACCGAATATGGAAACCTGAAATTCACGCCGCAGGAACTGGGCATCGTTTGCGAATTGCTGCTGCGGGGACCGCAAACGCCAGGCGAACTGCGCAGCCGGGCTAGCCGTCTTTGCCCTTTCAAGGATGTTACGGAAGTGGAGGCGGCACTTGATGCACTGGCTCGACTCGAGGATGGCCCGTTTGTGGTCCGTTTGCCACGGGAACCCGGAAAGCGTGAGTCGCGCTACGCCCGTCTGTTCAGCGGCGAAGTCGTGGGGATTGAGGCAACCCACCGTGAAGATCTTCCTCCGCTCGAACCCTCGCAACAGGCACAATTTGAGCAGCGTGTGGCCCAACTGGAGGCCGAGGTTGCGGAACTCAAAACACTGCTGAATCGGCATGGCCTGACCTGAAGTCGTTGGTGATGGCCAAGAAGTTTCCTCGTAGCCAGAAGCACCCCGAACGCATTTGCTGGGGTTGCGACAAATACTGCTCGGTGGATGATCTCGGTTGTGGCAATGGGGCCGATCGCACCCAGCATCCGATGGAGTTGCTCGGCGAGGACTGGTATCTCCACGGCGACTGGGGGCTGGAGTTTGACGACGATCCAGTGATAAAGGCCACAAACCATGAACCTTGAAAACTATGACCTGCTGATCGATTTTGCCGACCCAAGCACGGTGGCATTGTGGAACCCCATTAACGATGGCGTGATGGGCGGCGTTTCATCCAGCCAGATGCGCCATGACCCGGCAGGGCATGCTGTCTTCACCGGCCGGGTTTCCTTCGAAAACAACGGAGGGTTTGCCTCGGTGCGCTGCCGCCAAAAGATCTCGGCAGGAAGGATGTCACTGCCTATCAGCTGGAGGTGCGTGGCGACGGCAAGGGCTACAAGCTGAACCTTCGCACGGACAACAGCTTTGATGGCATCAACTATCAGGCGCGATTTGATCCGCCATCCGGGATTTGGACGACCTGCCGTCTCGCCAGCGCCGACTTTTTGCCGACCTGGCGCGGCAAGCCGGTTCCCGATGCGCCTCCCCTGGATACCTCTCGGGTGCGGCAGATTGGCCTGATGATCGCCGACCGTCAGGAAGGAACCTTCGAGCTGGCGATACGGTCGATTGCTGTGGACATCGATTGATCATGCTTGCGCTGCTCGGGCTTGTTGCGATGATCGGCCTGTTGGCTGGTTTGCGCTGGGCAGTCCATCGCAGTCTGGCGCCGGAACGCATTGTCGAAACCCGCACGCCCGCCGATGTCGGTTTGTCGCATCAAGGGATCACCTTTCCCACCGAAAATGGCAAGTCCCTGTTCGGCTGGTTCATCCCTGCCAGCCAGTCAGGTAGTAAAGATCGGTCGCCTTGCGTGGTCTTGCTCCATGGCTGGGGAGGCAACGCCGAGACCCTGCTGCCATTGGCGCAGCCGCTTCATGAAGCCGGATTTGCCCTGTTGTTCATCAATGCGCGCTGTCACGGCCAAAGCGATGAGGACACATTCGCTTCGATGCCGCGCTTCGCCGAGGATCTCGGCCATGCCATCGACTGGCTCAAGCAACGGGATGACATCGACCCGCAGGCCATCGGCGCCATCGGCCATTCTGTTGGCGCCGCGGCTTCGTTGCTTGCCGCATCAAGGCGTGACGACATCGCCGCCGTGGTGAGCATCGCCGCTTTCATCCATCCGGTGGCGATGATGCGTCGCTGGTTTGCCGGCAGGGGCATTCCGTACATGCCCGTCGGCTGGCTGATGCTCCGCTACGTCGAGTGGGTGATCGGCCCCCGCTTCGACGACATCGCACCGATCAACACGATCCGGTGGGTGCAGTGCCTGGTTTTGTTGGTTAATGGCGCGGAAGACGACACCGTGCCGGTCAGCGAGGCCCATGCCATTTACGCCAATCGCTCGGGCGATCATGTCCAGTTGAAGGTTGTGGCCGGCAGCCACTACGACTACGCCGATCTTGAGCGGGAGTTGCCGGTGCTGGTGGATTTTCAGTTGGGTGTCGTGAAGAATGCGAACGAAGCAAATTCGAAGAACAGGTGCTCATGAAAATCTACCTCGCCGGTCCTGACGTCTTTCGTTCCGATGTTCTTGAGTGGGCCGAGACCACCCGCGACACCTGCCGTCGCTACGGCTACGAAGCCCTGATTCCCATCGACCATGGCGAAACCAAAGCCCTCAAAATATTTCAAACCAATCCCTATCTGATTCGCAAGGCGCAGATCGTAATCGCCAACCTCAACCCGTTTCGTGGCGCCGAGCCGGATTCGGGGACGAGTTTTGAATTGGGTTTCGCCCTGGCACTGGACAAGAAAGTCTGCGGCTACGTCGGCCGCATGGAGACTTTGCTGGCAAGGGTAAATCGCTTGGAAGGTGCCGATATAGCAAGAAGTCATGACAATCAGGGCATGGCCATTGAGAACTTCGGCCTGCCCCTGAACCTGATGCTGGCCGTGCCGGCCGTGATCGTCGAAGGTGGGCTAGAGGATTGCCTCTTGCAGCTGCGTGGTGGAAACAGGGAATCATTTTCACCGGCAGCCAAGCTGCCGGACAATCCCTTGGCCAGAAATGCCATTGAGGCGGCGATCCGCTACCTGCGCTGGGTCGATGAGGGCAGGATCGTTGATGGCAATGCCATTGCAACCGTGACCGTTCAGTACAAGGTCAGGGAAGAGACCGTGCGCGAGTGGCTCGATGCATGGTCCGGAATTTCATTGGCCTCGAATACCGACTTGCGGCCGGATGACGTCGCGCGCCAGATCAAGATCAGCGGCCGTCAGTTCAGGAGCTTGTAGGGGGTGTGGCGACATCAAGCCTTCAAGTCGATTAGGGTGCCGAGCATCTGGTCCGCCGTCTTTACGACTTGCGCCGATAGGCCAACCTGGTGACGCCCCGACATCTGCTCCACCGCATTGGTCGCAAGTGTTTCCGGATCGACAGCCGAAGCGGCAATACGGCCACCGGCAATATTGACCCGCTGTATGCCGGCCTGGATGCCCTGGAGGCCCATGGATAGGGAGGTGGATATGGTCATGGCTAAAATTCCAAGGATAAAATCAAATCCAAGCAAACGCTGAGCCAGGCAGGCCGTATGTATTTGTGGCTTTCACTCATCAGATCGGAGCAAGCATGAAGTGGCTGTTCTTCATCGCAGTGTTGGGCAGTTCGCTTGCGCAAGCTACATCACCCTTGCCGCAACTTGCCGCCACCCGCGATTCCTTGACAGTATCCGGCTTGTCCTCCGGCGCCTATATGGCAGTCCAATATCAGGTGGCGCACTCCCAAAGCGTGAGAGGGGCAGGAATCATTGCCGGTGGTCCTTATTACTGCGCCGAAGGGCAGGCATCACGCGCATTGTCAAATTGCATGAATCCGTCGCCCGAGGCTCAGCCTCCCTCTCCCCATGTACAGGAGCGCATGATCAAGCAGCTTGCCGGGGAGGGCCGGATCGAAAATCCCGAGCATCTGCGCAGGCAGCGGGTATGGATGTTCTCGGGTGGTAGTGATCGCACTGTCCGGCGTTCGGTGATGGATGCCTTGGCCGGCTTCTATCGAACGCGCATGCCGGAGACGTCGATCAAGTATGTCCGGCACCCCGACGCCGGACATGCCATGCCCTCGATCGAAACCGGTTCGACCGGTGCCTGCGAAAACTCTGAATCACCATTTATCAATCGTTGCGAGCAACTGGATGCGGCGGGGGACCTGCTTGCCCATCTGCTGGGCCCACTCCAGTCAAAGAGCGCAAAACCGGAAGGTCAGGTCATGCGCTTTGATCAGCGCCCGTTTCTTTCCGGAAATCCTGTCGATGCCAGCATGGCCGATGAAGGCTACGTCTATATCCCCAAAGACTGTCAGATGGGTGGTTGTCGTATTCACGTCGCCTTCAATGGTTGCCGCCAAAGTACCGAGGCGATAGGAACCCGCTTCGTGACGGATGCCGGTTATAACGGCTGGGCCGATACGAACAGGATCATCGTCCTGTATCCGCAAGTCCGGTCACGCTATGGTTTGGCTATGGGTTCATGGAAACTCGTGATGAACCCCAAAGGCTGTTGGGATTGGTGGGGTTACACGGGAGCCAACTATCATACGCGGGAGGGATTGCAGATCAAGGCCGTCGCTGGAATGATCGAGCAACTGGCGAAACCGGTTGCGTCGCCTGACCACCGATGACACCCCGGATTTAATCGTATGAATATCCAAAACCATGAAACCTGAAAAAGCTCGGAAGTTCCTTGCGGTGGCGAAATCGATCGCTGTACTCTCGAAGGATCGCAGTACGCAGGTTGGGGCCTTGATCCTTGGTCCTGACGGGGAAGGTGGCCCGTGGGGGTATAACGGTTTTCCCCGCGGTGCAAACGATGACGTCGAAGCTCGACATCAGCGGCCTGAGAAGTATTTCTGGGCCGAACATGCCGAACGAAACGCCATTTACACCGCTGCACGCAGCGGCTTTCCTACCAAGGGATGCTCCATGGTGGTGACTCATCCGCCGTGCATGGATTGCGCGCGCGCGATTGCCCAGGCGGGGATCATTCGTGTGATCTATCCGGCTGGCGACGCGGCATTTCATGAGCGCTGGAAAGACCATGAAGGCCGAACGCGGGAGTTGTTTAATGAAACCGGTGTCGAAGTCATCGTGATCGAAGAGATCGATTGATCTGATTTAACTGTTCTACCTTTACTTGTTGGAGATCCCTTGTTCAAGCTGATCGGATTCATCTCTGGATACTACTTTTTCGGGCTGTTCGGGGCTCTGTTTGGCCTGCTTGTTGGGGCATTGATCGACCGCCTGAGAGCCTATGGTGCTGGCGGGATCAATCCGCTTCAAAATCCGCTTCGCCAGGTAGTCTTTCTCGAAACCTTGTTCATTTCGTTGGGCAAGTTGGCCAAAGCCGATGGGCAAATTTCTGCCGAGGAAATTGCACACGCCGAGGCGTTCATGCAACAGATGGGCATGACCCCAGAGCACCGCTTACGAGCGATTGAATTATTCAAGCAAGGTGCCGCGCCAGCATTTGATATAGGACCCACATACGACAGATTCATGGCGATATGTGGTCACACGAGTCAGCTCAAACAAGTGCTACTGGTCTACTTGATTGTGATGGCCCTCACGGATGGACACTTCCATCCTGAGGAAGAAGCTTTGCTGACCAATATTGCCAACCGGCTTGGTTACGATGAGGCGGCATTCAAACACCTGATGGAAATGGTGCTGAATCAATCACACTTCGGCGGAGGAAAACCCACTACCGCCGCTGCACTGGATGACGCCTACAAAGCCTTGGGTGTGACGAAAGAAAATACCGATCAGGAGATCAAGCGTGCCTACCGCAAGTTGATGAGTCAATATCACCCCGACAAGCTCATTGGTCAAGGACTTCCAAAAGATATGATTGATGTGGCCACCGAGAAGGCAAAAGAGATTCAGCTTGCGCACGACCTCATTCAGAAGACCAGGAATATTTGAGGGCAAGATTATTACCACTCGATTTCCGGGTATCGGTCAGGCTACGCCTTCCAGAAGGCCGGCGTGGCTCTGTTGAACTTCTCGGATGTGAGCACAGCGCAGATGAATCTTTTTGGCATGACCAAGGACAACACCAAACTCATGGCGGCGATGGACCGTATCAATGGTATCTGGGGACGCTGCACGTTTCGGTCCGCGGCCGAGGGGATCGGGAAGTCCTGGAAGATGAAGCGCGAAAGGATTTCGCCGGGCTACACGACTTGCTGGGAGCAGATGCCGGTCGTTTGTTGATGTTTTCGCTGCGAAGGTCTGAGCGCTAGGCGTTCCAGCAGTTCGTCTCGGCAAACCACGGCGTCATTCAGCAAATCTGCATCGCGCCTCGGATTGCACCTCGTGATAATGGCCTCGACATCTGCAATTGCCTCCTTGATCCGATGATCCTTGACGAGCAAGCGGGCCCGCATGACGCGAAACGAGAGATCTTCAGGTGCCAGGTCAATCGCGTGCACGATGGTCTGGATGGCGGCCTTGATGTATCCGGCTTTTTCCTCCGCCATGGCGACGAGCTGGTGACCCGTTGCGCAAGTCGGGTTGCGGCGGACATATTCTGCGGCCGTGCCGATAGCCTTGGTGAAGGCACCCTTATTGAGCAGGGTCTGCACGTGGCGTTTGATCATCAATAACATTTTGAAAGCGGCCCAAGAGAGTTGCTTCATTAACGGCCGGGATGAGGCAAGCTTGATTACTTCGAGGCGACAGCGTCCTCGTAGAATGCGGAAATGGATGTAACCACCAAACGATTCCGCGCCACCGTGATTCTCCGCATGGAAGGGGCGTGCTTCTGGCTGGAGATCAATCTAGACGATGGTCATTGATCATCTGGTCGATTTTGTAGAAGCATTCGGTGCGGTCTTCCCTTGTGGTGATAACCTCAGGAATGGGAGAGTGTCGCCAGTTTGATCTCATGAGCTTTCGATATTCACCAAATGCCAACCTCTTCAACTTGTCCATGAAATTCCTTCGTTCCGGTCGCCTGATCATCTGGGGCAACCTCCTTGCGCTGGCCGTGTATGCGTTCCTGATCGAGCCGGCCTGGGTCTCGGTGACGCATCACTCCGTTGGAACCGGTAACACCGGAAAACCGATTCGCGTTGTGCAACTCTCGGATCTGCATCTCCAGGACATTGGTCGCACCGAAGAAAGAACGGTCGAAGCGGTCAGAGACATTGCGCCGGATGTGATCCTCATGACCGGGGATGTCATTGATCGTCCGGATACCATTCCCGTGCTCGATGCTTATCTCGCCAAATTGGATGCCCCGGTCAAGCTGGCGGTCCTCGGCAATTGGGAATACTGGGGTGGCGTCGATCTGGCCGAACTGCGGAAGATCTACGCGCGCCATGGTGTGCGATTGCTGATCAACGAGTGTGCCCAACTGACCTCAGTCGGAAACATAACTTTGCGTGTGGCCGGACTGGATGACTTCACCGCCGGACTTCCTTATCCAGACAAGCTCGATCCTGCATGTGTCGGCAACGGGAGCAACCTGATCCTGATCCAGCATTCGCCGGGTTTCTTCGAGTTGGCAAAACGGCCAGCAAACATGCCTACCCCAAATCTGGCTCTGTCCGGCCACACCCATGGCGGGCAGGTATCCCTGTTCGGCTACGCGTTCTGGACACCACCCGGAAGTGGAGGCTTCAACCGCGGGTGGTACGACACCGAGTGGGGGAGGCTGTATGTGTCTCGTGGGCTGGGGACATCCATGATGAAAGTCCGTTTCGCTTCTCGCCCGGAAGTCGCCGTGTTTGAATTGGGGCTATGAAGAGCCTTTTCCCCGTTGCCTGGCTATGACCGTCGGGATCTGATCCAGGACATGTTCGACACCATGCAGTCCGCTGACAGGGTCGGCCTCGCCGCACCGCACATAGAGAAAATGACGCTCCCAAACGAAGCCGACGAGAAGCCATTGGACCCCTTGGCCAGCGTCATCGCGCTGTCGACCTGTATCCCCAGCCAACGTCAGCTGGCCGAAGAGGCATCAGAAGCCATTCGTGCAACGCCAATCTTTGTAACCCATGGATGGCTCGAAGCCAGAGTGGCCGGGGGCTGAGGTGAGCGACGTACAACTGAGCCGGTCATCCCTCAGCACAATTGAGCTCCCGGTCTATCCCGGCATCGCACTGGTTGACGTAACCCTCGTTGCTTCTGATGAGCAAGCGGATGCGGCTCTCAGGACATTGATGGCCACCGACGTGATCGGCTTCGATACCGAATCGAAACCGACCTTCCTGAAGGGGGAGGTATCGACCGGCCCCCATCTGGTTCAACTTGCTACTGAAATTCAAGCCTATCTCTTTCCCATCTCCCTGGCATTCGGTCACGCTGTGCTGAAGACCATCCTGGAGTCACCCCAAGTGATGAAAATTGGCTTTGGTCTCGGCAATGACCGCAGCGTATTGAGGTCCCGCCTGGGCATCGAGGTGCAAAACCTGCTTGACATGGGCGAGGTGCTTCGCGGACCAGGACATAAAGGGACGGTTGGTGCCAAAGTGGCGGTGGCGCATTTCTTCGGGCAGAAATTCCAGAAATCCAAGCGTATCGGGACCAGCAACTGGGCAAACCTGCATTTGACCGCACAGCAACTGCTATACGCGGCAAACGATGCGCAAGTGGCCCTGCGGGTGTATCGGGCATGGCGGCAAGTTCAGGAAAATCCGGCCATGGGTTTGCCCACGCCGAGTGAAGATGCCAATCTGGCCTTCCAGGCATCGGCTTGCGCAGCTACGAACAACTAAGTTGCGAGCGCCGGAAATAGTCCCTTGAGGCCGGTGGCCATCATCTCCACGGCAATGGCTGCGAGGATAAAACCTCCGACCCGTTCCACAAGGTCCAGCGTGGATTTTCGGATCTCGTGTTCTGCCCGGCAGGCCAGGCGAAAGGAAATCCAGCAAATGAAACCCACGATCAGAATGGGCAGTACGACATGGATCAGGTCCAGAGTGTCGTGCCATGTGCTGTTGGCCATGACATAGCTGAAAGCTGCTGGCCCGGCAAGAAGAGGTACCGCCAACGGAATGATGGCTGCCTCGGTAACTGTTTGGTTGTCTCCGGTGTGGGGCATCCCTTTGAAGCTCGTTTCCTTGCCCAGCACCATCGCGATGGCCAGCAGGAGAACAATGATGCCGCCACCCACCTGCATGGCCCCGAGGGAGACGCCGAGCAGCGCGAGCAGGGGCATGCCGAGAAAGGCAGCCACCAGGAGGGCAACCGTAACGCTGATGGCGATGGTTCGCGCAAAACGGATCTTCGCGGCACTCTCCAAACCCTCCACCGTGGCGACGAAGACCGGGATCATGGCCACGGGCTCTACCAGCGCAAAGAGCGTGATGACCTTTTTGAGCGTGAGCGTTGCAGTGGCGAGCATGGATCAGCAGCCTACAGCACATGTCTGACGTCGTGCAATTACACCCGGTTACATTTTCGGGGTGACCGGTAAAATCTGACTTACAAATTGACACGATAGTGGCAGCTACCGAATGCTTTGGAGGTCATCATGACATTTGCTATCCCCTTGATCGCCCTGTTGAGCTTGTCAGTCACCACTGCCTATGCCAACGATTCCTTCGGTCTGCGTCGTGCTCACTTCTGTCGAAGACATGGGCAAGCGCTTCTTCGGCGCATGGCACCAGCTTGAACAAGGCGCAGCCATCAATGTCTGCAGCTCTCACCACCTACGGGCTGCTGCGTCGCCAGGCGGTGGCAGCCGTTCTGGTGGTGGCATCCGCGTGGTGCCTGGGGGTGAGCGCCCAGCCCATGGCGGCGCGGCGGCTGACGCCGGCGCAAACCGAAGGCCCGTTTTATCCGGTGACTTTTCCCGACGATGCCGATTACGATCTACTGCGCAACGGTGCGCTGGATTATCCAGAGGGGCAAGCCGCCTGGCTCGAAGGTACGGTCAGCGACCTTGTCGGGCGACCGTTGGCCGGGGCACAGGTGGAGATCTGGCAATGCGACCATGCTGGCCACTATCACCATCCCGGCGACGGAGCTTTGGCGGACAAACGCTTCCAGGGCTTCGGCCGGTGTCAGGTGGCAGCCGATGGGCGCTACCGTTTTCGCACTTTGCGGCCGGCCGCTTACAGCGGCCGCACGCCGCACATCCACGTCAAGGTCCGGCTGGGCGGACGCGAACTGTTAACCACGCAGTTGTATGTCGCGGATGACCCCGGCAATTCGCGCGACTTCCTCTGGCGACAATTGAACGCCGCCGACCGCGCCGCGCTGACCGTGCCGTTCGTGCCCGGTGGCGACGGGTTGCGCGCGTTCTTCCCCATCGTCGTCGCGACTTGAGCGCCGCTTCAGCCGCCGCTGAGCGCCTGGATGATGACGAGTTTGTCGGTCGGGCGCAGCGGCTGCGCGAGGTCGCGCGCCTGCGTGCCATTCACCGAATTCGCTTGCCGCTTAATGTTCGGGCAATCTGATGACCGTGGCTGAGTATGTCACCCGCACGGATGTGCTGGCAGTGGTGAATGCGCTGGATGTTGATTTATGGACAGGACTATGCCCTGCATATTCTCGAGTCACTCGCCAACTTGATGCCCTGAAAAGTCGGCGTTGGTGGGACGGCCCTAGTTCAGCGTCCTCGCCAGCGCGATGCGGAATTCGCGCACCAGATCGTCGTATTGCTGCTGCGCAGCCAGCAGGGTAAATAGGTTGAGCATTGCCTTGCGTGCAGCCTCGTCGTTCCATTTGCGATCACGGCGAACGAGCTCGATCAGATTTTCCAGCGCTCCGCGATAATCCTGCTGCACCGCCAACGCATTGGCCAGTTGCAGGCGCGCTTCATTATGGTTGACATCCGCTGCCAGTTGAGCGCGCAGCACATCGATATCGACGCTGCCGCCGGCAATGGCCAGTTGCAGGCGCGCGTGTAGGGATTCGACACGGTTGCGGTCGCGGGCCCGGTCGGCGATCACGTCCAGTAGTTCTTTTGCCTCATTCAGTTCATTAGCGTCGATGCTCAGCGCGACGAAATCGAGATAGGCGCCATCGTTTGTGGGATCGAGGTTGATGGCATCGGCCAGCAACTTGCGAGCGGCGGGAAGGTCGCCCGCGGAGGCCAGCGCCAGCGCTTCCTGGCGCATCGGTTCGGCTGGGGAGGGGATCAACCGCTCAAGAAACTCCCGAATCTGCGACTCGGGCAGGGCACCGGTGAATTCATCGGCCAGTTGTCCGCCGACAAACGCCTTGACGGCAGGAATGCCGCGCACACCATAGCGCTGTGACAGATCCTGATTTTCGTCGGAATTGATCTTGGCGAGAATGAACTTGCCGCCATATTCGGCCGCGAGTTTTTCGAGAAGCGGTTTGAGGATACGACACGGCTGGCACCAGGGTGCCCAGAAATCAACCAGCACCGGCACCTGCTGTGAGGCGGTCAGGACCTTTTCATCGAAATCGGCAACGGATACGTCGCAAGCATGGGCAGACATCAAAAACTCCTGAAACGGTAAGCACGGCCGCAATTATGGGCCAAGGGGCGCCGAATCAAGCGGCCGCTATAATTTCGGTTCGCCATTCTCGCGTGAATCGACTCTTGCCATGACCCAGATTCTCAAGCTTCGCGGCACGGCCGCCATTTCCGCTTCCCGTCTTGCGCGCCTGCAGGAACAGGTTGGTCAAGCCCTGACCGCCGAACACTGGTATTTCGTCGAAACCGACCATGGCTTGAACGCTGCCGAACTGGCGCGCCTCAAGGACTTGCTGGGCATTCCGATGGCGCTGCCCGCCGAACCTGCTGGCAGCCTGATTCTCGTCACCCCGCGCCTCGGCACCATCTCGCCGTGGGCCTCAAAAGCCACCGACATCGCCCACA
>SXGT01077069.1_pt1 | contig 13502 bp, 11 predicted proteins | sample 3176221 | NCBI WGS metagenome assembly SXGT01 (sample SAMN11356862, study PRJNA531348) | freshwater metagenome | isolation source: freshwater sample F1-120 | place: China: Fuxian Lake, Yuxi | collected 2017-12-25
CCGAAGTAAGTCGGCTTGCTCGATCAGTCGGTCGTACTCAGCAGCGGTGCGCCCGAGCGCGTAGTCGGTGTCTTCTGTCACTGGCCCGTCCTTCGATCTGCCTAAGAAAAATGGACGGTAGCGCAACTCGGCGATGCTTATCTAGAGAGTTCTCCTTAAGTCGTTACGGTCACTCTTAGGAATGTGGCCGGGATTGATGTCGAGCCAGCGGTCGTGCTCTGGTTCTGCTCGTTGAACAATGCTTCAAGTTCGCTCTGCAACTCTTCGGCGCGCCCATCCTTGGCCGCGGCTTCAAAGGCGTTCATCGTTGGTCCGTAGTAGGTGCGGAATGTCGTGAGTACTTCCAACGGAGAATTCGCGCTGCTAAATACGAATGTGTCTGGCTCACAAGAAATCTTGTTGGCAGACACTCCAGCGGCGCCGAAGCGTTCGACGAGGCGATGGTTGGGTCTGGTCCGAGCTCGGGTTCATCGTCAGCGTGCCACGAGACATGGTCGCGTGCATCGGGGTGAAGGTTGACACGCGCGCTATTGAAAGTGGCGCCAGCTAGTTCTTCGCATCGGATACGAATCTCGTTGAGGGCGCCGGTCCATTCGAGTGGTTCAAGGGTCAGACCGTAATAGCAATACCGCCGACCCAGATCACCGAACCATGCGACTAGTCGTGGCTGGGCAACTGAACGCTCGTAAGCCCACACGGGATGTTGTTGCCAAGGGACAGTGTCTAAGAGCGTGGCGATGTCCTGTTCGGCTACCGACTGAGAAAACGCGTAGCGGTAAAGGCGGGCAGAACCGTCGCCAGGAAGCAGGTCCTCGTACGTTCTCCATTCGGCATCAAACAAGAAAGCAGGAGTCATGACGGATGTGCTCCGCGATCGCGTGAGGCGTCCAGAGGTAGCGCTGGCGACCAGCGGGACTCATTTGGAATCCATGTCATTTTCGGGTGATTGTGAAGAAGTGGCTAAAAGAAGTTGAGCGCCGCATTATGGGCCTTTTTAATGTCGTCTTGTACCCCGACCTCGAGCGCGAGCTTCGCGAACGAATTCCGCCAGTCGCGTGATGGTCGCGGCAACTCAATCGGTATGGGTTGTTGTGCGCGCGAATTGAAAATCGCGTTGATCGCTCTGCGAAGTTGCTTCGCGTCGAGATCGAATGCTGTCGTAATTAGCAGTACGTCGACTAGGTCCTTTGCCCGCGAACTGGCTCGGCCACCCGCGTAGGTTCGTGTCAGCGCGTGAAGTTTCTCCGCTAGGTGTTGCTCTATCGCGATTGCCTGGATGGTTGCTGGTGTGATGTCGGCGAAATCGAGCAACCGGGGGTCCTGTTAGCACATCGGTCGGATCGAGTACAGGCCCGGTGTAGTCCAGATCGAGGGATACTTCTTCGAAAAGGCGCCCAGCTACGGAAGCTCGTAGCCGGAGGCGCTCGACGTGAGCGCCTGGTTCGTGATCGCCTGGCACGGCCGAAGTCCTAGTGACGTCGAAGACGAAGTAATCGCCGATTTCGGAGTCTGCCGCTCGTTGCAAGTCCCTAGTGGCAACCGCTTCTGCGGCGATTCGAACCATGTCGAGGTCCTTCGTCGCGCGGCTACGTTGGCCGAGCCGGTAGTCAAGTGCCAGGCCACCTTTTAGGATGAACCGCCCTGGGGCGACGTGCTGCAGTCGCGCTAGGTACCTGTCGAAAGTCACGACCTTGCGTAGCCGCTGCGCGGACTTTCCAGAGGTAGCGGCGGTTGTCTTGATTTTCTGTTCGAGCGCTGTGCGAAACGCGGCTGCAGACGAGTAGGTCATTGGAGAGCCTCTACATGTTCGAGAAGTTGATCGATAGTTCTAATCAGTCGCCGACCGCGCTTTGCTGACTGTGAGCGAAGGTCGAAGGGCGTCATCCAACATCTCTCGATCGCCCGGCTGATTGCGATCTCGATCTGCTCGAAGCCGGTGCCGCTTTCAAGGCAATCAAGAATCGTCACGATCGGCGCGGTCACAGGCACGAAGTTCCGGCGTTGCACTTCAAATTCGCCGTAGCGTTCTAGGCGGGTACGAAGGACGGTGCCGGCGGGCGCTTTCCGCGAGCGCATTGCGCGCGGAATAGTGATGTGGATTCTGTCCACGATGATGTCGGACAGGTCGTGTAGCGCTAGTGCCGTCTCGTGCGAAACCACAGCGGCCTCAGAGCCGACCTGTAGCCACGATGCAACTACTGATTGAAACGGCGATGCCGGAATTTCGGGCACGCTGTACAGCCCTCGCGCTTGTCGTTCGTAGCGCTTGGTCCTGGCATGGTGTGACAGGAGTTGCCTCGTCAGACCGAAGTGTTCGGACTGCTGCGATGTGAATAGCCCGTCCTGCGACGCTGCGAGTGCTGCGAGACCGCGATGGTTTACTTTTCTCTCTGCAACTGAGGCATTCGTGTCGCGCATATGTCCAAATATATGTGACAAATCAGTGACATGCAATCCTTTTCTTGCTTGTAGAGCAGCTCGTTGGCTTTCGTGTGTACGGCTCCGTGAAATGGCTGATGTCCCATCCGGTATCTACGGTTCTCTTCGTTGCATTCGCACGGCGAGAAACGGATTGAAAATATGTACTGCAAGGTTGGTCACGCTTGATGCGATGTTCGAATACATCGCGGGGCTCATGAAATTGGCGGACACTGTATTGAGGTTGAGAGTGGCGACTACCGGATCGTGTTCGATCTCGGCCGGCGGGGACAGAAATATTCCGAACTCGCGATTCAGCGGACCCGCGGCGGCATCTTCCGGTGTGCTTGATGTATCCGGCTACACGCATCAGAAGGTTGCACCGTCACGGCACGTCGGTGGCATCGGGCGCGGATGCAGCATCGTGTCCCAGGCGGACGTTAGGTTGACTCGATGCGTCGTCACTTGAGTTTTCGGATGGGTGAGCTTTTTTCAGGCCCTGGAGGAATGTCTTTTGGTGCTCATCTTGCTGCGAGTGATTCCAACGCCGTCTCGCTGGTCCACGCATGGGCGAATGACATCGATCCAGACGCGTGCGCCACGTTCGTAAACAATGTCCCTGGCGCTTCGAGCCAAACAGTCCAGTGCGAGGACGTACGAAATCTCGACATCAGGAACCTTGGCCCGATAGACGGATTGGCGTTCGGGTTCCCATGCAACGACTTCAGCTTGGTGGGGACCTCGACGGGCGTGGATGGCAAGTTTGGCTTGTTGTACAAGTATGGCGTGCACGCACTTGACGCGCATCGCCCACTGTGGTTCGTCGCAGAGAACGTTTCCGGCCTCCGGAGCGCGAATGATGGTCGAGCATTCGAAATGGTTCTCGAGGACCTAGAGCGCGCTGGTGGGACGGGCTACGACCTGTATCCGCACATGTACAACTTCGATGCCTATGGAGTTCCCCAGACGCGCAAACGCATAATCATCGTGGGAATACGGAAGGATCAGGCTCTTAGGTTCGAAGTGCCATCGCCAGAAATGTTTAAGGGTGAAAATGTAAGCGTTGAGTATGCACTTACTGTCCCCCCAATGTCCGACTCGCTACCCGACCACGCAAGGACTCGACACTCGAAGGCGGTCATTGAAAGGCTGCGCCACATCCGGCCAGGCGAAAACGCGTTCAGTGCCGACCTGCCGGGGCACCTAAGACTGAATGTAAAGGGAGCGACCATCAGCCAGATTTACCGTCGTTTAAAGGCGGAGCTACCGTCCTACACAATTACAGGGTCTGGTGGCGGCGGGACCCACGTGTACCACTGGTCCGAGGATCGTGCTCTCACAAATCGCGAGCGAGCGAGAATCCAGACGTTTCCTGATAGCTATTCATTCGTCGGTAACAAGGAAAGCGTTCGCAAGCAAATAGGAATGGCGGTTCCGGTTAGGGGCGCGCGGGCCATTTTCAAGGCGTTATTTGACACTTTCGCTGGAATCGCCTATGAATCGGTTGGCGCGAACATCCCGTGCCGCACGAATTTGGAACGAGTGAAATAACGAGGGGCGTTCGTGGAGCACGTGATAGTCGAACCAAGTGTTGATCTTCTCGAGTCGATGCGTTCCGTTGGGTATTCGTTGGAAGCGGCGATTGCGGACATCGTTGACAACAGCATCGATGCCGAAGCGAAGTGTGTCGACATCGAAATCGATGTCGCCGAAGGGAACTACGTAGCAGTTCTGGACGACGGAATTGGAATGTCTGAGAACGCGGCGATAGAAGCGCTAAGGCTTGCGGGCAATACTGGCACTGATTCTCGGAACCGCCTAGGGCGGTTCGGGCTGGGGATGAAGACTGCCTCACTGTCGCAAGCTCGCTGCCTCACTGTGATCACGAAGCAGGGCAACTCGCTTGTTGCATTGCGATGGGACATAGATGCAGTTCGCGAGAGTGGCGTATGGAGTCTCGTGAGGCTCGACGCGGATGAAGTAGAGGTATTTCCGTTACGAGACAAGCTTCTAACGCGGACCAATGGCACACTGATCATTTGGACGTCGTTGGACTTACTTCTTGGTGACGCGAGTGATCCTGGCGAGTTTCTTGGGCGTCAGATAACAAAAATTGCGGAACACTTAAGTTTCACATTCCACCGCTTCTTGAGCCGCAACGGCGGAGGGCTCAATGTAAATATTAATTGTGTCGCCGTCCCCTGCGTCGACCCGTTTCTTCGCAACAACCCGCAAACTCAGGAAAGCCTCACAGAATATATTTCTATAGGCGGGAAGATGGTCAGACTTACGGCGTTTACATTGCCACATGCATCTGGCTTGAGCACCAATGAACGATCTCGACCGGACTTGTCAGAGCGGATGCGCGAATTCCAAGGATTTTACGTGTATCGCAACGAACGGTTGCTCAGCCGTGGTCATTGGTTCGGTCTTGCACGAATGAACGAAATAACAAAACAGACTCGCGTGATGGTAGACGTACCGCAAGAGCTCGACGACCTTTGGCAAATCGACATCAAGAAATCTCGCGCCGAACCGCCATCAAGTTTCAAGGCGCACCTCAAAAGAATTGTTGAACCCATGATCGCGAAAGGAGTGCGGATTCACACTTTTCGCGGGCGGAAGGTTGGCACTACCGAAATCAATCATGTCTGGACCAAGTACAAGGACCGCACGGGATTCAGGTACGAAATTAACCTCGAACATCCGCTCATTGCGGCAACACTCAGCTCTCTCCATACAGACCAGGCGGAAGCCATAGCATCCTTGTTTCAGGTGATTGCGGAACGATTTCCGCACTTCGACTCGTATCAGGAAATGGCTTCGAACAACACGCCTTCCGCCGTGACGAGTGAGGCCACAGGTATAAGAGGTCGCCTCATCGAGATTCAAGCAGCGGAAGTTTTCGAAGGCGACGTTTCGCACATCTACAGAGTGCTCAAGCTAACTGAACCGTTCAATACGTGCGATGACTTACAAGCGCTCATTGAAGAAGTCTGGGGGACAATCGATGGAACTAAATGAGGCGCAACGCGCGTTTAAGCAGGCTTTCAAGGTAATCAGCTTAATGGGCGACGGAGAAATTCCACTTAGTGAGGTGGAACACAAGGCAAAGAAGTTGAACGGTCAGTTGACCAAAGAACTTTCTGAAGGCGAATTGCGGCAGGTCATAGCGAGTCTGACTGAAGAGCTCAATGTGACATTGGCTCCCGGGGGGACAGTCGTTGACGCGGACACATTTGAGCCATGGCTTCAGGAGCGTAGGTCTGCCGTAGCGACCCCTCGCTCTGATGCTTACGAGAAGCTACTTGCTTCGCGAGACTGGGAAGAACGAGTGATCCGTAGCCTGGGCTCCCAGACGGACGAAGTAGTAGAGCTGCTCGGCGATCCCGAAAAGCCGGGACCGTGGGCGCGCAAAGGGTTATTGATGGGCGAAGTCCAGTCAGGGAAGACCGCTAATTATATTGGGGTGCTTAATAAGGCACTTGACTATGGATACAAAGTCGTAATCGTGATTGGCGGCCACACGGAAGAACTCCGCCGTCAGACACAGCGGCGCTTCGATTCGGATCTCCTCGGCTTTGACTCCCAATTCGTAAGTGAAAATATTTCTGTCGCTAGTCGGCCAATAATTGGCATTGGGGAAATTGACTCGAGGTTGCGCGCGACACCGATGACTACCGTCAGTTACGACTTCAACCTGCAGAAGAAGCGCGGGGGAGTCGTGTGGATCGATGCCGAGATCCCAACCGTGTTCGTAATCAAGAAGAACGCTGGGATTATCAAGAACGTCGCTAATTACATCAGACAGCAGGCGAGCGGGCCACTGCTTGAACTCCCACTCGTCGTCATTGACGACGAAGCAGACTGGGGGACTCCAAGCACGGCCAGGCCTGACACCGATCCAACCAGAGTGAACAAGGAGATTCGCGGCCTATTGGCGACTTCGACACGGAGTACATATATCGGGATTACTGCTACACCGTTCGCAAACGTATTCATCGACGATCAGGCAGCCGATGAGGTCGCTGGCAACGACCTATTCCCGAGTGATTACATCCGCGTGATGGCTACACCAAGTACATATTGCGGGATATCTCAGTACTTCTCGCCACACCACGGAGGGATCCGCGTGGACGTCGAGGACTGCATTGAACTCATTCCGATAGTCCATGGTAGCAGTCATCGCGTCAAAGAATTGCCGCACAGTCTTAGGACGGCTGTCATCTGTTTCCTTATCGGCGTAGCGGTCAGGCGCATTCGAGCACGCAAACCCGTGCCGTCGTCGATGCTTGTCAATGTTTCGCGTTTCATTGACGTACAGGGCCAGGTTTTCGATTTGATACAAAGTCACTTAGAGGCCGTAACGAACGTGATTCGTTCAGAGTTTGCACTTGCGTCGACAGCTCGGAGTTCCGGGAACCGAGCAATTGAGGATGTATGGCAAGCTGAGTTTCGCCACATAGATGGCATCAACTGGTTCGACGTGCAGGCGGAATTGCTGAATTGTTTTGAAGAGTTCAAGGTCGAATTAGTTAACGGCAAAACAAATGAGGAGCGCAACCGTCGTCGAAACTTGATGACCATGACTGAGAGGGCGCTAGCTGATATAGCACCAACGATCTTCGTTGGAGGGGATGTCTTGTCGCGCGGATTAACCCTCGATGGGCTTCAAGTCAGTTATTTCGTCCGTGAGCCACGCACCATGGACACCCTCACGCAGATGGGGCGGTGGTTTGGGTATCGGCCCGGGTATAGCGACCTTGTTCGAATATGGATTCCGACTAACACAGCTGAGGATTTCGCGTGGTCAGCCAATGTCACCGAGGAATTGCGAGAAATGTTGGTGGAAATGCGCTCCCGAGGACTCACGCCGAAGAATTTTGGGTTGCGTGTCCGGACGCACCCTGAAGGTTTCCGAATTGTTGCTGCCAATAAGAGTCGGTCGACTGGCCAAATTTATGAGGGTCCTATCGTATGGGAGAACAGACTCATCGAAAACTACAAGGTGAGGGCTGACGACGCAGGTCGCAAAATTTGCCGAAACGCGCTTGACACCCTTGTCGACAACCTGTACTCCCTGACTGACACACAGGACGTAAGTCGCATCGACTCTATAGGTCAGTATCCCACTTGGGTAGGGGTACCAATTGACTATATACATAGATTCTTCGCCGAGTTTTCGGCGCCAACTCAGTCTGAACTATTTGGGCAAGGGACTGGTGGCACGCCGAGTATGGTTTACCAAGCGCTTTCGGAAGCCAAGGGCTCCGAATATTGGGATGTCACGTTCGTAAACGGCGGTGGACCCCCGAAAGTACTCAGGCACGGCTTGGAAGTTAACGTTTCGCTCCGGACACCCGAGACGTTTGACAGTCGCCTCCAACTGGTCGAATTCAAGAATAGACGGATCGCGACTTCAGTCAACTTGGTCAATTCCCTCAACCAGCATCAGAAAGACAGATTTGATTCCGTGTCGCATGACGACCACGCTCATCTCAGTGGCCAAAAGCGTGTCCTCTCATTAATTGCGAGACCCAAGTTGTTGCTGTACGTGATTGAAACGGGGTTGTTCCCAATTGAGTGCAGGCATTCCAACGCGACATTCCGAGCAACGGCGGATGACCCGCTGGTAACGCCAATTGTCGCGTTCCCTAAACTGGATGTCGCCGAAGCCATCGCTGCAGCCAATAAGGCAAAAAAATTCACAGGTAATTCGGTCTACCTACGCATCCTCTATGACCCCCCAGACGGGGATGATGACATCGACGAGACCGACGATGAGTGAGCTTCGAGCGATTTTCAGCGAAGCGCTTGTAGGACCGAATTTTCGCGTGATCCAATTCGAGCACCGTTGGTTGAAAGTGTATGCACACAATTGGGATGGACGCGCCGCGCTACTTGTCCGTGAGCGGATACCTGATGACTTGTTCGTGGAAGATGGGAGAGGCTTCACGGTAATGACGAGTCGCGCCCCTTCAGACTCATTCGTCCGGCTCGTTTCCGCCGAAGTTGGTGCAAATCCTATTTTCCTGCGGCTCGTCGAATTCGTCCTCGAACGAACGCAACTTGCGACCAACCACAATGCGGCAGTGGCATCTCTCGCAGGTGCAGTTGTCGAGTTTAAGAATTTCTCTGCGCGACGCCACGGACGACTCACCCAAGAAGAGATCCAAGGGCTCTTTGCTGAACTTCTGATGTTGGAGCATCTCCTTGACAAGAATTTTGATGCGGCCGAAGCCGTAATGGCATGGAAGGGGCCGTTCGCTTCCGACGGAATCGGGTTACACGACTTTGTACTTGCCGATGGCTCGGCAATCGAGGTGAAATCTTGCCGTCATCCGGGCACAGCAATTCGCGTATCGTCTCCGGACCAATTGCGGCCAAGAGATTTCCAGCTACGACTTGCGGTCTTGCCTGTCGAGGCGGTTCCGTCGAGTAGCGCGCAAGGTATTGACTTGATTCATCTCGTACAACGTTGCACCGATCGCCTGGCATTGGGACCGGTAGCGACTAGTGACCAATTTGTCGACGCGCTAGAGCAAATCAGCTTGGATTTTTCAGATGAGTACTACAAACGAATCAAGTTCGTTCCCTCCGGCTGGAAGTGCTTCGAGGTGCGTGATGGATTCCCGACGATGCCAGTCGACACGTTTGCCAGAGCAATCATTCGCGTTAAATACTCGCTTGACCTCGATCAGCTCGGAGATTTCAATCTCGGCTTGGACCAACTGTTGCCGACCAGGGGCTAGACGTGAATATTGAAGGTCTAAGAAATGAGATTCGTCTCGAGGCAGCCGGGTCAACCAATTTCGAAGTCGAAGCTTTCGCGTCGGTCTACGCAAAGCACTTCAAAGACGCTGAACTTATTTACGACATCAATATTGAGGCGCTGACATGCAAGGGCCCACACGGAAAAAAATTGGAGATCCTGGGAAACGCCGAAGATGCGACCGACGAGACCTTGACGCTTGTTGTGTGCAAGTACTTCGGACATGACGCAACTCTGACTCTCACTGACGCTCGGGACACGTTCAGTCGCGCGACAGGATTTGTTGAAAGTTCGCTTGACGGCTGGCTAGAACGCAATCTCGAAATCTCATCTCGTGAGTACGAGTATGCCGAATACCTCCGTGGCCGCGTCGAAAAGAACCTCGTATCTAAGTTCAAGGTATTGCTCCTGACTGACGGCATAATGAGCGAACGAATCAGGACTTTCGACACTGACACCGTGGCGGGCCTGAAGGTCGTCTATGAAATCTGGGATCAAAAACGAATACTAGAAGCCGACAGTCCGGCGATCGGGAGTGAAGATATCCGGATCGACTTCAAGAGATGGCTACCCGGCGGCTTGCCATGTCTTGATGCGATGACGTCGAGCGACGACACGCGCACTCTCTTAGCTGTTATCCCGGCCCACATATTGGTCGATGTGTTTGAGGAATATGGGAGCCTGCTACTCGAATCGAATGTCAGGACATTCCTTAGTGCTAGGGGGGCGGTGAACAAGGGAATTCAAGCAACTCTTGCACAGGAGCCGGCGAGGTTCTTAGCGTATAACAATGGATTGACGACGACTGCTACAGCTGTGGAAGTTGATTCGACTTCTGCTGGCAAAGCGATACTTTCGATCGACCGGTGGCAGATCGTGAATGGCGGTCAGACCACTGCTTCGATCGCTCACTTTCTTCGAATGGACAAGTCACGCACCGTCGACGATGTCTACGTGCAGATGAAGCTCGTTATCGTGAATAAGCGCGATTCGTCGGATGTTGTTCAGTCGGTCGCGAAGTACGCGAACAGCCAAAACAAGGTAAGCAAGCCGGACCTCTTCGCAACTCATGATTTCCACATTCGCCTAGAACAAATCAGCAGACAAGTCCGCGCTCCAGTAGCTGAAGGCGTGCAGTATCGGACGGGTTGGTACTACGAACGAGCCCGCGGGCAGTGGGAAAATGATCAGCTCAGCCGCGGGAGCAAGGGAAATCGTCGGAAATTCGAAATGGAGTTTCCGAAGAGTCAAAAGATTGTAAAGACGGACTGGGCCAAGTATGCGTATTGCTGGGCGCAAAGACCTCATGTCGTTAGCAAAGGCGCCGAGACTGTATTCGCAGACTTTGCTGTGTATGTAGACAAGCAGTGGGAACAGGATGCGACCGTCTTCAACGAGGGATATTTTAGGACCGGCGTAGCTCAGCTGATCATTTATGAAGACCTTCGGAATCTTGTCAAGCAGTCACAGTGGTATATGGAATCGAAGGGTTATCTCGCCAATATTCTTGCTTATGCGATCTCGCGATTCGCGCTAGCCATTCACGAGCAGTGGCAAGGTAGAGAGCTCAATTTCACAGATATTTGGCAACGACAGACAATCTCCGAGTCGACGAGAAGCTGCCTCCTGCAGCTTGCGTTGATGGCTAGGGCACACTTAACAGACCCGACTCGGCCTGAGGCGAACGTGACTCAGTGGGCGAAGCACCCGGCATGCTGGGATGGGTTCGCGAAAGTTGCAGTCGCTTTGCCCTCTTCGTTGGAAGCGGACTTGATCGCAAGTTCGCTCGCGGCTGGAGAGCGTTTTAGCGATAGCCGCCAACGCAAAGCGGAGTCGGCACGATCGGAGGTAAAGCGAATCCGTAATGTGTCGGCAGAGGTTTGGGCGGCAGTGCGGACTAAATCGAGCCAGGTCGGAGTATCGCCTAATGAACAGGAACTAGTACGTAGGTTTGGCGGAACTGGCAGAGTACCCACCGACAAACAGGCCCGCGCGATTTTGTTGATGCTCGAACGTTTTGGCGACGAAGGGATCCTCAAGCAGGGGAGCTTCTGATTCCACGAGTGCAAAGTGGTGATCGTTGATTTAGTTCTTTTGAACGTGAATGGCGCGAAACGCGTTGATTGCTAGGAACGACCGCTGATCGCACGAAGGTATTCTTCATCAAATTCTTCGCGAGTTCCAAGGTTCCACGTCAAAGTACTAGAAAATTTTCCCAGTCCAACGAGTCGCGTCATCGGGTGATCCGGGTGGACAAACGGTGGGGTCGTCCCAACTATCAGCCTTTGCGTCTCTCATCGCCACCGGCATGCCTCCCACTGCCATGAACGTGCCGGGCGGTTTACTCACAAAGATTCCTTCTGGCTTGCGGTATTAGGCAGACTTAACGCATCACTGTTCCGCGGTGGTGAGTGTAACGAGATCTTGCTAAGCATTACCGTGCCTGTGTTACGCGGGTGACATGGCGTCTGCAGTGACAATAGGGGACAGATCATGAGTTCGAAGTATGACGAGTTTTGGCGTGACCTCCGCGACAAGATCGCGTTCGCAGCGGTAGATGCGTCGCGTGGAAGAGCGGGGATCGTTGAAATCGATGGCCTCACACAACTTGGTGCGCGTCGGTCGTGGAATGGCAAGGCGCGCGTTCAAGGAACAAGGGTCGTCCGTTCCTCGATGGCCCACGCCGATTCGCTCGCACGTGTTGTAACTGCCGACGGCATCTTCAGCCAGTGGCCGCTACAGGAGTTCACGCTCTCAGTTGATGCCAGGACTCTTACGATTCGGATGAGCGAGGCACATCAGACACCCCTTGTGCCATCGAGGTCATCCCCGCTCGTGGTGTCGACCGGAGCGTCGGCCAGCAGTTCTTGTTTCGTCGATGCCGAAACGGCGTGTGCCCGTGTACACATTCTCTTAGCTGCGTTGCCGGCCTTCCTCAGTCCAGAAGCGGTGCCGTTCTCGAATGGGCTCTATCTTTTCTACGAGCACGGCGAGGCAAGTCCCCACGCACCAGATGGACGTGTCGTGCGGATCGGGAATCACCCGCGTTCGCCGGAACGAATAGTGGGACGTCTGAAGGAACATTTTCGCGATAGTCGCGACTTCAAGAATGGCAGCGTGTTTCGGCGGTATTTAGGTGGCGCGCTGATGCGCCGCGATGATTCATCGTCGAGGTGCCTTGCACCGGGACCAGGCATCGGACACTGGGAGTATCAGGGCGGGAAGGAGTGCGAGCAGTGCGAACGCGTCGAAACACAGGTGACCAATTACCTCACAAAGTCGATGACGTTTCGGTGCATTCAGATTGATGATGCGTCTGAACGCAACCGAATGGAAGCCGGGCTGATCGCGACAATCGCAGCATGCCAAATCTGTAACCCCTCAGCGCGATGGCTGGGCAACTACTGCTACGCGTCCAAGGTGCAACAAAGTGGCTTGTGGAACAGTCAACACGTTGGCGATGCAGGTCTCACTTCGGCGGAACTAGCGCGGGTCGAAACTCTCGTCGCCAGGCAGAAGCCAAAACCTGATCTCTCAGACACGCTGTTAATTATTCCGTGCAGCAAGAGCAAGAATCGCGCAGAGCTAGGACGCGAGCTCGAGTCGCATCCGTTGTCTGCAGACATTGGCGAGTATGCGTCCGCACTGCTTGAGGAGGGACGCAAACTCGCATTCACTAAACCTGGTACCAGTTTGAACACGGATTCTGATTTGCGTCCTGCCCTCGAGTGGTACACGGGTCAGCCCTATTCGACTCCGGGAGTTCGGTCGATGCTGCTCGACGCGATCGATAGCGGCTTGCATTGCCTTATCATTTTTGGTGGATACGGCATCGTCCGACCTGATGAACGAATTCACTATTACGAGGCTCACATGCCGACGCAAACGTCGTCGGTGTGGCGTAGGCGCTTGCCTGTAATCCTTGCGGACTATGTGTCGCGCAACAGAATTGTCCGTTCGTTCTTGTCGGTCTCGCGTTCCTACGCCAACTGTCTCCCCCATGGGCTGGGACTCAAAGAGGAGTGGAGCGCAATCCCAGTCTTTGACCCCACCCGCTATCCAGGTGGGGCTCGGACAGTGGTCCCTGCCCGCGTTGGCGCGGCTGTGCATGATCTGCTCGCGAGCGGGTTCCAAGCACCTTCTAGCTGGAACCCGCTAACGACTGAGCACCCCTTAGGGTCTTACGGTCACTCTTAGGAATGTGGCCGGGATTGATGTCGAACCAAGAGTGGTGCTCTGGTTCTGCTCGTTGAACAATGCTTCAAGTTCGCTCTGCAACTCTTCGGCGCGCCCGTCCTTCTCGGCGGCTTCG
>SXGT01274464.1_pt1 | contig 13502 bp, 12 predicted proteins | sample 3176221 | NCBI WGS metagenome assembly SXGT01 (sample SAMN11356862, study PRJNA531348) | freshwater metagenome | isolation source: freshwater sample F1-120 | place: China: Fuxian Lake, Yuxi | collected 2017-12-25
GTTGCCCGTGGTGCCCGAGGTGTAGATGAGCGAGGCCACGTCGTTCGTGTCGGGGTGGAGGGACGGGACCTTGTTCTTGGTGGCGAGGAGCGTCTTGTAACCCACCACGCTCCCTCCTTCCTTGGCCCCTTCCTTGGTGGCGTCGTCCAGGCTCAGGATATGCTCGAGGGACGGCATGCCCTTGAGGAAGGGCTTTACCTTCTCGCAGATGGCGTCGGTCGCGACGATGAGCAGCCTGGCGCTGCAGTCGTTGACGATGAACTCCCAGTCCTTGGGCGTCTGTGCCTCGTACATGGGCACGAACGCGGCGCCAAGGCCGTAGCAGGCATAGGCCAGCACCGCCCACTCGACGCGGTTGTTCGATATGATCGCGACCTTGTCTCCCCGCTTGAGCCCGAGCCCGGCCAGGCCCGCCCTCGCGGCGTCGACCTGCTTTCCGAATTCGAGGTAGGTCGTCCATACCCAGACGCCGTTCGTCTTCGTGCCGAAGAGATCGTTGTTGGGGTAGGTCTTGATGGAATTCTCGTAGACGTCGACGAGCGTTCTGAATTTTGCCATGGCGGCGTGCAGTCTACCCAAAAAAGGCCACGTCGAGGCAAACTCGGCGCGGCCCTCCTCCCGCTCTCCCCCGGTCAGGGCGTTATTTTTTTGGAGCGGGCTTGCCGGGGAGACCCTTGGGGGCGGCGCCCTTGGGGGCGGCGGCCGCCGGCGCGGCGGGCGCGCCTGGTGCCTTCATGTCGGCAGCGCCCGGGCTCAGGGTCCACTTCAGACCCGAGTGGGTCTTGCAGTCGTCCTCGGCCTTGACGATGGTGACCTTGGGCGGGGTGGGCTTGGTGAAGCCATAGCCGGCCGTGTAGAAGATCTTCTCGCCCTTGCCCTCGCAGGTGCCGATGACGCTCTCGGTGGGGCACTTGCCTTCGCCCTCCTTCCACGCGCCGTCGTTGCTCTCGCAGTTCATCTTGCCGATCATCATGGCCGTGCCCGAGGTGTACTCCTCGCAGGTCTTCCACTTGGTCTTGACGCACACGGCCTTCACCTTGGGCGGCTCGGCCTTGAACGACGCGTTCGCGGTGAACTTCCCCTTGAGCAGCTCGCCCTCGCAGTCCTTCTTGGCGCTGTCGGGATCGTGGCCGAGGATGTCGTCGTCGTCCTCCTTGGGCTTGTAGTAGTGAGTCTCCCCCGAGCTCTCGACCGCGCACCAGCCGATGGCCTTCTCCTTCGCGCAGGGCTTGTTCTCGGCCCAGGCAAACTTGAGCCCCTCGCACGCGCCCTTCTGCAGGTCGATGGCGAAGCCGCCCTTGGTGTACTCCACGCAGCTGCTCTTCATGTCGCAGCTCCCCTTGACCGCGCCGCCCGCGGAGCCCGTGGGCTCGCCACCGTCCGCGCCGCCCTTCTTGTTTCCGCACCCCACGATACCAACGAGGATCACGAGCCCCAGTGCCAAGGTCTTCTTCACGATCGCTTCCTTTCGCCGCGCAGCGCGGCCATGGTCCCATCCGTCCCGTCCGGCCGGCCCGAGCCGGGGCACCGAGCCCCCCGAGCCACGAGCCGCCGCTCCCGCTACCTTCGCCGCTTCAGCGCGCCGAGGAGGTGAATTTTCCCTTGAGGGCCTGGCTCTCGCAGTCGGCCTGGGCGGCCGCCGTCGTGTAGCCCTGGGAGCCGACAGCGAGCCCGTAGTAGTGCTTGACCTCGCCCTGCTCGAGGGCGCATGTCCCGAGATCGTTCGCGGCGGGGCAGCCGGCGCCGGCGCCCTCGACGTAGATCCCCTTGAGCCCGTTGCAGAGGCCCTTCTCGAGCCCCTGGGTGAGCTTCGCGTACTCGTTGCAGCTCCCGACCTCCTTGGTCATGTCGCAGGAGGCCTTGACGCCCTCGCGCTGGGGCTTGACCTCCGCCGCGGCGTCGCTGGCGCCGGCGCGAGGAGGCTCGCTCTTGGTGCACCCCAGGGCGACGAGCGCGGTCACGAGCAGGGCGAGGACGAAGGGGGTTCGAGGCATGGTTCCGGGCTCCAGGAGCGCCCCGGCGGGCGGCGCTCGGGGCATACTACGCGAGCGGCCGCTTCGAATTCCTCGATTTTTCTCCGACGCGCGGGGTGCGGAGAGCGCGGGGGTTTGCTAGAGGCCGAGGCGATGTCCGGCCGCTACGTCGTCCAAACCTTCGGCTGCCAGATGAACGTGCACGACTCCGATCGCATGGAGGAGGTTCTGCGCGCCCACGGCTGGATGCCCGCCCTCGAGGTGGAGGCGGCGGATCTGGTCGTCTTCAACACCTGCAGCGTGCGCGAGCGCGCCGAGCAGAAGCTCCGCAGCGAGGTCGGCAAGCTGGCCCCCTTGAAGAAGAGGCGCCCCGAGCTGGTGCTGGCCGTGGCCGGGTGCCTGGCGCAGCAGGAGGGCGAGAGGCTCCTCGCTCGCCTCCCCTACCTCGACCTGGTGCTGGGCCCCGACAACATCGCCGAGCTCCCCGCCCTGGTGCGGGATCACATCGCCGGGGCCCCGCCCCAGGCCCGCACCGTCTTCGATCTGGACTCCCCGAGGTTCCTCGCCGCCGCCCCCAGACCCGGGGAGGCGCCCGTGTCCGCCTTCGTGACCACGATGAAGGGCTGCGACGAGCGCTGCTCCTTCTGCATCGTCCCCACGACGAGGGGGCCCGAGCGGTACCGGCCGGCCGACGAGATCGTCGGGGAGATCGCGCGCTGGGTCGCCGCGGGCAGCCGGGAGGTCACCCTCCTCGGCCAGACCGTCGACAGCTTCCGGGACGAGCGGCTCCCTCCTCCCGAAGGCGACGATCCCGACGAGAGCCAGTTCCCCCACCTGCTGCGCCTCATCGCCGCCGGAGTCCCTGACCTCCTCCGCCTGCGCTACACGAGCCCGCACCCCCGCCACGCCACCCGCTCGCTGGCCCTGGCGCACGCAGAGCTGCCCGTCCTCGCCAGGCACGTCCACCTCCCCGTCCAGTCGGGCTCCGACCGGGTGCTCCGCCGGATGATCCGCCGCTACACGCGGGAGGAGTACCTGGAGCGAGCCGGGAGGCTCCGCGCCTCGCGCCCGGACACCACCCTCTCCACGGACATCATCGTCGGCGTCCCCGGCGAGACCGAGGCCGATTTCGGGGAGACCCTCTCGCTCGTGCGCGAGGCCCGCTTCACCTCGCTCTTCGGCTTCAAGTACTCGCCTCGCCCGGGGGTGCCCGCGCTCAGGCTGGGCGACGACGTGCCTGAGGACGTCAAGGGCGACAGGCTGGCCCGTCTCTTCGCCCTGGCCGAGGAGCTGGGGCGGGCCCACCTCGAGGGCCTGGTCGGCACCACCCAGCAGGTGCTGATCGAGGGCCCCAGCAAGGGGAGCCCCAGGACCTTCTCCGGCCGCACAGGGCAGAACGAGATCGTCCACGTCGAGCTCCCAGAGGAGACCTTCGCCGTGGGCGAGCTCGTCGATGTCGAGATCGTCCGCGCCTTCAAGCACTCGCTCTCGGCCCGCCCCACCGCCGCCGGCCTCGCCCGCCTGCCCAGGACCGCCCAGCGGAGCCACGCCGAGAAGCGGCGGCGCCTTCTCCCGCTGGTCCAGGGGGAGGCCGGGTAATCCCTCCCATGCTCTACCGGCTCCGTGACATCCTCCCCACCCTGGGGGCTCGCGTGTATGTTGCACCGAACGCCGCGGTCATCGGCGACGTGACCCTGGGCGACGACGCGAGCGTCTGGTTCGGCGCGACCCTCCGCGGCGATCTCGAGCCCATCCGGATCGGAGCGAGGACCAACATCCAGGACGGGAGCGTGGTCCACGTCACGGGGGGCGCGAGCGGCGTCGTCGTGGGCGACGACTGCACGGTGGGGCACATGGCGCTGGTCCACGGCTGCACCGTGGGGAGCCGCGTCCTCGTCGGGATGGGCGCCACCGTGCTCGACGGGGCGGTGATCGAGGACGACGTGGTCATCGCCGCGGGCTCGCTGGTGCCGCCGAGGATGCACGTCCCCCGCATGTCGATGGTGATGGGCCGCCCCGCCAAGATCGTGAGGCCGCTCGTCGAGCGCGATCTGGAGTGGATCCGCTCTTCTGTAAAGACTTATGTGGAGTCTGCAAGGATCTTCGCCTCCGACCTCGCGCCGATCCGGACGTAACAGCGACCGTCACACCCGGTGAAACGTTACGCTCGTTGTTACGTTCACCCGGAGACGTTACGCTGTGTCACCCTGCGATCCCCCGTATTTTCTGCCGAACGATACGCGGCATACTCCGTGCTTATGTCCGGTCTATCTCGCCAGAACGGCGGGCATGTTCCGGAGGATTTCATGGGTCAGGCGGCGGTTCAGACGGGTTCACGAACGAGCATGTTTCTCAGCGACGAGTCGCTGGTCGACGCTCTGCTCGCCAGGGATCCCGCAGCCTGGCGCGAGTTCCAGGTCCGCTACGAGCGCATGGTCGCCCGCTGCATCGCGAAGGTGACCCGGCGCTTCGCCTCCCGGGTGTCGGAGGACGACATCCGCGAGATCCAGGCCACCTTCCAGCTCTCCCTCTTCGCGAACGACATGCACAAGCTCCGCTCGTTCGACCCCGAGCGCGGCAACCGCTTCTCGAGCTGGATCGGCATGCTCGCCATCAACACGGCCTACGATCACCTGCGAGGGGTGAAGCGCGAGCCCCCGAAGGAGATCCTCGGCGACGAGCTCGAGCTGGCCTGCGACGCTCCGGATCCCTTCGAGCTCGCCTCGACCAACGAGCGAGCCAGGCTGGCGGCGCGGTCCCTCGAGGGCTTCAGCGACAAGGATCGCGCCTTCGCGGAGATGTACTTCATCGACGGGATGGACCCGACCGACATCGCCCTGGCGATGAACATCAGCGTGAAGACGGTCTACTCCAAGAAGCACAAGCTCCAGAGCCGCCTCGAGGGGGCCCTGTCGCAGATGGCGGCCTGAAGCCCCACCCCACCGCGGCGAGGCGCAACCGTCGCGTCCCCCTCTCCCGCGCTTCGTGTTCGAGGTGCGGCGGGCGTCGCGACGTACAGCTGCGGGGTGAGGCATCGGGCTGGACTCAGCCCCGGGGAACAGCATATTTCATGTGAGCCTGGGGGCGTGACCTGGTCACCCGCCGGGCAAACACGAGGCTGGCCCGTATGCGAAAGCCGCTGGATCCTGGATCGATGATCGGCGCGAGCTGGACCCTGAAGGATCTGCTCGGATCCGGCGCGACCTCGTTCGTCTACCGCGCGGTCCGGCGGAACGGCAGCGAGGCCGCGTTGAAGATCATGCACGCGGATCTGGCGCTCGATCCCGTCGTCGCCGCCTCCTTTGTCAAGCAGGGGTACCTGGCCAACCAGGTGCGCCACTCGTCGGTGGTCGGGGTGTTCGACGACGGGGTGACCCCCGACGGGGTGCCCTACCTGGCCATGGAGGTCGTCCATGGCACCACGCTGGAGCACCTCCTCGAGTCCGGTCGGGTGTTCACCGCCGAGGAGGCCGTCAGGATCGCCGTGGATCTCCTCCGCGCGCTCGAGGCGCTGCACGCCGCCGATCTCGCCCACCGGAACCTCAACCCTCGCGAGGTTCTCCTGACGCCGGGCGGCGAGATCAAGATCATCGATTTCGACTCGGCCAAGGGAAAGGAGCCCTTCACGCTCGCAGCCGCGAGCCTTCCTCCCCCCTCGCTCCGCCCGAGCTACATGCCCCCGGACTTTGCTCGGGGCGTTCGCCTCGCCGGAGCGAGCGCCGACCTGTGGGCGGTCGGTGCGATCCTCTTCCGGATGATCACCGGCAGGGCCGTCAACACGGGAGCGAGCGAGTCCGAGAAGGTGCTGACGGCCATGCTGATCCCTCCTCCTCCCGTGAGGGACCTGGCTCCCGACGCGCCCCGATGGCTGGTCGAGATCATCGACCGGGCCCTGGCCCCCGAGCCTGGGGAGCGCTGGGCCGACGCAAGGAGCATGCGCGTCGCCCTGGAGACCCGGCAGGCGGAGCACGTGGAGCGGCTGAGGATCAAGGCGCCCCCCATCCCGCCCACGGCCAGCCACGACCCCCACGGCCTGGAGCTGGGCGAGGCGTGGGAGGGCGCCTGGGAGAGCGCCTGGGACAGGGCGCTGCGCCCGGCCCCCCGCGCGCCTTGCCCCCCGCCCCCCAGGCCCGAGGCGCTCGTGCCTCCGAGCTGGGTGCCGCCGACGGTCGAGAGCGCGCGGCCGGCCCGCCGCGGGTCCCCTCGGCTCTACGCGGCGCTGGCGCTCATCGTCGCCGTGGCGGCGCTCGGAGGGCTGCTCTGGTACCTGCGGACCGGGCGGCCCCGGGGAGGAACGTCAGGGCCCACGCTTCACGTTTTCTTGCTAGAGTTGCCAGCGTGAAGCCCCCGATCCAACTCTTGCTTCTCGCCGGCCTCGCGCTCTCGGCCTGCGGGGGTACTGGTGGCGATCCTCCCTCCCAGAAGGTCCTCGGCCCACCGGTGGGCGATGGAAAGCGCATCCGCGAGGTCGCCGATCCTGCCATCCCCGACAGGCCAAAACCAGGCACCAACGTGACGGTCACGGGGGCGAGCGTCGTTGCCGTCGACACCTTCGACGAGACGAGGACCGGCAGGAGCCGAGGCACGATCTACGTCCAGGATCTGGGCTCGAGCGAGCCTTACTCGGGTATCGGTCTCTTCGCCACGACCTTCATCCCTGGCGATCTCCGGGTGGCCCCGGGCGACGTCCTCGATCTCCGCGGTGAGTACCAGGAGAACACGGCCATCGGTACGGCCAAGTTCCCCGATGGCCATGTCCTCCCCCAGCTTGCCAGGCCTGTCGCCCAGTTCCGCTACGAGTTCAAGTCGCCGACGCCCCGCGAGATCGACATCAACGATCTCAACGACTACGCCAAGGGCCGCCGCTGGATCGGCATGCTCGTCACCGTGAAGAACGTCAAGCTGGACGGCGGGCTCTCGGACAACGCCGGGCGAGTGACCGGCTTTCTCCTGCCCAAGGGCAGCGGCCCGGACGATCGCAACCGCCCGACCGTGACCAACGAGCTGCATGACCTGAGGACCGACGCGGCCGCGCCTGGCCAGACCTTCGCGTCGATCACCGGCGTGGTCACCTATTTTTTCAACCTCCACATCGCGCCGCGATCGGCCGCCGATCTGGTGAAGCAGTGACCCCGGCCGCGCGTCATCCCGGCGGCTGAACCCGGACGCGATGTACAGAATCCGTGCACGAGGCTCGGCGCTCGCGCTCTGCATCGGTCTCGGCGCCTGCAGCGGGTCTCGAGGGCCAGCGCCGAGGTCCGAGCCCGCGCCGCGAGCCGGCCCCAGGAGTGAGGTGTGGCGGCAACCTGGGAGGCCTCCCTTCGCGTTCCTCGGGCGCGACGGAGACGGGCGAGGCGTGGTCGCCCTCACGGTCTCGACCGAGGGGGAGCCCCCGGAGGGCGCGACCGCCCTCTCCGGGATCGTGGAGGCGCGCCTCTCTCGCCGCGCCCTCCTGCACCGGGTCGTCCCCTCGTGGGACTTTGTTCGCGCCAGCGTGCTCGTCACCTCTCCCGAGGAGGGCGCCCTCGCCGCCGACGCGCTCGTCCACGCCCTCCAGGATCCCCTCTCGCCCTCCGAGGCGGGAGACGCGAGGCCCAAGCGCGAGGCCCTGGCAACGAGGAGGCTGGGAACGCCCGAGCTGGCGGTCCACGCCCGCTGCCGAGGAGAGCCCTTCGCCACGGTCGCCGCGACGGTCCCCGCGGAGCTCGCGGAGCCCCGACTCGAGGCGCTTCGCCGCTCGGCAGCCCGCGAGGGGCGGGTCGCCTTCGGCGCGGTGGGCGGCCCGGCGCTTCGCCGCGCGGTCGAGGGGGTCCTGGCCCGTGGACCTGCCTGGTCCAAGGCCCCCCCGCTTCGCTTCTCCCTCGGAGGAAAGGGAGCGAGGAGCTACCCGACCGATGGGGCGGTCGTGGTACATGTCGCGCTCGAGGCGCCCACCGGCCCTGGAGCCTCGAGGGCCGCGCTCGCGCTGGGTGCCCCTCGAGGGGCCCTCCCGGCGCTCGCAGCCCGGGAGGGGGCGCGTATCGACGGCATCTTTGGTGTCGCGCATCTCGGTGCAGGATGCATCGATCTCACCCTGGAGCTCCCCGACGGCGCCACCCCCCTCCAGGCTGCGAGGTTGGCGGCCTGGAGCCTGAGCGAGGCGCAGGCCGCCCTGGGCGTCGCCAGGACGGAGGATCGCCCCCCGCCTCCGCCCGACGCCCGCGACGCGGCGGAGCAAGCGGCCCTCTTCGCCCTGAGCGACGACGGGGAGGCGAGGAGCCGACCTGGCTCCCAGGTCACGCTGGGCCTCCCTCGTGGCAGGCCTGCGCCCCTCGATCTCGAGGGCGAGCTCTCGAGGGAGGCCGCCCCTCCCCCTCCCATGGACCTGCGCGCTCGCGCCGAGCCGGGTCAGAGCGAAGCCTGGATGCTGGTGGCATCCCCTTGCGCGGCAGAGGACGAGGGAGCGGCTGACGCGGGGCTCGCCGCCGCGGCGGTCACCGCCTCGGCGGCGGCCGCCCGCTCGGACGACCTGAGCCTCGAGCCATGGATCACCCCGACCGCGATCGGGGTGCTTGCCCACGGCGCGGCGAGGCCGGGGGAGGCCGGCAAGGCGCACCTTCGCCGGCTGGCCGACGCTGCGGCCTTCGCGATGGGAGGCCCGCCGACCTCGCGCGCTGCGGCCGAGGCGAGGACCCGGCTCTTCACGAGCAGCGCGACCGACGAGGGTCGCACCCGCGCCCGCCTCGCCCACGCGCTCTCTCCTGGAAGGCCAGGACGCTTCTTGCCGACGGGGACCGAGGCGTCCCTGGCGAGGGCGAGCGACGAGGCCATCCGCGCCCGGGCTCGCGCCCTCGCGGAGGGGCCGCTCCGCGCCGCCCTGCTCTCTCCGGATCTCGAGGCGAGCCGGGAGGTGGCCGACGCCCTGGCGCGCTACCGGCTGGGAGGAGGCCATGTCCCGTGCGCAGCGGGCGCGAGTCCGCCCCTGCGTGGCCTCCTGGAGGTGCCTCGCTCGGCGGGCGCCGAGCTTTACTTCGCGACCGCGATACCCTCGGCCGACACGAGGGGAGCGGTCGCCCTCGACGCCCTGGCCTCGCTCCTTGGACCCGGCCTGGGCCACGATGGCTCTCTCGCCCGCCGCCTCGAGGCCCGGGCGACCCTGATCGAGAGCCACGTCGTTCCCTTCGGGGATCAGCGCGCCCTGATCGTGAGGGTGGGGACCCGCCCCTCGCTGGTGGACGAGGTCCTCCTGGCGAGCCGCGAGGTGCTCGGCGGGATAGGCCGCCTCCCCGACCCTGTCCTGGAGGCCCAGCTACGCCGGGCAGAGGCCTCGGCCACGAGCGAGGGGATGGATCCTCGCCGCCGGCTGGCCGCGCTCTTCGCGGGCCGGGATCTGGCGGCCCCGAGGCCTCGCCTCACGGCCGCGGAGCTCCGGAGCGCGGCGGACAGGCTCTTCGCTGCTACCGCCCTCACCGTCGTGGTGGGGCGGCCTGGCGCGGCGCGCCCGTGATCTTTCCTCCCTTTCGCTGGGACGGCATCCCTTCTGCTCCCTGGTTCCAGGCGGGCGACGACCGGGTGCGCCTGCTCCGCGACGGGCGGGAGGCCTTCCCCGCCATGCTGGCCGCCATCGAGGACGCTCGCTACGAGATCCTCGTCGAGATGTACTGGGTCGGCGCGGACGCGGTGGGCCTCCGCTTCCGCGACGCCCTGGCGGCCCGCGCCCAGGCCGGGATCGCCGTGCGGGTGGTGGTGGACGCCGTGGGGAGCCTGGGGCTCCCCGCCCGCTTCTGGGAGCCCCTCGAGCGCCGCGGGGGCCAGGTTCACGTGTACCATACACTCTCCCCCTTCGCGCCGGCCTTCGAGGTCCGCCTCGTAGAGCGCCGCAATCACCGCAAGGTCATCGTGGTCGACGGCCGTCGGGGCTTCACGGGCGGCATCAACCTGGCGCTCGCCTGGCTCCCTGTCGAGCACGGAGGAGGCGGCTTCCGCGACGACGCCATCGAGGTCGACGGGCCCGCCTCCGAGGAGCTTCGCGCGCTCTTCTACAAGACCTGGCAGCGGGTGAGCGGCGCGAAGACCCCGCCGGACGTCCTCCCGATCGTCCCCGGGCGCACCCGGCCTGTGTGGGTGCTGTCGAGCCATGGCCAGCGCCGCCGGAGGCGAGGGATCCTCCGGGAGTACCTCTTTCGTATCCAGAGGGCCCAGCACTCCATCGATCTGGCCAACGCGTATTTCGTCCCGGAGGGCTCGGTCCGCCACGCGCTCTACGGGGCGGTCCGTCGGGGAGTCCGGGTCCGTGTCCTCGTGCCCTTCCGGGGCGACGTGGCGGTGGTCCAGTTTGCCCAGGAGTCGCTCTACGAGTCCCTCCTGGGGGAGGGCCTCGAGGTGTACCTTCTCCGGGGCTCTGTGCTCCACGCCAAGACCGCGATCGTCGACCATGATTTCGTCACCACCGGCAGCTACAACTTCGACGAGCGCTCCCGGAGCATGAACCTCGAGCTGAACCTGGCGGTGGAGAGCCGCTCCTTTGCGGACCATGTCCGGGAGGTCTTCGAGCAGGACCTCCTGAGCGCCGACCGGCTGACGCTCGAGGCGTGGAAGGATCGCTCGCTCGTACGTCGTGGGGTCGAGTATGCCGCGTTCATGCTGCGGAGGTTCTTGTGAGCTCTGATCTGCCTGCTTCTGCCAGGGCGCGCCAGCTCCTGCGGGCCGCGGGCTTCGTGGGCGTGACGGGGGCGATGCTCCCCCTCTACATGACCCGCGATCGCCTCGCCCGGAGCGAGCGGCGGGACGAGATCCGCGATCGCTGGGTGCGCCGCTGGTCGCGCCTCTTGCTCGATCTCTTCGGGATCAGGGTGACGGTGCTCGGCGATCCTTCGCCTCCCCGGGGCCGGGGCCGCCTGGTGGTGGCCAACCACCGCTCGGCGATCGACGTGGGCGTCCTGCTGCACACCTTTGGTGGCCGGATGGTGAGCCGCTCCGATCTCTCGGGGTGGCCGCTGGTGGGTGCGGCGGCGCGCAGCGTGGGGACGGTGTTCGTCGACAGGGCCGACGCGGGGAGCGGGGCCTCGGCGATCCGCAGCATCCGCGAGCTGCTCAAGGCCCACCAGACGGTCATCATCTTCCCCGAGGGGACCACCTTCCCTGGCGACGAGGTCAGGCCCTTCCAGCCCGGCTCCTTCCTGGCCGCCCTGCGCACCGAGAGCGAGGTGCTCCCCGTGGGCATCGCCTACGAGCGTGGCTCCGAGGCCACCTTCTTCAACGAGACCTTTACCAACCACCTCGGGCGCATGGCCGCCGCACCAAAGCCGACCCGGGTCACCCTCTCGATAGGCTCTCCCATCCTGGTCGAGCGGGGCACCCGGAGCGCTCCCCTGGCCGCCGAGGCCCACGCCGCCGTCCAGGAGCTCGTTCATCGATCGAGGGCCTCGGTCGATTCGCCAGCATCGCCCTGACCGCTTACCCCAGGCGAGATCGGAGCACGGGGAATCGGCCACGGCCGAAAATAACACGCAACATCTGGGGGGCTCCGGTCGATTCACGGACATGCTCGAAGTCCCACAGCGAACGATGGCCGGGCGTCGATGACGACGATCCGCACGGCCTGGCACCCACCCTTCACTTCCCTGCTCGAGGAGTTCAGACCCTCGGAAGCCACCGTCCGTGCCGAAGCCCACCTGACCTCCGAGCCCCTCCGCGTCGATGACATCATCGAGGTCACAGCAGTCTGGCCACGCACCAGACCCGCGAGGGGATCACCCGAGGTCCTGTGCCCGAGCCCTTGAGGCTGGCCGACCTCACGCTGCTGTTGGCCGTGCCTTCGCTGAGCGACACCCTCCTCGAGGAGCCGGAGGAGATGAGCTGCACGCTGGAGGCCTCGAGCTCGGGCTATCACCAGGTTTTTGGATGCACCCCGCGCCTCGTGGTGATCGACATCACGACCGTGGCGGAGCAAGAGAACGACGACCGGCTTCGGTGGTTTGGTCGCAACGAGGTTCGGACGGCGGAGGGCCGGCGCTGGGTACTACAACATACGATAGGAGGAGCGGCGATCATGAACGCGCTGAAGGAGTTGGAAGGCTACGAGGACCTGGTGCGCAAGCTGGTCGAGAACACGCCGCCTGATGTTCTGCTGGGCTTCTTGACGCCCGAGCAACGGCTGGCAGGGCTCGCCCCAGAGCATAGGCTGGCGGGCCTGCCCCCGGAGCAGGTCGCTCATACGCTCACCCCCGAGCAGAGACTGGAGGGGCTCGCCCCCGAGCAGAGGCTGGCGGGTCTCACCCCCGAGGAGGCGCTGCTCGCCCTACCCGACGCCATCCTTCGAGGCCTCTCGGACGACTACATCGCCTCGCTCCCTCCGGAGCTCCAGGCTCGCCTACGCGCACGCCTGGGACGCTAATTCCACGAGGGGAGGCCCTCTGCAACTGACCGACAGATCAGCAGGGCTACGTCTACTTCCGGCGTGATCGCCGGCGCCACAAATGGCCACTAGCTCCCACGCTCGGTGCGCTCGACCCCGAGGAGCCTTCACTCTGCTGGCAGCGCTGTCCAAGAGGTGGGGTAAAGAGCAGAGCCGCGCAAACGGTGAGGCATGAACGAAGGCGCATCAGAGACACTCCCGCTCGGGGGCTCGAGAACACAGGCCATCCGTGACCTTGGGCGGCTCGCAGTTTAGCGCCAGTGCCATGAGCGGAGTGGAGATCGGAGGCGTGGAGGTGGACGGAAGCGACGAGGGCGCTCCCGTCGAAGGTGCCGGAGCTCGACTCGCCGCTATCGGTCTGACCGCGGGTGACGAACAGGCTCTGGCCCATGGGAGCTATCACGCCCCTGCGAGGTCGGCGAGCCAGGCAGCAAGGGCAGCTCGAGGGCCACGTCCTCGAGACGGGACAGCCCGAGCTTCTCGTGGCGCGCGGCCACAGTCTGCTGCTCGCCATCGGTCAGAGGGCGGCCAAGGCGCTTCACGAACAGCCGAGTCAAGGCCTCACGTTCGCCCTCCAGACGTCCCTTCTGGAGGCCGTCGTTGAGGCCCTCTTGGCGAAGCTTGGTGGACCATTCCTCGTAGAGGTTCTGTGTGGTCATGAGGATCTCCTGCTCTTCCGAACCTTCAGTGTAGGTCACCATCTCGCCCCCCAACAACAGGCGTAGGTCCAGCAGCGCAGGCACCGCAGCGCCCCACTCCCAGGCGTCCCCGGGCAGCTTGCTACGAAACCGTCGGTGCCTGGTCGAATACTGAGGGAACGTGCGCCTCCTAGAGGAGCGAGGCTACGTGGAGAACATCTTTATATGTCGCTGCATACGCTCGATCATCCCTTGATCCAAGTACCGATTGGCCTCTTCCTGGTTCCGACAGCGAAATGCCCACTTATTTGCGCCGCCGCGCTCCACCCCACATTCGAGCCTCGATCGACGCGAGCTAGCACTCCTGCGAGAGTTTACTCTCGCGTCGCCTCGCGCAGACCTCACCCCCTCGCACCTACCGCGTTTTGCCGCGTGCCCCTCTCCCGCGCGACCTCTGTGGACGACGTGGCGCTGGAGAGGGGCGGTTCACAAGGA
>SXGT01526983.1_pt1 | contig 13500 bp, 9 predicted proteins | sample 3176221 | NCBI WGS metagenome assembly SXGT01 (sample SAMN11356862, study PRJNA531348) | freshwater metagenome | isolation source: freshwater sample F1-120 | place: China: Fuxian Lake, Yuxi | collected 2017-12-25
CGTGGCGCTCGCTGAGCGCAGTGGCGTCGGCCAGCGGCGCCAGCAGCAGGCCACGCAGCAGCCGGCTTCCCGCGGCGGTCGCGCAGCGGTCGAGGACGCCGATGAGCGCGCCGTGCGGGCCCCCGCCGCGGCTGCTGGCGATGAGCTCTAAGTGCTGAATCGTCTCGCGGCCGAGGCGCAGCTGGGGCACCTCATCGAGCGGCCGTGGCAGCGAGAGTAAGCCGAGCGCCGCCGGCCGCAGCTCGGCGAGGTAGGCCCGCAGCAGCGCGAGGGCCAGGGCCGCCGGGTCGTCGCGAGCGGCACGGCGGGCCTCGGGCTCGGGGTCGCGCTCGGTCTGCAGCGTCGAACGCAACGCGACCACCCCGGCAAGGCGGGGCAAGAGGCCGCGGGAGATCAGCACCTCGCGCGCCTCGCAGCGCCCGAGCAGAACGTCGAGCGCGCTCGGGTGGGGCAGCGCGCCGACGCGCAGGGCGCCGGTGGAGACGTCGGCCAGTGCGACGCCAAGCGAGACACCAGAGCCACCGGCGACCGCGACGAGGTGGTTGGCTCTGCGGGCGTCCAGCGCTTCAGGTTCAAGCGCGACGCCGGGCGTGATGACCCGCTGGACGCCGCGCTTGACGATACCGCGGACCAGCCGCGGGTCTTCGAGTTGCTCGACGACAGCGATGCGGTGACCCGCCCCAATCAGCCGCTCGACGTGCGGCTCCATCGAGAAGTGCGGGAAACCACACATGGGGATCGGCCGTGGGTCACGCTTGTTGCGCGACGTCAGGGTCATGTCGAGCAGCGGCGCCACGACCAGCGCGTCCTCGAAGAACAGCTCATAGAAGTCGCCGAGGCGGAAGAAAATCAGGCAGTCTGGGTGGCGGCGCTTGGCGTCGAGCACCTGCCGCATCACAGGCGTCTGCGCGGCGGGGTCGGCCTCGCTTGAGGTCAGCCAGTGCACGGCGCCCGACACCGGCTCACCTCGCGCTGCGACGCCGGTCGCCGGGGCGGGATCGGCGCCGCCCGCCTCTGTTCGCGCCTCCGGGTCGACAGCGGCCTCGGCCTCGGCCATCGCCTAGCGCCCCGCGGTGCAGTGCAGGACGCGCTCCAGCGTCGGTCCCTCGCTCTCGCCTGGAGTGGCTGCCGGGCACGCCACACTCTCCAGCCAGCGCCAACCGGTGTCGGCCCGGGCGATGATCTCTGCCGTCGCGCCGCGGGCGACCGTGCTGCAACTGCGCGCCGCCGTACCAGATCGCAGCACCTCCGGCTCGAGTCGTCCGTTGATCAACACCTCGACCGCCGCCAGCTCTCCACCGCAGGTGTCGGCCTCGACCAGAATCTGCACGTCGCACACCGTCAGCGGGCAGCTCCCCGCCGCCGCGCAGACGCAGTCGGTCGCCAACGGCAACGGATCGAGCGTCGGCGCCTCCGCGGCGCAGGCCACAGGCACGCCAAAGAGGGCTAGCAGGGCCACTCGCCGCAGCACCACCCGCGACGTGGCGACCAGCGCGCCCGTCGCCGTCGCTGTGCCTCCGTCGGTCGCCATCGCGCTCCTCCCGCCGCCGTCGCCGACGCCCTCGTGAGGATGTGGCCTGCGGCCGGCGACAGTCAACGGCTTGCCGGACTCACACCGCTGGTGCAGGCTGCTGGGACGATGAGGAGGAACTCGGCGATGGATCAATGGCGGCATTCCATCGGGTGGCGTACAGGCGCCTTGGCGCTCTCGCTGACGGCTGGGGCGCTGGCAAGCGCTTGCGGCGGTCCCTTCCAGATTGAAGCGGAGCGCCGCCTCGCCGAGGAGATCTCGCTGCCGCCTGGCATCGTCGTCATGCCGGTGGCGGCGATGAGCCACAAGGCCGGCGCAATCGAGGTCGCTTTGCGCAACAGCGACACCGCTGCGTGGCTACTCGACCACACCGAGCTTCCGCTCTTGGGCCCCCTCGACTTCAAAACCCTGAAGGAAGTCGACGACGCCAACCTGGTGTCGACAGACACCGACCTCAGCACCCGCCCCGACACCGAGCGGATCGACCTCGCCGGCTGGTGGTCCATTCACATCCTGGTCACCGAGAGCCGCGCCAACTCGAGCCGTCGCATCATCGACACCAACGCCAGCGCCGAAGGCAAGACGGTGTCGAACGTCGTCGGGATTGAGTCGCGACTGCGGATGGAGCTGACGCTGCGCGAGGCCATGCGCGGCCGAGTGCTGGCCCAGGTGGTGCTGATCGGCGACGACGAGCTCTCATTCGGTGCGACCAGCGGCGACCCGCGGCCGATCATCCGCCAGCTCATCGAGCGCGGCCTGTCGATGGTGTTCGAGCCGGTGCTGGACCGCCTGCAGACCGCGCCGCAGCGGCAGATTCGCAGCGCGCTGGCCCTGCCATCTGCGACCGCGTTGATGGGCCTTGGCTTCGTGAACCTGCCGAGCCTCGCCGAGTCCATGGCCGACCGGAAAGAGGTCGAGCGCGAGGCCGCGATCATCGGAGTCTGGGAGCGTCTGTACCCGGACCTGCCACCACAGGCCATGATCCCGGCGACCCGCAACCCAGGCGTTTTGCTGATGAAGCCGCCACAGCCGCTGCAGAACTTCGACGTGGTGGTGGCGGTCGATGGCCATCCCGTCCGCGAGCGCTACCAGCTCGACCGGCGGCTGCGCGCGTGTGCGCCGACGTGTCGCCTGACCCTCTCGCGCGGTGGCGCTCCGATTGAGCTGCCATTGGCGTTGCCGCCCGCGCCACGACCGGCGGCGAACTGAGCTTGACCGCCAAGCCAAGGCCCGCCGCAGAGCAGCAGCCGCTCTTTGCCGGACGCGCGCAGACGCCGCGAGGAGCTGAGCAGACAATCCAGCTCTGCGGGACTGTGCAAACAGTTCTTTTTCGTAGTGATGACGGAAATTTCGCGGTGATTGACGTCCTGACGGACGCCGGCGCCACGGTGCGAGCGCGTGGCCGGCTGGCGGGCGTTCTGCCAGGCGAGAGGGCGCGGCTGGTGGGCGACTATGTGGTCGATCCGCGATTTGGCCGCACTTTTTTGGCGGAAGAGATGTGCGCAGAGGCGCCGACCTCAGCCGACGGCGTCGCTTTGATGTTGGGGGGTTTGGGAGCCAAGGGCGTCGGGGCGCGCACAGCGCAGAAGATCGTCCTTGCGCTCGGTCCCAACGCGCTGCAGCGGCTGCGCGACGAGCCCGACTGCCTCGCCGCGGTGCCCGGATTGAGCGCGGCGCGCGCGTTGGCGCTGCGGCGGGCGCTCTCCGACCATAGCTCCAACGCCCAGACCGAGGCGGCGCTCCACGCGATGGGGCTCGGTCCAGCGCTGGTCGCTCGTTGCGCTAGGCGTTGGCCGAGCGACGCTGCCGCCCGCCTGCACCGCGACCCCTATGCTGGCATCGGTGAGGTGCGCGGCTACGGTTTCGGCCACGCCGACGCCGTAGCGCGACGTCTCGGCCGCCGCAGCGACGCTGAAGAGCGGCTCGCCGCTGGTGCCCGCCTGGCGCTGCAGGGACTGGTTCAGGACGGCCACACGGCGCCACCGGAGGCGGCGGTGCTGGCGCGGGCGCAGCGGATACTCGGGGTCGAGCCATCGGCGGCGGCGGCGGGGCTGGAGGCGCTGCTGGCGCGCGGCTTGGTGCTGCGCGTGCAGGTCGCCGGCGAGCCCGAGCTCCGGTGCGCTTTGGCCGACGCCCTGGCTGCAGAGCGCGACCTGGCGCAGGGCCTCTTGGCGCTCGATGCGGCGACGCAGCGGCTGGAGGCGCGGCAGGCCTCGGGCATGTCGACGCCGCTGGCGGCTAGCGGGATCGGACCAGGGGAAGCCGCACGGATAGAGCTTGCCGCGGCGGCGCTCGGCGTCACGCTCGCAATCGGTCAGCGGCAAGCCATCGCGGCGGCGCTGCGCGGCGGGCTTCAGGTCGTGACGGGCGGACCAGGCACCGGAAAGACGACCTTGGTTCGGGGGATCTTGGCGGCGCTGGGCGACGCTGGGCGCGTGCTGCTGGCGGCGCCGACGGGGCGGGCGGCGCGGCGGCTCGGCGAGGCGACCGGGCTGCCAGCGAGCACGCTCCACCGTCTGCTCGGCTACGATCCGCGAACCCAGCGCTTCGAGCACGACGCCCGCGACCCGCTCGCCGCCGATCTGGTCATCGTAGACGAGGCATCGATGCTCGACGTCGGGCTGGCGGCGGCCTTGGTCCGCGCCCTGCCACCGCGGTGCGCGCTCGTGCTGATCGGCGACGTCAACCAGCTGCCGAGCGTCGGCGCCGGGGCGGTGTTGCAGGACGTCATCGCCGCGGGGGTCGGCACCCTGACCCGCCTGGGGCACGTTTTTCGGCAAGGGGAGCGGTCCGCCATCATAGACGCGGCGTTCTCCATCCTGCAGGGGGAGATGCCGGAGGGGTGTCGGGACCCGAGCGGCGACTTTTTCTTGCTCTTGCGCGAAGGAGGCGCCGAGGTGGCGCGCACGGTGGTGGAGGTGGCGGCGCGACGGCTGCCGCAGCGCCTCGGCCTCGACCTCCGCCGCGACATCGCTGTGCTGGTGCCGATGCACCGCGGTCCGTGCGGTACACGGGCGCTCAACGTCGCGCTCGGCGCCGCCATCGGAGCGGAGGCCGGCGGGCCCGAGGTCGCGGCGAGTCGCACAGGCGAGCTCTTTGAGGAGGGGGGCCTGGAGGCAGAGCGGCCAATACTCTCCGACGAGCGGCGGCCGCTGCAGGCGGGCGACAAGGTGCTGCAGACGCGCAACAACGCAGAGCTCGACGTATTCAACGGCGACGTCGGGGTCGTCGTCGGCCGGCAGGCGGGCGGGCTGTGGCTACGTCTGCCCGATCGCGAGGTCTGGGTGGAGGGCGAGGCCATGGCCGACCTCGAGCTAGCTTGGGCGATGACGGTCCACAAGGCCCAGGGCAGCGAAGTGCCGGCGGTGGTCATCGGGCTCGACGACAGCCATCACCTGTTGCTTGACCGCCATCTGCTCTACACGGCGGTGACACGCGCCCGCCGCCTCGCTGTCGTCGTCAGCACCCGCAGCGCGCTGCTGCGCGCGCTCAGCCTGTCGACGCCCCGCGGTCGCGCGACCTTGTTACAGGCGCTGCTGCGAGGCGACGACGTGGCGGTCTTGGCGGGGCGGCTGCAGCCATGACACAGAATCCGGCGCTTGCTGGCGCAGAGGCGGCCCTGCGACGACGCGCCGGCGACGGATGGACGCCGAGCGGTCCGCCGCCAACCGCGGCGCTGCAGCGGACGCTGGACGAGCTGCGGGCGTACGGTCAGGCGCTCCGACCGCCGGACGAAGGGCTGCTGCGCTGGCTCGAGCACCTGCTGCTCGGCGATCGGACCGGGAACTATGGCGGCCTGGCCCTGGCGCAGGCGGCGGGCTGGCCGGCCTTGCTGCGAGCGCCGCCGACGGGCGATCTCGGCACGGAGGCGCTGCGCCTGCTGGTGCAGCTACGTCACTTCGACGGCCATGACCCGCTGTCGCTGCTGCGATCGCCGCTGCTGCTACCGCCGCCCCCTCACGACGCCGGAGTCGAGGTCGCGGGCCTACAGGCATTGACGCTGGCCGACGCCACAGACGTGCCGCTGCACAGCATCGACGCCCAGGATCCCCACGAGATCGACGACGCGCTGTTCGCCGAGCCCGATGGCGACGCGACCCTGCTGACGGTCGCAATCGCCCTCCCGGGCCGCTGGATGCCGGTCGGCTGCCCAGCGGATCAGGCCGCTTGCGCGCGCGGCGCCGCCCTCTACCACCCGCGCCACCACGCGCCGCTGCTCGATCCGGTCGCGATCGCCGAGCGCGGCTCGCTGCGCGCTGGTGAGCGACGCGAGGCGCTGCTGTTTCGCCTGCGCGTCGAAGGCGATGGCGGGCTCGCGGTGCTGGCGGTCGGCCCGGCGTGGGTGCGGGTGCGGGCGAACCTCAGCTTTCAAGACGCCAACGCCGCGCTGGCCGGCGAGGCGCCTGGCTGGCTGCGGGAGGCCTTCGCGGCGACGCAGCGGTCCGAGCGCAATCGCATCGCTCGCGGCGCCTACTTGCTCTACCGCGACGACGTTGACCTGCGGGCGCCGTCGTTCGGGGTGCCGTGGTTGGAACCGGCGCCGCAGGTGGCGCCAGGGCGGCGCGTCGTCAGCGAGGCGATGGTGCTGGCCGGCGTCGCTGCGGCGCGGCTCTGCGCTGAGCGCCGACTGGCGGTGCCCTTTCGGCATCAGGCCCTCGGCCGGCGGCCGAGCCTGCCGCCGGGGCTCTACCACGAGCCGGCCGACGTCCACGGCGCCCTGCGCTGCATGGGCAGCGGCGGCGCTGACACGGCGCCGCGCGCCCATGTGCAGCTCGGCGTCGACGGCTATGTGCAGATTGGCAGCCCGTTGCGGCGATACGGCGACCTGCTGGCGCAGCAACAGCTCCTGGCGGTGCTGGCGGGCAAGGCGCCACCCCGCAACGCCGCCGGCGTCACAGAGGCCATCGCCCGATCAGCGGAGCGCCGGCAGAAGCTGCGGGCCGCCGAGCGCCAAGGGCGCCGCACCTTCGGTCTGCTGCGACTGTGCCATGAGCCGGCGGGGCAGACGCAGCGGGCCCAAATCATCGAGGCCAAGGGTTCGAGCTGCCGGGCCCTGATGCCGGACTGGGCACAAGAGGTCGAGCTGCCGCCGCGTTGCGGGTCCGTCGGCGCTTGGCTGCGGGTGCGGGTCGGCGAGATCGACGTCGCCTCGGGCCGCGTGCTCGCTGTGCCGGCCTGACGCCCCGGGTGGCGCCGTTTGGCCACGGTGGCACGTCGGCGCCAGCTGGGTTATGCTGAAGGCGGAGGGTGTCCGCCCCGCGGGTTCGGAGGGAGGTCGATGACGCAGAGCGACGCCGCGAGCCCGACTCTAAGCGCGAGGCTGCTGATCGCGACGCCCAACGTGCGCGATCCCTTTTTTGCGCGGACGGTCATCCTGCTGATCGACCACGATCACGAAGGAGCCTACGGCGTTGTGCTGAACCGTCGGGCCGATCCGCCGCTCGGCGACCTGCTGCGCCGGCTTGAGCTCGACAATCCCCGCCACCTGCAGCGAGCGCCGGTGTGGTGGGGTGGCCCCGTGCAGCCCGAGGCCGGGATCGTCGTCTACCTGCACGAAGACGGATTGCCAGCGTATGAACCGGCGGTCGAGGTGACCCCGGAGCTGCGCGTCAGCTGGTCGATGGACCTGCTGCGTGACGTGTCGAAAAACCTTGGGCCGAGCGTCTTTGCGCTCTACCTCGGCAGCGCCGGGTGGGGCCCTGGGCAGCTGGAGCGCGAGCTTGGCGAGGGGGCTTGGATCCCTGTCGAGCTTAGCCATCGATTGTTGTTCCGCGACAACGGCGAGTCGACTTGGGCAGATGCGTTGGCTGACATTGGCGCCGCGCCATCGACGATCCCGATGGGGGACGCAGCGCGGGCCTAGCCGAGCGGGAGGGCGACCGAGGTGTCGACCGGCGCAAAAGACCTGCCCGCAGTGTTGCAGCGCTATGCCATGGAGCGCGACCTCCTGGCGGCGGTGGTCGGCGGCAAGTCGGCCATCGACATGCCGCGCCTGCGCGCCGCCAACGCCGACGAGGCCTATCGCTTCTTGCAGCGGTATGGGTTCGACCTCCAGGTCTTATCGCAACGCGCTGCCTTGGAGCGGCTGCGCAGCGACGCCATCGGCTTCTGCCGCGGCGTCTTGACGACCGCCTACGGTGACGTCGACGTCCCTGCCCGCTTCGACGGCATGGATCCGCTCGAAATCATGATGCTCGCTGCCCGGGCGACGCATACCCGGCCAGGCGTCGGCGAGGACAGGGCGCTGCAGCTAGAGAGCGCTTGGGCATGCGCGTTGCTGCGGGTGATGCACACCTTCGCGCACGCCGAAAACTACTTTCAGCTCGCATACTACCAAGAGATCCGCGGCGCCATCTTACAGCGCTTTATCGAGCAGGTTCACGTCGCTGACGACGGCACACAGGTCCTGGTCGGCCGAAACTGCGACGTGCCGCTGCTGCGCTTCGAGGTCAAGGAGGCCAAGCCGACCCGCTCAGTGGTGCTCAAGCTCCTGCAAAAGGAAGAGAACGTCGCCTACGACCTCTTCGATCACATCGGCGTGCGCATCGTCGTGGAGCGCCCGGTCGACGCGCTGTTCGTGGTGCGCGCCCTGGTAGAGGAGCACACCGTCGTCTTTCCGAACGTCAAGCCGACGCGCTCGCGCAACACCTTGATCGACATCGAGGCGTTGGCGGCCCACGTCGAGACGATGGCCGAGGCGCTGGCGGCGGGCGACATTGAGGAGGCTGCCGCCTTGCAATCGGTGGCTTGCTTCGCCTCGGCGCCGGAGACGGCGGCGCAGACCGAGTGGAATCGCCATTCGAGCGCCAACTACAACTCGATCCAATTCACCTGCCGCCAGCTGATCCGGCTGCCGAACCCGCTCTATGAGCGGCTGGAGCGGGCGCGTGACGTCGCGTTGGCGACGCTCGAGGGGCCGGCGCTGGCGACCATTCTGGCCTCGCTTGACACGGTCGGCGTTGACCGCGAGATCCAGTTCTTCTTTCCCTACGAGGTCCAGATCATGGACCGCGCCGCCAGCGAGGCCGCGAGCGTCGGTCGCGCGTCGTATGGCGAGTACAAGGAGCGACAGGTCGAGGCGGTGCGACAGCGGGTCCTCGGCCGCGTGCTCGAGCTGATGGCGGTGCCGGCCTCGGCGCGCGAGCGGCGCCGCCTGCGCACGACCGCGGAGCTGCGCACGCTGCGCGAGATGATCGCGGAGGCGGAGCGTGACGAGCACTGAGCCCGACGCCGCAGCGCCACTGCCGGCGATGGATGGCGACCCGCTGCGCTGCTGGCCGAGCGATGAGGCGCACGACGGCCGGCGCTTACTCAGCTACGAGGCCGGCCTGCGGCTGATGCAGCGGCTCTGCGAGCGCCCGCCGACCGCGCCAGACGTCCTCCTGGTGGTCGAACACCCGCCGACCATCACCCTCGGCCGCCGTGGCGACGCAGCGCACATCCATGGCCGCTGGCTGCGGGGCGCTGACGGCGCGGGCCGGCAAGTCGCGGTGCACGAGGTGGCGCGCGGCGGCGACGTGACCTGGCACGGACCAGGCCAGCTGGTCGTCTACCCCATCGTCCAGCTAACGCAGCTGCATGGGCCCATCGGCCGCGGCCCCATCGGCGACCTGCCGGCGCTGGTGCGGTCGCTGGAGGAAGCCATCATTGAAGCCTGCGCTTCATTTGGACTTATCACCTGTTTGCGCGCAGGCTTTAGCGGGGTCTGGATCGACGAGCGCACCAAGCTGGCCAGCATCGGCGTTGGCGTGCAGCGGGGCTGGTCGCTGCATGGCCTTGCGCTCAACGTCGAGCCGCGGCTGGAGGGTTTCGACCTCATCACGCCGTGCGGCCTTCAGGGTGTGCAGATGAGCAGTATCCGTCGGGAATTCGAGCGGGCCGGCCGCAACCCGCCGTCTTGGTCGGCGGTCGAGTCGGCGCTGCTGACGGCCCTCAGTCGGCGTCTGCGTCGCCGCGCTGCCGAGGTCGCCGCGGCGCCTCAGGCCGTCGCCGCCTCGTCGCCGGCGGGCCACGGCGCTGTCGGCTCAGGGGCCCGCTGACGGCTTTGGCGTTGGCGCGAGGAGCAGCTGGGCGAGGGTCGAGGCGCATGGGCGCAAGAATTGGTGGCCGACACCTGGCAGCTGGACCAGGCTCGGGTGGGGCAGCGCCGCGGCCAGTGCGGCACATACGGCCTGGGACTCGACCGTGGTTTCCTCGCCAAAGACGACCAGCGTCTGTACGTCGAAACAGCTGAGTTCACTTTTAGTGGTCTGATCTTGCGAACCGCTCCGGACCTCAAGAGAGGTGCGACCGGCGCCGGCCAATAGCGCCGTCTGCACCCTCGGAGCTAGGTCGCGCCAGAAGCCAGGGCGATTCCAGTAGTCGACGAGCCACGCCATGGCCTCCTCGTGTTCGCCGGCGGCGAAGGGCTGTAGGCACTGGGCTTCGAGCAGGCGGATTTGGGCCGGCGGCGTCGCGGGATCTTCGAGCAGGCGCCAGCAGATGGGCTCGCCGAGGATCAGCCGATCTAATCGCTCGGGCCGGCGGAGCGCCCAGCGCAGGGCCAAGAGCGCGCCGTAAGAGTGGCCGAAGAGCTGGCGGGCGGCGGTCTGCTCCATCAGGGCGTCTAGCCAGGGCAGGTCGTAGTCGAGGGCGCTCGAAGGCGCCGACGCCGTCTGGGGCGGGGCCAGCGGCGGCAGTTGTGGCGCCACGATCGCCAGCGCGGCCTGCCCGTCGGTGGCGAGCGCGGCTGCCAGCGGGCGAAACGCCGCCGACGAGTCGGCAGAGCCGTGCAGGCAGACCAGCGTCGGCGCACCGGCGCGGGCCTCTGAGCGCCACACCTCGACGGCGACACCGGCGCAGTCGAGTCGCTGCGCAGGCAGCCGCGGCAGATCTGTCCGACCAGCGTCGCCGCTCACTCCGGGTCGCACGGCCCATCGCAGGTGGCCTCGACCTTGCCGTCGGGGCGCAAGAAGCGGTCGACCTGTTTCATCGACGCTGAGAGCTGCCGCTGTGCGTTGTGGGCCGGGTTCTCGCTGGTCACCGGGGCGCCGAGGAGATCGGGCAAAGGATGGCCGAAGTCCCACTCGACCAAGGCCGAGCCGGCGATCGGGCTAGGCTTGGGCGTCAGGCCGTAGACCGGGCGCGGCGACGGCGACAGCAGCGGCATGCCGAGCGCCCGGGCCTGAAAGTGGCTCGCGAAATTCGGTACCGAGGTGTCGGCGACCGCGACGTGCTGCAGCAGAGTCCGGCTGGCGGGCGCGCCGGGCAGCGAGGGCCCGCTAAGCTCCTCAAGCCAGACCACAGGATCGACGCGATCGAGCACGGTCTGCAGCAAGAGCGTGAGGTCGAACGCCGAGGCCGCGTCGCCGGCGGCGAGCTGAAAGAGGGCGAGGAAGGGGCCAAAAGGCGCCGCGCGTGACATCATCTGGCCGAAGCCGACGGCGCCGACGGCGAGGACGGCGCGCTCGATGCGCGGCGAGAGGGCGATGAACGTGCTGCCGAGGATGTGACCCTGGCTGATGCCGTAGAAGTAGAGGCGCCCTGGGTCGAGCAGCGGCGTCCCGCCAGGGCCTTGCAGGGCGGGCAAGGTCGGCAACGTGGTCGAGAGTGCGTCAGAGAGCGCGAGCTGGTTGACCATCGCCTGATGGAGGCGGTCGACAAAGGCCAACGCGCCGCTCGGATCGGCGAAGATTCCGGCGATGAGCGCTTGGCGGTCAGGCAGCGACATGCCCCACCAATCGACCGCCGCGACGATGAAGCCGTGCTCGCTTGCGAGGTCGAGTCCAAAGCCGGCGGCCTCGCTTCGATTGCCGAAGAAGCCATGTCCGAACTGGATGATGCGCGCTCGGCCGCCGATCATCTGCGGCGCCGTGCCCTGCAAGACGCTGCGCGGAATCCACACCGTCGCCGGCACTTCGGCGCTGCCGTTTTGGGCCGCGACGCCAGAGGCGTCACGGTGGAGCAGCGCCGCCGACGCCGTAGACTCGAGGTAGAGCGGCACCGTCAACCGAAGCTCGACGCGGCGCCCAAGCGCACCGCTCGGCGGCTCCATCACCTCGACCACAGTGGCCGCCACCGGCAGCGCCGCGAATGAGGCGAGCGCCGCCGCCCGCACGGCGACGAGGTCGGCGGCGACGAAGTCCTTGGCCTCAGTGGTGAAGCTCCAAGCGAGCAGGAGATCGTCGGCGGCGACGCCGGCATCGGCCAAGGGTCGCAGGACCGTCGCCTGCAGCCAGCACGCGGCAGCGTCGTCGCCGCCGTCAAGGGCGGCCGCGCGCGAGGCGATGAAGCTGGCTGGGCTGGTGTGGGGCTGTAGGTCCGCGCGCAACACCGCGCCATCGCCGCCCTTGGCGCGCAGGGCCACGGCGTAGGTGCGCCCAAAGCCGAGCGGGCGCAGCGGCCGCAGCACCAGCGCCCTCGCCGAGTCTGCGGAATCGATTCTGTCATCGTAGTCAATAAAATGAGGGACGAACTCACCTGTTGTGACGTCTAGGATTAGGGTCGGGTGACTGGCGGCGGCGCTGCTGGCCGGGTCGCGGGCACCGCTGGCGAGCGGGTAGCCGACGCCCGCCGGCACCGCGAAGCCGCCGGGCGCCCGGACGGCGATGGTCGGCAGCCGCGAGAAGCCGTCGGCGGGCTTGCGGGCGAGAAAGTCGATGGCGGTGCCGCTGTCTTGGTGGAACGGCAGGGCCGCCATCGGCACCTGCAGCCGCGTCGCGCTGGGTCCAGTTGCTGTCGGTCGGCGAAAGACGTCGGCCGGCCAAGGCAGGAGGCAGTCGCCCCACTCCGGCGCCAGCGGGTTGCAGCCGGCGGCGGTCGGCAGCGGTGCGTCCAATACCGAACAGGATTTTGCCTTTTGCGACGACTCATCGGGACCTGCGCTGCAGGCCGAGATGGCGGCGAGCGCGGCGACGAGCGCTGGCGCCATGACGTGGCGGATCGACCGGGGCGCGGCGTAGTTCTTACCAGCCACAGGTTTTGCCTTGATTGTGGCCGCGGAGGTAGGCGTGGAGGGGCGCGAAGTAGTCCAGAATCGCTGAGGCGTCCATCTTGGTCTCGCCGCTGAGGGCGGCCAGGGCCTCGGGCCAAGGCTGGGCGCGACCCATCGCCATCATCGACTGCAGCTTCTTGCCGGCCGCGGTCGAGCCGTGAATCGAGCAGAGGTGCAGCGGGCCTTGGTGGCCGGCCTCCTTGCAGAGGGCGCGGTGGAACTGGAACTGCAGGATGTGGGCCAGGAAATAGCGAGCGTAGGGCACCGACGCGGCGACGTGGTACTTGGCGGCGGCGTCGAAGGCGCCCTCGTCGCGGGGGCTTGGCGGCGCCACACCTTGGAATTGCCGTCGCAGCGACCACCAGCTCGCGTTCCAGGTGTCTTTGGCGGTGGCGCCTGAGAAGACCTGCCAGCGCCAGCGATCGACCAGCAGACCAAAGGGCAGGAAGGCGACCTTCTCGACGGCCCGCTGCATCAGAAAGTTGAGTTCAGAGCGCGCGCCGCCGGGTGAGAGGCCGATCTTGTCGAGGTAGGCGGGAGTGACGGACAGCGCGATGGTGTCGCCCAGCGCCTCATGGAAGCCGTCGTTGGCGCTGTCGGCGAACAGTGGCGGCTGCGCCTTGTAGGCGCGCTGGTAGACGTTGTGACCGAGCTCATGATGGACCGTGACGAAGTCCTCCTCGTTGATCTCGATGCACATCTTGATGCGCAGGTCGTCCTGGAAGTCGAGGTCCCAAGCGCTGGCGTGACACTGGACCTCGCGGTCACGCGGACGCTGCAGCAGCGAGCGTTGCCAGAAGGTCTCGGGCAGCGCCGGGATGCCGAGCGACGTGAAGAACGCCTCGCCGTGCCGCACCATCTGCACGGGCGTGGTTTTGCGCTCGACCAGCACATCGGTGAGCGAGCGCGCCCGCTTGCCCTTGGCGGCGCCGGCCGGTGGCTCGGGCCAGAGCAGATCGAGGCGCCACATCCAGTCCTGCGCCCACATGTTGCCGAG
>SXGT01047176.1_pt1 | contig 13499 bp, 10 predicted proteins | sample 3176221 | NCBI WGS metagenome assembly SXGT01 (sample SAMN11356862, study PRJNA531348) | freshwater metagenome | isolation source: freshwater sample F1-120 | place: China: Fuxian Lake, Yuxi | collected 2017-12-25
AACTCATCGAATGCGCGGGAGCACACCTGCTCCTCCTGCCGTCCTACTCGCCCGAGTTCAACCCGATCGAGACCTTCTGGGGCTGGCTCAAAGAGCGACTTCGAAGAGCCAAAGCCCGCTCTCGTGACGCCGTCGACCGGAAGGTCTTGCGTGCCATGAACGAGTTGCCCAGAGGCCACATCGTCAGTTGGTTCAAGGACGCCGGATACCGCGCTCGGTGAACTCGATCGGCGCTGTCAGAACCACCTGCGAGAAACCTATGCATGTGTGCGCAATTGTCGCGGCGGCCCTTCTTCTTGCGAACTGGGGCGGGGGCGACGGCGCGCGGGCGCAGAGCGCGCTGTGTGCCAAGGTGCGGCTCGAGATCCCGCAGACGCTGACGCTCGAGCGCGATGCGTTCGCGGCCAAGCTCGTCATCACGAACAACCTGCCCGACGTGCCGCTCGAGGACATCGCGGTGACGTTGGAGATCGAGACGGCGGCGGGCGACGACGCGAGCACGATCGTGTTCGTCGGCGAGCCGGCGCTGACGGGCGTGACGTCGATCGACGGGAGCGGGCGCGTCGCGGCGGGGACGTCGGCGACGGCGGAGTGGCTGTTCGTACCGACGCCGGGCGCGGGCGGCGTGGACCCGGCGGGGCTCGGCTATCGGGCGCGCGCGACGCTGCATTACCGGGCGGGCGTGGCCGAGGCGGATCTGGTGTCGACGTGGGCGGACTTCACGGTCATGCCGCAGCCGCTGCTCGAGCTGACGTACGCGCTGCCGCGCTGGGTCGAGTCGGACGATCCGTTCACGGTGCCGGTCGAGCCGCCGGTGCCGTTCGATCTGGCGGTGCGCGTGGCCAACGTAGGACACGGCGAGGCGCGCGCGGTGCGCATCGCGTCGGCGCAGCCGCGCATCGTGGAGAATCAGGCGGGGTTGCTCATCGACTTCGAGATCGTCGGGGGCGAGGTCGACGGGATCCCGGGCCCGGGGTCGCTGATGCTGGACTTCGGGGCCATCGCGGCGGGCGCGTGCGACACGGGTGCGTGGGTGATGAAGACGACACTCGAGGGGGTGTTCACGAGTCTCGATGTGGCCTTTTCGCATGAGGCGTCGCTGGGCGGGGCGGACACGTCGCTCATCGGCGGGGCGACGACGCGCTGGCTCTTGCATCGCGTGCACAGCGAGGCGCGCGGGGTGTTGTCGGAGGTGGATCAGCAGGACGATTTCCTGGTCGAGCCGGCGAATGCGCCGCCGCTCGCGCCGGGGCTCGCGGTGCCGGAGTCTTACGAGGTGCTGCAACTGCGGCATCATCATGGCGCAGGGCATCGGGCTCTCGAGCTTGTCGGACCTCATTAAGGGCATGGCCTTCAAGGTCGTCGGCAAGATCCGCGCGATCGGGGGTTGGCTCGCGTCCGGTCCGCACATCGGCCTCGAGGACCTCGAGGAAGAAGCCGCGAGCGTCGCCAACATGCTCGACGCGGCCGACCAGATTCTCGAAGACACCTCGCAAATGGTCGACGAGGCGCTCGCGTCGCAATGCGATGAAGAAGGCCTGGCCGACCAGATCGAAAACCGCCTCATCGACGCGGCCGCCATCATCACCGAGGAGACCGTGCGCTCGGTGCTCGAGGCGGTCACCGGCGGCGCCCTGACCTTCCAGGCGACGGCCCTGACCTTCGACAAGAACTGCCTCGCCCAGGGCGAGGAGACGTGCGCCGACACCGGCGAGCCCGACTACATCGCAGGCATGGGCGGCATGAACTTCTGCGTCAGTTGCGGCAGCTGCGAGAACCCGAGCGAACGCGGCCCCGAGTGCCCGATGACCGTGCAATTCGCCGATGTGACGGCCTACTGCGGCCCGGGGCTGGGACTCGTCATCCAGAATATCCGCGGCACGCCGCGCTACAATATCCCGTGGCTTCCGCAGTGGACGGGCGGGGTCGATCTGTCGACCGGCCACATTTGCGAGCCCGGGACGATCGTCCCGTTCTGACCGATGCCCCGAGCGCGCCGCAGGCGCGACGCACCCCGGACATGGTAACCAACGGCCGTGGCGTACGACTTCCGCAAGCCCCTCATGCACGCCCTCGCGCTGGCCTCGCGCCGAACACCGCCGTTTGCGGGCAAGACGCCTCTCGGTCGCGCTCTGGACGCGGCGATCCGTCGTGTGGGACCGCAGCTCGGACCCATCGCGGCGACGATCGACGGCCTGCGCTTCGTGCTCGAGACCCGCGACCACATCCAGCACGCGCTCTTCTATCAAGGCGCCTACGAACCCGATGTCGTGGGCTGGCTCGCGGCAGAGATCCGGGCGCGCGCGGCGCCCGTGCTCTGGGACGTCGGGGCAAATGTCGGCGCGCTGAGCGTGCCGCTGCTCGCGCGCTTCCCGCAGCTGGCGGTGGAGGCGTTCGAGCCGTCGCCCGAGATTGCCAGGCGATATGCCAACCATGTTTCTGTCAATGTCGCGGCACATTCGCAACGCGTGCGCCTCCACGTGCTGGCACTCTCGGACACCGACGGCGAGACCGCGTTCTATCCGAGCGCCGTCGCGGAGAACGCCGGTCTGGGCTCGCTTCTCCGCTCGGCGACGACCCACACGGTCCCCATGGCCGCCGCGAGCGCGCGCGGCGACACGCTCGTAGCGAAGGGCTTGGCGCGGTCCCCGGATGTCATCAAGATCGACGTCGAGGGCTTCGAACCCGAGGTCGTGCGCGGACTCGGTGCGCTGCTCGAGTCGGCGCGTCCGAGCCTGGTCGTCGAGCACAGCCCCGCGCGTCTCCTGCGCCGAGGGCTTCGCGCCGACGCCCTGATTCGCGATCTCGTCGGCGTGGGTTACGACTGCCGCAGGCTCGTGCGCGGCGTGGAGGTCGCGCTCGCCGAGGGGGATCTCCGCACGCGCTGCGACCTCGTCGCGCGACCTCGTGGAGCTTGACCTGGGCGCGCGGCGGGGCCACGGTGGCCGGGCATCGTCAAGGATGGGGATATCCGATGGGTCGCGGGGTGGGCACGTTCGTCGTCGGCATTCTCGTCGCGTCGGCGTGCTGTGGCGGTGAGCGCGCGGACACCTGGGAGCGCTTCCACCGCGCGTTCATCCGCTGGTACCCGGTCGCCTGGGGCAGCGCGCCAACCGATGACATGGTGCGCGCCAGCCAGCGGCGGTTCGACTGTGTCTGGGAGCGCCTGGAGCGCCCCGCGGACGAGTTCGCGTGCGTCATTCGCGCGACGGACGAAATGGTCCGTTGCTCCGAGGATCCGACGATGCGGGGCAAGGCGGCCGACTGCCTGAAGCTGGAACGGCAACCGTGCGCCACGTCGCAGGTGTTCAAGCGGGTGTCGTGGGAGTGCTCCGACGAACGCGACCGCCAGCTCGTGCTGCCGCCGTAGGTCGCCTCGGGGTGGGCCGAGACGCCCGCCGGCCGTTCGAGGACGCCCAGCGGCGGGGCGTGCGGAGCCTCGACGGCCGCGTTCTGCTGCGCCCTCCGTTTGGTGCCGGCCTTGCACCGGGGCGGCCTCCGCGTGCGCGTGGCGGTCGCCGGGGCGCGCGCGAGACCATCGGAGGGTCGGTTGTCGCTTCGCCCTATTCCGTTCGCCGCGCTCGTCGGTCGGCTCGTCCGCGAGCTCGGGCGCGCCAACGCGGACGGGGCGGTGTTCGAGGTGCCGGTGCGCCGCGTTTATCGGGGGGTCGGGCGCGGTCCGGGCGCCGGCGCGGCGAGACTCGATCTCAGCGTCGCGCACCATGGCGAGCGCGCGTCGAACCCGCTCGGACCGGCCGCGGGGCCGCACACGCAGCTGGCGCAGAACATCGTCGCGGCGTGGCTCGGCGGGTCGCGCATCTTCGAGTTGAAGACCGTGCAGGTGCGCGACGACCTGGTCATCCCGCGGCCGTGTATCGACATGGCGACGGTCGGCTACAACGTCGAGTGGTCGCAGGAGTTGCGGCTCGCGGAGTCGGCGACCGAGTACGTCAAGGCCGCGATGCTGGTGGCGATGCTGCGCCACGGCGGGCTGATGGCGTTCGAGCCTGGGTCCGACGCGACGCTCTTCGATCTGAGCGTCGGCTACGATCTGGCCGGGATCCGATCGCCCACCGTGACGGCTTTTCTCGACGCGATGGCGGATGCCGGTTCGATCATCGCGGCGTTGCGGTCCGAATTGCCGATTACCTACGCCAACTTGCTTGATGTCGCATTTCCGACGCGGATCTCGGGATCGGTGACGCTCTCGACGTTCCATGGATGCCCGCCGTCGGAGATCGAGGCCATCGCGCGCTACCTCCTCGTCGAGCGCGGACTCGACGTGACGGTGAAGCTGAACCCGACGCTGCTCGGGCAGGCGCGCGTGGCGACGGTCCTGCACGACGTCCTCGGCTATCACGACGTCCGCGTGCCGCCGCGCGCCTTCGCGCACGACCCGAGCTGGGACGAGATCCACGGGATCGTGACGCGCCTCGCCGCATGCGCCCGGGACGTCGGCCGCAGCTTCGGCATCAAGCTCACGAACACGCTGGTCGTCGAGAACCACCGGGCGTTCTTCCCGCCGAGCGAGCGCGAGATGTACCTCTCGGGACCGCCGCTGCATGTGCTCGCATGCGAGCTGGTGGCGCGCTTCCGCGAGGCCTTCGGGGCCGCGCTGCCGATCTCGTTTTCGGCCGGTATCGACCGCAAGAATTTCGCGGACGCGGTCGCGTGCGGGCTGGTGCCGGTCACCGTGTGCAGCGATCTCTTGCAGCCCGGCGGCTACGCCCGAACGCATGGCTACTTGAGCGAGCTCGCGGCGCGCATGGAGGCGGTCGGCGCGCACGATGTGCCGAGCTTCATCCAGCGCGCCTATGCCGCGGACGGAGCAGGCGACGTCGTCACAAACGCCCGGCACCACGCGGCCGTCGCCCTTGCCGATCCGCGCTACGCCGAGCCGACGAACGCGCGCCCGCCCCGCAAGCTCGCGCGCACACTCGCGCGCTTCGATTGCACGAACTGCGACAAGTGCATCCCGGTCTGCCCGAACGTCGCGATCTTCGCGCTCGACGTCCGCCGCGACGCTGCGAGCGACGCGAGGGCAGCCGCTTCGCGGCCTGCGCGAGACGCGACACACCAAATCGGCATCTTTGCAGATGCATGCAACGATTGCGGCAACTGCGATGTGTTTTGCCCCGAGCACGGCGGACCCAATCTCGCGAAGCCGCGCTTTCACGGCTCATACGAAGGCTACCTCGCGGCCGCACCACGCGAAGGGGTCTTCGTGCGCCGCACCGCGACCGGCTTCGAGGCCTGGGGGCGGCTCGACGGCGCCGAGCACCATGTGGTCGCGCCGAGCGACGACTCCGCCTCGGGCCCTGCCGCCGATCTCCGCGCCCTCGCCGAGGGTGCCCTCTCGAGTCCCCAAGGACGCTGGGTGTCATGACCGTGACCGGATCCCTCACCGTCCTCGCCATGGGCGGCAACTCGCTCCTCGACCCGGCGCTCCCGCCGACGGTCGCGAACCAATTCGCCGTCACGCGCCGCGCGGTCGGGCCGATCGCTGAGCTCATGACCCAGGGTCATCGCTTCGTCATCACGCACGGCAACGGCCCTCAAGTCGGCTGGATGCTGCTGCGCTCGGAGCTGGCGCGCGGCGAGATCCACGAGGTCCCGCTCGACTCGCTGGTCGCCAGTTCCCAGGGCGCCATCGGTTACATGCTGCAGCGGCTCCTCCGCGAAGAGCTCGCCCAACGCGGCGTCGACATCCCCGTCGCGACGGTCGTCACCGAGGTCGAGGTCGACCCGGCCGACCCCGCGTTTCAGAGACCGACCAAGCCGGTCGGCCTCTTCTATAGTGCGACCGAGGCCGCCACGCGCGCGTCGGAACGCGGCTGGATCGTGCGCGAGGACGCGGGGCGTGGCTGGCGCCGGGTCGTCCCCTCGCCGCGTCCGCAGCGCATCGTCGAGCTCGACGTCGTGAAGCTCTTGGTCGGCGACGGCGCGACCGTCATCGCGTGCGGCGGCGGCGGCGTGCCCGTCATGCGCGATGGCGAAGGCAAGCTGCGCGGGGTCGAGGCCGTCATCGACAAGGACCTGACGAGCGCGCTCTTGGCGACCAACCTCGGCGCGCGCCGCCTCGTCATCACGACCGGGGTCGAGCGCGTCATGCGCGGCTTCCGGGGTCCGAATCCGGTCGCCATCGATCACATCACGCATCGCGAGCTCGCCCTCTTGCACGCCGCCGGGGAGTTCCCGGCCGGCAGCATGGGCCCGAAGATCGAGGCGGCCCTCGGCTTCCTCGAGCGCGGCGGCGACTCCGTTCTCATCTGCCATCCCGAGGCCCTGGCGCTCGCCCTCGAGGGCCACGCCGGGACCCTCGTCACGAACTGAGACATCGCTTTCTTTTCTCCCAAGTCATCGCGAGGAAATGCCGTGAGCCCCTCTTTGCAAGAACCCCTTCCGACCTTCGACCACGACGTCCTGCAAGGCCTTCTCGGCCAGAGCATCCTCTGCACCCAGGACTGGAACGATGCGCAGGTGAACCAGCTGCTGGCGGTCGCGCGCGCGTTCGAGACCCTCGATCGCAGCGGGATCCGGACGCCGCTCATCCCGAACGAGCTCGCCTGGGCGCTCTTTTTCGACAACTCGACGCGCACCAAGTCCGCCTGGGCCGGGGCCGCGACGCGTCTCGGCATGCAGCCCGTCATCGTCGATGGTTCGTCGACCCAGATCGCGCACGGCGAGACGGCCGGCGAGACCGGGACGATGCTCGGCATGAACTCGCACGCGATGGGCGTCCGCCACGACCTCATCCTCGGGCAGGGCCGCAAGCTCATGCGCGAGATGAAGGAGGGCATCGATCAGTACCTCGGCGCGACCGAGCAACGGCGCAGCGTGCCGGTCGTGAACCTGCAATGCGATCTCGATCACCCGACCCAGACGCTGGCCGACCTGCAGTGGCTCAGGCAGCGTTTCGGCGACGTGCGCGGCAAGCGCATCGCGGTCTCTTGGGCCTACTCGCCGAGCTACGCCAAGCCGCTCTCGGTGCCGCAGGGGCTCATCATGCTGCTGACGCGCTGGGGGGCCGACGTGGTCCTCGCGCATCCCGAGGGCTATGACCTTCTGCCCGAGTCGCTCGAGGCGGCGCACGCGAATAGCCAGCGCTCGGGCGGGCAGTTCCGCGTGACGCGCTCGATGGACGAGGCGTTCGCGGGCGCGCACGCGGTCTATCCCAAGAGCTGGGGCCCGATGGAGCTGATGCAGGCGCGAGTCTCGGCGGCCGCGGACAAGAAGGCGCTCGGCGAGATCGAGCAGAAGGCGCTCGCGATGAACGCGACGCACAAGGACTGGATCTGCGACCGGCGTCGCATGGATCTCACGCACGATCGGAAGGCGCTCTACTTGCACTGCCTGCCCGCCGATATCGGCGCCGAGGTGTCCGCCGACGTGATGGCGGGCGCGACGATCGACGTCGCATGCGAGGCGCAGAAGAAGCTCTACGTCATCATGGCGATGCTCGCGGTGGCCAAGGTGGATGGGCTCGCGGGGCGGATCCAGGCGCTCGCGGGAGGTCGCTCATGAGTCGCGACGCACTCGAGCTCGATCGCTGCGTCATGGAGCTTGCCGCGCGCGATCTCCCGTTGGCGGCCGCCATTCTGCGCGAGGCCGTGCGTGTCCCGGCCGACTGGCTCGACAAGAAGGCCGACGACGGCGGCGACCCTAAGTGCGGCCTCTCGAACCACGAGGGCCCGCGCCTCGAAGGCTTGAAAAAGGCCATCATCGAGCACCGCGCGGTGCGCCATCCGGACGACGTCGCCATCGACGCGTTTGGCAATCTCGTGTGGACGGTGTCCGATCCGGACGACGGGATCGCGCCCGCCGACAAGAAGGTCATCTACCTCGATGGCCACTCAGACACGGTGCGCGCGCTGCGATCGGATTGGATCGCGAAGACCGGCGGCGGGCTCGATCCGTACCTCGGGATCCTCGATCCGGCGCGCCTCGATGACGCCGGGCGCGGCTTCCTGCGCCGCGAGCTCGGCTGGCTTCCGCCCGATGCCGAATGGCAGCATTTGCTGTTCGGACGCGGCTCGGCGGACCAACTGGCGGGCGTCGTGTCGCAGGTGATCGCGACGCGGATCCTGCTCGAGCTGGCGCCGATCGGCGCCTTGCGCGGCGTGATCGTACGCAGCTACGCAACCGTTGCAGAAGAAGACAACGATGGCTGTGGGCCGCGCTATTTGGTCGAGCGCGTGCTTCCGGGCGCGGCGCCCGAGGTCGTGCCGGATGTCGTCATTCTCACCGAGGGGACGGGCGACGCGAAAAAGGGCGCGCTCGGGATCTACCGCGGACAGCGCGGGCGCATGCAGATCGAGCTCAGCATCACTGGGCGCTCGTGCCACGGATCGATGCCATGGATGGGCCTCAACCCGCTCGAGTTCGGGGGCGCGATCGTGGCCGAGGCGGCGCGGGCGTACGACGCGCGGGTGGGCTTTCTCGACGATCCGTTTCTCGGACACGGGACGCGCACGGCGTCGTGGTCGGAGCTGCAGACCCCGAGTGATTGCGCCGTTCCCGAGCGCTTCGTCGTCCGCTTCGATCGGCGCCTGACCATCGGCGAGACCGCTCCGCAGGCGGTCGCGGACATCGAGCGCCTCGAATCGGTGAAGGCCGCGCGCGCGGCCGGGCTGACGGTCGAGGTGGGCATCCCCGACTACGCCGAGCCGACCTGGACTGGGTATCGCTCGAGCAACCCGCAGGTCTATCCGGGGTGGCTGACGCCCGAGGAGCATCCGGCGATCCGGGCCGCGGTCGAGACGTATCGGCGCGTGGTATCGCCGGCGGTACCGGCCGAGGCGGCACCGGGCGGCACGCTCAAGCCGGAGCCGCGCGTGGACCGTTGGATCTTCTCGACCGACGGGGTCGGGTTCCCGGTGCCGGCGGGGCAGACGGCCATCCGAGTGCCGAGCGAGAAGCGCTGGGTGACGTCGGGCGCGGTCGAGCATCCGGCGATGTTCGGCTTTGGCGCGGGGCAGGAGCAGAACACGCACAAGATCGGCGAGTGCGTCGACCTGCGCGAGCTGCAGCACGCGATCGCGCTCATCGCGCGCTTCCCGGCGGCGTACCGCGCGCTGACAATGGCCGAGTAGGGCCGAGTAGGAGAGAGCATGGCCCCCGAAGCGCCCAGCGTCACGTTCGAGCTCAACGGTGAGATGGTCACCGTGAGCCCGCGCGAGAACGAGAACCTGCTCGAGACGCTGCGCGAGCGGCTCGGCGTGAAGTCGTTGAAGGACGGCTGCTCGCCGCAGGGGCAATGCGGGGCGTGTCTCGCGCTGATCGATGGGGACGCGAAGACGACGTGCTCGCGCCCGACGAGCAAGATCGCGGGGCACAAGGTGCGGACGTTGGAGGGCACGAGCGCGCTCGAGAAGGAGCGCCTCGCGCGTTGCTTCGCGAAGGCGGGCGGGGTGCAGTGCGGGTATTGCCTGCCGGCGATCGCGTTGCACACGACCGCGTTCGTCGCGAAGTACCCACATCCGACGCGCGACGAGATCACGAGCCACTTCGATCAGAACCTGTGTCGCTGCACGGGGTATCAGAAGATCTTCGACGCGATCGCGCTCTACGCGGCCGTCACGCGCGGCGACGCGGCGCTGCCCGAGCCGTGCGCCGACGGGCACGTTGGTAAGCCAGTGGCGCACGTCACGGCGCGCGCGTCGACGATCGGCGAGCGGCAGTACGTGGCGGACATCGTGGCGCCGGGGATGCTGTGCGGGGCGCTCGTCCTCTCGCCGCATGCACGCGCGAAGGTGGTTCGGATCGACGCGACGCGGGCGCTGGCGCTGCCGGGCGTCGTCGCGGTCGTGACGGCGCGCGATGTGCCGGGCGAGCGCTGGACGGGACTCATCTATCCCGACTGGCCGACGTTCGTGGCCGAGGGCGAGGAGGTTCGCTACGTCGGCGATGTGCTCGCGGCGGTCGCGGCCGAGAGCGAGCACGTGGCGCGTGCCGCGGCGAAGCTGATCGACGTCGAGTTTGAGGTGCTCGCGCCGACGCTCGATACCCCGACGTCGCTCGCGCCCGGTGCGCGGCAGGTCAACCCGCGGCACGCGAACGAGCTGGCGCGGACGGTCCTCGTGCGCGGCGATGCCGAGCGCGCACGTGCCGAGAGCGCGCACGTCGTGGCCGGGCGCTGGAAGACCCAGCGCATCGAGCACGCGTTTCTGGAACTCGAGAGCTGCCTCGCGGTGCCCTCGGGCGAGGGCGCCGAGCGCCGACTGCACGTCTACAGTCAGGGCCAGGGAATCTTCGACGATCAGCGCGCGATCGCATCCGTCCTCGGCGTGCCGATCGATCGGATCCACGTCGAACTCGTCCCGACTGGCGGCGCCTTCGGCGGCAAGGAGGACCTCTCGGTGCAGGCGCAGGCGGCGCTCCTGGCCTGGACGACCGGGCGTCCGGTGCGGCTCTCGCTCAACCGCGAGGAATCCGTGCGCGTCCATCCCAAGCGCCACCCGTTGACACTCGACTACGAAGTCGGTTGCGACGCCGAAGGGCACCTCACGTTCGTGCACGCGCGCATCGTCGGCGACTCGGGCGCCTACGCGTCGGTCGGCGGCAAGGTCCTCGAGCGCGCCGCCGGCCACGCCTGCGGCCCGTATCGCGTGCCGGTCGTCGACATCCAGAGCGTCGCCGCCTACACGAACAACCCGCCGTGCGGCGCCATGCGCGGCTTTGGCGTGTGCCAAACGGCATTCGCGATTGAGGCCTGCGTCGACCTCCTCGCCGAGAAGGTCGGCCTCGATCACTACGAGATGCGCTACCTGAATGCGCTCCGTGTCGGCGACCTCTACTCGACCGGCCAGGTGCTCGATAAGTCCGTCGGGCTCGTCAAGACGCTCGAGGCCGTCAAGCCCTTCTGGGACCAGGCGCGCGCCACCGGCCGGGCCGTCGGGATCGCCTGCGGCCTCAAGAACAGCGGCCTCGGCAATGGCGCCGTCGAGTTCGGGCGTGTGCGGCTCGTGGTCGAAACGCCCGAGCGGATCGCCCTCTACTGTTGCTTCACGGAGATGGGTCAGGGGCTCCTCACAATTCTCGCGCAATGTGCCTCGGAAGTGACAAAACTCCCCGCGCACGTCTTCGCGCCGCGTGTCGATACGACCTTCGCGCTCGGCTCGGGCCAGACGACCGGCTCGCGCGGGACCTTGCTCGCTGGGCACGCGGTCCGCGATGCGGCCGAGAAGCTCGCGGCCGATCTGACGGCCGGCCACCGCATCGCCGATCTGGTCGGTCGCGAATATGGCGGCGAGATTCGCATCGAGGATACCACTGCCCCCGGCAAACCCGGGCCCGACGGACGCGTCAAGACCCACACGAGCTTCGGCTACGCGACGCAGCTCGTCATGCTCGATTCCGAGGGGCACCTCGATCGGGTCGTCGCCGCGCACGACGTCGGGCGCGCGCTCAACCCGATGAACTGCGCCGGCCAGATCCAGGGCGCCGTCGTGATGGGGCTCGGCTACGCGCTGAGCGAGTCGCTCGAGGTCGAGAACGGCCACCCACTCACCGCCAAGCTGCGTGACCTGGGCCCGCTCCGCGGCAGCGACGTGCCCCCGATCGACGTCATCCTGATCGAGGAGCACGAGCCCGAGGGGCCCTTCGGCGCCAAGGGCGTCGGCGAGCTCGGCCTCGTCCCGACCGCCGCCGCGGTCGCTGGGGCGCTGCGTTCGTTCGATGGCATTCTCCGTACCGAATTGCCGATGCGCGACTCGCCCGCTGCGCGCGCGCTCAAGGTCGGGCACCGTCCGCGCGGCAGCGGCAGCCACAAGGCCTCGACCGCGCCGGCTTCGCCCGCACCAGCCGAAGAAGGCGCGCGTTGACCGACGCGCACCGGATCCTGCTCGGGCCCGATCGCCGCGGGCACTCGGCCTTCGTCGAGGGCGGCGTCGTCGCGTGGCACGGCCTTGGCGCGCCCCCGCCCGCGCTCATGAAGGGCCGCCGCAAGGTCGAGCACCTCCCCTGCCCCGACGCGATCCTGCGCCCCGGATGGGTCAACGCCCATACCCACCTCTATAGTGGGCTCGTCCCGTTTGGCGTGCCGATGCCGCACCCCTGGCCGACCACGTTCGTCGCGATCCTCGAGCAGCTCTGGTGGCGCCTCGATCGCGCGCTCGACCCGAACGCCCTGCGCGCTGCGGCGCGCGTGGCCATCGCCGAGGCGCTCCTCGCGGGCACGACGACGCTCATCGACCACCACGAGTCGCCGAGCGCCATCGCCGGCTCCCTCGACGTTCTCGCCGCCGAGGCCGAGGCGCTTGGGATCCGCGCGGTCCTCTGCTACGGCGCGACCGAGCGCAATGGCGGCCCCGACGAGGCCGCCGCCGGCCTCGCCGAATGTGAACGCTTTTCACGCTCGATCGGCGCGGAGCATCCGACGCTGCGCGCGATGGTCGGTTTGCACGCCGGCTTCACCGTCTCGGATCCGACCATCACGCGCGCCGCCGCACTCGCGCGCACGCTCCGGATCCCGCTTCACGTCCACGTCGCCGAGGATGCGACCGACGTCGCCGACGCGCGCCAACGCGGCTACGCGGGGTCCCTCGCGCGCCTGCTTTCCCTCGGCGCCGTCAGACCGGGGACCATCCTCGCGCACGGGATCCACGTCGCCCCGTCGGAGCTCGCCGAGCTCGCCGCGAGCGCCAAAAGCAAGGCTCACCAGGCCTTCTTCGTCCAGAACCCGCGCTCGAATCGCGGCAATGGCGTCGGCTACCCGAGCGCCCTCATCGCCTCGCGCCGCGTCGCCCTCGGCACCGACGGCTACCCCGCCCACATGGAAGCCGAGCTGGCTGCGGCCCGCGAAGAAGGCGCCCGCTTCGGCGAGCCCGCGACCTTGGCCGCCGCGCGTTTGCGTCAGGGTTGGCGCGTCGCCGCCCTCCACTTCGGCCAGCAGTTCGGGCCTCTGCGCATGGCCTCCTCCGCATTCGCCACCGCCACCAAACCGGTCGCCGCCGATCTCGTCGCGATGGGCCCGGAAAGCGCAGTTCACGTCCTCGTCGGCGGCCGCGTCGTCGTTCGCAACGGCCACCTCGTCGGCGCCGACCTCGTCACGCTCCAAGAGGAAGCGCGCGTCGCCGCGCGCCGCCTCGCGAAAAAAATGTCGCTCACGAGGGCAGCCGCTGCGCGGCCTTCGCGAGTGTGATGCATCAGCTCGGCTAGGGAGAAACCCCCATGACCTCGTTCGATTTGCCGCTCGCCATCCAAGACACCAACACGCGCCGCCGCACCGCGAAGCGCTTCCGCGACCAGGGCATCGTACTCCCGACCTTCGCCGAGCTCGCGGATCCAACGACCATCCCGGCCGCGATCACCGACCGCCTCGCGGGCATCGACCCCGACCAGCCGCACCCGCTCAACCTCTTCCGCGTGCACTGGTACAACGCCGCGGATCGCCGCGGGCGCGTCGCCGTCCCCGGCCACCTCGAGTTGCCGACGTCGCTCACCGGCGTGCGCGCGCCCATTTTCGTCGCGCTCGGCGAGCGCTTCCCGATGATCGGCGC
>SXGT01391917.1_pt1 | contig 13499 bp, 11 predicted proteins | sample 3176221 | NCBI WGS metagenome assembly SXGT01 (sample SAMN11356862, study PRJNA531348) | freshwater metagenome | isolation source: freshwater sample F1-120 | place: China: Fuxian Lake, Yuxi | collected 2017-12-25
CGCGGAGCGGAAGGTGCGCCCGGTGGGCTCGAACGCCGAGATCTCCTTCGACGCCCGCATCGTGGCCGCGACCCACGCGGACCTCAACCTGGCCGTTGCGGAGAAGCGCTTCCGTGAGGATCTCTTCTACCGGATCAACGTGGTCCACATCCACGTGCCGCCCCTCCGCTCGAGGGGCTCCGACGTCCTGCTGCTCGCGCAGACCTTTCTGGAGCGCTTCGCGGCCCATAGCCGCCGAGGCGTCACCTCCCTCTCGGGACCCGCCGCCGAGAAGATCCTCGCCTACAACTGGCCAGGGAACGTCCGTCAGCTCCAGAACTGCATCGAGAGGGCGGTGGCGCTGGCGCCCTTCGCCACCATCGCCCTCGGCGATCTTCCCGAAAACGTGCGCAACTACGTCCCCGAGGGGAGTTCCCCCGCAGGATTCGAGGAGAGCTTCGCCGCCATGCTCACGATGGATGAGCTGGAGCGCCGCTACATCCAGCACGTGATGACCGTGCTGGGCGGTAACAAGACACAGGCCGCGCAGACCCTCGGCCTCGATCGACGCACCCTCTACCGGAAGCTCGAGCGAATGAGGGAGCTCGGCGGAAAGCCGCCGAGCGACTGAGTCACTCGGCGGCTTCGTCCGAGTTGGTGGAGTCAGCGGCGCTGGTGGCGTTGGCACGCAGCTTCGTCTTCTGGTTGAGGCCGCCTTTCTTGCCGATCTCGGACATGTGGACCCGGTCGGCGCTGATCTTCCTGCCGCCCTTGCGGCCCGCGGACCGGGCCGCGTCCCCGCTGAAGCGGTGGGCAGTGCCGCGCTCGTGGGCTGCCTTGCCTCCTAGGCTCGAGATCGCACGCCGCTGTTCAGCGTTCAAGCTGGCAAAACCACGGCGACTGGGGGGCTTGGATTCAGACATGGGAACCTCTCTGTTGAGATTCTCCTCATAAGCAAGGCTTGCGCCATGGAGCGAATTTTAGTAATTTCAAGCAGTTATAGCATACTCAACCGGAACATAGGCAGAGTGCCACGTGGCAAAATGTCACGTATGGTACCACCGGCGACCGGGCTCAAAACTCGAAGGCTAGCCCCGCGGTCCAGCTGTTGGCTCCCACGCGGAGCGCGTGGTCCTGCCCGATGCCGTTGAGCGTGCTGGCGTAGAGCTCGCCGTAGACGTAGGTGTTGTTGATCCCCACCGACGCATCGAGGCTGCGCGAGGCAGAGCGATCCAGGACATCCAGCGCAAACGCCATGCCCACCGCCAGCTGAGTCCCGAAGCTGTAGCCCTTGCCCTCAACGGTCCCCTGCCCCACCTTCGCCACCGCGGTTCCCCCCGTGTTCCCTGCTTGCCAGAGGCCGAGGCCCAGGCCGGCCTTCGCGTAGGGCACGAACGGGATGTTGAACTCCCGCCAGAGGACGTCCACCCGAAGGACGGCCACGGTGTAGAACGACCATAAGTCGAGAGAGGTCTCGTCGCCCGACGGGGTGCCGTCCCGGAGGAGCTTGGCGGTCTCGCTCATGTTGGTGTAGCCGACTCCCAAGCCAGGCCCCACGGTGCCAAAGTGAGGGATGCGGAGCGCCTGCCAGTCGAACTCGCCGCCAAAGAGCAGCCGAGGCATCGTACCGAAGGTCGTCTCGTAGGGCTTGGACGTGAGGCCCGGCTCCGTATCGATCTGGGGGCGGTACGGGGAGAACCGGAGCTCGAGGGCGAAGTGCTGGGAGCTCTCGTAGCGAGAGCGGGCGCTCCCGCCGTGCGGACGCGGAGCGTCCGCCGAGTAGACGGGCGACGCCGCGTAGGCATCGGTGGTGCTTGCAGTGAGGGCGAGGCCGAGCAGGCCAGAGACGGAGAGCAATGAAGGCTTCACGAACGCTTCCTCCAGCGACGACGAGCGACGGAGAGTCCGATTCCAAGGAGCGAGCCAGCGAAGGCCATGCTGCCCATCGGGGCGCCTCCTCCGTCGAGCGCACACCCCCCAGCCTGACCGCCCGAGTTCCGATAGAGCTGCCAGAAATCGGAAGTTTCGCCGGGGCTCGCACAGGTGGGCGTACCGAGGGAGCCCACGTTTCCGAAGGAGTCGGTGGCCGCCAGCGCCACGGCATACTTCGTTTCGTTGACGAGCGGCTTCCCGTCGAAGGTCTCGACGACCGCGCGGGTGCTGGTACCCCCTCCCAGCTCGGCGCAGACGTACTTCTTGTCCGGGAGAGCCGGCGTCCCGCCGTCGGATGTCTTGGACACGAGGTTCTGCGATCCGCAGGCCCCCCCCGTTCCCGGGACGCTCACCGTACGGGTGAAGCAGCCCGAGTCCACCGAGGCGTCGAGGTCGGACGCGTCGCCGCTGCCATCGGAGGCGTCGGTGCTGGCATCCGGACAGACCGTCTCCTCCTTGGTGTCCGCGGAGCTCAAGGATATTTGGGGGTCGCAATAGACGCGCACCCCCGCCTGATCGACCGCGCCGGCCTCGCCTGTGGAAGCCCACGTGACGATCAGCCGGGTGTTTCCTGGCAGGACTTGCACGCCGGTCAGGGCGCCCGGCCTCACGGTCTTCACCTGGATGTCGACCTGATCGCCGGTGCCCACCGGCTCCGTCCCGGCGCCTCTCAGCCAGAGCAGGAAGAGCGAGTAGGTCGTGAGGGAGATGTCGTTGCAGACGCTCGGATCCTTCGAGTAGTCGCCCACGGAATCGCCGCTGGTGTTTCGACGAACAAGGGTCCGCACGGGGATCTTGACGTTCGTCGTCGCCGAGAGCGGCAGGTTTCCAGCCACTCTCCAGCACTGCTGCGTCGTCCCCGAGCGGGCCGCGACCGGCTTGCAGTCCTGGGTGCCCGCCCACACCTGGAGGGTGTCGGCCGCGGGGTTGGCGCCGCTCGTGGTGACGGTGAGATCGATGAGCTGGTCGTCGAAGCAGTCGGAGAAGTTGATGACCTCGGGGTTGACCTGCCGCTTCTTGACCGGGGTCGTGCCGTCCGACTCGTAGCGCGGGAGCGAGGTCTTCAGGCTGATGGTTGCGGTCTGGGCCCCTGCGACCCTTGCGCCGAGGAGCAGCGCGAGGGCCGCGAGGCTGGAGACGATGGGACGAAGACGGGGCATCAGAGGGGGGTAAAGCATAGCGTGTGCCGGAAGAGAAGAACCTCGAATCCAGGAGGAAATCCTGCCGGCGGTCCGACGAGAGCGGAGGCTCCCGTCAAGGTGTCACGCCCGGCCCCCAGGAGTCGCGCGCGGTGACAAAGTGGCAGCGCTCACTCCTCCTGGGGCTCGTGGCGCTCGGGAGCAGGCTCGGCCCCGAGCTCTCCCGTCGAGATCTTGAAGGGGATGACGCGGGTCGCGGCGGGCGCCGAGCAGCGGAGCTGGGACTTGATCTCCACCTTGGCGAGCAGCTCCATGACCCGCGCCGCCGAGGACTGGCTCGTGTGGAAGATCCCGTGGATGTGACGGCCGCCCGAGATGGTCTCGATGAGCGAGAGCCCGTCGACCTCGTAGTGGCCCTTGAGCGCCTGCCTCACCTCGGCGTAGCCATTCTGATCCGTGGGGAGCGGACCGAGCCCGACGAAGAAGGTGCCCTTGCACTCCTCGATGGGCACCCCCTGAGGAGGCTGATCGGGCCACTCGACCAGAGAGGGCGCAGCGCTCTTGTGCAAGACCGAGAAGATCAGATCGTCGCCGTCCTCGATGGACGCCGAGACCCAGACGTCCTCCAGCGATACCGCCGAGACGGTCAGCGGCACGAACTGGGGCGGCATGGTCTCGCTGTAGCGGCCGGTGAGCTTGGAGTAGACGAACTGCTCCAGGTTGCGCAGGCGGGGCAGCGGCACCGGACGCCACGTCCCGGACGCCTCGCGGCGCCACACCTGGGACGCGCGCGCCGCGATCTGGGTCTCGACCACGAACAGAGTCCCGTCCTTGGCCTCCGAGAAGGAGAGGATCTCCGCGAACTGCTCGGGCACGTTGACGGCCTTCCACTCCTTGCCCGACCACTTGGCGACGTAGGGCCTGGGCAGGCCGCCTGTCGGGGTGAGGGTCGCGGTGAGGAAGATCCCGCTCTTCTGGGCGTGGAGGTGCACGTCGGTGACACGCGGCTTCTCGGGGAAGGGCCCGGGGAGCTCGTCGAGCTTGCCGACCTTCTCGCCCTTGGGAAACCTCTGGAGGACGAGGCTAGACTCCCCCTCGCGGCAGGCGGTACCGGCGATGAGGACCTCGCCGTCCCGGGCCGCGATGCCCGTCCAGCAGTACTGAGGGGCGACGGCGAGGCCCGAGGGACGCACGGCCTCGTCCACCAGATCGATCCGGACCTTGTCGTAGGGCTGAGGCGCCGACCTGTTCTCGACGAGGGCGAAGGCGCCGCGCTCGTCGACCGCGATGGCGCGGTAGCCCTCGGGCCCCTGGAGCTTCGCGATGGGTCCCACCTTGCCACGCCTCACGCGGCGCACGGATCTGCCGGCCGGGGCCCGGACGAACGCAAAGAAATCGTCGGGCCGACCTCCGACTGTCAGCACCTCGTGGGCGTCGTCGAAGCGAACGAGCAGGTTGGTGAGCTGCTGCTGGGTCGCGACCACGTTGCCCGCCGAGACGAAGAGCCCGTCGCCCAGCTGATCGTAGAGGCGAGTCACCCCGTTCCGGCTGCGCGTATGCACGGCGAAGGGCATGGTGGCCGGAGCCAGAGGCGCGGGTCCGTCCCCCTTGACGGCAGGGCGCGCGCTCGGCTCCACGGGTGCCGGCCCAGGGAAGTTCGAGCCCCGCCCCCCGCACGCCCATCCAACAACACCGAGAGCAACCAAGAGCCACGTGGAGCTACGCCGCATGCCTCACACCATAACCCGGGAAAAAAGCGTACGAAAGCTGCCTTGAGGCCCTCCACGAGCGCCGAAAAGCACCTATGCTCTGGGGCTCCATGGCGCACCTCATCGAAAGCCGCACCAATCGCCCCTCCGATGACCCTATTTTTGCCCTGAACCGTGAGGCGAGCGCCCGGAGGGCCAGGGGCGAGGCCATCGTGAACGCCACGGTCGGCGCCCTGCTCGACGACGATGGCAAGCTCGTGGTTCTCCCATCCTCGGCCCGCGCCGTCCGCGAGGTATCCGAGGAGGAGTGGGCCGCCTACGCGCCCATCGCGGGCACGCCCGGCTTCCTCGCGGCCGTCATCGACGACCTCTTCGCCGGATCCCCCGAGCTCAAGGCCTCGGCCTGCGCGGTCGCGACGCCCGGAGGCTCCGGCGCCCTCCGCCACGCCATCGCGAGCTACCTGGAGCCGGGCCAGAAGCTGCTCACGACAAACTACTACTGGGGGCCCTACCTCACGCTCGTCGACGAGGCGGACCGCAAGCTCGAGACCTTCGAGATGTTCGACGCCGAGGGGAAGCTCGACACCGGCGCCCTCGACCGCGCGGTCGACCGCCAGCTCTCGGAGCAGGGGCGGGTGCTGCTCTTCCTGAACGATCCCTGCCACAACCCGACCGGGTACTCCATGCGCACGGACGAGTGGCGCGCCGTGGTTGCCGTGCTTGACAGGCACGCTTCACGCGGGAGCGTCTCGCTCCTCGTGGACATGGCGTACTTCGCCTACGGGAGCGGCGAGCCCCGGGCCTTCATGCAGGAGCTCCTGCCGCTGCTCGGCAAGGCAGCGCTGCTCTTCGCGTGGAGCGCCTCCAAGACCTTCACGCACTACGGCCTGCGCGTGGGCGCGCTCGTCGCCTGCGAGCCGGATCCCACCGAGCGAGCCCGCACCGAGGCCGCGCTCAGCTATGCGTGCAGGGGCACCTGGTCGAACTGCAACCGCGGCGGGCTCGCGGCGATCACCCGGCTGCTCGTCGACGAGGCGCTCGCCTCCTCGTGCACGAGGGAGCGCGACGCCGTGCGGGCCGTCCTGAGCGCCAGGGTCTCTGCCTTCAACGCCGCCGCGAAGGGCAGGCTCGCTTACCCTCGCTACGAGGGAGGCTTCTTCGTCACGGTCTTCTTCCAGGACGCCCTGGAGCGCGCCTGCCGCATGAAGGAGAGGGGCGTCTTCGTCGTGCCGGTCAAGGGCGCCCTGCGCGTGGCCCTCTGCAGCGTCGCCGAGCGCGACGTCCCCCGCCTCGTCGACGCGCTCGCGGAGAGCCCCTAGCGCTGCACTAGACGAGTGTGGTTCCAAGCTCGGAGTTGTCTTGGACAGGTTTATCGCCGGTCTTCGCAACGCTCGAAAACCCGACGAGTTCGGGCTGATAAGCCGCCAGCCGTTTCGCCATGATTTCGACGGCGTCCGGATTGTGGTCGATCATGACGAAGCCACGATCGTTCTGCGCCGCAGCTTCTCCGGTCGTCCCGCTGCCAGCAAAGAAATCGAGCACCACATCCCCCTGGCGAGAGTGCACCTTCAGGAGCCGATTCAAGATGCCTAGCGGCTTCTGGGTCGGGTAGCCCGTCTTCTCGCGCCCGTTGGTAGGCACGATCGTATGCCACCAAACGTCGGTCGGAGTCTTGCCGATCTCGGCTTTTTCTTTCCCGACAAGGCCCGGCGCCATGTAGGGGATCCGATCGATCTCGTCGTAGTTGAATGTGTAGTCGCTCGGGTCGAGCGCGTACCAGAGGATGGTGTCGTGCTTGGCCGGCCAGCGGTTCTTCGGACGACCACCGTAATCGTACGCCCAGATGATTTCGTTGACGAAGTGGTCCCGTCCGAGGAGGCGATCCAGAGCGATCTTGATGTAGTGGACTTCGCGAAAATCGAGGTGCACAAACAACGAGCCTGTCTTCGTCAGGCAGCGAAGAGCAGCCTCGATGCGGTGCATGAGGAAGCTCTCGAATTCCTCGAACGAGTCGGCGTAGTTGCTGCTCTCGACCTTCTCGACATTGTACCGACGACCGCCAAACCCGCCGCGGTCACCCGGACCATCCGTCGCAGTCACTTTGATGCGATCTCGATTTTGTACCTTCCCAGTGTTGAATGGCGGGTCGACATAGATGACGGACGCGAATGCGTCAGGAAGTGTGGCAAGGATTTCGATGTTGTCACCCAGGATGATCTTCCGCACCGTCCACCTTCGCTTCGCACCTTACGCCTTCACTCCGTCGGCGTGAACCGTGGCCCTCCGGCGGCTCACATGGCGCGGGCGAAGACCAGCCACATGACCGCGCCGGCGATGAGCAGCGGGACGATGAGCGAGACCACCACGATGACCGTCACCATGCTCGTGGTGCGGCCCACCATGTTCGCCACCTGCTGCTGGTGCACCGCGGCGTAGGCCGCCCCTGGAGCCTGGAACGGGCTCCCGCCCTGCCCGTAGGCGCCAGGAGGGAGCTGCGCTCCAGTGCCGATCAGGTGGACCGGGCCCTGCGCCCCCGAGACGATCCCCTCGAAGGCGTCGGGGATGCCGTTGCCGTTGCGGTCGGCCATCATCTGGTTGACGACGGCGACCTGCTGGGCAGCGCGCGCGTGGTGGGGGAGCACCGTGCCGCAGTAGCTGCAGTTGATCTTCGCCATGTCCATGGGGGTGAGGTTTGCCCCACAGGTGTAGCAACGCAGATCGGACATGGCGCCAGGATGGCACGAACCCGCACAGAGCGCGAACGCCCCAGATCACGCGCGAGCGTCACATGCCGCCGAGGATCTCGAGGAGCGGCGGGAAGGTCACGAGGAGCTCCTGCGCGATCCGGCGATCGCCGAACAGCACCAGCGAACCTCCGGGCCCTCCGCGGGCCTTCTGGGGGGTGATCCCTCCTCCGAGGAGCTGGGCCGCGAAGAGGATGTCCCCGGGCTTGGTCGACCGGATCCCGCCGCCCTTGTCGACCAGATCGATCGAGCCGACCGCGACAACGACGATGCCGGGAACGGGGGCCCCCTCCTCGACCAGCACCTCACCCTCGAGCAGCGAGCGAAGCGCGAGGCGCGCGGTGACCAGACCGCGAAGATCGCTGTCCAGGTGGCTGCCCAGCGGTCCCAGGGTCACGCCCGCCCGGGCGAGCACGGGGTCCGCGGCGGCCCGGAGATCGTCCTCGACCCAGGGACAGGTACGGAAGGCCTCGGAGACCGCCCTGTCGTTCCACACGGCGACGAGGGCCCGAGGGCTGGCGCAGACCAGGCGGAGCGGGATGGTCCGATCGGGGGTGCCTCGCGCTCGGAGGACGTGCCCCGCCGAGAGCTTCGCGGCGCGGACGTCGACGTCCGCGGCGTCGACCTCCACCTCTCCCTCGACGATGTACGCGAGCGCGAAGGACATCACCTCCTCGCCAGACGTGAGCGCCACAAGGATGGCCGCGCGGGCGAAGGGCTCGCGGGAGTCTTCGGGCAGATCCGCGAAGGCCTCCACGTCCTCGAGGACAAGCGTCTTGGCGCTCGGGATCTCGGCGACCCACTTGGAGGCCCGCGTCTCTCCTTCTCCGTCGGCAGGGTGTGGCTCGGCGTAGACGATGGGGAGCGGCGCAGCAGGAACGAGCGGTGCGGGCGGCACCGGAGGTGAGGGAGGAGCGCGGCGTGCTGGAAGAGGCGCGGCGGGGGAGCCCTTCGGGCGCGGCGGAGGGAGAGTCGGAGCGGAGTCGGAGGGCAGCGGGGTCGGCCGGCTGTCGTCGCCCTCGTCCGTCGGGCGCTTCGTGCGGAGAGGGGCGTCCCCCGGCGAGCGCTCGGTCCCGTAGACGGCCCGGAACTCGATCGGGGTCTCGGTGCGGACCCGCACCGCCCGCAGCGCCGGCCGCGTCGGCATCGAGTTGGGAAGGCGAGGGGCAGGCCGAGGGACGCCGGCCGGGCCAGCGGGGGGCTTGGGCGAGGAGAGCCCGGGAACGCCCGTCGAAAGGATGGGGCCGGCGCGAGGCAGAGGAACGGAGGGGTCCACGGCCTTCGCTCTCGGGATCGTGGGCTCGGAGAGGGCCTCCCGGGCGAGGTAGCCAGCGCCGCCGATCGGGGGGGTCTGGATGGGAGGAGGAGGCTCCGAAGAGAACACCTCGATGTCCGCCTCGTCGAGCGAGATGATGCTGTCGCGCCCCACCAGGAGCCCTGAGCCGGGACCTCGGAGCGACTCGACGATGGCGCTCGCACACCTGGCGAGCTCCAGGGACCTCGCGTCGTCGTTGGCGTCCGCAGCGCCCTGGATGGCGCGACGCAGCCACACGAGCGCGTCGGTATGCTCGTTCCGTTTCCACTGTGCCTCGGCGGTCTGGAGCGCCCAGGCGACGTCCTCGGCGTCCGTGTCGCGTGCCGGCGGAATGCCCACCATTCGAACCCGAGCGTACCCGAGAACGAAGAGAAGCTCCAAGGAACTAAGGCACCAGGAGCGAGACGTGGCCGTCCTCGGACGGCACGACCAGGCTGCCGTCGGAGAGCAAGGTAAGAGGCGCGTCCACATCGGCGCGGGTGGCGTAGCTGAAGAGGAGGGCGCCCGAGGCGGCGACGGCGTAGACGCGATCGTCCTGGGTGCCAAAATAGAGCGTCCCACGGGCGTCCTCCAGGGCGCCCCCATGAACGCCGAACTCCCTGGCCCCGGTCCCCTGGACTCCGAAGGCACCGATGAGCTCGCCACCCCTGCCGACCCGGACCATACGGGGGGCAGGACCGTAGACCCCGGCGAGCGCGTCGCCGTTTCGAGCGATGGACAGCGGCCCGCGTACGTAGCCCCCGACCGCCGTACGGCTCCGCACCGCTCCGTCGCGCCCCAGGCGGACAACCTCGCCCGCGTCGGTCCCGACCACCACGTCGCCGTCGTCGTCGATCGCCGGACCGCCGTCGACGTCCGCTCCCAGCTCGGTCCTGAACACCAGGAGCCCCGTCTTCAGCGACACCCCGTAGACCGCGTCGTCCTGGGCGCCGAAGATCGCGACGCCGTCGTCCGAGAGCGCTACCCCGGTGAAGACCTTGCGCCTGGCCTGGAAGCGCCAGACGACGTCGCCGCCCGGCCGGAGGGCGGTGACCTGTCGCCCGGCGGCGACGATCACCTCGCCCGAGGGGGCCAGGGCGGGTGCGGTGTCCACCTCGTCGCCGAGCTCCACGCGATAGAGCACCTTGCCCCCCGGCGTGACGGCGAAGAGGCGCTTGCTGTCCGAGCCGGCATACACCGTCCCCTCCTTCGTCACCGCGGGCGAGGCGTAGCTCCGACCTCCCAGATCCACGCGCCAGGCGACGCGCCCCTCCCTCGAGAGGGCCACGAGGGCGCCGCCCAGCGTGGCCGCGTAGAGCACCTTCTCGTCGGGAGCCGCGACGACCTGGGTCGCCACGGGTCCCCCCAGATCCACCTCCCAGGCGACCTTCGCGGACAGCGGACCGGTGGCGGCCGACCTGTGGGTCCGGCGCGCCCCCCCGTGGAGGGTACGGGGAGCGCCCTCCGGGACCCTGGCCGAGGGCGGCGGCTCCGGACCACGAAGCGGCCCGGGGGCCCCTCCCGTCGCTCCCGTGGAGATCGAGGAGGACGGCGGCGCGATGCCTGCGGGCTGCGGAGGAGCCCTTGGCTTGCCGCGGATCGTCAGGACAGCCGCGACCAGCGCCGTGAGCGCGGCGAGGGGTAGTGCTCGAACTGCGGTGGGCAGCAACCCGCAGCGCGACCCACGAGAGGTCACCGCTTGCGGACGAGGCGCCGGGGTCCGCTGCTGGGCTCCGCGCCAGGGCCCTCCGGCGAGTGTGGTCTGGCGGAGACCTTGTGGAGGCAGGGGGCGCCGAGCGCGTGGGGCGCCTCGCCTGGCATCCTTCGCGCGAGCCAGCCGATGAGCGTCAACCCCGCTGTGCGGGTGCTCTCGGGCACCATGGGCTCATGCAGGAGGCGGGTGAGATCTCCGATGAGGCGCATGCGCTCGCACTCATCGGGGATGGTCGCGTCGTGCCGGGGGGCCTCGTGCCCGGAGGCCTCGTGCCCGGGGGCCTCGTGCCCGGGGGCCTCGTGCCGCGAGGTCCCGTTGCGAAGGGCCTCGCTCCGCAGCGCGGCCCACGCCTCCATCGTCATTCGCGAGGAGCACGGTGCGGGCTCCTCGCCGAGCGACCCGGGATCGAGCGATTCGGGATCGAGCGACTCCGGGTCGAGCGGCCCCGGGTGGGACGCGATCGCGACGGCGTGCTTCTGGCGGGTGGCCGAAGTGCGCTCGGGTGTGGCTGCGACGCCAGGCTCGGACATCCTCGCCTCGCGAGAGCCCAGGGTAGCCCAACTGGAACGCTCATCTTTTCCAGAGGATTCGCTGGTCAAAGTCGAACCTTTCGCTGATCGTCTCGGTGGATGGGGCATGGCCAGGAGGCGGGAGGCGAGGGCCCCCTCGCGGGAGGAGCGGCATCTGGGTGCCAGATCGGACTGCTCGTGATAGGCGTTTTTTTTTGGATTTCAAGGCGGTTGGCTCGCCCAAGCTCCCCTCTTCTGCGGGGGGACTCATTGTTTTGCACCTGAGAGGCGCGGTCAACTTCTCCGCACGAGGGCCTCGAACCCGTTCCGCCGGGCAGGCGATGAAGTTACGCTCGCGCCATGTTCGAGTCCGCCGAGCTCGGTCAAACCATAGACGACGCGACCTTCGCCAAGGAGGTCCCCCAGCTCAGGGCCGACCTCCTCGACGCCCAGTATGACCTCCTGGACAAGAAGCGCTTCGCCGTCGTCATCCTGGTGAACGGGGTGGACGGCGCCGGCAAGGGCGAGACCGTCAACCTCCTGAACGAGTGGATGGACCCTCGGTACATCCAGTCGCAGGCCTTCGTCGAGCCCACCCAGGACGAGGCGCAGCGTCCGCCGATGTGGCGCTTCTGGCAGGCCCTCCCGCCCAAGGGGCGCATCGGGGTGCTGTTCGGCAGCTGGTACACGATGCCGATCCTCAGGCGCGTCCGGCGCCAGTCCACCAAGGGGGCACTCACCTTCGAGATCGAGCGCATCCGTCGCTTCGAGAAGATGCTCCACGACGAGGGGGTGCTGCTCCTCAAGTTCTGGTTCCACCTCTCCAGGAAGGTGCAGAAGAAGCGCCTCGAGACCCTGAGCGCGAACCGCCGCACCCGCTGGCGCGTCACCGCGCAGGACTGGGCGAACTTCGCCCACTACGACAGGTTCGCCAGGGTCTCGGAGCGCGTGCTCCGCGAGACGAGCAGCGGGGAGGCGCCGTGGCTGGTGGTCGAGGGCGCGGACGCCAACTACAGATCGCTCACCGTGGGCCGGGCGGTGCTCGAGGCGATGCGTAGCCGCCTCGCCCAGCCCGAGCCCCCGCCGACGCCCCAGGACGCCGCCGCGAGCGCCCTCGTGCGCGTGGTCGACACCTCGGGCATCCTCCGCTCCTTGCCCTTCAAGGAGCGGATGAGCAAGGAGCGCTACGCCACGGAGATCGAGAAGGCCCAGCGCCGCCTGAACGCGCTCAGCCGCGATCCCGGGTTCCAAAAACGCTCGGCCATCGTCGTCTTCGAGGGCATGGACGCGGCGGGCAAGGGAGGAGCGATCCGGCGGGTCACCCAGGCGCTCGACGCCCGCTACTACCGCGGGATCCCCATCGCCGCGCCGACCGAGGAGGAGCGCGCGCAGCCTTACCTGTGGCGCTTCTGGCGGCACATGCCGATCCTCGGCCGGTTCCTCCTCTTCGATCGCTCCTGGTACGGCCGAGTGCTGGTGGAGCGGGTCGAGGGCTTCTGCTCGGCGGGCGCATGGACCCGCGCCTACAGCGAGCTGAACGACTTCGAGGAGCAGCTCGACGAGCACGGCTACACGGTCGTCAAGCTCTGGCTCGCCATCAGCAAGGACGAGCAGCTCCGCCGCTTCAAGGAGCGCCAGAAGACCCGCTTCAAGCGCTTCAAGATCACCAAGGAAGACTGGCGCAACCGCGACAAATGGGACGCCTACGAGGACGCGGCGAGCGACATGATCGACCGCACCAGCACCTCGTTCTCGCCGTGGACGGTCATCGAGGCCAACGACAAGCACCTGGCGAGGGTCCGCGTCGTACAGACGATCTGCCAGCGGATCGCCGGCGCCCTGTCCAGGAAGCGCTGAGGGCCCAGAGCCCGTCTTCGCCGAATTTTTCGCACTTCGCCGACGGGGACGCGGTTCGATTCACAGGGAAGAGGCGAGGACCCTGGGCCAGGACCTGACGACCCTTCAGAGGGCGTCGAAGAGCACCTCGCGGTCCTTGGAGCCGTTGGCCGAGCCCACCAGGCCTCTCTTCTCCATCATCTCGACGATGCGCGCGGCGCGGTTGTAGCCGAGCCCCATCTTGCGCTGGAGCCAGGAGGTCGAGCACCTCCGGGTGTCCGCCACCAGGCGTACGGCCTGGTCATACATGGGGTCCTGCTCCGCGTCCTCCTCGGGGCTTGCCCCCTCCTCGTCGTCCCTCGGCTTCAGGATGTTCTCGTCGTAGACGGGCTCGCCCTGGAGGCGGAGGAAATCCATGATTTTTTGCACCTCCTCCTCGCTGAGGAAGGGGCACTGGACGCGGCGTGTCTCGTTGCTCCCGTTGAGCTTCACGAGCATGTCGCCCTTGCCGAGCAGGTGCTCGGCGCCCTGCTCGTCGAGGATGGTGAGAGAGTCCACATTCTGCGCCACCAGGAAGGCGATGCGTTTCTGGAAATTGGCCTTGATCATGCCGGTGATGACATCCACGCTCGGACGCTGCGTC
>SXGT01669267.1_pt1 | contig 13499 bp, 8 predicted proteins | sample 3176221 | NCBI WGS metagenome assembly SXGT01 (sample SAMN11356862, study PRJNA531348) | freshwater metagenome | isolation source: freshwater sample F1-120 | place: China: Fuxian Lake, Yuxi | collected 2017-12-25
CGATCCGTTTGCATTTCCCGCTCCGCAGAACGTGATGCGGCCCGATGATCCCGTGAAGGCGGACTACTATCAGGCCGGCGTGACGAAGTACGAGGAAGCAGCCAACGCCTACTTCGGCCTTGTGCCAATCTTCTTTCATCCTGGAGATGAACGGGGCAATCCCACGGACGGCAATCCGCCGCTGACGTTCACCTACGTCAAAAACCCGATCACGGCGGTCGCGCCCGACACGCTCGACATTCACTTGTTCACCAGCAACGACTCAATTCACTGGCAGCGGCGGGGTGACCATGTGCCGTTTCTTGGTCTGGGGCTGGACGGCCAGTTCGATAGCCGATCGCTGTATCCAGGCGTCGGCTATGCCGTGGTCGGTTCGGAGATCTGGCTGTACTACTCGGCGTACAACTGCACCCACATCGAATCGCTCGATGGGAAAGACCCGTTTTCCAAGTACCTGGGCACGATCACGCGTGCAACATTGCGTCTGGATGGTTTTGTTTCGGCCACGGCGGGGCACGCGGGTGCGGAACTCGTGACTAAGCCCCTGGTGTTCTCTGGCGACCGCTTGGAGCTGAATATCGATTGCAGTGCCGGAGGTTATCTCAACGTCGAATTGCAATCCGCGGAGGGCAAGCCCCTCTCGGGATACTCACTGACCGAATGTGATCGGATTTACCACAACAACGTCCGCAAGATCGTAACCTGGAAAGGGCAATCCAACCTGTCGGAACTCGCCGGCAAGTCCTTGCGGATGCGACTGGTTCTGCGGGACTGCAAACTGTATGCGTTTCAGTTTCCCCAACAGCCACAATGAACCACCCGCCTTGAGGTAGGAACTACCCACCATGCAACGGTTGATTTACTCGATGGTCATCACGGCGCAGCCGCTTTCCCGAGGTAAGCGAATCGAAATGAAACATCTATTTCCACGGAACCTGATTATGAACAAGCCGTTTTCACTTTTCGCAATGTTAGTACCGCTGTCGCTCATCGCTCCTGCGATTGCGGCAGACGACATCCCCAATCCGGACTCCGCCAACTTGCCTCCGCGCACGGTTCCCGAGCAGATTCCGTTGCGCCCCGTTCCCGAATGGACGCGGAAGAACCTGCGAATCGGGCATCTGCCGGGAAGCCTTCCGATGTCGGCGGAGTTCGTCAAAGCAGGCTACAACGTCGTCACGCTCAACGCGCTGGGAAGGTGGGACATCGTAGGGCCGACGGCGAATCTGTTTCCGCCCGAGCGGGTCAAGGAGGCCGAATCGTACCTGCGGACGCACGTGGAAAACTGCCATGCGAAGGGAGCCAAGGCCATCTTCTACATCGGGCCGGTGCAGGTTCCGGTGGGGAATCCGATCTTTACCAAGGCACATCCCGATTGGTTGCGAATCCGTCCTGACGGCAAGCCCGACCCCACGCCGAACTTCGCCAATATCCGCGGCGAATACGGCGACTGGCTGTTGAAGCAACTGGCCTATGTGACGCGAGAATTCAAGGTTGACGGCTTCTGGTTCGACGGTTACGCGCCGGCCCATTTGCATACCTATGATGAGACGACGAAAGCCGCTTTTCGCAAGTTCTCGGGAGGCAACGAAATTCCGTTGCCGATGGACGACAAGCCCGATCGGTCGATGTACTACGATCCGGTGCGCGATCCGGTGGCTCGGCAATACCTGATGTGGCACGACGACTTCTTCGTGAAATTCGCGGACAAGATGCGGGGGGCCATTCGCCAGGAGAATCCCGAGGCGGTCATCTACGTGAACCATTCGGCCAACCGCACCTGGTACTTCCCCAACTCGTACATGGGGGAATACCCGATCCATTTTTCCGGCGGCGTCGACATCTCCTCCGTCGAACTGTATTGGGACGTGCCGGGGGATCCGCTGTACCAGCAATTCGTGTACGCCTTCATGCAAGGAATCACACACGAGCGTGGGGCCACCGTCTGGATTCAGCCGTCGGCGCACGGGATTTCCGGCATATCTTCGCCCGTCGAGATTCAATTGCGCGGGCTGGAGTGCTTGCCTTGGGGCGTTTACCCCGAGTTCATCGAATCGACCGGCCGCGAGGAATACTTCAAAGTGCATGAACGGAACATCGCGGCCCGCGAGGCGTGGCTGGAAAAATCGACGGCCATTCCGTATATCGGGATAGTGGCATCAGAACAGACTCGCACGCTGTATGCGCAAGGGGCTCTCCCGCTGTACTTTTCGCACACACTGGGGGCCTTTAAGACTTTTCTCGAAAAGCATGTTCCGGTGCGAGTTCTTACCGAGAACGATTTGGAAGACGTCGATTTGCAAGGGATCCGCGTACTCGTGCTTCCCAACGTGGCCTGCCTGTCCGATCGCGCGGCGGAAGTCGTGCGGCGGTTCGTGAAGAACGGCGGTGGGCTCATCGCCACGTTCGAGACGTCGCTCTACGACCAGAACTATCAGCGGCGAGCCGACTTCGCCCTGGGCGACATCTTTCAAGCCAAGTACGCGCGCACCAACGTCGTGACCCAGCGGGTTGAAAACCTGAATTTGACGCTCGAAGCGGAACACCCGATCGTGAACGATCCGATCATCAAGTCGAAACAGAATACGGCTTGGCTCAATCCGGGCCAACCGCCGGAAAAGGGGGTGCTGGCCCTGATCGCCAGCGCGACCGAAGTCAAAGCTCTCGTCGGCGGGCAAGTCCTGTCCACCTACAACCTGAACCTGCCTGCCGAGCGAGCCGGCCAAAGACACCCGGCCATCATCGCCTCGGAATACGGCAAAGGGCGAGTGGTCTACTTTCCGGCGTCGGTCGACAAGGGAATGTTCTTCTATCCGGATGCCTATATGCGGCAAATGCTGTCTAACGCGGCCCGCTGGGCGGCCCGCGACGTGCCGCCGCCGGTGGAAGTGAGCGGCCCGCTCATTCTTACAACGGCGTTTCGTCGTCAGGCCGGCTCCAAGCGGGTGATCGTTCACTTGCTCAACCAGGCCAGTTCGTGGGGTGCTCACTCCATTTATCAAAAGGTCGCGCCGCTGCCGGAAGAACTCAACAAACAGTGGGGCTTTCCCAACCAGTCGGAGCTGCGCGGCACGTGGCCAGTACGGGAAGAAGTGATTCCGCTGAGCAAGATCAAGGTCATCTGTCGCGTGGAGGGAATCTCCAAAGCCACCTTGCAACCAGGCGACATCGCGCTTCCCCTCGTCAAGACCGCCGACGGCGTGCAGGTGATCGTGAACGACCTGGAAATGCACGCGATGGTCGTGTTTGAGTAGTCTTGCGATGAGGAGAGAATTGTGTTGCGATTGAAAGTCCTCGCGAGTTTCTTGTTGGCCTCCGTATTTTCTGCGGCTCATCCTCTAATTGCGGTGGAGCCCGCCATCGACAGCATTGACGCGCTGTGGGCGGGATTCGATCCGCGCGCCACGCCGTTGGAAGTGGAGGTGATCAAGGCGTGGGACGAAGAGGGCGTGCATTTGGAAATGCTCTACTTCACGGGCGAGATCTTTGAGGGAGAAAAAACTCGCGTGTTCGCCTATCTAGGGCGACCCAAGGCGGCGTCGGACAAACTGCCGGGCGTGTTGCATATTCACGGCGGCGGACAAACGGCCAATCTCGATTGGGCCCGATTTTGGGGCAAGCGAGACTATGTTTGCGTTAGTTTCGATTTTTGCGGCAATACGAACCAGCCGCACCTGGGGCCCGAGTATCGCCGCGAGCGGTATACGCTGTGGGGCAAGGTCCCGGCTGACATGGTGCTGGTCGGGGGAGGGACCAAGATGCTCCCCACGCCGCGGCACAATCCGTGGTATCACTGGGCGCTCGCCGCTCGCCGCGGTTTGACCTTGCTCGAGGCCCAGTCCGACGTGAATCCCGGTCGACTCGGCATTTTTGGAGTTTCGGTCGGGGGAACTTTGTGCTGGACCGTGGCCGGCGTGGACCCCCGAGTGAAAGCGGCCGTCCCGATTTACGGCTGCGGCTGGGAGTTTTATCCCTACCCGCCCGACCTTGACGCACCGGCCCCCGATGAGTTGAAGCTGTGGCGAAAGTTGATCGCACCCGAAGCGCACGCTGGGCGAATTGCCTGCCCGCTCTTGTTCCTCAGCGGCACCAACGACGGTCACGGCAAAATGGATCTCGCCTATCGCACGCTCGACGGGCTGGTTTCGCCGATCCGCCGTCAATTGTTCACTCCAAATTACGACCATCACGTCGAACCGGCGGAAGCGGCGTCGCTTCCCCTCTGGATGGATACCCATCTGAAAGAACGAGGCTCGTGGCCAAAGACCCCTCGGCTGGCATTCATCGCGGGCACAGTTCCCACCGTGCAGGTCGTGCCCGACCGTCCGGACGATGTCGAGCGGGTCGAGATCTTCTACTGCTTAAACAGCGACTGGCCGATGGCGCGATTCTGGCGCAAGGCGGTCGAAGTGCGCCGAGTTGAAAACCAGTTTGTTGGGCAAACCCCGTTTCTGGCGAAGACCGACCGGCTGCTGGCGTTCGCCAACGTCGTCTATCGGTCGGGCCACCGTGTCAGTTCGCGGCTGGAACAACAGGATGTCGCGGAGCTTTCCAGCGTTGAGCCCACGCTTTCGAGACAAACATTGATTGACGACATGGAAACGTCCGCCGACTGGAACTGGGTGCCGGCTTACACCGACCCCAACCGGGAGGGTACGGCGTTCTTTTCCCAATGGAAGGATACCGGCGGCGAGCGGGGCTTTACGCTCGACCCCGCGATGTTTCCCCGTGACCGGCCGGCGGCATTCTATTTTGGCACCCGAAAAATTGGCGACCCACAGTTTAGCGGCGTCGGACGCACCGTATTGCTGCTGGATTATCTGGCCGAGCAGACGCCCGAAACGCTTACCGTGCGATTGAGTCATCGCTTGCCCCAGGAATATGCTAGTGAATTCACGGCGAAGTTGCTTCTCGCGGATTCCGGGGGCGAGCCATCCACAAAGGGCTGGAGAACCTTAAGAATGGAGCCGTCGCAATTCAAAGGTCCAAACGACAAACCTCTTCCCAACTGGGACCACGTGGAGAACTTCATTCTGCACGGCACGAGCGCCCCGGGAAAGCCGCCGGTCTTCAAACGGCTGCGTTGGTGGGAGTAGTCAAACGACTGTGCCTCACCAACGCGACACTCCCAGAGCCACGTCATGTCATGGCTCAACTGAAATTGGTTGACGGACTATTCGTCTTTCACGCCTTCGAAGCGGAGCACAACCAGTGAGTTCGGCTTGAGGCGGTAAGTCACCTTGCCGGTTTGCGCGAGGCGAAGTGCCTGCGGATCGGCGAGCTTCACGGTGTCAGGCCGCTCGATCGTGTTTTCGGCGAGATAACTGTCCGCTCGCACTTCATAGACTTCGACTGCGGACTTTCTTGGCCAGTCCTGAATCTCGATGCGGGACTCGACCGCCTGGTGCGCGTCCTTGTTCAGCAGGGCGACGTAGAGCCGGTCGCCGCTCACAGAAGCGCAATGAGTCACGCGATCGAACGCATATTCCGGATCGAAGTACAAACCGGGCTTGGGGGCGTCGATCGAGTTGTTGCCTTGCAGGCGACTTTCAACAAGAAACTCCCCTCGCTGCTCGCTGAGAAGCTTGAACGTCCAGTAGATCGGCATTCGATACCCGTATCCTTCGTCGGTGCTTTTCCCCTTGTAGGCCAAGCCTTGCTCGCGTGAAGTCTGAATCGAAAACAACGCCTGGGCGTCGTTGGAAAAGGTGTGCCAGAATGCCGCATGAATGTTCTCCGAGGGAACACTCTTCTGCATCATGTAGAGCAAATGATCGGACATGAACACGGCGGTGGCCATCGTCCGCATCAGCGATCCGCGAACACTGTTTTTGTGTTGAGGGAAGATGCCTGCCGTCCAGTCGGCGGACCATTCGCCCACGATCAGTTTGGGAGGCGGCTGTTGCTTGCACTTTGCCTTGATCAGCGCATTGATGACTTCGTGACACTCGCGGAACTTCGTTCCCCAGCAGTAAAGATGTTTCCATTCGTCGTCTGTTCCCAGGAAGTCGTACTTGCCATTCCAACCATTGGCTGGATAGAAGTGCCAATCGAAGTAGTCGACATCGACGTTCAAGTTTTCGAGAAATGCCACGGCGAATTCGTGGCTGGTCGTAAAATTGATGTCGGGAGCGTTGGGCTTGTCTTTCACCTCGGATCGCGGACGTTCGATGTTGATCAGCGGCACGAGCACCTTCGCTCCCGGTGACATCTTGCGGATCAGCGGCACCAAGCGATCCAGCGCTTTTGCATATTCCTTCGCCCCCGCAGCGTTCTCCTGAAATCCCTGCGGGTAACTGTGGACCTCGTTGCCAAGCTGCCAGTAAGTGATTTTGTATGGTCGAACTCGGCCGTTGGCTTTGCGTTTCTCCGCCCAATTGACGCCGTCACCGTCGATGTCTCCGTCGCCCACGAGATACTCGAGGTAGCCCTGCACGGATTCCTGGGGTTCGCCGACGAAATTGATTTGCATCAAGGGTTCGATGTTGAAGCGTTCGCAAAGGTGGAGATACGTATCAAGGTCGTAGACCTCGGTGGGCAGACGATCGGGATTCTTTCCGATGTGATCCTGCCAATAGAAATTGGCCCACGAGCCGCGGTGGTCATTGCGGTTGAAGACGAACCCGCCTGGATAGCGCGCGATTCGCAGGCCGGATTCTTCGATGTCGCGCAGCACCTTTTCCGGATACTTGGGAGCACGCAACGGATTCGTTTTGGCGTCGATCCCGGTGCCGAAGACGTAGGGACTGATCCGCCCCTTCTGCACGCGCGGCATGACCTGTAACTCGACGCTCAACTCTTCGGCAACTGCCGGCAGGCACGCCCCGAGCGTACCGACGACCACTACAGCCCAAGTGGCGATTCCCAGTTTCGCCCGAGCCGCTATCAGGTTGTCGACGAAGTTCCACGAACCGCGGCCGCGAATACTCATGGTCGCCTCCTGGTTGCGAAGTAACGCATCATCGTCGCTGGGTGGTTTGGTCGAGTCAGGCATCACATAATACCATTCTTGAAGACGTGCGGTGTAATCCGCGACGGTCGTTTACCCGAGTACGGCCGAATTGCTCCGCAACTCGGCACGGTGTCGCGGAGCGGCACCGCCACTTTAGTTGCCGTTCACCCGATCACACGTTGCTGGATTTGAGCTTCACCGAGGAACCCGGCATGCACAATCATCATCGAAGTGCGATATATATCCCAGCCCGCCATGCTCCCTTGACTGGTTGTTGCTTTGGTCAACGCGCATCGCAAGTCACCGTTTTCGTCGGCTTTTTGGTCGCCACATTGGCCGGCGTTGAGGGAGATGCCCAATCGCGAGAAAAGGTGCTCTCCTTTGTCATAGACGGCAATGGGTCCGCAACGATCGTGATTCCGGTGACGCCCGATTTCTGGACGACCGAAGGTTCCGAATGGCTGGCGGAATATGTTCACAGGGCCCGCGTTCCCTACGGCCAGACTTTCAGCGATGACGATGACCGAACGTGGTCAGAGCCCGCAGCGATGAAGGACGCTCATTCCGTGTAGCCGAGTCTGGCGCTGATGAAAGACGGCTCCCTCGTCCTGACCGGCGGACGACCGGGCATCTTCGCCTGGATCGACCTCGCCGTTGACGGCAAGGACTGGCTGCAGATGGACCTGCAAAGCCATCACAACGAGAATCACCCACAAGACGCCATCACTCGCGCTGACCAAACGACCTCGTACACCGAGGTCGCGGCGCTCGACGAGCAATCGGTGATTCTGATCTATCGCCGCATTCCCCACCTATGGTCCGCGATTCCCACCGATTCGAAGGAAACCAACAGCATTTGGGTTGTCCGCGTGACCATGGAAGCGGCACGAACCAGGGAATGATCCTGTGCTGTATTCGAGTTTCAAGACCAAACTGGACGAAGTTCACCGCTGCCTTCAAAGCCCGTGATGCAGGTTTCTTCCCTTTGCCATAGTATACTGTCTCGAGTCCGTGACCGTTCCGCGCACGATCGAGGAGCCACTCCATGTCCCCATTGCGTCCTTGCCATCCGGTCATGAGCCGCCGGACGATGTTGCAAGCGGGTTCTCTGGGACTGCTCGGTCTCGGCATGAATCACGTTGCGGCCCTGCGGGCCGCAGACGTTGTTTCCAAGTCGCATCGCGGCAGTGCGAAGTCCGTCATCTTTGTGTTTCTCTCCGGCGGCCTGACGCAGCACGATAGCTTCGATCCAAAGCCCGATGCTCCTGCCGAGATTCGGGGCGAGTTCAATCCGATCGCCACGCGGACGCCAGGAATTCACATTTGTGAACACTTGCCGATGCTGGCGGCCCGCAGTGACAAGTGGAGTCTGATTCGTTCGCTGACAACGCCGTACAACGAGCATTCACAAGGGCATACATCGATTCTCACTGGACAGACGCCGATGCCTGTGGGCTACAACCCCAGCAAGCCGCAGTCGAGCGATTGGCCGTCGATTGCGTCGATCGTCGGCAATGCTCTGCCGCGACGCAACAACAATCTTCCGTCGGCCGTCGTGCTCCCCGAACGACTCATTCATCGCGAAGGTCGAGTGATTCCCGGTCAGTTCGGCGGGCTGATGGGAAGTCGTCGTGATCCGTGGTTCATCGAAGCCTCACCGTACAATCCCAAGTCCTACGGCGCGTATCCCGACTACGAGTTCCACTTTGTCCGCGGTCGCGAACGCAACAAGAATCTGAATTTTCAAGCTCCCAACCTCAGCTTGCCGCAAGGACTCAGCCGCTCGCGGTTGACCGATCGCGACAGCCTGCGAAGCTTCCTCGAAGTACAACGTCGCGATTTGGATAAGCTGGCTGCAGCCGAATCCTTCGACCGCCATCGCCAGGCGGTGATATCCTTGCTGACTGATTCCAGCGTGCAACGGGCGTTCGATATCCACAACGCCGATCCACAAACGCTCGATCGTTACGGACGCAACGCCTTCGGCTGGTCGCTGCTGATGGCTCGGCAATTGGTGCAAGCGGGAGTGAATCTGATCCAGGTGAACCTCGGCAACAACGAGACGTGGGACACTCACGAAAACAACTTTCCGTTGCTGCGCGATTGCCTGTTGCCGCCAACGGATCGTGGTCTCTCGGCGTTGCTGGATGACCTTCAGACGTTGGGGTTGCTCGACGAGACGCTGATTGTGATGTGCGGTGAGATGGGGCGTACTCCACGAATCAACACCGGTATGGGCGAGAGCAAAACGGTCGGCCGTGATCACTGGGGAGCCGTTCAATCGGTCTTCATCGCCGGCGGCGGCGTTCCCGGCGGCATCGTGATCGGATCATCCGACAAGAACGGAGCTTACCCGGCCTCCGATGCACAGCGTCCCGAAAACCTCGCTGCGACGATCTACCGCGCCCTTGGCATCCCCTCAACAGCCGCGTGGAAGGACGAATTGGAACGGCCACATCACATCTACCACGGCGAACCGGTCCGGTTCGCATGAACTGATAAAACTGGATCTGCGGCTCGCAACAACTTCGTCACGACGAGGTTCTCATGGTTAACGTATTTCGCATCGCGCTTGTGTTCGGGATCACGGCCCTGCGGCTGGCTTCGCCTCTGCAGGCCCAATCGCGCGTCTTGAAAACGCTATTCATGTTGTTGGTTCTCGCGCTCCCCTCCGTCGCGAGCGCGGAGACTTACCACGTTTCCGTCCGCGGCAGTGACGCGGCGGCCGGAACGGCTGTGGCGCCCTGGCGCACGCTCCAGCATGCAGTGGCGAAGTTGAAACCGGGCGATTCGGCGCACGTTGGGCCGGGCATCTATCGCGAGCGCATCGAGTTCACGCGCGGTGGCACGTCCGAGGCGCCCATCACGCTCACGGCGATGCCCGGCGCGCGTGTGGTTGTCTCGGGCGCAGATCTGTTGCCCGACGCATGGAGCCCAGTCGAGGGGCTCGATGGCGCCTACAGCCACGACTGGGATCGGCGGTTTCCGATCAACGGGCCGAATGACCTCACGCATCCCGCCGACAGAGAACATGAGATGACGGGCCGTGCCGAGCAGGCGATTCATGACGGCCGGTTGTTGCGCCAGGTGTTGCGGCGAGAGCAGCTTGCGGCCGGTACCTTCTTCGTCGATTTAGATGGCAAGAAGCTCTACGTCTGGCTGCGTGACGGCGGAAATCCGTCGGGTACTGACCTGGAAGCGAGCACGCGCACGCAGTGGCTGGCGGCCGCGCCGGGCGTTTCCCATGTTCACGTCCGTGGTATCACGTTTCGCTACGCGGCGAACCACGCCCAACGCGGCGCATTGTTCGTGGGGGGCGGTTCGCGCGGTTGGTTGATCGAAGATTGCGTCTTCGAACGCGCCAATGGGCCCGGTGCCAGCTTCGCCGGTGAGGGGCACCTGATCCGCCGCTGCGTTTTTCAGGACAATGGCCAACTTGGTTTCGGCGCGTCGGGCTGCCATCAGACGCGTGTGGAAGAGTGCGACATCTACCGCAACAACACCAAGGGCTACTCGAACGCCTGGGAGGCGGGCGGCTTGAAGATCACGCTGTCGCGCGGCTTCGTCATGGATCGCTGTCGCGCCGTGGACAATCGAGGCGCCGGCATCTGGTACGACATCGGTAACGAGAAGGCCGAAGTCTCGCACTGCTACATCGCCGATAACGACGAGGCGGGCATCTTTTACGAGATTTCCTACAGCCTTCACGCTCATGACAACCTGATCGTCAACAATGCCAACCACCGCGAGAAACCGCGCGGCGCCTGGGGCTTCGGCGGAATCACCCTCTCCTCGTCCGAGGACTGCATCCTTGAGAACAACACGCTGGTTGGCAATCGCGACGGAATTACGTTTCGCGAGCAGAACCGTACCACGCCACGCATCGACGGCGGCGAACACCGAGTACTGAACAGAAACCATGTGATCCGCAACAATGTGGTGGCCGTATCGCAGGCGCACAACATCGGATTCTGGATGGACACGACCTTCTTCGGCCCGCATCCGAAGGGGCACGACAAGAATGATCCGATCTTCGAGGATCCGAAGACGCTGAACTTCCGTTTCGAGAACAATCTGCTTTTCCCGCTCCCCGGCCAGCCCAACTTTCTTTACGGGTGCGTCTGGCGGCCCAAGAGCAAGCAGGCGAACTCGGCGGCGGAATTCACGGAAATCTCCGGGATCGCCGACAACTCGCGGAGTGGCGACCCGCGCTTCACCGACGCGATCGCGCACGACTTCCGATTGTCGGCCGGCTCTCCGGCGAGCAAACCGGCCGTAGGAGTGCGCGACCCCGGACGTATCCCTCGGCGTTAGACTTAGCGTAACTCGCCAAGTCCTCGGCATCCCCGCGTGGCCGGAACTCTTGGCGAGTTTCGCGACGCCAACACTAAGCTTGAAGGGAGTTCAACGATGCGATCACCCGTTGCTCGCGTGCATTCTCGCCGCACGTTTCTGGCTTTCGCAAAGAGCGGCGTCAATCGCAGAATTGGAACGAGAACAGGTCGCCGTCGTGGAGCACAAAGCGGAGGCGGACTTCTTGGCCGACGAGGCGATTGATATTGGTTGCGTTTTTCCAGGAGGCGGTTTGATCGACGGAATCGCCGAACAGCTCGTCGGCGTCGGTGAGCGAGAAGCCGGGGATCGGATGCCCGGCGGCGTCTTGGATTTCAATGCGGAGGTTACCGGCGGCGGATGTTGAGTAATTCAGCGAGAGTCGGCGGCCGGTGAATTTCAGGGGCTTGGTTGTCAGTTCACCGCCGGTCAGAGGAGCGTGCAGCGAGACGAATCCGTCGAGTCGAATCGTGTAGCGGCGCAGTCGATGTGTTTCGTCGCGCCAGGAACCTTCGTTGAAGTGCAGCGAGAGTTCGTGCGGCGCGCCGGGAGTCGCGGAGCGGGTCTCGAACAGGCCGTAGCTTTGGTAGTTGTCGCCGTAAATCCATCGGCCTTCCGCTTCCGGGCCCGGTCTGAGGAACGCTTCGTCCCAGCGGCGAAAGGCGCGGCCGTCGCGGCTGGTCATGAACAGGCCATCGGTCACTTCGGCTCCCGTGTAGGCTCCGCTCCCGGCGATGGACGCGGCGAATTGGGCTCGCGTCTTCACCGGCTCCAATTGCTTTGCGTGATCGGTCAGCGGGCGCGAGACGAAGCGGGTCGGAAAGCCCATCAGAATGTGCGGTGCTCGGTGATACGGCGAGATCTGATTCGTGTACATCTGCTGAGGCGGCGAGTCGGCCGGATATGTCAGCCCCACTGGTTCGGACCACGTTTTGAAATCGGTCGAATACGACACGCCGATCGAACGCAGCCCCTTGAACTCTTTCTCGCTGAAGTACCGGACATACATCGAATACCGCTGGCGACTCGCGTCCCAGAAGACCGTGTTGTGCGAGTCGAACGCTCCCGTCGTGACGACCGGCCAGTCGCTGAGCTTCGACCAATGAAGACCGTCGGCCGACTTGAACGTCAACAGCCCCTTGCTGGCGGTTGTGCCGCCGACCGCCTTGTAACGTTGGTCGGGCGCGCACGCCGGGTTGGTGTCTTTGAACGGAGCGAAGTTGTGCGTCTCGTAGCCGCCCCGCCAGAAGATGTTGTTCTCTTTCGAGCCGCTGTTGTTCATGGTCGGAGGCCAGTCGAACAAACCGAGGTTCGGCTTCACCCATTGAACCCCGTCGCGACTCTCGGCATAGCAGACCACTTCCGATTGAGCCTGTCTCAACGGCGGCGGGTCGATGACGTAGCGGTGGCCTCGGTAGTACATTCGATAAATGTCGCCGTCCTGAAAGACGGTCGCGTACCCGCTGGCGTTCCCTTCCCAGGGCTTCTCAAACGTGAGCGCCACTTCGCGCGGCGTCGGATGATGCAGCCGAAACTCAGCCCGCCCATTCAACCGCTCGACCAACGTTTGATCCACAAACAACTCCCGCCGCGACCCGATGTCGATCGGATTGGCAGGCAATCCTGGGACTGCCCAGGCCGAGATCACAAGAACAACGAATCGCATTAGCCAATAACACATGCTGCACTCCTCAGACCGTGAAGCCTGTTGAAAAGTGGGACAGTCATCTTGCCTGTCATTGATTTGCCGAGGATTTTGACAGGCTGGAAGTCTATCCCACTTTTCAACAGGCCTTTCAGGCTGTTCATGTGAGGATTCAGAATACCGTGGTCGATGCTGCTACAATAGCACGCTTCCCATCGATCGTACTAAGGAAAGTGCAAAGAATGTCCATTCGAATTGGTCTGCGGTTCGTCCTCGTGGCGGCATGTGCTCTGGCATGGATCGGATCACCGCCGGATGGGTTTGCGCAACAGCGGCTGCTGGGACTGGTTGCGAGCGTGGTGCGGCCCGTGCATCCGATCCTGATTCGCAATCAGCACGGCCCCTTGCTGCGAGTGATCATCGACGTCCCACCGGGGCAGCCGGCCCGGTTGGCGTCGATGGCGTTTTCGCTGGACGGTACCGATGACCTGAACGACATCGAGGCCGTCGAACTGTTCGGGACGGGCAACCAGGAAGCCTTTGCGCCAGCAACGCCGATCGGAGAAGCCG
>SXGT01856794.1_pt1 | contig 13497 bp, 13 predicted proteins | sample 3176221 | NCBI WGS metagenome assembly SXGT01 (sample SAMN11356862, study PRJNA531348) | freshwater metagenome | isolation source: freshwater sample F1-120 | place: China: Fuxian Lake, Yuxi | collected 2017-12-25
GCGGAACCGCGAAGTATATAGTTCGGCGCGCCTCGGGGCCGATTCTGCGACAATTCGCCTTCCATGGCGGCGCCCGGCTCCCCGTACTTCGTCTATTTCGCCGCGCTTGCTTCCGGGTTCGCGGTTTCGTGGGCTTCGCTGACGCTCTGGCGGCGATGGTGCCTGCGCGTCGGGCTCATCGACCATCCCGGGCACCGCAAGATCCATTCGTCGCCGGTGCCGCTCGCCGGCGGGATCGCCGTGCTGACCGGGCTGTTGCTGCCTCTTGCGGCGGCGTTTCTCGTTGCTTCGCTCTGGCCCGGCGGGCTCTCGATGACCGCAATTTTCGCGCAGGGAATGAGCGAGCGCGCGATGCAGGTGGGAGCGATCGCCGCCGGCGCGGTGGCCATTACCCTGCTCGGGATGCTGGACGACCGGCACCCGCTGAGCGCGAAACAGAAATTCGCCGGCCAGTGCGCCGTCGCCGCGCTGCTGGTGGCCGCGGACGTGCGCGTGACGCTCTTCCTGCCAAGCGATGCCCTGAGCTATGCGGTCACCGTGCTGTGGGTCCTGACCGTCATCAACGCTTTCAATTTCATGGACAACATGAACGGGCTTTGCGCGGGACTCGGTGCCATCGGCGCGCTGCTGTTCGGCGTTTTCGCCGCGACCGCCGGGCAGCACCTCGTCGCGCCGCTCGCGTTCCTCGTCTGCGGCGCGCTGCTCGGTTTCCTGCCGCACAACTTTCCCCATGCCCGCGCATTCCTCGGCGACTCGGGCAGCCATCTCGTCGGCTACCTGCTGGCGGTGATGGCGATCCTGCCGCACTTTCACAGACCCGAGCAGACCTCTGCGCTGGCGGTCTTTTCGCCCCTGCTGGTGCTCGCGGTGCCGCTCGCCGACCTGGTCTGGGTGGTTCTGCTGCGCCTGCATCTGCGCAAGCCGTTTTACATCGGCGATACCAACCACCTTTCGCACCGCCTGGTGCGCCGGGGGATGTCGAATCGCGACGCCGTGCTGCTCATCTGGCTGCTGGCCGGCTCGATCGGCGCGCTGACGCTGATCTGAGTCCGCCGATGTGGAGTGCTTGGCCGCTATAATCAAGCACTTATGACAAAGGTCGATGTCGTACTCGTCAATCCGGGAAGCCTGCGCGCCGTCTACCAGGACCTTGGCCGCAGCCTTTCGGCGATCGAGACGCCGTCGCTTGCCGGACTTTTTGCTACCTACCTGAAGCGCAGGGGGCTATCGGTCGAAGTCGTCGATGCGCCTGCGCTGAACCTTTCCCCTGCGCAGGTGGCGCAACTGATCCACGAGAATTTCTCGCCCGCACTGACGATTCTCGTGGTCTACGGCTTCCAGCCTTCGGCTTCGACGCAGAACATGCCTGCCGCGGGCGAGACCTGCCGCGTACTGAAGGAACTCGATCCCGGCCATCGCATCATGATGACCGGCACCCATCCGGCGGCGCTGCCCGAGCGCACCATGCGCGAAGAGGCGGTGGATTTCGTCTGCGATCGCGAGGGTCCGGACACGATACTCGGGACCGTAGAGGCGATCAAGGCGGGCGGTGCGAGCTTCCGCGCCATCCCGAGTCTCTGGTACCGCGTCGGCGGGGTGGTCATGTCGAACCCCGCGGGCGAGTTGATGGACGATCTCGACGGCGAAATGCCCGGCGTGGCGTGGGACATGCTGCCGATGGACCGCTACCGCGCCCACAACTGGCATTGCTTCGAGCACATCGGCGAGCGCCAGCCCTACGCCTCGCTGCATACCAGTCTCGGCTGCCCGTACAAGTGCACGTTCTGTTGCATCAACGCGCCCTTCGGCAAGCCCTCCTACCGGCTGTGGTCGCCGGAGACCGTGATCGAGGACATCGGCGTGCTGGTGGAGAAGTACGGCGTGAAGAACATCAAGTTCGTCGACGAAATGTTCGTGCTCAACAGGAGCCACGTCTTCGGCATCTGCGACCGCATCATCGAGCGCGGCTACGACCTGAACATCTGGGCCTATGCGCGCGTCGACACGGTGAAGGACGAATTCCTCGACCGCCTGCGCCGCGCCGGCTTTCGCTGGCTGGCGCTCGGCATCGAGTCGGGCTCGAAGCACGTGCGCGACGGCGTGGAGAAGGGCCGTTTCGGCGCCACCGAGATCATGAAGGTGGTGCGCAAGATCCAGGACGCGGGCATCAATGTCATCGGCAACTACATCTTCGGCCTGCCGGACGACACGCAGGAAACCATGGAGGAGACGCTAGCCATGGCGCTGGAGGCCAACTGCGAGTTCGCCAACTTCTACTGCGCCATGGCCTACCCCGGTTCCAGGCTCTACGAAATGGCGGTGCAGAAGGGCTGGCAGCTGCCGGAATCGTGGATCGGCTATTCGCAGCACGCCTACGAGACGCACCCGCTGCGCACCGACGCGCTGACCAGCGCCGAGGTCCTGCGCTTCCGCGACCAGGCCTTCCAGAAGTACTTCGCCAGCCCGTCGTACCTCGGCCTGGTGAAGCGCAAGTTCGGCGACGAGGTGCTGGCGCACGTCGGTGAGATGTCTCGGGTCGGGCTGAAGAGGAAGCTCCTCGAAGCCACCGCGGTATCCGCGTAGCGCGGGCACGGGCAAGATGATTATTACGCGCACGCCGTTCCGGGCGTCGTTTTTCGGCGGCGGCACCGACTATCCGGCCTGGTACCGCGAGCGCGGCGGCGCGGTGCTCGCCACCACCATCGACAAGTACTGCTACATCACCTGCCGCTACCTGCCGCAGTTCTTCGCGCACAAGCACCGCATCGTCTACTCCAAGATCGAGAACGTGCGCGAAATCGCCGAGATCGAGCACCCGGCGGTGCGCGCGGTGCTCGGCTGGAAGGGCGTGGAGCGCGGGCTGGAGATCCACCACGACGGCGACCTGCCGGCACGCTCGGGCCTTGGATCGAGCTCGTCGTTCACCGTTGGCCTGCTGCATGCGCTCTCCGCGCTCGAGGGCCGCCACGTCACCAAGCAGGAGCTGGCCGCGCAGGCGATCCACGTTGAGCAGGACGTGATCAAGGAAACGGTCGGGTCGCAGGACCAGGTCTGCGCCGCGTACGGCGGCTTCAATCGCATCGAGTTCCGCGCCGATGAGACCTTCCGCGTCGAGCCGATCGTGCTGCCCAAGGGCCGCGTCGAGGAGCTGCAGGGCCGGCTCATGCTGTGCTTCACCGGCCTGTCGCGCAACGCGCCGGAAATCGCGCGCTCCAAGATCGGGAATTTCGCCAAGCGGGCGACCGAGCTGCGCGCGATGCAGGCCATGGTGGACGAGGCCATACAGGTGCTGCGCGACCCGGCCAAGCCGATCGAGGCGTTCGGCCGGCTGCTGGACGAGAGCTGGCAGCAGAAGCGGCGGCTGTCGGACAAGGTGTCCACGCCGGAGATCGACGCGCTCTACGACGCGGCGCGGAACCGCGGCGCGGTTGGCGGCAAGATCCTCGGCGCCGGCGGCGGCGGGTTCCTGCTGCTGTTCGCCGCGCCGGACGCGCAGGCCGGCATCCGCGAGGCGCTGGCCGGCCTGGTGCACGTGCCGATGCGCTTCGAGGGCGAGGGCAGCAAGGTCGTGCTATACCAACCCAGCGGGCTATGAGCACGGGACGCATCTACGTGGCGGGGCATGGCGGTCTGATCGGCTCCGCGGTGGTGCGCGCGCTGGCGGGCGCCCGCCGCGGCGAGCCCGTGCTGCGGCCCCACGACGAGCTGGAACTGCGTGACGAGCGAGCGGTGAACGCATTCTTCGACGCGGTGCGCCCGTCCTGCGTCGTGCTTGCGGCCGGCCGCGTGGGTGGGATCATCGCCAACCGCGATCATCCGGCGGACTTTCTCGCCGAGAACCTCGCCATCCAGTCGAACGTCATGCTGGCCGCGCAACGCAGCGGCGTGAAGCGCCTGCTCTTCTTCGCATCGTCGTGCATGTATCCGCGCGAATGCCCGCAGCCGATGGCCGAGGACGCGCTACTCACCGGGGTGCCAGAATCGACCAGCATGGCCTACGCGGTCGCCAAGCTCGCCGGCATGGAGCTGTGCCTGTCGCTCAACCGCCAGCATGGCGGCGCGCGCTTCGTGCCGCTGATCCCGAACAGCGTCTACGGGCCGAACGACGACTTCGATCCGGCCACCGGGCACGTGCTTTCCTCGCTGATGCGCAAGTTCCACGATGCCAAACGCAGGGGCGAGAAGGCGGTCGTGCTCTGGGGCAGCGGCACGCCGCGGCGCGAGTTCCTGTTCGCCGACGACCTCGCGCGCGCCTGCCTGATGCTGCTGGACGCCGACCTGTCGAGGGCGCGCCTGCCGCTGAACGTCGGACCCGGCGAGGACGTATCGATCGCCGAGCTGGCCGCGCTGGTGGGGCGCGTCGTCGGCTTCGACGGCGCCATCGAGTGGGACCGCGCGAAGCCGGACGGCGCGCCGCGCAAGCTGCTGGACAGCCGCCGCATGCGCGCGCTCGGTTGGCAGCCTTCGACGACGCTCGCGGACGGCGTGCGCCGCACCTACGCGTGGTTCCTCGAGCAGCCGGCCGGGAGGCGGGCGGCATGATCCGCTATGGCTACAGCGGCCCGGGGTTCGACGCCTGGAGGCAGCGGCTCGCCGGCCATGACCGGCCATGGGTGGTAGAGCTCTTCCGCCGCATGCTGCGCATCCGCGAGATCGAGCTCGAGATCGAGCGCCGCTACCGGCAGGACCACATGAAGACGCCGATCCATCTCGTCATCGGCCAGGAAGCGACTGCCGTGGGCTGCTGCGCGGCGATGCGCGTCACCGACCTCGCCTATTCCAGCCACCGCACGCACGGCGTCTACCTCGCCAAGGGCGGCGACCTCGAGGCCATGCTCTCCGAGATGCACTGCCGCATCGACGGCTGCGCGGGCTCGCGCGGCGGCTCCATGCACATCGTCGATTTCAAGGTCGGCATGGCGGGTACCTCGGCCATCGTCGCCGGCTCGGTGCCGATCGCCACCGGCGCGTCGTTGGCGGCGAAGATGCAGGGCGCGGATCGGTCGATCGGCGTGTTCTTCGGCGAAGCGGCGACCGAGGAGGGCGTGGTGTCGGAGTCGCTCAATTTCGCCGCGCTGCGGAAGCTGCCGATCGTGTTCTTCTGCGAGAACAATTTCTACTCGGTGCAGTCGCCGCTGTCCGAGCGCCAGCCGGAGCGCGACATCGCGCGCTGGGCGGAGTCGCACGCCATGCCCGCAGTGCGCGTCGACGGCATGAACGTGCTCGACGTGCACGAGGCCGCGCAGGCCGCGTTCGCGCGGGCGCGATCGGGGGGCGGGCCGAGCTTCATCGAGGCGCGCGTGTACCGCTATCGCGCGCACGGCGGCAACGGCGACGACAGCGCGACAGGGTACCGCGACGTCGCCGAGCGCGAGGCATGGGAGAAGCTCTGCCCCGTCGAGGGGCTCTACGGCCTGCTGAAGGGCGCCGGCATGCTGGACGACGCGCGGCGCAAGGCCATGCACGAGGAGATCGTGGCCGAGACACTGGCGGCCTTCGAGCACGCGCTCGCTGCGCCGCACCCGGTCGAAGCCGACCTCTACACCCACGTCTACGCGGATTGACCGAGCGCGAGGGCGAGACAAGAACATGGCCTGGGACGAGAGCCTCGTCAATTCACTGGTCTACGACGCGCCCGATCCGAAGGAAGGGCGCGCGCTGCCCTATGCCAGGGCGATCAACGAGGCGCTGGACCTTGCGCTGGCGCACGACCCGGCGGTGTTCGTCTACGGGCAGGGCGTGGATGATCCGAGCGCCATGTTCGGCGCGACCAGGGGGCTGAAGGAAAAGCACGGCGGCACGCGGGTCTTCGACACGCCGGTCGCCGAGGAAAGCATGACGGGCATCGGCACGGGCGCGGCGATGAACGGCATGCGGCCTTTCTACATGCACAACCGGCCGGACTTCATCCTGCTGTCGATGAACCAGCTGGTGAACCACGCCTCCAAGTACCACTACATGGACAACGGCCTCACCACCGTGCCGCTGGTGATCTGGGCGGCGATCGGGCGCGGCTGGGGTTCCGGCTCGCAGCATTCACAGGCCATCCAGGGTTTGCTGCTCGGCGTGCCGGGGCTGAAGATCGTCATGCCGAGCACGCCGCACGACGCCAAGGGCTTGACGCTGGCGGCCATCGCCGACAACAACCCGGTGCTGATCTTCGAGCACCGCTGGCTGATGAGGAAGGACGGCATCGTCCCCGAGGGCCGCTACACGGTGCCGATCGGCAAGGGGATCGTGCGGCGCGCGGGCAGGGACGTGACCATCGTCGGCGCCTCGCATGCCATCGAGCTTGCCGCGCAGGCCGCGGGCAAGCTGGCGGCCGACGGCATCGACTGCGAAGTGATCGACTTGCGCACGGTGAAGCCGCTGGACGAGGCGATCATCGAGACGTCGCTGGCAAAGACCGGCCGCCTGCTGGTGGTGGACACCTCCTGGATGATGGGCGGCGTCTGCGCCGAAATCGGCTGCCTGGCCGCGGAGAAGTGGTTCCGCCACCTCAAGGCCCCGGTGCGCCGCATCGGGCTGCCCGACGTGCCGTCGCCGGCCGGGTTTGCCTTGGAGCAGTTTTACTACCCTGACGCGGCGCGGATCGCCGCTGTCGTGCGCGAAATGGTGCGCTGAGCATGTTCTACGAGCTGGCGAGCAGCACCTGGGGCAGGGAAGAGATCGACGCGATGCAGCGCGTTATCGCCAGCGGCATGTTCACCATGGGCGAGAACGTGCGCGCGTTCGAGGCGGAATTCGCGCGCAAGTTCGGCGTGAAGCACGCGCTCATGGTCGGCTCGGGTTCGGCCGCCAACCTCGTGGGCGTCGGCGCCCTGTTCTACGCGCCGCAGCGGCCGCTGCAGCGCGGCGACGAGGTCATCGTGCCGGCCATCTCGTGGGCCACCACCTACTATCCGCTGCAGCAGTACGGCCTCAGGCTGCGCTTCGTCGACGTTGAGCTCGACACGCTCAATTTCGACGTGTCGAAGCTGGAAGCCGCGCTGACACCGAGGACCCGCATGGTCATGGCGGTCAGCATCCTCGGCAACCCCTGCGCGCTGGATGTGATGCGCGCGTTCTGCGACACGCACGGCCTGATCCTGTTCGAGGACAACTGCGAGTCCATGGGTGCGACCCTCGGCGGCCGGCAGTGCGGCACCTTCGGCGACATCGGCACCTTCAGCACCTTCTTCTCGCACCACATCTCCACCATGGAGGGCGGGGTCATCGTCACGAACGACACCGACCTCTACCACGTGGCGAAGAGCATGCGGGCACACGGCTGGACGCGCGACCTGCCGGCGGACACCAAGGCTTACGACAAGCGCAGCGACGATTTCTACGAGGCCTACCGCTTCATCCTGCCCGGCTACAACGCGCGCCCGCTGGAGCTCTCCGGAGCCATCGGCATCGCGCAGCTGAAGAAGCTCGACGGCCTGATCGAGACGCGCCGGAAAAACGCCGCCCTGTTCGTCAAGCTGATGGCGGGGGACGAGCGTTTCATCATCCAGCGGGAGAATGGCAGGAGTTCCTGGTTTGCCTTCACGGTGATCCTCAACCCGCAGCACGGCACGGATCGCGCAAAGGTGATGGCGGCGCTGAAGCAGGCCGAGATCGGCTACCGCATCATCACCGGCGGCAACTTCCTGCGGCACGATGTCATCAAGTACTTCGACTACGACACCGTCGGCGAGATCGTCAACGCCAACGTGGCGCATGACCGCGGATTCTTCGTCGGCAACCATCCGCACGACCTCAAGCCGCAGATCGAACGCCTGCGCGAAGTGCTCGACAAGGCCGCGCGCTGATGGTCACGGAAGCCGTGGTGCTTGCCGGCGGCTTCGGCACGCGCTTGCGCTCCGTGGTGAGCGGGGTGCCCAAGCCCATGGCGCCGGTGAGCGGCCGGCCGTTCCTGGAGCACCTGCTCGAGTACTGGACCGGGCAGGGCGTGCGGCGCTTCGTGCTTTCCATCGGCTACCTCGCCGACAAGGTCATGGCCCATTTCGGCAGGTCCTGGCGCGGCGCGGAGATCGCGTATGCGCACGAGACCTCGCCGCTCGGCACGGGGGGCGGGCTGTTGCTCGGCGTCGCGGAGACGCGCGCGGATGAGATACTGGTGCTGAACGGGGATACGTTCTTCGCCGTGGACCTGCCCGGCCTGGCCGAATTCCATCGCAGCCGCCGGGCCGATTGCACGCTGTCGCTGTTCCGCACGCAGGACGCCGAGCGCTACATGGGCCTCGAGCTCGGCAGCGGCGGCGAATTGCAGACCCTGGCGGCGAAGCAGGGCGGGCTCGCCAACGGCGGCGTGTACCTGTTCAGGACGGCGGTCTTGCGGGCGCTGCCCTGGGCAGCGGGCGAGCGATTCAGCCTCGAGACGGATATGCTGCCGCACGGCCACCGTTCTGGCTGGCGCATCTATGGCCGCGAAGGCGGCCCGACGTTCATCGACATTGGCGTGCCGGAGGATTACCGGCGGGCCGCGGAGGTGCTGAAGGCGTGAGCAAAGACTGGTACGAAATACTCGAATCGAACCTGCGGGCCTCGATCCTGGCGAAGCAGGAGCTGCTCGGCAACGCGGCGCAGATGGAGATCTTCGCGCGTGCGACCGAAGCGGTGGTGCGACGCTACAAGGGCGGCGGCCGGCTGTACATCGCAGGCAACGGCGGCTCGGCGGCTGACGCACAGCATCTGGCGGCCGAGTTCATCAGCAAGCTGGCCCGCGACCGCGCGCCGCTGCCCGCGGAAGCGCTGTCCACCGATAGCTCCATCCTCACCGCGATCGGCAACGACTACGGCTTCGAGCAGGTGTTCGCGCGCCAGATCGAGGGCAAGGCGACGGAGCGCGACGCCTTCCTCGCCATTACCACCTCGGGCGTCTCGCCGAACATCCTGCGGGCGCTGGAGCAGTGCCGCAGGCAGAAGGTGGTGAGCGTGCTCTTCACCGGGCGCGACGGCGGCCCGGCGAAGGCCCTCGCCGACTACTGCATCATCGCGCCGGGTCCGAACACCAACCGCATCCAGGAAGTTCACATCGTGCTGGCGCACTCGCTGTGCGAGTCGGTAGAGAAAGCGATCTTTCCATGACCAAAGGCGTGTTCCCATGAGCCTCAGGATCCTCGTCACCGGCGGCGCCGGCTACCTCGGTTCCATCATGGTGCCGGACCTGTTGGAGGCGGGCCACGAAGTCACGGTGCTGGACAGCTTCATGTACAAGCAGGCGAGCCTGTCGCACGTCTGCTGGCACGCGAAGTTCAACGTCGTAAAGGGCGACATCCGCGTCGAGGCCACGGTGTTGCCACTGCTGAAGCAGGCCGACGTGGTGATCCCGCTGGCGGCGCTGGTCGGCGCGCCGATCTGCAACCAGGATCCTGTGGGCGCCACCACCACGAACCACGACGCCATCCTGATGATGCTCAAGCACCTGTCGAAGTCACAGATGGTGCTGATGCCGACCACCAACAGCGCCTACGGCTCGGGCGACGAGAAGAACTTCTGCACCGAGGAGTCGCCGCTGAAGCCGATCTCGCGCTATGCCATCGAGAAGGTGGAGATCGAGAAACACCTGATGCAGCATCCCAACGCCATCAGCTTCCGCCTCGCCACGGTATTCGGCATGTCGCCGCGCATGCGCATCGACCTGCTGGTGAACGACTTCACCTACCGCGCGGTGTACGACCGCTTCGTCGTGCTGTTCGAGAGCTCGTTCAAGCGCAACTACATCCACGTGCGCGACGTCTCGCGCGTGTTCCAGCACGGCATCGCGGGCATCGGGCGCATGAAGGGGCAGATCTACAACGTCGGCCTGTCCGACGCCAACGTGTCGAAGAAGGAGCTGTGTGTCGCCATCCAGAAGCAGCTGCCCGACTTCGTCTTCATCGACGCGCCGGTGGGCAAGGATCCCGACCAGCGGAACTACATCGTCTCCAACGCCAAGGTCGAGGCCACGGGCTGGAAACCGAAGTTCTCGCTGGACGCCGGCATCGCGGAGCTGATCAAGGGGTTCCGCATGATGAAGAACACCCTGCACGGCAACGTCTAGCGGTATTTCGTCATGACGAAACGCAGGATGCTGCGCAGGTGCCACAGCAGGTAGCGTGGGTTACGGTGGCTCGTCCTGCGGGCCTCGTGCACCACGGTGGCGGAGGGCGCGACGCGGATGTCCCAGCCTTTCAGGCGCATCCGCCGGCAGAGATCCACGTCCTCGTAATAGAGGAAATAGCGCTCGTCGAAACCGCCGACGGACTCGAACGCGGCGCGCTTCGCGAGCATGAACATGCCCGCGACCCAGTCCGGGGAGAATGGTTCGGTGCGCTCGGCATAGTCGAGCGCGGGAGCAGCCCCAAGCGCCTTTGCGGCAAGGCTGGCGAGCGTCGGGAAATGGCGCGCGCTGTTCTCCGTCGTCCCGGAAGCCGCGACCACGCGCGGCGCGGCGAGGCCAACGCGTTCGCCGCCAAGCGCCGCCAGCAGGGCCGGGAATGGATCGCCCGGCAGGCGCACGTCGGGGTTCAGGATGCAGAAGTACTCGTCCTGCGAGCGCCTGAGGGCCTGGTTGTGGTTGGCCCCGAAGCCCTTTCGCGTGTCGTTGCGAATCAACTCGATGCCGAGCCCGTGGTCCGCAGGCGGCTCCTCGGGAATGTTCAGCGTCAGGAGTACGCGCAGGTCCTTGCGCCCGAGCGCCGCAAGGTCGCCCAGCAGGCCGGCGACCAGCGCGGCCTGCCCATGGCTGACGATGGAAACCGCGATCATCCTGGCGACAGCTCCGCCATGCGCGCAAGCAACGGCCGCACCCGCTCGACCAGCGCTCCATAGGAGAACTGGCGCAGGTGCGCGGCAGCCGCGACTCGCGGATCGGGGCGCGGCCGGCCGGCGAGGATGGCGTCGATCAAGGTCGCGAACTCGGCACCCCTGTCCTCCCGCGGGTCGCGGTAGAAGAATCCCGAGCACCCGTCCTGCACGGTCTCGGTGAACGGCGCGGCGCGAGGGGCCAGCACCGGCGTGCCGCACATCTGCGCCTCGAGCACGTTCAGCCCCAGCGCCTCCTTGTCGGGGAGGCCCGCGAGCAGGTAGTCGAGCTGCGGATAGATGTCGTGGACGTTTCTTTGGTAGCCCCAGAACCGCACCCGGCTTCCCATCGGCGCGAGCGCCCGGCGAACGTCGCGAACCTGCGCGTAGCCGCCGTCGCCGAAGACCTCGATGTTCACCTGCTCGCGCCGGGCAAGGATCGGCGCAAGGTGCGTGAAGAGCAGGGGGAACTGCTTGATGGGGGAGATGAGCGACACCACGCCAAGCGAAAGCCCCGGCCGCTTCGCGAACGCTTCGCGCTTGCGCAAAGGCTCGACCAGCGGCTCGAGCGCGCCGAGCACGACATCGCGAAACTTGTTGTCATCCCAGCGGTAGGGCGAGCGCGCCACGATGGGCAGGCCGTCCCCGCGCTGCGCTTCGGTAGTGCCGTACATGGGTTCGGGGTACACGTGCGTGATTCCCGCTCGCTGCAGCAACTCGATGCAGTAGCGGGACACGGTGACGACGAGGTGGCAGTGCTTCGCGCCCTCCGCACCGCGCCCGCTGGTGATGGGCAGGTGCGAGAACTCGACCAGTGCGTGGGCCTGCAGGAGTTGCATCTTGCAGTGCATGGAAATCGGGCTCTGCGTGACAAGGACTGCGCCGCGGGCGGGCAGCCTGGCGACGAGTTCGTCTTCACTCGCGACGCGCACCAGCTCGATCCGGTCGCTCGCAAGGTCGTCCCAGAGGCGGTTCTCCGGATGGACGTACAGCGAGACCGCCGCTCCTGCGTCGGCGAACGCGCGGGTGAGCGAATGCGTGTAGACCTCGCCGCCTCCCGTGATGCGCTGCAGGTTGATGTGATGTACATGAAGCATGGAAGGCCCGCCGATTATAATCTTCAGCCATTGAAAGTCCTCGTCATCAAGCGCGACAAGCTCGGCGATCTCCTGCTGACCACGCCGCTGCTCGCGCGCCTGAAGGCGAGCTGGCCGGACGCGGAAGTGCACCTGCTGGCAAACGACTACAACGCGTGGGTCGTGGCCGGCAATCCCCACATCGACAGGCTGCGCATCTACCGCCGCGTGCGCCACGGCGGACGCGTCAGCATCGGCGCCGCGCTGGATTGGCTGCGACAGACCTGGTCGCTGCGCAAGGAGCGGTACGACTGGGTGATCGTGGCCAACGGCGACGAATCGCACCGCGCGATCCGTCGCGGATTGTCGTTGCGTGGCGCCCGTACCGTCGCCTACTGCGCGCGGCCGGCGAGCTATCCGGGGCTTACCGATCCCCTGTCGCCCGACCGCAAGTCGCATGAGATGGACAGGCTGCTTGCCATGCTCGTGCCACTCGGTATCGCGATGCCGGACAAGCCGATCGCGCCACGCTACGAGCTTCCCGCGGCGTCGGCCGGGTTCGCCCGCGGATGGCTGGCGGAACGCGGCCTCGCGGTGGGCAAGTACGTCGTGCTCGGCCTTGGTGCGCGGCGCCCGAAGAAGCAACCGTCCACCGAACAGGTGCTGCGCTGGAGCGCGCACTTTCGCGCGCACCATGGCCTCGATATTGTGTTCATGTGGACGCCGGGCAAGTCCGACGATCCGCTGTACCCCGGCGACGACGCGACGGCGCAACCCGTGCTTGATGCGCGCGCGCCGCAGATCCATCCGCACCGGGGGCCGATTGCCGAGGCCCTGGGCTTGGTCTGGAGCGCGCGCACCAGCCTCTTTCCGGACAGCGGCCTGATGCACTTCGCCGCTGCCAGCCCCGGCGGCGTGCTCGGCTTCTTCGCCGAGACGGATGTGTCGCCGAGCCCCGCGCAATGGGCGCCGCGCGGCCCGCGTGCCGAGTGGCTCGATGCGCCCAAGAGCGTCTCGGAACTCGCCGACGAGCAGGTCTACGCGGCGATCGATCGTTTGCTCGCATAGACTAAAATCGGGCCATGCTCCTGGTCACCGGCGGGGCCGGATTCATCGGCGCCAACTTCGTCCTTTCGACGCTTTCCGGTCTGGGCGAGCCGGTGGTCAATTTCGACAAGCTGACCTATGCGGGACGCCTGGAAAGCCTCGCCACGCTGCGCGGCGACGCGCGCCATACATTCATGCGCGGCGACATCTGCGACCGCGAGCTGGTGAGACGACTTCTCGGGACCCACAAGCCGCGTGCGATCGTGCACTTCGCGGCCGAGAGCCACGTCGATCGCTCCATCACGGGCCCGGCGGAATTCGTGCAGACCAATGTAATCGGCACCTTCAGCCTGCTCGAGGAGGCACGCAGCTACTGGGGTGCGCTCGCCGGGCCGGAACGTGACGCGTTCCGCTTCCTTCACGTATCCACCGACGAGGTCTACGGCTCCCTTGGTCCGCAGGACCCGGCCTTTTCCGAAACGACCGCGTACCAGCCGAACAGCCCCTACAGCGCCTCCAAGGCCGGTTCCGACCACTTGGTGCGCGCCTACCACCACACCTACGGGCTGCCGACCCTGACGACGAACTGCTCCAACAACTA
>SXGT01887617.1_pt1 | contig 13496 bp, 9 predicted proteins | sample 3176221 | NCBI WGS metagenome assembly SXGT01 (sample SAMN11356862, study PRJNA531348) | freshwater metagenome | isolation source: freshwater sample F1-120 | place: China: Fuxian Lake, Yuxi | collected 2017-12-25
AGACCCCCCAGACCGCGACCCTGCTGGCCGAGGTCATGCGCGCCGTTGGCGTCCCCGACGGCGTCTACAGCGTCGTCCACGGCTTCGGCCCCGGCTCGGCCGGCGAGGCGCTCACGACACACCCGGGCGTCAGCGCGATCACCTTCACGGGCGAGAGCGCCACGGGGCGGGCGATCATGCGCGCCGCCGCCGAGGGGATCAAGCCGCTGTCCTTTGAGCTGGGCGGCAAGAACCCCGCGATCATCTTCGAAGACGCCGACTTCGACGCCGCCGTCGCCGGGACGCTGCGCTCGGCCTTCGCCAACTGCGGGCAGGTCTGCCTGTGCTCCGAGCGCGTCTACGTCCAGCGGCCGATCTTCGATCGCTTCGTGGCCGCCCTCAAGGCCGGCGCCGAGGCCATGCGCCCCGGCGACCCCTGGGCCGCCGACACCGACCTCGGGCCGCTCATCTCGAAGGCCCACCGCCAGAAGGTGCTGTCCTACTACGACCTCGCCCGGGCCGAGGGCGCCGAGATCGTCACCGGCGGCGGCGCTTTTCAAATGACCGGCGAGCAGGCCGACGGCTACTACGTCCAGCCGACCATCCTGACCGGCCTCGACGAGCAGGCCCGCTGCGTCCGCGAGGAGATCTTCGGCCCCGTCTGCCACGTCCAGCCCTTCGACACCGAGTCGGAGGCCCTCCATATGGCCAACGACACCCCCTACGGGCTCTGCGCCGCGGTCTGGACCCGCGATCTGGCCCGCGCACACCGGCTCGCCGGCAAGCTCGACGTGGGGCTGGTCTGGATCAACGCCTGGTTCCTGCGCGATCTTCGCACCCCCTTCGGCGGCGTCAAGCTCAGCGGCGTCGGCCGCGAGGGCGGCGCCCACTCGATCAACTTCTACTCCGAGCTGCGCAACGTCTGCGTCAAACTCTGATGAACACCGAAGCCTTCATCCTGCCGGGCCGCGCCGGGGCGCTGGCCAACTACCCCCACGCCCGCCGGGTCGGGGAGCTGATCTTCGTCTCGGGCGTCTCCTGCCGCCGCGCCGACGACACCCACGAGGGGGTCACGGTCGACGCCGAAGGCGTCGTCCACAAGGACATCGGCCTGCAGACCCGCGCCGTGATCGAGAACATCCGGGCGATCCTCCAGGCCGCCGGGGCCGATCTCGAGCACGTCGTGGATGTGACCGTATTTCTTGTGGATATGAAGGATTACGCCGGCATGAACGCGGCCTACAATGACTACTTCGACGCGGCCACCGGGCCGGCGCGCACCACCGTCGCCGTCCACCAGCTCCCCCACCCCAACCTGCTGATCGAGATCAAGGCCGTCGCGCGCTGCCCTTGAGGTCTGCGCTTGTCAGCGGAGCCTCGGTCGTCAGGGCTCGATGGCGTCGCGCCCGTGGGCGACCAGGGCGTCCTTGAGGCGCATGGCGCCGCGCGTGCGGTGCATGTCGGCGCGGTAGACGAGGAAGATCCGATCGGGGACGGAGGGCAGCTCGGGGTGCAGGCGCCGCAGGCGGCCCGGCTGGCCGTAGGCCGCCACGCGCCGAGGCAGGACGCCGACGCCGAGGCCGCCGAGCGTCAGGCTCTTGACCAGCTCCAGATCGCCGCAGGACAGCAGGCGCTCAGGCAAGGCGTCCCGGCCCGAGAGCTGATCGATGAGCAGGCGGGCCTGCTGGATGCGGCCTGCGAAGATCAGCGGCCCTCGCCGCAGCCGCGCCAGCGCCTCGGGCATCGAGGCGCCCTGGTCCGCCTCGGCGGCGACGAAGAGGTCCATGGCGTCCTCGAAGAGCTCGACCATGACCAGATCGGGGTGGGGCAGCGGGTTGACGATGATCCCGAAGTGGACCGTCCGGCCGATGACCGCCTGGAAGACCGCGTCCGAGGAGCCGTTCCAGAGCGTGATCTGGATCTGCGGCGCCTGATTCAAGAAACCCGGCATGAAGCCGGGCAGGAAGTAGGCCCCAAGCGACTCGTGGCAGCCGATGACGAAGGCCCCGACGTCGTCGCGCTCCAGGCCGAAGATGCGCTGCTCGGCCCGATCGAGGGCGTCGAAGACCTCGTTGATGTGGTTGAGCAGCTCCTGGCCCGTGCTCGTGACGCTGACCCCCCTGGGGTTGCGAAGCAGCAGCGTGGTGCCGAAGCGCTCCTCCAGCTTTCGCACGGCCACGGTCAAGGTCGGCTGGCTCAAGCCGAGCTGGCGGGCCGCCGCCGTCAGGCTGCCGCACTCGACGATGGTCTGGAAGTAGCGCAGGTGGTTCAGATCCATGCCTCAGGCTCCTGGGCTTGCGGTTCGCCATAGAAACCTCCTAATGTCCCCCTCGTCAATCATCCTCAGTGCGGGAGGGGGCGGCGCGAGGAAGGGAGGGGGCGCGTGATACGACACCTGATGCTCAAGGACGTTGGGCCAGCCCGAGAACTCAAGTTTGACTTCGCCCCTCGCCTCAACGTGTTGACGGGCGACAATGGACTCGGCAAGACCTTCGTGCTCGACGCGCTCTGGTGGGTCCTTACGACCACATGGGCCGGCGAGAGGGCCTTTCCATGGAGGCCCCCCTCACCCGATCCAGGGGGAGGCGGTGGATCTGGAGATGGCTCGGGATCGGGCGACGGCGGTGGATCTGGAGACGGCTCGGGGTATGGGGAGAGAGGGGAGATCCGACCCGCGATCACCTCAAGGATCTCCATCCTTGACGAGGCGGCGCGTCAGGACAAGGCGCTCGTCACGGAGGGCTCCTGGCAATGGGTGAGCCAGGAGTGGTGGCGCAAGCCGTGGCGTCACTGGAGGAGCGAACTTTTTTCTGATCTTGCCGAGGAGAGCATCGACGAGGCCAGGATCCGGCCCCCCGCGCTGGTCGTCTACGCGCGCATCGACGGGAGCTTTGCACTCTGGGACTCCTATCAGGTCAAGGGGGGCGTTGACGACTTTGGTGAAGCCGCGATCGTCATGGATTCTTCCGAACTCTGGCATGGAAAGAAGGCATCGGCTCATGGATCTGGACGACCCCGCACCATCAGCCGAGGGCTCCTTGAGGACTGGGTCAGCTGGCAGGGCACCGGCGCGCCTGAGTTTCAGGCGCTGTGCCGAGCCCTGAAGTGCCTGTCTGAACCTGACGAGCCGCTCGTCCCCGGTCGACCCACGCGCGTGCGCCTTGACGACCGTCTGGACATCCCCACGCTCTCGCTCTCCTACGGTGAAGTCCCGGTCACGCTCGCGTCGGCGGGCGTCAAGCGGATCCTGGGGTTGGCCTACGCGCTGGTCTGGGCCTGGACCGAGCACGTCAAGGCCGCGAAGCTGACCCAACGCGCTCCAGCATCCGACATGGTGGTGTTGATCGATGAGGTGGAGCTTCACCTCCACCCGAAGTGGCAGCGGATGCTCCTTCCAGCGATTCTCAAGGCGATCGATGGTTTCGGAGCGCATATCTGTGCCCAGCTCTTTGTGACCACGCACTCTCCCCTCGTCCTGGCCTCGCTGGAGAGCGTGTTTCGTGAGGCGATGGACGATCTCTTCGTGCTGGAGCGCGGGGATCGGGCGGTTCTCGTCAACGCGGTGCCCTTCGGCAAGGAGGGCGACGTGTCCAACTGGCTGTCGTCTGATGTGTTTGACCGCGTCGGCGGTCGATCGCGGGAGGCCGAGCTTGCCATTGGCGCCGCGATGGACTTCATGGCCGACCGAGCCCAGGAAGCGGAGCGCCACCTCAACGACCTCGCCCTCCGACTGGCCGAACTTCCAGGCGATCGCTCGGCTGACGATCTCATCAACCCGAATGACGCCCTCGGCCAGCGCATCCACGACGCGCTCAAGCGGACTCTGCCTGGACACGACGACTTCTGGCCGCAATGGACCCTGGCGTGGCGTCCCAAGAGGGTCGCCCATTGAGGAACCATGAGGCACGTTGATCCTCCTGCCCGACCTCGGGGGTGGCAGACGCATGTGTTGAAGGCTGGTCGAGCCTGGCTCAACAATCCAGGTTCAGGCCATCGAGGGGCGAAGCGGCCAAGAGCCTACTGGTTGTCTTGTCGCGATCAGATTGGTGAAGCCTTCGGGCACCTCTGCTGCTACACGGTGACGTTCGTCGCCAATGGAGAGGCTGACCACTTTGTTCCCTGGGATGACGTGAGAGGCACCCGCAAGGCTCATCTCGCTTATCAATGGTCCAACATCCGCTACGCCGATGGGTGGATCAACAGATCGAAGGGCGCCGATCGCTTCCCAGATCCTTTTGTCGTGCAGGATGACTGGTTCGAATTACAATTGCCCTCACTGGAGTTGCGATTCACGGACCGCGTCCCCGCTGAACACTGCGACGCGGTCCGTAACCTCATGAAGCGCGTCAAAAAAGACTTCCGCGTGATGAAGGTGCGTCGGCGCTATCTGGATCAGTATCTCCGAGGGGTTCGTCCGATCGAGCTGGTGGACGAGGAGGCGCCGCTCCTGGGGCGCGCCTTGCGCCGGAACCCTGAGTTCCTGCTCCCTGATGACCTCAAGCGGCATCAGGACGGTGTCTTGTAGAGTTCATGAGGACGCCCTTGGAGGCAACTCCGATGAGGAGCGGGTGGATTCGATGTGAGGTCGAAATGGAACGTGCTGTCGCGTCACTTGCGCTGCGGTTGAGGGCAGCGGCGGTGTCCCTGGAGACGTTGAGCGTGCTGACGACCTCGGGCGATGCGCGCTCAGGGCGGCGAGAGGCGCGATGAGAGACCACAATCGAGATCAAGGCCCGTCGTGGCGCCGATCCTGGGGTTGGCTCGCCGCCCTGTGCGCGCTGTCGCTGCCGCTCGTCGCCGCGACCTGCAACCAGGGGCCGACCGACGATCTCGGCGACGCCCTCGGCGACAAGGAGCATGGCCTCGGCGCCGAGGGCGTCGTCAAGCCCGGCGACGTGATCGCCGCGCCCGTCGTCTGCGAAGGCGGCCAGGTCTCCCCCGACACGATCCATTGCTGCTGGCCCGGCCAGCGGTGGGAGGCCGAGGGCTGCCTCGGGGCGCCGCAATGTCCGGGCGGCCTCCTGCCCCACGAGGCCGAGTGCCTGGAGATCGACGGCGACGACGCCTCGCTGGCCCGCGCCTGCGACGAGGGCGTCAAGGCCGCCTGCCAGCTCCGCCTCGACACCCTGACCGGGCGCTGCGAGGGCGGCGAGCTGGCCTCCTGCGAGGCGCTGGGGGGGCTCTACGCCGAAGTGGAGCGCCCCTGGGCCGACCCGGCGAGGGCCCTGGAGCTCTTCGAGCGCGCCTGCCTTGGGGGCCTCGTCGAGCCCTGCGTGGCCGCGCTGGGGCTGATCGGCGCGGGGGAGGTCGCGCGGGAGCGCGCGATGGCCGAGGTCGCGTGCAAGGGCAGGGTCGAGCAGGGGTGCGTTCGCCTGCTGGGGGCGATCGCCGCGCGCTGCGCTGAGGGCAAGGACTGCGACTTCAAGGCCGCCAGGCCCCTGCTGGATCGCTTCGCCGCCTCGCGCCCCGAGCTGGTCGCCCAGCACCTCCAGACCCTGTGCGTGGGGTGGGTGGCCATCGAGGGATCGCTGGAGGGCGATCACCCGTGCGCGGCCTTGACGGCCTTCGCGCTGACGCCCAGGTCGCCCTGGCCCGAGGCGCTGCCGCCCGTCGAGGAGCTGCTGTCGGTGGCCTGCGCGGGCGTGATCGCGCCGCCGGACGAGTACCCCGAGATGGCCGATCCGGCCGCCTGCGTCCACCTCGGCGAGCGCCTGGAGGCCAGCGCCGCCGACGCCCAGACCCTCGGGCGGGCGGCGAACCTCTTTCGCCGCACCTGCGCGCTGGACATCCCCCAGGCCTGCACCCGGCTCGGCGTGCTCTACAAGGACGGCCGCGGCGCCACCCGCAATGAGCAGCGGGCCGTGCGCCTCTTCCAGCAGTCCTGCGACGGCGGCGTCTGGGAGGCCTGCGCGCACCTGGCCTGGATGATGGAGCGCGGCCTCGGGATTCGAAAGGACCCCGAGGGGGCCGGCGACCTCTACGAGCGGGCCTGCGGGGCCAACGAGCCCGTCGCCTGCCACTACCTCGGCCTGTCCCTGCTGCCGACCCAGGAGCGCCGCGCCCTCAAGCTGCTCAAGAAGGCCTGCGAGGCGGGCCACAAGCCCTCCTGCGGCAAACACTGATACGGAACCACGTTTGAACCACTTTCATCCTGGGCATCCTGGTGGCCCAACATGTAAGTGGCTTGAGCGTGGTTCCGTATGAGCCCCTTTGTCGAGGCCGGGCGAGGGCGGGCCTGAACGGGGCGAGCGGGCGTCCGGGTGGACGGCCGGGCTCGGGGGCGGCGCGGCGGGCGATCAGCGCCGATCGGCGAGGGCGTAGCCGCGGATCTCGTCGAGGAAGGTCTCCAGGGCGGCGTTGACCGCCTCGGGCTGCTCGACGGTGCAGCTGTGGCCGGCCTTGGGGATGGCGGCGAACATCGCCCCGTGGATCCGGTCGCGCATCCTGAGCGTGTCCTCCAGCTTGATCGCCGCGTCCTCCTCGCCGCGCAACACGAGCGTTGGCGCCGAGATGCGCTCCAGCTCGTCCTCGACCCCCTTGCGATCCAGGACGCCGTTGACGGCCCTGTAGATGCGCCGCCGGTTGGCGCTCAGGCGTCGCTGCCACAGGCGCCGCTCGTCCTTCAGGTGGGCGTCGGTCATGAAGGTCTGGCCAAAGAGGATGGGCATGACCTGGTGCGCGACGAGGCGCAAGGCCCCGAGCCGCGCGATGAGGTTGAGGGTCCTGTAGCGCGCGACCTTCTCCGGCGGCTCCGGCCCGGCCTGGGTGGCGATCAGAGTCAGCGATCGGATCAAGTCCGGGCGGCGCGCGGCGACCCTCATGCCCACGAAGCCTCCCATCGACAGGCCGACGAAGTGGCAAGGGCCGTCGACGGCGGCCTCGATGAAGCCGACCGCGTCCCGATAGAGCGTCTCCAGGTCGATGCTGCGCGTCTCGGGGACGTCGCTGCGCCCCTGGCCCCGGTGGTCGTAAGCCAGGCAGCGGTAGCGCGCGCCGAGCCGGGCGACCTGGGGATCATAGAGGCGCGTGTCCCATAAGAGCCCGTGGGAGAAGACGATTGTCTCAGGCCCGGCGCCTGTCTCCTCATAATAGAGGCGCGCGCCGTTGATGCGGATGGTGGCCATGGCTCCCTCGTGTCCTCGTCTTTGCCTCGACCCCTGGAGTCTAAACCCTGGCTTGATCACGCCGCAAGGTTGAAACCTGCGCGCTTTCGCTTCATCCTTGTGATGGTGGAGCACCGAGACATCAGGAGAGGCGGAATGCGGCAAGAGGAACCCGAGCGAGGCGTACCCGATGGATCGTTGACCGAGGGCCTGGATCGCGAGGTGAGGCTGCCGACCGAGGTGATGCTCTCGCTCCTGGCGCTCTCGGGTCTGGATCGCTGCGACCGCCACTACACGCTCGTCGGCGGCTGGCTCAAGGGCTTCGCCGGGCTGGCGCTCAGCGCGCTGCTCCTGCCCATCCTCTTCTTCTCCTTCGCGCTGCCCGTCTCGGCGCTCAGCCGGCTGATCCAGCGCTGGAGCACCCAGAGCCCCTCGGCCATCGACGCCCTCGTCGTCCAGGGCGTCCTCGGCCTCGTGGCGGCGCTCTTCGTCGCCCTGGCGCTCTACGACGCCGCCCAGGCCGCCCGCCGCTGGTGGGGGTCGCGCCGCGCTGGCCTCGACCCCTGGTCCCTGCCGCTGCAATGCCTGGCGCAGATGGCCCCCCACGCCCGCAGCCAGGAGGCGACCTTCTTCTTCGATCACGCCCCGCGCCGCGACGACGGCGGCTGGAGTTGGGCCCTCCAGGTCGACCTCGGCGCCGCCCTGGCCACCGCCCGCGTCCGCACCAGCGCCTCGCGCTGCGCCCTGTCGATGCGCGTCGACGGCGACGACCTCGGCGCGACCTCCCGCTGGCAGTGGCGCCGCGGCCCTGACGGCCTCTGGAGCCCCGAAGGCGCCCCCGGCCCCGGCCAGCCCCTGGCCGCCTTGTTCACCCAGGCGCTCGCCCGCGGCCTGACCCCCGCCCTCGTCGAGTCGCGCGCCTCACAGCACCGCCTCGACCTCTGGCACGACCTCGCCCCGATCACCCTCTGGCGCGACAAGGCCACGCCCGCCCCCGTCCAGGCGCCCCTCGGGCCGATCGCGCGCCTCTTTGCGCGACCCGAGTCCCAGTTCGAACTGCCCCGGACACGGCACGCCGCCCGCTCCCTCTGGGCCGGGGTCGTCAGCTACTGGATCAGCGCCGCCGCCGTCGCCTCCCTCTGGGCCGGCTTCGCCATGGCGCTCCTGCCGAGGCTCTGGGACGCGCCCGGCGGCGCAAGCGGCCTCCTGATGGCGCCCCTGCCTGTCGTCGGCCTCCTGATGACCCTGCGCGGCGCCCTCCGATACCACCCCGCCATCCCCAGGAGCCGCCCCAGGCGCCTCCTCGTCCCCAACCAGCCCGAGGCCCTGCGCCTCGACGGCGCCATCCTCCACACCGGCGACCGCGCCCTCGGCGTCGACCTCGACGCCCCCTTCAAGGTCGCGCTGACCCGCGAGGAGCGCGCCGCAGGCCGCTGGGTCATGCTCGGCGTCGAGATCCGCCAGCGCCACGGCGACCTGACCGATGGCCCCTCCTTGCGCTTCTCCGTCCCCGTCGCCCGATCCGAGATCACCGAGGCCCTCGAAGCCCTCACCCTCTCCTGTCCCATGGTCCGCCCCGAGGACTTCCGCGATCACCTCTGGCCCCTGCTCCGCTACCGCGCCGCGCTCGCCGGCGCCGAAGGAGCCGACGCCCTCCCCAACGCCGCGTGAGCGCTCCCCTCCGATCCCTTCCCCGCGCCGCTCCAGCACCCCGCAGCCCTCAACCCCCCCGCGCTGCCGCGCGGCCTCTCCATCTGCGCCGGCCTGATCCAGCGCCTCCCTTCGACCGCTCAGGCGCGCGGCACGCGCGGCCGGGTCTGTTGTGGTTGTGTCTGATCTTATTGATATTATTGGTGATCGTGGGCTCGTCGTCCGGGTGCGCCGGGGTGCGGTCAGGGGCGCCGGGGGCGGCGTCCTTGAACCCTCAGCAGGCCGAGGTCGGCCCGATCAACTTCGCCTTTCGGGTCGACGCCTCGCTCCAGCGACTCCACGCGCGGCTCTGTTTCGAAGGCGCCCCCGCCGCGTGGCTCAAGCCCCAGGCCAACGAGGCCTGGAGGGCGCTCAAGGGCGCCTGGGCCCTGCGGGGCGGCCAGCGCGAGCCGCTGACGCGCTCGGGCGGCGCGATCGCGCTGGTCGGGCTCAAGGCGGGCGACTGCGTGGAGCTTGAGCAGGACCTGCGGGCGCTGGCCTCCGCCGCGCGCGGCCGCCCCGACACCTTCGCCGCCGAGGGCGTCCTGGCCCTCTCGCCGGATTACTGGCTCTGGGCGACCTCGCCGCAGAGCGCGTCGATGAGGGCGACCTTCGAGATGCCCGAGGGCCTCGGCGTCGCGGTGCCCTGGCCGGTCGAGGGCGCGGGCGCCTATCGCATCCCGCCGAGCGCCTTGCGCTGGCGCAGCCACGCGGCCTTCGGGCGCTTCGATGAGGCGACGATCGAGGTGGCCGGCGGCAGACTCCGGGTGGTGATCCTGGCCGACGCCTGGGCGATCGGGCGGCCGAGGCTGCGGGCGTGGGTCCAGCAGGCCGCCGAGGCCGCCGCGCTGCTGGACGGGCGCTTCCCCGTCGACGACCTCCTGGTCCTGATCACCCCGGTCGGCGGCGACGAGGTCGGCTTCGGGACCGTGGCGCGGGGCGGCGGCCCCTCGGTGCTCCTGGAGGTGGGCGTGGACATCGACGAGCGCGAGCTTGAGGGCGACTGGGTCGCGCCCCACGAGCTGATCCACCTCAACCTGCCCAGGATCGACGGCGCAGACCCCTGGCTCTACGAGGGCTTTGCGACCTATTACGAGCCCGTGCTGCGCGCCCGCATGGGCGACCTGAGCCCGCGCCGGGCCTGGGAGCGGCTCCACGACGGCTTCTTGCGGGGGGCCGGATCGGGGACCGGGCGGGCGCTGCGCGACGAGAGCGCGGCCATGATGGAGACCTACGCCTTCTGGCGTGTGTACTGGGCCGGCGCGGCGCTGATGTTGATGGCCGACGTGTCGCTGCGGCAGGCCGGCGGCGATCCGGGCTCGCTGGACGCGCAGCTCGGGAGGGTGCGGGCCTGCTGCCAGGACCCCGACCGGGGCTGGACCGCCGAGGCGCTGCTGGAGGCTGTCGCGGCGCCCGACGCCCCGGATCTGCGGGCCGCGGCCGGCCGCTGGCTCGACGCCCGGCGCTTCCCTGATCTGGGCGCGACCTACGAGGCGCTGGGCTTGCGCTTTGACGCGGGCGGGCGGCTCCTGACGCGGCCCGGCGATCCTGGCGCCGCGCTCCGGATCGCGATCATGGGCCGGGACGTCGACGAGGCGCCTTGAGCGGCGTGGGCGCGGGCCGTTGCGCCTGGGTGGTCAGGGCGATATGCTCCGGAGGTCGATCGTGAGTTTCCCCAGCGCGGCGGTGTGTCATGCCTCAAGGTTATCGTATCTCTTTGATGTTGTTCTGTTTGTTCGGGCTGTCAGGGCTGGCGGCGTGCGAGCCCGAGGCGCCGCCGGTTGATCCGGGGTTGATCGGGCAGCTGGAGCCGGAGCCCACGCCCGAGCCAGAGCCCGTGGCCGAGCCCGAGCCGGAGGGCCCGCAGACGCGGCTGGAGATCCTCGGCGACGACGTGGTCGAGGTGATCTTCAGCGCCAGGGCCCGCGTTCAGGTGCGCTACACGAACGCGGCGGGGGTGCCGATCGCGGAGGCGCCGATCGAGTTCCGGGTGCTGGGGACCTCGGATCTGAGCCTGGAGGCGACGACGGCGACGACGGACGGCGACGGGGTGGCGACCAACAGCTTGATCGGCGGCATGACCGAGGGGCTGACCGAGGTGCTGGTGTCGGCCAAGGACGCCGAGCCGGTCAAGTACACGGTCTTCGCCTTCCCGCTGGACGAGGCGGCCTACCGGGTCCAGTCGCGCTTTGAGGGCGCCGCGCGGCTGGTCAGCGCCGAGGTGCGGCTGCTGGAGCCCTCGGTGCGGTGTGGGGGCCTCTCGGTCGGGGCCTTGCCGGCGCCCGAAGCGCGCCAGGAGGTGCCGGTGGCGGTCGGTCGTGGGATCCCGGACGTGGTCTTCGAAGGGCTGGCCAACGGGTCGTCGTACACGGTGGTCACGGTGGGCTTCATCGCGCCGAGGGTGCCGGCGGCCTTCGGGTGCGTCGAGGGCAGCGGGGCGGTCGAGGCCGGGCGCGGCGTGCTCGTCGAGGTGGAGCTGGAGGAGGTCGCGCCGGAGATCGCGGGCGATTACGGCGTGTTGACGCGGCTGGACCTGACGGACGGGCTGCCGGAGCCATGGCGCGGGAGTGTGCAGTTCGTGGGGGAGGTGTTCGCCGATCCGGTGGGGGCCCTGGTGGGTGTGCTCTTCGGGGACCCGAACGACAACGGCGACGGCCTGGCGGGCGACTTCATCGACGATACGCCGGCGAGGCGCGCGCTGGTGCAGGGCATCTTGACGGACATGATCACGGCGACGGCGGTCGGGCAGCAGCTTGAGGGCTGGTTCGGGGTCGGCGGCGAGGCCTATGGGGTGGTGACGCGCTTCGGGCTGGAGGGGGGGATGGAGATCCTGGCGGCGCCGGACGAGCGGGGGCGGCTCGCGGACAGAAACCCTCATTATTACGAGGACATCGTGATCGACTGGTCCATCGGGTGCGCGCCCGCGGACGAGGCCTGCCGTCGGGTGGAGGTGCCGCTGTCCTCGATCAACGGCCTGGGGGCGATCGAGGGCGCCTTCGGGGGGAGGGTGGAGGGCGGCAGCCGCCTGTTCATCGACCGGCATGGCTTCGACTTCAATTACGGGGCGATCGCGGTGGCGATCCTGGAGCGGGTCGTGTTGCCGAGGACCTTCGGGGTGGGCTCGATCAACGAGGCGCTGAGGTTGCTGGTGGACTGCGGCGACTTCGGGGACGGGCTCTTTCCGGGCAACTTCGTCCTGTCGCCGCTGGCGGCCGAGGCCTGCGAGCTGGCGTTGGACTACGCGGTGGACGAGGTCGTCGCGCGGCTCTCGGGGGCGGGTCAGGCGACGCCGGAGCTGACGCTGGCGACCTTCGATCAAGGGGACAGGGCAGGGTGCCTGATGGGCGAGCCGGAGTACCTGGTCGGGGACGTGCTCCGGCGGGTCGGCGCGGTGGGGACGGCGCAGGCCCGGTGCGCCTGGGACGCGCGCTTTGACGGCGGCGGGCAGGAGGCCGAGGGGGAGATCGAGGCGGACTTCTTCGCCACGAGCCGCTGATCGGCCTGGGTCCGGCTTGAGGGGCCAGGGCGCCTGGGCGCGCTGGCCTCAGGCGGTTGAGAAGCCATTCGGAAACTGAAGGCCGTCGTTGTGGGGCTCGAAAGAGGTCATCTGCGGCTCGTCCTGGGTCGGACAGGGCGCTGCCCCAGCCCTTCCTCGTCCAACCCGCATCTGACCGCTCTCGATTTTTAATGGATTGGCCTCTCATTCCAGGGTGATTTTTCACTTCGGGATGACTTCTCACCCCGCATTGCCCCGCTCCCCTTCACCAGCCTGAACGCCTCAAACCATCGCCCGAGGCACACCACGGCTCAGCGGCCGTCCGCAGCCATGCCGAGCAGTTTTTGGGTGCTCCATACCGGCCAACGCGAGATTACCCCAGGTCAGCCTGGGTCCACAGGACCGCTCGGTCCCCTCATCGAGGGCAGGAACAGGGTTCAAGAAATCAAGAAAAACAGGATCATCTCTTGACTTTAGGGGGGGGGGGGGGGGTATACTTCTCTTCATCAGGGTCAGGATCCCTCGGAGCTATGTTCCATTGAAAGGGGGCAGAAACGCGATGAGTTCATTTTTCCAGAATAAGCGCCTCCTCAACGCGCCGACTCCCCAGCGCCTCCGCGCACAAGACCTCCAACTGGCGCCCACCGCCGCCGCTGCGCTGGCCAAAAGGGCCGCGACGGCCGGCAAGACCTCCGAGGGCTCCAATTCCGCCCGGGAGACGGGTTCAATGGGCGCCTCGGGGCCAACCCTTGAGCAGCCCAGCCCAGGTTCGCTCAACACCACGCCGCGATCTGCCGCGATCCACCTCCCCGACAAGCGCCGCGATCTCGCGGCACAGCCCCCAGGTCGCGCCCCTCAACCCATCCCCGGCACCTTCCCTGGCCAGCAGACCTTCCTTCCCGAGGATCTCCTCAAGGACGTCCTGCCTCGCCTTCGCCCCCTGGAGCGAGCCCAGCAGCCGCCCTCGTTGAGCTGTGGTTGCGCGCCTCGATTGTCGCTATCGCATCCCCTTCTCTCACCCTCCAGCACCCGCGAGGTAATCATGAACGCCGTCACCATCGAGATCCTGCCCAAGTCCTCCTTCCGCGCCGCCATGACCCAGTCGCCCGAAGATGCCATCGACGTGGGCGACTTCAAGACCGGATACCTCCAGGCCTGGGTCGATCGCTCGGGCGCCGACACGGTCGATCTGACCCTTCAGCAGTCCAACGTCAACGAGGACAGCGCCT
>SXGT01343670.1_pt1 | contig 13495 bp, 13 predicted proteins | sample 3176221 | NCBI WGS metagenome assembly SXGT01 (sample SAMN11356862, study PRJNA531348) | freshwater metagenome | isolation source: freshwater sample F1-120 | place: China: Fuxian Lake, Yuxi | collected 2017-12-25
ATCCGACTTCCCGTCGACTGGAAGTCACGACGGCGCGTTACGACGCCCCGTCGTACATCGCCGCGATCTGCGACTTGTACTTCTCGTTCACGACCTTGCGCTTGACCTTCATCGTCGGCGTCAGCTCGCCGCCCTCGATGCTCAGCTCGCTCGGCAGGATCGTCACCTTCTTGATCGTCTGCACGCGCGCCAGCTTGGCGTTGAGCTTCTCGACCTCGCGCAGGAGCCACGCGTTGAAGACCGCGCACTTGGCGGCATCCTCGGTCGTCCGCGCCGCGCTTCCGGCCGCCTCGGCGTCCTTGGCGACGCGCTCGCCGTCGAGCGTCACCAGCGCCGTCAGGAACTTCATCCGATCGCCGATGACGACCGCCTGGGCGATGACCGGGATCCCCTTGAGCATCCCCTCTATCACCTGCGGCGCGACGTTCTCACCACCCGCCGTGATGAGCAGGTCCTTCTTGCGGTCGGTGATCTGCAGGAACCCGTTCTCGTCGATGGTCCCGATGTCGCCCGAGTGTAGCCATCCCTCGGCGTCGATCGTCTCGGCCGTCGCCTCGGCGTTCTTCAGGTAGCCCTTGAAGACGTGGCGCCCGCGCATGCAGATCTCGCCGTCCGCCGCGATCTTCAGCTCCGCGCCCGGCAGGCAGAATCCGGCCTTGGCCGTCCGATAGCGTTTCGGGGTCGACACCGTGGCCGGCCCGGTGCACTCGCTCATGCCGTAGACCTCGAAGAGCGGCAGGCCCAGCGACAGGAAGAACTCGAGCGTGTCCTTCGAGATCGGCGCCGCGGACGTGATCTGCATGCGGCAGCGATCGAGCCCGAGCTTCTCGCGCACCTTGTCGAACACCAGCTTCTTGGCGATCGGCGTCATGAACGGCTTCGGCTCGCCGGACTGCTCTGCATACCCGGCCTGGAGCCCGACCTTCTTGGCCCACACGGCGATCTTCTTCTTGAGCCCTGTCGTCTGCGCCCCGACCGCCGCCATCTTCGCCTGGATCTTCTCCCACACGCGCGGGACGCCCAGGAACGAATGCGGCCGGATCTCGCGCAGGTTGTCGCCCAGCTTCTCCAAGCTCTCGGCAATGCACGAGGTCGCGCCCGCCTGCATCGGCCCGTGGATCGACACGATCTGCTCGGCGATGTGCGAGAGCGGCAGATAGCTCAGCCCGAGGTCGCCCGGCTGCACACCGATCAGATCGATGGTCTGGCGCGCCGTCCACGTGATGTTGTCATGGGTGATCATGACGGCCTTGGGCTGCCCGGTCGTCCCCGACGTGTAGATGAGCGTGGCCGTGTCGTCCGCCTTCTGTGCGGCGATGCGGGCCTCGAGCTCGGCCTCGGGGACGCTCTCGCCGAGCGCGTAGAGCGACTCGAACGCGTAGATCCCGTCGGCCGGATTCGCGCCCTCGCCGGACACGACGACGTAGGCCTTCACCTTCGGCAGCGCGGCACGGACCTCCAACAGCTTGGCGAGGTGTTCTTTGTTCTCGACGACCACGATCGCGGCGTCACAGTGGTCGGTGATGTACTGGCACTGCTCGGCGCTCGACGTCGTGTAGATGCCGGCGGGCACGCCACCCGCGAAGATCGCGGCGATGTCGGCGACGAACCACTCGACGCTGTTGTAGCCGATGATCGACACGCCCTGGCCGGGCTCGAGCCCGAGCTTCATGAAGCCGCGCGCGATCTGGCGGACCTTCGTGCGGTAGTCGCCGTAGTTCAGCGGCACCCAGGCGCCGTTCGCCTTGTGCTTGAGGGCCGGGAGGCTCGGCCAGAGCTTGGCGGACTCGTCGAGGACCTGCATGATCGTGCGTTTCTCGGACATCGCGTACTCCGGATGGCTGGGCGCCTGGAAAGGTTGGAATGGGCGACCCTTCAACCGGATCCCCCCGGCCGTGTCAAGCGCTGGTCCGTATCCAACGCGGTCGGCGGCGCTCGGACCGCCGTGCGCGGCACGTGTCTCGCGTTGACGCCGTGCGGCAACGCCCCGAGTCCGACCTCGGACTCGACCTCGGACTCGACCTCGACCTCGACCTCGACCTCGACCTCGACCTCGACCACGGACTCGACCTCGACCTCGGGCTCGCCGCCGCCACCCGCGCTGTTTCAAGGGATGAGCGTCGCGTACGCCATGAACCACGATCCGTCCGGCAGCTGCACGACGTCGGGGTCCCCGACGTAGCCCTTCTCGAGACCCGCGCCGACGTCCAGCACGAGGCGGTCGCCAACCTCGAGCGTCCAGGTGGTTCCGTCCGCGCTGAAGTACGAGCGCATCGGCCGCATGTCCGAGAAGAGATAGAACCGAAAGCCGCCGGCGCACGGCACCACGTTGCCGGGGAAGAGCGGACCGCCGTCGACCTCGTAGCGGGGCTTGTCCACGAGCGTGAAGGCCTTGCCATCCGCCGAAGTCGCGTGCCAGAGCCGGCCCGGTTCCTCGTCGTTGCCCAAGCCAATGCTTGCAAGCGAAAGCAAATGCCAGGTCGCGGTGGCGCCGGTGCCGACCTGGTAGGTCGCTGCGACCCCGGCGTTTTCTCCCGGGTCGAACGCGACCCCGCCGTAGGTGAACGTGACCCCGTCCGCGCTCTCGCCCCACGTCAGGAAGGTGTGGTCGGTGCGCGTGCTCCCGAAGATGCGGAACGCGCGGTCGAGATATTCGACGTGGGGGTCGGCGACGTCGCCGCGTCCCGGGAAGCCGTCGAACGCGAGGAACTTGAACGTCCAGGTGGCGCCCGCGTCGGCCGAGATCGCCATCGCGGGCACGTTCTGACGGGGGCCGACCGTCCAGCCGTAGTAATAGAGGTAGAGCCAGCCGCGGTCGTCGACGACCAAGTCGGGGACGTCGGCCTGGTCCGAGATGACGACGCCGGTCTTGACCCACGCGAGGCCGTCGACCGAGCGCGCACCGAGGATGCGGCGCGCCCACGGGCCTTCGATCCCGGCGTGGGCGCCGGCGCCGGTGGGCGGCACGAAGTCGGACGTCGGCGGCGCGAGCGTTTCGGGGGTAGCGTCGGTGTCCGTCGCCACGTCGGGCGGCGCGGCCTCGGTGTCGGCGGCCGCGTCCGGCAGCGTGGCCTCGGTGTCGGTGCTAGGCGTGTCGTCGGATACGACCGCGTCGGTTGCCGCGACCTCCGAACGCGCTGCGTCATCGGAATCTGCGCACGCCACGACGAGGCCGGCGGCGAAGACGAACATCACGCGACCGTTGACACTGTACACGGCACCCTCCGCCGCGCCCGGGGCGGACGAATCTGCTCAGATTAGCAGCACGGCACGGATGCACAAGGCGCGTGGGTCGCGAGTTCGAGTTCGAGTTCGAGTTCGATCACGGGGCATCTTCGCCACCGAACAAGCCCACGCCACGCCGCAGCCGGACCATCCCCGGGAGATCCGCGCGCAGCCGCTCCGCGATCATGTGCTCGGCCGGCACGGCGTCTTCGATCGCCTCGCGCGCAAGCCAAGCGTCGACGCGTCCCGACTCCCCGGGGCCGGCTGGACCGCTTGGCCCGAAGAGGTGGCGCCAGAGTGCCGTGACCTTCCACGTCTCACCCGCCGAGACGCCCGGATCGATGAGCGCCATCCGCAGCGCACGCTGGCACTCGGGCGGCCACATCGCAAGCGCCTGCCGACGGCCGATCAAGTCCGCGATCGCGATGAGGATACTGCGCTCGCGCGCCATATCCCGCTCGCTGTCACGTCCCGTCGGCATGGCTCTCCCTTAGCGCATCCCGAATGTAGGGCGGTACCTCGAGGTCCTCGATGACCCCGCGCGGGTCGGCACCGAAGTGGCTGACGAGCGCCGCGACGAACGCGTCCGCGAAGCCCAGGACGGCCCCCCGATCGCCATGCCAGGCGACCAACGTGTTGAACCGCGTCACGAGCCCGGCCGGGTCTGTGCGCATCGCCAGGAGCCGCAGATCGTGCCTGTCTTTGGCGCGGCCCGCGCCGACCTTGAGAATGAAGAGGTCCTCGGCCCGAAGCGCCCGAACCTCGACCGGCCCTTGTCGCGACACGACCTCGCCTACGAGCGGCGACGTCGCGATGTCGCGCACGAGAATCACGCCCCAGAGGTTCTCGGTCGATGTCACATCGAGCCTGGCTGCCGGCCCGAACGTTGCTCGAAGCTCGGCTTCCACGTCGTGGACCACCTGGTCCGAGAGCGACGCCACCCACAGGTCGATATCCTCGGACATCGGTCGGATCGCGAGCGCTGCCATCGCGCTTCCGCCGGCAAGAACCACGGGTCCGCGCATCACCTCGCCGCGCGCATCCGAGACGTCGACGAGCCGCTGCACGACCCGCAAGGCGTCGAGAACCGTGACGAGCGTCCCCGAGTGCGTGTCCGCGTTGTCCTCCATCGCGCCGATGTCTCCTGAGGTCCACCGCCATCATGGGGGGTCCGCGCGCCCGCGGCAACTGCGTGGGTCCGTCGCCCGCGTCGGGTGCATCAAACCGTAGGGTCTCGGTCTCGGTCTCGGACTCGGTCTCGGTCTCGGTCTCGGTCTCGGTCTCGGTCTCGGTCTCGGTCTCGGTCTCGGTCTCGGTCTCGGTCTCGGTCTCGGTCTCGGACTCGGTCTCGGTCTCGGACTCGGTCTCGGTCTCGGACTCGGTCGCGTGTGTCGTGCTGTCGGCGACGCTCCCGCCGTCCTCGCTGCCGCACGCCCCGGCTGCGGCCCATCCCAATGTCCACGCCAGCGTCACGAACCGGTGTGCTCGCATCGTCCCCGTCACTCGCTTCGTCGGGCGTCGCGCCGGGCGCGGATCCGCGCGAGTCGCTCCGTTGTCGTCTGGACCGTATCCTCGACGTCCTCGGTGTCGGCCGCCCCCGTCGCGATCTGCGGGTCGGTCGGCTCGGGCATTTGGAAGCTCGGCGCGAGACGCGCCGACTTGCGCAGCGACTGAATCGCGGGGAACTCGCCCGAGCCGAGGTCGTCCTCGCGGTACGGCCGCGTCGAGGTCGCCATCCGCCGCGGGCGTTCCTCGCTCGGCCCGCTTCCGGTCGCGCGCTCCGCCGCGTGGGCGATCGTCGGTACGGCCATCGCGCGCTCGAGCTCCTGCTCGGCCGCAGACGCTCGCTCGTCGCGCCGCGCCAGCCGCGCCTCTCTCGCGCGCGCACGGCGCTCCTGCTCTTGCACCGGCAGCGTCAAGAGGGTCTGCGAGATGAGCTCGTCGGTCGGGTCGACGTCCGCTTCCGGCGACGGCGCGCCGAGCAGCATGTTCTGCACCGCCGGCAGCGCCAGGTAGCGCGGGAACTCGTTGAGGAGCCCCGCATAGAGCGCGTCCTCGTCGGCGAGGTCCTGCGGCTCGAAGAAACCGCAGGCATCGACGAGCGTGTCGGGAAGCTCGTTGACCGTGCGCAGGAATCGGAAATCGGAAGGAATACCGGGCACTGCGACGGCCGCGAACTGCCAGAAGATCGGCAAATGGCTCGCGCGCCGCAGCATGCGCATCGTCTCGGGCACGTCGCTGCAATCGCCGCCGCTGACCACAATGACGAACACAGGCGTCTCGCGCGCCTCGCGCAGTCGCGGACTCCCCGGGTGCACCCACTCGCGCGGGAACTCCGCGCGCACGATCGCGTCGATGAGCGGCGCGAAGCGCTTCGGCGCCGGGCGCTGTCCGGGGACGAGCGGCGCGGGCGCGAGGACGTGGCGGCTGACGAAGTGCGCGTGGTCGCCGCACTTGAGCTCGCCGACCAGGCGTGCTTCCGTTCCGAAGGTCCAGACCGGCACGACGCCGTCGTCGTCGAAGCGCATCCCGAGCGCGAGCAGCGCGGTCGCGAGCTCGTGCACGTGCCCGTCGATGAACAGCGGTGCCATCGGCGGCGACACGTCGATGGCGGCGACGACCGAGGCCTCGACCCCGTGCAGGCCGGCGTCCACGAAGGCGCGCGCGGCACGCACGGAGAGCGCGTCGAGGCGTCGCGTCTTCTGGTTCTGGATGGTGGCCATCGGCAGGCGTTCCGGTGTACGCGGAGGCGGTGCGCGCGGGCCGGTGCGCGGGCGGCGCGCGTGATCCAGCGCCCTGACTGCATAGCGCGCGCGGAGGAGTTTCGCAATGTCACGACCCGCAGCGCAGGCGGAGTTCACGGCCCAGCGCAGGGCGACGCTCGCGCGGGTGCCGCTGTTCCGCGATGGGCCCGCGGCGACGGCCCGCCTCGGCGCGCTCTATGGGCGCGGCCTGGCGACGGGCGGGCTCGTGCACGAACACGCGCCCGGGTGGCAGCTCGCGTATTTTCGGGATCCGGCGGTGTGGTACGGGGGCGCGGCGACGATCGCGTTCGTGGACCGCGACCCGCACGCGCCGCGCGCGCTGAGCGAGCTGGCGTCCGCGCTGCGTGCGCATGCCGAGGGCCTCGATGCGACCACGCTGCTCGAGATGACCGCCGAGGATGACGCGCTGCGCGAGGTCGTGACGGCCGAGACCGGGCTCGGGGTCGACTCGGTTTTTCAGGTCGGCGCGGCGGACGTCGCGCTCCGCGCCGTGGCGGACGCGGCGTGGCCCGTGGCGGCTGCGGGTCTGGGGCTCGCGGTCCGAGCGGCGCGGATCGGCGACGTCGACGCGGTCGTCGCGCTCGCGCGCGAGGCGTTCACGGCGGAGCCCGCGTACTGCTGGGTCGGGGCCTACCCGCATCACCTCGACAGCGTGCGACGCGGGCTCGAGCACGCACTGAGGGCGGGCGACGGGGTCCATTTGATCGTCGAGGGGGCGGACCGCGAGGTGCTCGGACATGTCGGCGCGGACATCGACGACCATGCGTTCTGGGGGCGCTCCGCCGGACTCGATATCGTGTTGGCGCCCGCGCTGCGGGGGCGCGGGCTGCTCAAGGTCCTCTACCGCGACGTGCTCGCGCGCCTGGTCCACGAACACCAGGTCGCAACGCTGCGAGGCGGCACGGCCCAGCCTGGCGTCCTGGCGCTCGGACGGCGCATGGGACGGGCCTGGGGGGCGCTCCACCTGCGGCGCGACGTCGCGTTCCCGTTCGCGCATTTTGCGGCGTTCCAACCGCCGCGGGACCTGCGCGTCGCGCCCTACTCGTAGAGGAGCGCCTTCTCGCGTTTGGCGGCGAAGTCCTCGAGCCCCTTCGTCCAGGTGCCCTCGATTTGCGCCACGCTCTTGCCGGCGGCGACCGCCTTCAGGACCGCCGGCGTGCCCCAGACGATGCTGGCGCTCTGGTCGCGGTACTCGGCCTTCCCGGGCCAGAGCTTCTGCAGCGCGACCAAGACGGCCAGCGCGGTCCGAATCGGCCGGAACGCGCGCATGTCCGTCACGTGCAGCTGCACGCCGCCGAGCACCTTCCCCTTGAACTTGAAGCTTGCGGGGCGGTACGTGACGGGCCGCAGCTTCACGCCCGGGAGCTGCTGCTTGGCGAGCGCGGCGGCGAGCTTCTCGGGGTCGATGAACTCGGCGCCGATGAGCTCGAAGGGCAGCGAGGTCCCGACGCCTTCGCTCACGTTGTCGGAGATCCCGCCGACCATCCCGGTCGCCGGATAGAGCCACGCATTCTGGACGTGCGGGATCCCGGGCGACGTCGGAATCCACTCGAGCCCGGTGTCGGGCCAGAGCATCGCGCGCCGCCACCCCTTCATCGCGACGACGGTGAGGTCGCAACCGGTGCCCAACGCATCATTATAGAAGCGCGCGACCTCGCCGATGGTCATGCCATGCGTGACGGGGAGGGGACCCCAACCGATGAAGCTCTCGAGCCCGCGGGCGAGGATCGGCCCCTCGAAGACCAGGCCGCTGGCGGGGTTGGGGCGGTCGACGACGATGACGCTCTTGCCCGCATCCTTGGCCGCCAGCATGAGCTCGCCCAGGGTCGAGATGTACGTGTAGGTGCGCGATCCGAGGTCCTGCAGGTCGACGACGATGACGTCGACGCGCGCGATCGCTTTCTTGGAGGGGCGCCCCTTCTTGCCGCGACCGAAGAGGTTCTCGACTGGCACGCCCGACTTCGGGTCGTCGCTGCCGCCGGCCTTCTCGCCGGGCTGGAAGTAGCCGCGCAGGCCGTGCTCGGGGCCCCAGAGCTGCATGACCTTGTAGCCGCCGTCTTTCTGTCCGCGCACGAGGCGGTCGACGCTCGGGATGAGCGCGCCGTCGACGGCCGCCGCGTGGGTCAGCATGCCGACGCGCTTGCCCTTCAGGAGCTCGCCGCGCTCGCTCAAGAGGACGTCGATGCCGAGCGTGACGGGCGCTTGCGCGGCGCTTGCGAGGCCCGTGGGCGGGAGCTCGGAGAGCTGCGGTATCAGCGTCGTGACGAGCCCGACGAGGCTTGGAATCCAGGCGAGCATGAGGGAGAGTCCAACGCATGAAGAAGCAGCGGCCGTTCCGTATCCTCGAAGAAAAGCTCGTCAAGCGCCAGGAAATCGCGGGCCGCCTCGCTACGGGGTCCGAGGCGGACCCACGCGAGGCCTTCGCGAGGGAATTCGCCGCGGGCGGGGCCAGCGCTGGCGACGCACATGATGCGAGCACGGCGGATGCCGAGAATCCGTACTGGGCCTGGGAGGAGTTGCCGGCGCATCCGAACCCCGAGCTCGGCTGCATCCGGCGCGGTCTCTGCTGCAAGTCGAGTCCCGGCTGGTTCGCGCCGGGCGAGGCCGAAAACGCGGCCGCAGCGCTCGGCATGGAGCCCGATGCGTTCGTGAGGGAGTACCTCGTCATCGACTACGTCGACATCCCGCTCGCCGCTCCGGGCGCCGACGACGAGCGCCCGCCCGAGACCGAGCGCGTCTTCGCCTTCGCCCCGGTGAAGCTCGGGATCGACGGCCGCCCCGCCATCCCGACGGCCACGCGCGCGGACGCGTTCTATCAGGTGCTGCGGGGCCAATGCGTCTTCTTTCGCGCCGACATCGGCGATGGCGCGGCGGGCTGCAAGATCTACGAGACACGGCCATTCGAGTGCCGCCGCTACATCTGCACGAACGCGCCCGAGGACAACCCGACCCACGTCGAGATCGGTCTTCTGTGGCGCGGTGCCGCCGCCGAAAAAACCTGACGGTCCTACGGACGCGTGATAAACCCGGCGCGCGACGGCCGCGCGCGAGGAATCGCGTCCCACTGACACCCGTTGCGGCCGGGTCATGACCGAGTCCAACGCACACCCCCCAGGCCCGGCCGCACACTCCGACGCGGTGCACAGCCCGCCGCGCGTCATCGGCTCCTGGGGCGCGTTCGGCATCGTCGCCGGCTCGATGATCGGCGTCGGCATCTTCATCTTCCTTCCGAAGGTTGCGAGCGGGGTCGGCACGCTGCCGCTCTTCTTCGGGATGCTGCTCCTCGGCGGCCTCTTCGCCCTGGCTGGATCGGTCGCGTGCGGCGAGCTCGGCGCGATGATCCCGAAGGCCGGCGGCGACTACGTTTTTCAGCGCCACGCTTACGGGACATCGGTCGCGTTCGCGTCCGGCTGGGTGCTCTTTGCGGCGATCTTCGCAGGGTCGATCGCGACACTCGCGATCCCACTCTTCCAGTTCGACATCGGCCCGCTCCTCGGGGTCGACCTGATGACACCGCTGTTCGGTCACGAGGTCGCCGGCAAGTTTGTCGGCGACCCGCTCGTCGGGCACCTGACGGGCGCGCACTTCGCGGCCCTTGGCCTCATCGTGGTGCTCACGGCGCTCAACGATCTGGGTACGTCGGTCTCGGCCAAGGCGCAGCTCGTCCTGACGCTCTTGCCGATCGGGGCGATGTTGGTGCTCGCGGCCGTGATCCTCGTCGGCCAGCCCGAGGTCGTGAAGCCGCCGACCGGTGGTGAGCTTGCGAGCTTGCCCTCGACGCTCACGTTGGCGGGCCTGGCGACCGCGTTCCTCGGGGTGAACTTCATCTTCTCGGGCTGGATCAACATCATCTACGTCGCCTCCGAGGTGAAGGACCCGGGGCGTACGATCCCGCGCTCGATGATCTCGGCGACCGGCGCGGTGACCATTCTCTACGTTCTCATGGCGGCCGCGTTCGTGGCGGTGCTCGGGCTTGCGGGCGTCGCAAGCAAGGGCACGCCTCCCTGGGAGGGGGGGCTCGGTTTCGACGCCGGCACGCGCACGGCGAACGCGCTCGGTCTCGGCGACCTCGGCCCGGTCGTGCTCATCATCATCACGCTGGCGATCCTCACGTCGATCAACGCGACCATCATGGGCGGGGCGCGCGTGGGCTACGCGATGGCGGCCGACGGAGCCTTCTGGCGCCCGATCGCCAAGCTCTCGGGGCGCCGCAGGACGCCGCGGCGCGCGCTGTGGTTCCTGGCTGCGCTTGCGTGCGTCATCGTGCTCTCGGGTACCGGTGAGGCGATCGGTGAGATGACCTCGCTCGCGATGTTCGTGACGGGCGGCCTCACCGTCGCCGCGGTGTTCGTCCTGCGACGCAAGATGCCGGGCACGCCGCGGCCTTATCGCGCGATGGCCTATCCGATCCTGCCGGGGCTCTACGTGGTGCTCGCGGTGGCGGCGATCGCCGCGAAGGTCTGGGACGCGACGCAGCAGGGCGGGGTTGCGGCCTGGTATCCGCTCATCGGACTTGGAATCCTCTGCGTGACCTGGGTGGGTCATCTACTTTATGCGCGCCGTTGGAAGAGCGCCGCGGTCGTGGGTCTGACCTTTCTCCTGGGCGGCGCTCTGTTCGACGGCGCTATCCAACCGACCAGCGACGCGCACGCCGCGCGGCCGACGCCCGCCGGGGCTACCGATGACGTTCGACCCTAGTCGTCGCCACTTCCTGCTCACCGCTGCGGGGGGGATGGCTCTGGGCGCGGCCGCGCTCGGGCCGGCCACGCGCCTGGTGCGCGCCGCGGCGCCGGTCAAGCCGAGCAAGATCCGCGACGTCGAGGTGACCAAGCTCGGCACGACCATCACGATGGATCTCGAGGCCGCGCCGTTTCCGGCCAAGGGTTCGTCCTACAAGGACCCGACGGTCATCGCGTTCGTGCCGCGCTATTTTCGCGTGCGCAGCGACATGCGCGTCGACACGCTCGTGCACTTTCACGGCTATCGGGATACGGCCGAGGAGGCCATGAAGCGCCATCAGCTGCGCGAGCAGCTCGTGGCCTCCAAGCAGAATGCCATTCTTGTATTTCCCCAGGGGCCGGTGCGCTCCGAGGACATGAGCGGCGGCAAGCTCGACGAGCCGGGCGGACTCGTGAACCTGCTCACGGAGGTGCGCGAGACGTTGCAGTCGCGGCGCCTCCAGGCGCGCCTTGCGCACTCGGGGATCCCGAGTCATGCACGTATCGGCAAGTGCATCTTGTCGGCGCACTCGGGCGGATTCCGCGTCGTGTCGTATTGCCTCGAGGTGGGCGGCTTCAACGTCAACGAGGTCTACCTCTTCGACGCGCTCTACGGACGGACCGACATCTTCCGCGATTGGCTGCAGGCCACGTATGCCAAGCAGGCCCCCGACGCGGAGCGCCACAAGGTCATCTCGTTTTACGCCGGCGACGGGCCGACGACGGAGAATCGGCGCCTCATGTGGTTCCTCGACAAGGCCGGGATAGCGTACGTCCACGAGGAGACCGAGGGGGCCGAGCTCACGCGGCGCGAGATCACGAAGTCGCGCGCCGTGTTCGTCAAGACGTCGTCGGGGCACGACCAGGTCCTGTTCCGAACCAACGCGCTGCGCGACTGCCTGTATGCGTCGTGTCTCACGCGCACCTTGAAATCCGATTGGTTCAAGGACCCCGACGCGCCGCGGATCGGTCCGCCCAAGTAGCGTCGCGGCTCGGTCAGAGCGGGAGATCCCCCTGGCGCTTGGGGGTGCGCGCGTGCGGTGTCGGGGGGGGTGGCGCATCGGCGAGGGCGAGGCGCTCGATCAACGCGGGGCCGTCATTGTGAACGGAATTCACAGTGCGCGCGACGGGGTGGTGCGTAAGGGGGCCTTCGTACGGCACGAGCAGCGCCTGGAGCGCCGCTGGTTCGGCGTCGGCGGCGAGCCAGAGCGCCTGCGCAGCGGCCGTCGGGAGGATGGCGGGCATGCGGTCGTGGACGGCGCGGGCGGACGGCGCGGCGTCGGTGGTGACGATCGTGAAGGTGTGGCGCGTGTGTCCCGAGAGTTGGTCACGCCACCTCGCCCAGAGGCCGGCGAAGAGAAGGAGCGGCTCGGTCGGCGGGTAGAGCCAGTGCGGCTGCGGCTTGGCGGCGGCGCCGGGGGCGAGTGCGGGCGGAGCTTCCCATTCGTACCAACCGCTGGCCGGGACGAGCAGGCGCCGCTCGCGAAACGCGTCGCGGAAGGCGGGCTTGGTCGCGAACGACTCAGCGCGCGCGTTGATCATGCGCGCGCCGATCCGCGCGTCTTTCGCCCAGGAGGGCACCAGCCCCCAGTGAGAGAGCCCGAGCTGGCGCGCGCCGTCCGCGGCTGCGAGCAGGATCGGCGCCGGGTCGGTCGGCGCGATGTTGTAGTCGGGACCCTCCCAGGCGTCGTCACGCAGGGGCTCGGCTCGCAGCAGCTTGGCCAGCGTCGCGAAGGTCGTCTTGAGTCCGTAGCGTCCGCACATCTCGCCTGCTCCGGCGCGTGGCCCGCGTCATAGCACGCGCGAGCGCGCTGCGGAATGCGGCGCCATCGGCGGGCGCGACGACCACGATGCAGTCGCCGTCTTGCCAGGTCGGGTTGAGGCGCTCGTAGCGGTCGTAGGCGGCCTGAACCTTGGCGGGCTTCTCGTCGCGGTCGACGATCGCGGGTGGGCGGTTCTTGTAGACCGCGACCTGACGCACCGGATCCCAGCGCTTGCCGCCGGCCTCGCGCCCGTACCATTCGAGGATGGCGCGCTCGAACGGCGCGGGCGGCGTGGCGTCCTGCAGCGTCAGCGTGCGGCCGAAGGTCCCATCGATGACCGCGTAGCTGTTCGGGAACATGAAGCCCACGTAGTAGATGGGCGCGCGTGGATGGCGCATGCGCAGCGCGAGGAACATGCGAAAGCCGGAGAGGATGAAGCTCGGGTGCCCGCGAAAGCGGGGTCGGAGGTACACATATTCGAGCGAGACGAGCAGCGCCGCGCGACCCTCGATGACGATCCGATCGTGGGAGTTGACGAAGAAGCCGACGATCTCGCCGGCGTGCCGGAAGACCACGGCGTCGCGGCGCTCGCGCTGGAAGTACGCGGAGAACTCGAACCAGTCCTCCTCGGCCGAGCGCTCGGGGCCGAGCGGGAAATAGTCGAGGCGCAGGCGCCAGAGGGTCCGCACGGTCTCGACCGAGAGCTGACGCGCGGGGGTGTGCTGGGCGATGAGGCGGGTCGGCATCGTCAGCTCCGGGTCTTCGGGGTGGCGGGGCGGGCGGCGGGCGCGCGCGCGTGGGTGCGGCGGCGCGGGGCGCGCTGGGCCAGGCGCGCGGTGAGGGCGGGGCGCGTGGCGGGCGTGGCGATCGCGAGCAGCGCGAGGTCGACGACCGAGCGAACCTGGTACCGACCTATAGACCGACGAGAGCGATTCGTCTAGTGCGAACTTTGCGCCATCCCAGTTGCAACGCCAGAGACTCGAAGTCCCAATGACGTAAACTTGGTCGCCATCAGACGACAGGC
>SXGT01523472.1_pt1 | contig 13495 bp, 13 predicted proteins | sample 3176221 | NCBI WGS metagenome assembly SXGT01 (sample SAMN11356862, study PRJNA531348) | freshwater metagenome | isolation source: freshwater sample F1-120 | place: China: Fuxian Lake, Yuxi | collected 2017-12-25
GGGGTGAGGGAGAAAAGCCACTCCGTTCAGTTGCACTCGCACCTCACCAGACTGCCACGTCCTCACCCTCACCCTAGCCCTCTCCCTCGGGGGGAGAGGGGGTGCCCTTCACTTCTGAGGGCCGAAGAGGAGATAGCAGCCGACCGCCACCAGAAAGCCGCCGAACGCGCGCCTAAGATCATCCACCTGCATCCGAGTGACCAACCACGCGCCGAGATAACCACCGGCGATGGCCGTCGGGGCGAGCGAGCCGACGGTCGGCCAGTGGATGTTGGAGAGCGCGGGGTCGGGCTTGTAATGTTTCCATGCGCCCACGAGGGCCGTGGGGATGATGACGACCAACGACGTGCCGATGGCCTGCTTGATGTCGCGGATCGGGGGGCTCATCAGGAAGATCATGGCCGGCACCATCACGATGCCGCCGCCCACGCCGAACAGGCCGCTGGCCACGCCGCTCACCAGGCCGATCATTCCCGCGATCATGTATTGCATGGCTCGGTGATGCCCTCCCGCCCTCCTTGCGGCAACAGTTTTCTCGCCCGGCCCGGCACTTTTTCCGTGGGTCTGGCGACAGAATGCGCTAGGCTCCGACTCCGTCATGGCCGCTTTTGAAAACTGGGCGCTCAACGCCTTCGTCGCCCAGCTCGGTGCGGAGCGTGTCTTCGCGCAGGTGCTGCTCCGGCGCGACGGCGCGGGCTTCATCTTGCGCCATGTGGAAGACGCGCAAGTGCCCGAGTCGGACTTGCGCCTGATGACGATCGAAGGGCTGCGCGACTGGGCGCAAACGACGGTGGACGGAGCGTTCCGGCCGCTCAAGTCCGCTCCCAACCTCCGCCGCGGCTGGCACGCCCGAGCCAGTGACGTCGCCGCGCTCGGCACCGCGCTCGACTGGCTGTATCCGGGGGCACTCGCGGACTGGTTCGCGGCGCGTGCGACGGAGCCGCCGGTCACGAATTACCGCGAGTTCACCGCCCGGCAGACCGGCATGTACCGCATCACGACGTTCCCGGACGACGCGCGCGCAGCGCAGATCGCACGGGCCTGCTGCGACCGGCGTTTCTGCCTCAAGCGCCGGCTCTGGAGCGTGCCCAGCCTCGCCATGGACGCGGAGTCGGACAAAAGCCTGATCCCCTGCCTCGAACCGTGCGCGGTGCTGCTGGAATTCGCGCGGAAAACGGTGCGCTTGGAACAGGAAGGGGAACTGCCGGCATTCATCGCGCCGGAAACCGCGCGGCGCTTGGAGGAAAGGCTGGCGCAACCGCCGGCAGTCCCGCGCGAGGCGGATTTCGATTCACCCGACAACCCGCGCCGGCTGGCGTTGCTGGTGCAATTGCCGCGGCGCGAGTAATGGCTGGTGTCCCTCCTGCGCCCTTTCTATCCTCATCGTCAATCGATATGAAACTCTTCTCCACTCCCGCGTTGATCGCGCTCTGCGTCGCCGCGCTGTTCTCCCTCATTCCAGCAATGCAAGCGGCGGATGCGGAAAAGGACGACCTGAAGTTCAGTGCGCGCGCGCGTGAGGTAGTGAAGGCTTCCCGCGCGAAGTCCACGGAGGGCAAAGCGGCGATGTTGGAGGAGTTCGAGAAAGGGGCGCGTGCTCTGGCGAAAGAGTTCCCGAAGCGCCCGGAGCCGTTCGCGATGCTGCTCGAGGTGGCGGAGAACAGCGAGCCGGAGAAGGCGCGCAAATTGCTCGCCGAAATCATCCAGATCAGCACCGGTGAGGTCAAAGAGGCGGCGGAAGGCCTGTTCAAGAAACTCGAAGCGGTGGGCAAGCCGCTGGCGCTGAAATTCAAGGCGACCGACGGCCGGCAGATCGACCTTTCGAAGATGCAAGGGAAAGTGGTGCTGGTGGATTTCTGGGCCACGTGGTGCGGGCCGTGCGTGGCGGAGCTGCCGAACGTGAAGGCCGCGTACGAGAAGTTCCACGGCAAGGGATTCGAGATCGTCGGCATCAGTCTCGACAAGGATCTCGAGAAGTTGAAGAAGTTCACGGAGGAGAAAAAGATGGGGTGGGCACAGTATTGCGACGGCAAAGGGTGGGAGGGCAAGTACGCCGCGGAGTTCGGCATCACCGGCATCCCGACGATGTGGCTGGTGGACAAGAAAGGCAACCTGCGCCACCTCGAGGCGCGGGACGGTCTCGCCGAGAAGGTGGAGAAGCTGCTCGCCGAGAAGTAAGCGATGGAGTGGCTCACGAACCTTGTGGTGCCGGGCGGCCGGTTCCTCGGCATCGAGTGGAACACGTGGAAGGTCGTCGGCTGGATCGGCAACCTCGTCTTCTTCTCGCGCTTCTTCATCCAGTGGTACGCCACGGAAAAGCGCAAGCAGGTGGTGGTGCCAGTGGCCTTCTGGTGGCTGAGCCTCGTCGGCTCGATCCTGCTGCTGGCCTACGCGCTCTTCTACAAGAAGGATTCGGTCTTCATCTTCGCCTACGCGTTCACGTGGATCCCGTACATCCGCAATCTCGTCATCCAGCGCCGGCACGCGAAGGCGCATGTGGATTGCGTGGAGTGCGGCTTTACAGCCGCGCCTGGCTCGAACTTCTGCGCCCAGTGCGGCGCACCGCTGGCCCCCACCGCGCAGTGACGCGCGCGACGGCCCCGCCTGTTTCAGCGGCGGTTAATCCGCTTGATTTCCATCTTGGCGGAAGTCATCTTGCCCCTTCGCTTGCGCGTGCCAAGTGACGCACGGCGAAGAAAATCACCGAATGGCAAAAGAAGAACCGATCGAGTTGGAAGGAACCATCAGCCAGGTGCTGCCCGGCACGATGTTCCGCGTGAAGCTGCCCAACGGCCACGAGGTGCTCGCCCATATCTCCGGCAAGATGCGCAAGCATTTCATCCGCATCAGCGTGGGCGACAAGGTGAACGTCGAGATGTCCCCGTACGACTTGACGAAGGCCCGCATCTGCTTCCGGCACCGCTAGCCCGCCTTTACGCCCAGCCGATTTCCGCGCTAGGCACCTCCATCTTGAACTTCGGAATGCGCGTGAGCACTTTCTGCCCCGCGACATCCATGCCCAGATAGCTCCCCTCGGCCACGGCCGATTTCCCGGCGAGGAGATGAAAGCTGTTATAGCTGAAATGCTCGCCCGGTTCGATCGTCGGAAATTGCCCCACCACGCCGTCGCCCTCCACCGCCACGATGTCGCCCGCATCGCCGCGCACGACCCACTTGCGGCCTTTGATGGACACCGTGGTGTCCGTGTCGTTGTGGATCGTGATGTAGTAGGCGAAGCAATGCGGTCGGTCGGGCGGCGTGTGCGCCTGCGGTTGATAGGCCACTTCGTCCACACTCACCCACAAGCCCTTCGGCTCGAGAAAATCAAGGTTCGTACTCACGATATCAAATCCACACGACGCCCAGTCTAGGCACGCGCTCCACAAAAACGCAAACCTGCGTCTTCCGCCGAGCGCGGACTTGAAACGCCCCGATACGTGAGGCAGAGTGTTTCGGATGTTCCCCTCGTCCAAAACCGCGCAACAGCGCGAGACGTTCAATCGTCTCACCGGCGCCGTCGTGCTGTCGCTGCTGCTCCATCTCGGCTTCTACGCCGCGATGGATCTGGGGAAGAAACTCGACTGGGCCCAGCATCCCGCGCCCGCATGGCTGCTCAAATGGCTCAAACCAGTGAACCTCGTCAGCGCCACCGATTCCCCAGCGCCGTGGCCGATCCAACCCAAACGCCTCCGTGAAGAAATAGAACGGTCGAAAAAGAAGCCGGCGATTCCCGACCGCTTCATCGACGTTGACCCCACACTCGCCATCATCGACCCGCCTGCTGACCCGAAATTTTACTCCACCCACACCACGCGCGCGGCCGCCCCGAACCCGCGCCAGACAAAACAGGACGTTCCGAAGGTGGACGGTGAGCAAACGCTGATCCCGAAAATCATCGCCTTCGCCACCCCCATCGTTGCGCCCTTCACCGCCCGCCCCGATGATCAAGTGCCGCTCGGCAAAACGCTCACGCCAGTCCCGCCGCTGGAAAGTGTCATCCGGCCGCAGATGGATCCGAAGCTCGATTTCAAACCGACCACCGCAATCAACCCTTCTCCCACAGCCCGCGCCGAAACTTCGAGCGCGACCGAAGCCGCCATCGTTCCCGCACAGCCCAACTTTGCAAACTTGCGCCCCCCCGCACCTCCCGCCGCGCCGGCGCTGAATCTCCCGGAAGCCCCGAACGGCAACCTTCTGAGCCATCCGCCCAATGAAAATCCAACGCGCACCGCAAACGTAAACTCGAAGCCGGCGCAACCTCTCGCCGGCGGCAGTAGCGGTAGTAGCGGCGGAACGCCCGCTGCCGCTTTGCCCAGCCCGAAACCGCGCACACTGCTCGAGGCGAAAGCCAGCCAAGCCATCTCCGGCGCGTTGGCCGGCAAAAAGATGATTCAGGACGGTGGCGTCAATCGCCCCGGAAAACTTTCCTTCGACGTCATCGGCACACCGTACGGCCCGTACGACGCGCTATTCTTCTCCGCCGTTCAGCAGCGTTGGTGGGATCTGTTGGAGAACGGGCGACGGAACCCTGCAATCCCCGGCGAAGTTCGGCTCAGTTTTCTGCTTCATAGCGATGGAAAGATCACCGATCTTCGCTTGGGCAACAGTACCGTCACCGAGTTCCAGACGCAGGTCTGCCCCGCCACGTTGGTGGACCTCTCGCCGTTCCTCGAATGGCCGAAGGCGATGCGCGAAGCGAACGGCTCGGATGAGCGGCGGGTGAACTTCCGTTTCATTTACTGGTGACCCCCCGCACAGCCCGCACAATCCATTTGCCGCAGCGGGCCTTTTAGCTCATCCTGTGTTGAGAATGGTGGAGGCCCGCATCAATGTTGCGATTGAGTGGTTGCATCTGAACCGCCTGACTGCAGCTATGCTGCTCTCGGCGGTGATCCACCTCGCCGGTTACGCCGGCCTGCAAGCAGCCAAACGCCTCGTCGTCACATGGCCTCCCACGCCAGCACCCGTGCCCGTCGTCGTCGAGCAGAAGGTCTCGATGACATTCATCACGGTGGATCCCGCCACCGCCCAGACCGCGGCGCCAAAGAATCCCAAATATTACTCCACGCAGAACACCATCGCCGCGCAGACCGAACCGACTAAAAGCAAAGCCGTGCAGCCCAAAGTGGAGGGCAATAAATCCGAGGTGCCGAAAATCGTGGATGTGCCCAAGCCATCTCCCAAGCCGACCCCGTTAGTGGCCAACCCCGCGCCGAAAACCACGCCTCTTCCATTACAGCCGAAGCCGCTCCAACCAGCCGTCGCCCCGCCATCGCCCAAGCCGCGTACTTTGGCCGAGGCAAAGAACCAGCAGAATCCGCCGGGCATCTTCACCAACAAATCACAGCAGGAAGGCGCCACGCCGCGGGTGGGCCGGCTCGCCTTCGACGCCGCTGGCACTCCCTTCGGGGTGTACGACGCCAAGTTCATCGCCGCCGTGCAAGATCGCTGGTACGCGCTGCTCCAAAATCGCAACAGCACGCCCGGCCGCGTGATCGTTGATTTCCGGCTGCACGATGACGGGCGCGTCACCGACCTACGCGTGGCCGAAAGCAACGTGGACGGCTTGTTCTCCTACTTCTGCGAACGAGCCATCATCGTCCCCGCCCCCTACGAGCGCTGGCCCAAGCCGATGCGCGAGACTATCGGCGCGTCCCACCGGGATGTCCGTTTCACTTTCCACTACAATTGAACGCCACTTCACGCTTGAGTTCGCGTTGCGCAAACGTCATTAATCCAGCCGCCCGACGCGCGTTCCGCCTTCGTACAAACAGAGGAACCGCGGCGAGCCAAGGATCGGAGAACGCCAAATGGAACAATTCATCTTCATCACGCTGATCGTCGCCTCCATCCTCAGCCTCACATTCATCATCGAACGCGGTCTCGCTCTGCGCTGGGCCCACGTCATCCCTCCCGCAGTCGAGCAGGCGCAGGAATCCTGCAAAACTCCTGCGCAAGTCGATACGCTCCGCGCCGTCTGCCAATCCCATCCTTCGCCGCTCAGCAATCTCCTCCTCACCGCCGCCAACCATCTCGACCGGCCACGCGAGGAAACGATCGACGCCCTTCAGACCCGCGCCCGCAACGAAGTGGTGCGCCTCGAGCGCGGCCTCGTGATGCTGGAGATCGTCACCGGCATCGCCCCATTGCTCGGCCTCGTCGGCACCGTGATGGGCCTCATCAAACTCTTCGGCGCGATGGGCGGCAGCCCGACCGGCGACCAGGCTAAGTTCGCCGAGGGCATCGCGCTCGCGTTGAACGCCACGCTGATGGGCCTCATCATCGCCATCCCCTCCCTCGTCGCCTGGAGCTACTACAACAAGAAAGTTGAGACGCTCACCGTCGAGATGGAAACGCATTGCGACGAATTCCTGCGCCGCCAGTACCGCCAGATGGAGCACTGACCGATGCGCTTCGCCACCCCGAAAAAGCGGACCACGCCCGCCATCATCATCGTCTCGCTCATCGACGTGTTGATGGTCGTGCTGATCTTCATGATGGTCAGCACCACCTTCAAGAAGCTGCCCAGCGTCCAACTCTCGTTGCCCGAATCCAAACAATCCCAAGGCGCCGGCAAGGACCCGACCCAACCGGTCATCGTCACCATCGCCAAAATCGCGCCCCATCTCTACCTCGACAACCAGCCCGTCACCGGTGAGAAGCTCGAGTCCGAGCTGAAGGCCCGCACCGCCGCTAACCCGCAACTCATCCTCTCCATCCGTGCCGACACCGACGCCCCTTTCGGGCAAGTCGTGAAGGTGCGCGACGCCGCGCAAGCCGCCGGCATCAAGAACATCAACGCCTTCGTCAAAGCCCCCGGCGCGCCGTAGCCCACCAGCAGGCGGGCAAAACAGGCTTGCCGATTTCGCGGCCGCGCCTAGTCTCAAAAAGTGTCCGAGAAGCTTCCGATTCCCGCGACATCACCCGTCATGGAAACAAAGGAAAGTCCTGCCGTGCCCGTCTCCGCCGAGGCAATCGCCCAGCGCCTCGCCGCATTGCGCGAACCCGCGCCAACGGTTCCCTGCCCGATCAACCAGCGGCTTCAGAGTTTCCTGAATCATTACCTCCACGCAGCCGGGGTAACGGCCGCGCCGCCTCAACTGCCGCGCCACTCGCTCGTGCTCGATCAACCGGGCCTCGCGCGCGCGCTGTCGCTGCCGCCGGACCGCGACGAGTTTCATTCGGACATCATCAACTCGTACCGCGTAAAGCAGGGCGTGCTGCATAATCCGAAGAGCGATCGCCGGACGACACAAGGTATCTTTCATGTAACCGAAGGCGGCCTGCCGATTCCCGACGACAAGCTGGCGGTACCGGCCGTGGTGTTCGCGGAACTGCTGCGTCGCGCGTTCACGCCGCCGGCGAACCTTCTGCGACTCCCTTACACGAGCACGAGTGCGGAGCCGACGGAATGTTTCGTATCGTTGCAGTTGCGTCCTCTGGTCTGCCCCGCCGTGCCGGGCTTCATTTCTGAGAAGCGGATGGAGATTCACTTCTTCACGCCGGGCAGCTTGATTTGCAACCTCGACTTCGTGGAGAGCATCTTCGGCAACGCCGGCGATCCCGCACTGCCCGAAAACGACGCGGGATTGGATGGGGAGCATTGGACCGGCCACACCGGCTGCGTAATTCTTGCGCCGCATCTCATAAACGTAACGAAGCGTGAGGTGGGCCTGCCGCGTTTCGAGGAAGCCACCGAGCGGCAACGGCGCGACGGCATGTGCTGGCGGGAACCGGACGAGCGTTACAATAACGGCAACGCGTTCAAGCTGACCGCGCGCGATTCGAGCGGTGTGATCGTCACGATCATCGCGGACAATTACTTCGGCTATTGCAAAAAAGAGGTGAAGACGCAGATCAGCTTCGCCACGAACCTGTACGGCCTCGCCGAGGAGGAGCACGCGGGGGGTGCGCTGGTTTATCCGAGCTACGATCTCGCCGATGAGTTCAGCGGCGATCTGCACGTGCGCAACCGCGGGCATAACTTCGAGGAGATGACGCGGCTTTACGGCGATCTGATGGAGGTGCGGCCCGATGGTTGCGCAGTGGACCGGAAGTTCCCCGATATTCTCTACGTCTCCGAGAAAGTGCGTTTCGATCTGAACAAACAGACCGTGAGTTGGCCGCATCGCGGCGAGACGATGGCGATGAAGTTGCTCCCGAACAAAACTTACGTACGCCCCTCGGGTTATCGTGTGCAGATGGAGAAGCCGGCGGCCGGGCGCGTGTGGCGTCTGGTTGGCACCGTGGCCGAGGGGACGTTCTGCCACAAACCATGTACCGTTTCTGGCGGCGGGAAGTCGGAGATCTCCAAGCCGATCACCGACGCCGTGTTGACTGGTCCGGTCTTCGTGGCTGATTTCCAGAAGGACTTCGACCTCGTCGAGCAACTCATCAACCGCGATTATTCGACCCGCTTCAAGGACACGAGTAAGGACGGCCAGGACACGCGTCTGATCCTCAGCGCTGAACGCTCCATCGGCTCGGTCATCAAGCTCTTCACGCCGACGACGCGCGATTACTCGGAGGAATACAACGCCTGGCTCAGTTCCATTCCGCCGCACATCAAGGAACTCGTCTTCATCGTGAAGCGCTACTACAGGCCGGAATGGGGCGCGGGCTGGCGGGCGCATTTCAGCGTGGACATCGTGAACGGAGTGACCGGTAACGAGCTGAAACGCGACACCAAGAAACTGCTCACGACCTATCTGCGCATCGGCTTCGACCGGGACGCGTGGCGCACCTTCAATCTGCGGAAAGATTTCCAGCCCGCCGTGAAGCTGGCGATGGAGGACGACATCACCGCCTCCGTCGTCGTGCCTTCCGCGCGCGTGCCGAACTTGAATTCGGATTACTCGAAGACGTCGGTGAAGTTCGTGCAGAATTGTGAAACGCGACTCTTCCAGCGGCCCGATGACGCGGTGCATCGCGGTTATGATAAGCAAACCGAAGCCGACTACTCGCAGCCGGACAATTTCTTCTCGAACTACGAGCCCTTGCCCGCGCCGATCGCACACGAGCTGATCGACGACACGCTCAACTTCGACCAGTACACCGAGCCGATGCAGCGGCTCATCCGCGACGTCGCTGCCGGGAACTCGCCCGATTACTTCGTTTCGCCGGCCCACCCGCGTTTAGTAGATGGACAGCCGACGAAAAATCCGCGCTACCTCCAGACGCGACCCGACCTCGTGAACCCGCGCGCGGTCTATCTGGCCGAGACTTGCGCGCGCCTGTCGCGACGCATCCCGCTCGGCCAGCCAGTTCCCACACCCGTGAATGCCGTCCTGCCGGGTCGGCGCAACAACCCCCCCGACACGGGCATCCGCTCACTCGCCTGCTACAGCCCGATCCACTACATGGAGCTGCCAGAACTGCTGATGGAATTCATCTGCTCGATGACCGGCAAGTCGCCCTCCACCACCGGCGCGGGCAGCGAAGGCGCGCTCACGAAGGGACCGTTCAACGCCCTGCCGCCGATCTTCGATCTGAACGCCACGCTCGTTTCGCATCTCCTCACCGGCCAGCAGGGTTTCATCACCGCCGCTGGCTACGTCGGCCCGCACGTGCGCGTGGATCACGACATCAGCCTCGTCGTGCCGGAGATCTGGTGCCGGATGACCGTCGAGGAGCGCGACCCGAGCCACCTCATCGCCAACGGTCACCTCGAACGCTGCGCCGACTTCGAGCACAACGGCCGGCATGTCCTCGCCAGCCGTCTCGGTTGGCGCATCACCAAGCGTTTCGTCCGCCACTTCTTCGGCCGGATGTTCAATTATCCGCACGCCGTTCTCACCGAGGAGATGTTGCGCCCCGAGAAACAGGACGCTGACATTTTTGCCGACGGAATGGACAACATCGTCGAGACCCAGCGCCGCGTCGCCAGCCACTACTTCGCCGACGGCAGCATCGCGCTCGCCTGCCCGCCGCTGCGCGCGCTCCTGCACATCATGCGCGACGGCCATCACGAGAGCAAAAGCCTCGACCACCCGGAAATCCGCGGCCTGTTCACGCACGAGCAGATGCTCGCCAGCGACTGGTACGCCGCCCGCCTGAAAGCGAAACAGAACAACGACCTGCATCTCTGGCAACGGCACGTGCGTGCGCTCGAGGATTTTCTTGCCAATCCCTCGCACGCAGCCGAGGCGGCCCGCATGGGGATTAGCGCCCGCTTGACCGCCGCGAAACAAACACTCGCCCACGTGCAGTCTTCCGATTACCTCCACGAACTCCACGGCACTCTCGGCACGCAACCGCTTTGATCCTTCCACAACTCCGCAGAACCCCGCGCCGCGCTGTCAACAACTGCGGCTTGAGTTTGCCATCGCCCGCCCTATCTTCGCCGCGATGTTGTTTGCGCCCAAACGTCCGTCGTTCTGCCGGCCTTTCGCCGCGCTTTTCGTCGTGTGCCTCACCCTCTTCGCCAACGGACAAACACCCGGCGAACCGACCGCGCCGAAGACCGACCGCGCCGAGGCCGAGACGCAATTCAAGACAGGTTTGAGCTTTCTCTACGGCGTCGGCGGAAAAAAGAATCCCGAAGAAGCCGCGCGCTGGTTCCGTTTTGCGGCGGAAAAAGGCTACGCGAAAGCGCAAGGTATCCTCGGCCTCTGCTATCATTCCGGCCAAGGCGTCACGCAGGATTTCACCGAGGCGGCGAAGTGGCTGCGCAAGGCCGCCGAGCAGGATGACGCCATCGCCCAGTTCAGCCTCGGCACGCTGTGCGCGAACGGCCAAGGCGTGACGAAGGACGCCGCGGAAGCCGCCAAATGGTACCGCAAGGCCGCCGAACAAGGCCACGCGGCCGCGCAGACAAATCTCGGGGCGGTGTTGCAGGCCGGGACCGGCGTGGAGGCGGATTTGCCGCAAGCCGCGACGTGGTATCGCAAGGCCGCCGGGCAAGGCTTCGCGCTCGCACAGGCGAACCTCGGCCAGATGCTCGCCAGCGGACAGGGTGTGATGAAAGACGCGGCCGAGGCCGTGAAATGGTATCGCAAGGCCGCCGAGCAAAGTGATGCCACGGCACAGTTCCTCCTCGGTTCGGCCCTTTTCCTCGGCGAAGGCGGGCCACAGGATTACGTCGAAGCTTACAAATGGATCAATCTCGCCGCCGCGCAAAGTCACGCCGCCGCGGCAGAGCATCGCCTCACTGTTTCCGAGAAGATGACGCCAGCGCAAATCGCCGAAGCGCAAAAACTCTCTGCGCTCTTCAGCCAACGCAACACGACAAGCACGACCAATAGCGCAGTCGCCAGCGGTACTGCCACGAATACCGTGGCGGCCTTCACCACCGGCACCGGTTTCTTCGTCAGCGACGATGGTTATCTCATCACCAATTTCCACGTCGTCTCCGACGCGCTGCGAATCGAAGTACGTACGCGTCAGGGCAAATTTCCCGCCAAACTGGTCAAGGCTGACCGCGCGAACGACCTCGCGCTGCTCAAGGTCGCGCGCGGTACGGAACTATTCCGCCCACTGCCTCTCGGTGCCAGCCGCGGTGTGAAACTGGGCGACTCGGTCTTCACCATCGGTTTTCCAAACACCTCCGTGCAAGGAATGGAACCGAAGTTCACCGACGGCAAAATCAACGGGATTTTCGGGATGCAGGACGATCCGCGCCACTTCCAGATCAGTGTCGCGGTACAACCGGGCAACTCCGGCGGCGCGCTCGTGGACGCGCGGGGCAACGCCATCGGCATCGTCACCTTTCGACTCGACGACCTGAAAACCTTCCGCCTCACTGGCTCCCTGCCACAAAATGTGAACTACGCCGTCAAGAGCGCGTTCGTCGGCGCTTTCCTCGATGCCATACCAGAACTGGCCAGCAGATTGAAGGAGCCGAACACCGGTGACTCCAAGTACGAAGAAGTAGTCAAAGGAGCGCAAGAAGCGGCGGCGCTGGTGCTTGTTTACCAGTAGAAACTGGACGGAGCGCCTCTCCCCCAACGGAGACTATTCTTGACTTTCCATAGGATTTTCGGCTCTAATCCCCTCCTGTTCCAAGGAGGAACAAAGCCGAATATCATGAATGCGCTGACGATTTTTTGTGGACGCTTTGGGCCGCTATGTCTGCTGGCCGCTGCGCTCGTTTTTTTATCCGGCTGCAGCAAAAAGGCCGTCACTCCACAGGTCGAGGTGCCAGAGGAGACCGAGGATGCGGAAGTGCAACTCGCCATCGGCTACCGCTATTATCTCGGTGATGGAATGACTCAGGACTTCACAAAAGCCGCTGATTGGTTTTATCAAGCCGCCGCGCAGGGCAATGCCGATGCGCAATTCGCGCTCGGTTCACTTCACCAGAATGGACAAGGCGTGCCTCAGAATTTCATCGAATCCGCGGGCTGGTATCGGAAGGCCGCCGAGCAAGGCCACGCCAATGGTCAGTACCTGCTCGGCCTCGCCCACCGCGAAGGCAGCGGCGTGGAAAAGAGTCTGCTCGAAGCCTACAAGTGGCTCAGTCTCGCCGCCGACCAAGGCGATGAGGACCACATTACCGCCCGCGACACGCTGGCCAAAGTGATGCGCCCCGACCTCATCGCCGAAGCCAAGCGCCGAGCCGAGCAATTCGCGCCCGCGGTGGTGGAGAATTAACAAATCCATCTCAGCCTTGTGCGAAGTCCGTCAATTTCATCAGCCGAGGCAGCAGAAGCCACCCCTCCGATTCGCCTCCCGGTAACCGAAGAATTCGCCTGCCGCTTAATCTTCGTGGGGATGCTGGCTTTGGCGTGTGGCATCTTCGTTTCTGTTCCCGTCTGCGCGACTTACCATGTGTGCCTCGCTGGAGCCGCACTCCTAACTTGGCGTTCATTTCGGTGGAAGGAACTTCCCCTCAGTGCTAAATGGCTCCTGATTTTTGTGCTTGCCGGCGTTCTCTCTACGGCAGTTAACGCCACCACCATGGACACCCCGTCGAGGCTATTGAAAATGAAGTATCCCCTCTTCGGAGTCCTAGGTGTTTTTTTGCTGGGCTCCGCATTGAAGCGTTTCCTAACACTCAGTAAAATAAGGATTCTCGCTAATCTCTTCCTTCTCTCCATCATCTTGGCCTCGCTTTATGGAATCGTGAAAACTTGGGGCCAGTTCGACTTGTTGACATTCTCCAAAGGCGAATCCCCTGATCGATCTGGCGGTTTTACTGGTATCATGCGCTACAGCCACGGCATCCAGATGGTGCTGGTGATACTTTCCGCCATTCTAGTCTATCAAAAACAAACGCCTGAATTCTTTCACCGCGGCCTATTGCTTGTCGCCTATGTCACAGGTTTGATTGGACTCTGGGCTAGCGGGACACGCGGAGCCATCGTCGGCTTTCTCTGCGCCGTTCCCTTCATCTTCTTCTTTTGCAGTCGGAGACGCTTCTGGCTTTCGAGTGCAGTTTGCTGGCCGCTAGCCATCCTGATTGTTTTTGGAAACTTTTTAAAAAAAGACACTCCTGTAGCCCCTGGCGCACCGACCGTTATACTGCGAGGCCTGTCGGGAGATGATCGCCTTACCC
>SXGT01782501.1_pt1 | contig 13495 bp, 7 predicted proteins | sample 3176221 | NCBI WGS metagenome assembly SXGT01 (sample SAMN11356862, study PRJNA531348) | freshwater metagenome | isolation source: freshwater sample F1-120 | place: China: Fuxian Lake, Yuxi | collected 2017-12-25
ACCGGGTCCGGTTAGGCGACGGGGTTCGCCCGCCAAACGTTTGACGACCTCGCGTCCGCCAACGCCCTCTTTTTATTTATCGACCATCCCTGCACCGCTTTCATCTTCGGGGGCGAGCCAGGGGATCATGATTGGTTAGGCCTTAGCCATGTATCGCATACCGCGCGACTTGGATTTGTCAAAAGTAGTTGGGCAATCCACAACTCAGGTTTTGGTGGGGCAATTTGACATTCAGTTTTCGTTTGGCGATGTGCACTTTGCCGTTGAGTCGGAAATCGACCTTATTCGCAATGGCGAAATCATTGGCAGTTGGCGAGAGGGCGCATGGCCTCCACCTCAGTTCTTTGAAATAATGAATGTTGATGCCGCCAAATGCGAAATCCCAAATGACCGGAAAATCATTATTCACTTGGATAACGGCATAGAGATTCATCTCAATGACAACTCTGACCAATTCGAGTCCATGCAAATTTCGATCAAAGGAGAGCCAGACCAATGGATTATCTAAATTGGCCTAACACTTCGGTCAAGAGGGACGCTCCGCCGGCAAGCCGGCTCCGCGCCCCTTACCTCCAACGTTGACGCTGTAGAAATACCCCCGCCTCCCACAAATACTAGATAATTAAACCTACGTAATAACCACCAATCACGAGACCCGTCGATGCCCCGTTTCAAACCGATTCACAAAGGCCTGAAACTCCTCCCTGTCGACTTCGACCGGCAAATCCAGCCCGGCACTTTCGAATACGCCCTGCGGCATCTCGTCGACCACGAACTCGACCTCGCCCCCTTCCACGCCCGCTACAACAACGACGAAATCGGCGCTTCCGCCTACGACCCCGCCGTCCTCCTCAAGATCATCCTTCTCGCCTACAGCCGTGGCATCGTCTCCAGCCGCAGGATCGAAGCCGCCTGCCGGGATAGCGTCCTGTTCATCGCCCTGTCGGGCGATAGCCAGCCCAACTTCACCACGCTCGCCGCCTTCGTCTCCGAAATGGGCGACCTCACCGCCCAGCTCTTCGCGCAAGTCCTCACGCTTTGCGGCCGCCAGGGCCTGATCGGCCGCGAGATGTTCGCCATCGACGGCGTCAAACTGCCGTCGAATGCCAGCAAGGCCAAGTCCGGCAAGCGGGAAGACTTTCAGCGCCAGCTCGACAAGATGGAGAAAGCCGCCGAGAAGATGCTGAACAAGCACCGGGAAGCCGACGCCACCGCCACCGCCACCGACGCCAAGGATAAGCAACGTGAAGCCCGTTCTCTGGAACGTCTGCAAAAGGAAGCGAAGAACCTGCGCGATTGGTTGAAGAAGCATCCGGAAGACCGCAAGGGCGCCAGCGGCAACCCCGTGCAGTCCAACCGCACCGACAACGAATCGGCCAAGATGGCCACCGGCAAGGGCGTGATCCAGGGCTATACCGGGGTGGCGACGGTGGACGGGGCGAACCAGATCGTCATCGACGCCCAAGCCCATGGCACCGGCAGCGAACAGGCCCTGCTGATGCCGGCGGTGCAGGCCGTGCAGGGCTGGCGCAAGCCGGAAACCGTGATTACCGCCGATGCCGGCTATCACTCCGAAGACAACCTGGAGCACCTGGCCTTGGCGGAAATCCCCGCGTTCATCCCGGACACCCTCTACCGGCAACGGGATGAGCGTTACGCCGGCCAGGAAATCCACAAGGCCAAGCCTGACCCGCTGCATGACAAGCGCGCGCCGGCGAAGAAGCCTGGCGGCAAGTTTCGGGTGAGCGACTTCCGGATCGATCCGGCGCAGCGCACCTGTATTTGTCCGGCGGGCAAGTCGCTCTACGGCAATGGCCGCAACTGCAACATCGGCGGCCATCTGGCGATCAAGTTCCAGGGGGCGAAAGGCGATTGCGGGCCGTGCCCGCTGCGCGCGCAATGCCTGCGCAAACCGGAGACCACGCCGGCTCGCCAGGTGGCGTATTTCTTCGCCAGGGCGGCGGGCCGCCCGAACCCCTGCGAGCAGATGAAACACCGCATCGACAGCGAGGCGGGCAAACGCATGATCACCCGCCGCTTCGCCACGGTGGAACCGGTGTTCGGCAACCTGCGCGGGAACAAGCGCCTGGACCGCTTCACGCTACGCGGCCAGAAGAAGGTGGATCGGCAGTGGAAGCTGTACTGCATGGTGCACAACATCGAGAAGTTGGCGCATCATGGCTTCGGAAGTGACGGAAAGTAACGGGGAATACCCCAAGAAACGCACCCCGGCGACCTTGTCAGTGCTACGGGTTGTCCGGGATTTGAAAATGGAAAGGGAATGCCGAGAAAAACGCTGATTGATCCGCCTTCGCCGATTCGCCACTGTGATGAAATTTTTTGGGGGCGCGCGGGATTGGGGGGGGAAAAGGGGGTTTTTCTACAGCGTCGTTATGCATCTTAGGACGGTCGCCTACTTGCTGACTTTGCTTGCGCTCTTCCCCTCCGCTCTGGCAGCGAGTGATCATTTGAAGCTTCAACCCTTGCCACTGGCCGAGGTAGCACCAATCACTGGCGAGGCCTGTGGGTGTATCGCATTTTCCCAAGGCGCGCCTCTTACCGTCGAAAACATATTCAAGTCTTCTGCTTCCTACGATGGCCCACATCTTGTTCGTATTGCAGGCGCTACACGGGCGCTCAAACGCTTAGGGCCACCAAAAGGACGCAATCCTTATGTCAATAGGTTTTCGTCGGGCTCCCTTCGACTCACTTCCCACACCAGAGAGGTCAAGTACCAAGAGCACTGTGCCGCTTATGCCGATCCACCGCCTCACGGATCGTGCTTTCTCGGCACACTAACTGTCAAAGATGGGCGGAGCTCTTTCAGCCAAAAAATCCTGGAGCTTTGCGGGTGCTGATGCATAACCCTCCGCTCGACCTCGCTCCCTTTGGTCGCTGGACGCTGCGCGATGAAGCCGCGCAGCGCGGGTCAGCTTCACGTTAGACACAGCCATGTCTTTAGGCGGCATCTTTCTAATTCGCGAACCACTACTACGCGGTATTGTTATTGCTGCTGGTTTGTGTTTTGTCGGTCTCGCTGCCGTCATTCTGACAACACACCCTTGGCAAGCAGGAGAGTCTCGCTTTGTTCTTCTGATTCCGTTTCTTGGCGGGGTCTCGTTGCTGGCAATCGCAACTGCTTTCCGTGGTAACGCCTTGCGTGTCGCACTGGTTCTATTTATTTCTGTTCCTGCAATCGCAATGCTCATGCTTAAAATCACTTGCGCAGTGGGCGTCTTTAATGGAGGCGTTTGTGTCTAACCCTGCGCTCAAGCGGGACGCCTGCCGGCAAGCCGGCAGCCGCCCCTTAGCTCCACGTTGGACGAAGCCGCTACGCGGAGGAGTCGCGCGCCGCATCCGCACGAATTATTCTGCGCGATCACTTCCTTGCTCCGCAGGCATTATGCGCAGGCAGGCATTATGGGACAGACCACGGTCTTCTGTTTTTTATGGAAAAACCGTGGTCCCTCCCCTACTCACCCATTGGGTGAACCCGCTACCCGCCCGCTTTCGGGGTGGAGAAGCCGTCTGGCCGCGTTGCTCCTGATGAAGCTACTAAGCGAAGGACCAAGCCGCACAAGACGGCGGCCAAGTCCCTGCTTATCCTCGCCATGACTCGTCGTCGTGTACCCGCAAGGGGTATGCCGGATTCGTCCACGCTAAAGCGCTACGACTCCGCTACCTTGCCAGCCAGCCTCTCCTCCCCGCCCTCGGACCGAGGTCAACTGCTGTTTCAAGGATGATTCGGTAGTACTCTGAATTTTTTGATGGGTAGCCAGTGATTTATGAATAACAACCTATATATTTCATGAGTTTACGTATTGGAATCGACCTGGGCGGCAGCAAGATCGAGATCGCCGCCTTTGACGAAAATGAACATGAACTGCTGCGCCGTCGCGTTGCCACGCCGCAGGGCGATTACCGCGCAACGGTGGGCACGGTTGCGGCGCTGGTGGAAGACGCCGAGAACACGTTGCATGCGCGTGGCCGGGTCGGCATCGGCATGCCGGGTGCGGAATCGCGCGTTACCGGCCTGATCAAGAACGCCAATTCCACCTGTCTGATCGGCCAGCCTTTGCGGCGCGATCTGCAAACGTTGTTGCAGCGCGAGATCCGCCTCGCCAACGATGCCAACTGCTTCGCGTTGTCGGAAGCGGTGGATGGCGCAGCGGCGGGGGCGGAAGTGGTGTTCGGCGTGATTCTGGGAACAGGTTGCGGTGGCGGCATCGTCGTGCGCGGCCAGGTGATCACCGGCGCCAACGCCATCGGCGGCGAATGGGGGCATAACCCGCTGCCCTGGCCCGCCGACGCCGAACGTCCCGGCGCGGCCTGTTATTGCGGCCAGCACGGCTGCATCGAAACCTGGCTCTCCGGCCCTGGTCTGGCGCGCGACCATCTCGCTTTCAGCGGACAGTCTCTGAGCGCCGAGGCCATTGCGACGAGCGACGACCCTGCCTGTCTGGCCAGTCTGGCGCGTTATGAAGAGCGCCTGGCTCGCGCGCTGGCGCAGGTGATCAATCTGCTCGACCCGGATGTCATCGTGCTGGGCGGCGGTTTGTCCAACATCGGGCGGCTATATGAGAACGTGCCTCGCCTGTGGACACGGCATATCTTCTCCGACCACGTCGCCACCCGCCTGGTAGCGCCGAAACACGGCGATTCCAGCGGGGTGCGCGGCGCCGCTTGGTTGTAAACGGGTCGAGTGCGGACTGCTTGGCACGGGGAGCAGAAACAGCAGGCTCCAGGCAAAAGGTTTAGCAAATTGATCAGGTTAAGCCTTAAAAAATTGCCGTAGATCAACCGTACCAGCAGCATTGGCTTTTTTAATTCAAAAAATGCTTCTAGCATGGAATCAGCCGGAGCACCGGCGAACATGATACGAGGAGACTTACATGGATACCCAGACCGAACCCCAGCAGTCTGGCGCCGATTCAGAGCGCCGCCACAATCCCCATCTGCGGGCCATCTACCCGGATGCCAGCAAGCATATCGACCACCTGTTCCACAACCGCCACGACTGGGCCGGCAGCCCGATCGGTTATCTGGCGCATCGCCTCATTCACGAAGCCTACCCTCAACTTGGCAGCAACGAAGTCCGAATCCTGGTGGGTGCGATCGAACGCGTGCATCAGGTTCATGCAACAGTCAAAATAGCGCATTGACGCTTCTGGCAGCATCGCACCGATAAGTCGTGCGCGCATCAAGCGTCACATTGATCCGCATGGAGGCTGCTTGGCAACACGACGCATCTTGACCTTGTTCACCGGCGAAGCCGCCTCGTGCGGCTTCGCCGGTTTGCTCTTGGGCGTTCGCCGCGAGTTGCGGAAGCTGGCGCTGATCGGATTGGCGCTGGGCGCACCGCTCACGGCCGAGGCGGCTTGCCGGGAGGCTGCCGCATCGACACTGCCAATGCCGACCTGGACCTGGCTGCGCGGCTGGCAGGCGGATTTCGCGGCGCCAACCCGGCTGGCGGCGGATGCTGCGGGTCACGTCTTCGCCACTGACCCAGGCAAGGGACAGGTTGTCTGGCGCGGTGCGGACGGGGCGATCGCGGGTCGCAAGACCGGTCTCGGCAAGCCGACCGGCATTGCGGTGGATGCCACCGGCAACATTCTGGTCGGCGACCAGGAGCGGGGTCGCGTCACCCTGCATGACCAGCAATGGAACGCGCGCCACGCTTTGGGCGTCGGCGATGGTGAATTCGGTCTGCCCGGCGATATCGCCATCGACCCGGCCAACGGCGAGATCTACGTCAGCGACAGCGTTCGCCAGGTCGTTGCCGTTTACTCTCCGGCCGGTCCGCGCTTGCGCACATTCGGCGCGCCGGCGCCGAACGATGACTCGCCGGCTGCTGACGGAGTGTTTCGCTCTCCGACCGGCCTGTTCATCACCGGCAACGAACTGCTGGTCGCCGATCAGCTCAATTTCCGCGTGCAGGCGTTCGACAAGTCCACTGGCGCCTTTCTCTACTGCATCGGCAATTACCGCACGAGCAGTTTCGTTTCGCCCACCAGCGGTCCGGCGCGCCTGCTTGGCATGCCGCAAGGGCTGTGGGTCGATGCCCTGGGCAGACTGTATGTCGCCGATGCCTACCAGGGCCAGATTCATGTCATTGATCGCGGCAACGGTGCGCGCATCGGTTCGATCGGCGTGGCAGCGGAGGAAGCCGGCGCGTTGAATGCGCCGAGCGACATCCTGATCGATACCTACGGTCGCCTGTTTGTGGCCTCGGCCAACAATGCGCGTCTGGATCTGTTCGGGCTGGACACCTACTCCGATCCGGAACGTTTCGTGCCAGCCAGCGTGCGCATGCTGCCCGAGCGCATCGAGCGGCCGAGTGCAGCGGCCAAGGTGGAAGCCCATGTCGAACTGCCCGGCTATCGGGCGATCGACATCGACCCCGCCTCGGTCAGGATCAACGGTCTCACCACGACGTCGATCTCAGTCCTGGATAGCGACGGCAACGGCATTCCCGAATTGCGTATCTCGGTCAATGCTGCGACGTTGCTGCCGACACTGGGTACCGGCGACAGCGGGCCGGTGCGCATCATCGGCATGCTTGGCCGCCTGCGTTTCGAGACCACTACAACGCTGGCCATCGTCGAACGCCAGATCGCCGTCCCGCCGCCGCGCGTCATTCCACCCCGCGCACGCGGCGCGCTCAAGCGCTACTTGAACGCGACCCGCGCTTGGCCAGCCCCGGCTGCAAAATCTTCCTCTGCAAAGCGCCCATGACCTTCCCACGTCTTTCCTGGCGCGGGTTGCGCGCCATCGCGGTCGGCCTGATCGGCCTCGGTGCCGTCGCCAGCGTACCGGCGCTCGACCCGCCGCATGATGCTTCGCGCAATATCCAGTGCATCACCTGCCACCAGTTGCACAACTCGCCCGGCGGCACGCTGAATCGTGTCGCCGGCAACGCCAATGTCTGCCTGGCCTGCCACATTCCCACCGGCCCCGGCGCCGCGCGGCCCTTCGCCAGCAACGACCAGGCCTTGCCGCCGCAGCCCAACCCGAGCGGCTGGACTGCCGGCAGCGGCATTTCGCATCGCTGGGATTCGGGTCCGAGCGGCCACGTCAAACCGGTTTCCGGCAATACCTCGTCCGGCATCGTCGCGTCCAGCGGTGCCTTCAGCGGCCGTATCGAAGAGGTCTATACCCTCACCATCGCCACGCCCGGCGCGGTCGGCACGGCAACCTTCAACTGGAGCAGCCTGCGTGACGGAGCCGGAACCGGCGTATTGTCCGGCGCCAGCGTCGGCATCGGCAGCAAGGGCCTGGCCTTGAACTTCGCCAACGGCGCGGCGACGCCGTCATTCAAGGCGGGCGACCAATGGACGCTTTACGCGCGCAGCGATCTGCGTCTGCCGACTACTGCCGATGCATTCGAGCGGCCGCTGGGCCAGCGGGTGATGCCGGCAGCGTTGCCGGATCGCAGCAGCATCGGCGGCCTCAAGGTGGTCTGCTCGACCTGCCATGATCAGCACAGCCAAAAACATCCGCCGTTCGACCCCAACGCGCCGGCGTTCTTCGACGCCGGCAGCGGCTGGACCGCAACCGGCATCGGCCGCCATCTGCAACGCCAGCCGAACGAAAACAACGAGATGTGCGAGATCTGCCATTCGGCGCGCAATGTCACCACCTCCGCGCTGGGTTCGCATCCGGTTGGCGTCACGCTGCCGGGCGGAAATTTCCGCACGCCGCCTGGGCTGCCGCTGTCCACCGATGCCCGGATCGAATGCATGAGCTGCCATGCACCGCATTACCAGACTTCCGGTGGCGCCAACGCCGGCGCCGGCGATGGCTTCCTGCTGCGCCAGGCCATCGGCGAGATTTGCTACGAGTGCCACACCAACGCCGACCGCGCCGGCGGTTCGCATTTCAACGCCAGCACCGGCGCCTTGTGGGGTGGCTCCAAGGATCTGACCGGCGGCAGCCAGTTTCCGCCGCACCGCGCCGACAAACGCGGCGCCTGCATCAACTGCCACTGGCCGCACGGCTGGCCGGACCGCGCCAACGAGAGCCAGGATTATCCGAAGCTGTGGGTCGAACGCTACGACACCGACCGTGTCGGCGTCAGCGATGGCGCCAACGGCGAACGCCTCTGCTTCGGCTGCCATACCAGCCAGATCGCCACCGCACTCGGCAACCGGCCGCTGACGCCGGCCACCTCGAACCTGGAAGCCGAGTTCGCGCGCGGAACCGCGCTGACCAGCGCGACCGGCAACGTCTTCCGCCACCCGGTGAATGATGTCGAGCAGCAGCTTGGACCGTCCGGGCGACGCGTGGTCGAGTGCGTCGATTGCCACAACCCGCACAAGGCGACGCCGAGCGATCGCCATGCCGGTGTTGCCGGTGTGGATCTGGCGGGCAATGTGCTGCCGGCAGGCACACCCTTGCAGCAGTCCCAGCTCTGTTTCAAATGCCATGGCGACAACTTCAACAGCATCCGCACGATGACCTCGAACAAGCGTCTGGATTTTGCCGTCAACAACAGTGCGTATCACCCGGTCACCCAGGCCGGTCGCAACCAGTCGGCCAATCTGGCCAGCCAGTTGCTGGGCGGGTTGACCACAGGTTCAACGATCCGTTGCACCGATTGCCACAACTCCAGCGCGTTCGAGACCGGCACCGGCCGCGTCGTCGATTCGAGCGCGGTTACCGTCGGCCCGCATGGTTCGGCTTACGCGCCGATCCTGCGCGCCAATTTCAACCGCAACTACACCAGCGGCCCGACCAGTTTCAGCGCGGCGAATTTCAATCTGTGCTTCCGCTGCCATGATCCGGCCAAGCTGGTCACGGCGCGCGACACCGGTTCCGGTGCGGCGACCAACTTCTATGACACGATCAACGGCAAGGCCAACCTGCACTGGCTGCATCTGAGCGACAAGGCCGGCAGTGCGCGCGCGACCTGCCAGAACTGCCATTTCGACATCCACAGCAATATTTCGGCAACGAATACCCAATATCGCATCAACAACACGCTTTACGCCGACAACGCGGCAGTCAGCGCGGCCCGGATCAAGACCCACATGGTGAATTTCTCGCCCGACATCACCGCCATCGGCGGGCGCGCCAAACCGGAATGGTGGCTGGATACGACGACGCGGGAACGGCGTTGCTACATGGCCTGCCACGGCACCAGCATGAACGGGGAATCCGGCAGCGGCGGCAAGAAGGCGCAGTATCGGCCGGCATCGGGTGACGAGACGAACTGGACCTACTGAGCTGGTGGTCTGGCCGCTGCCGCCGCGAGATCAGGCGAAGATGAAATCCAGGCTGTGCAACTGCGACTGCCCGACGATGCGGATCTGATCGCCACCGAACCCGAGCAGCATGTCCGCGCCCAGCATCTGGACTCCGCTATCGCCGGCATCCAGAAACGTGTCCAGATTGGTGTCCAGATCGCCAAATTCGGTCAGCCCGACGATGCCGACAAACTGGATCAGATCCTGGCCAACAAAGAAGTCGGTGATCCGGTCACTGCCAAAACCGGCTTCGAAAATGAATTGATCCGCTCCGGCCGAACCGGTGAGCACATCATTGCCGAACCCACCATACAGGAAGTCGTCGCCCAGCCCGCCGGTCAGACTGTCGTTGTCGGCGAGGCCCCGCAAGGTATCGTTGCCGGCATTGCCGCGCACCGTATTGGCGAGATCGTTGCCGGTCAGCGTGGCGGCGGCGGTGACGTTGTGCAGCAGTTTCTCGACATTGGCAGACAGCGTGAAACTGCCGAAGCTGTAAACGGTGTCGATGCCTGCATTGGCCTGCTCGATCACGCTGTCGCCGACTCCGGCGTAATAGCTGTCGTTGCCGAGGCCGCCGGCGAGAACATTGGCGGCGCTGTTGCCGTTGCCGAAAAGCACATTGGCGAGTTCATTGCCGGTTGCGTTGACGGCCGCGTTGCCGGTCAGATAAATGCGTTCAAGATTGGCGCCCAGCGTCCAGTCGATCGAGCTGTTGACGAGGTCATTGCCTTCGCCGGCAAGCTCGACAAGGCTGTCACCAAGGTTATCGACGGTATAGCTGTCATCGCCCAGGCCGCCGATCATCGTATCGGCGCCCAGGCCACCGTTCAGACTGTCGCTGCCGGCGAGGCCCAGCAAGCTATCGTTGCCGATGTTGCCGCGCAGCGAGTTGGCGAGCTCGTTGCCGGTCAGCGTGGCGGCAGCGACAACGTTGAGATACAGGTGTTCGACATGGGCCGAAAGCAGGTGATCACCCTGGCTATAGACGGTGTCTGTCCCTTCATTGGCCAGCTCGATGATGCTGTCGCCCGTTCCAACATAGTAGATGTCGTTGCCGAGTCCGCCGGCAAGCTGGTTGGCCGCGCTGTTGCCGGCAAGCGTGTTGGCGAGTTCGTTGCCGGCGGCGCTCACCGCTGCGCTGCCGATCAGTGTCAGACGTTCCAGATTCGCGCCCAGCGTCCAGTCAATTGCGCTGTTGACGAGATCATTGCCCTCGCCGGCCAGCTCGATGATGCTGTCGCCCGCTCCGACGTAGTAGATGTCGTTGCCCAGGCCGCCGGCAAGCTGGTTAGCCGCACTGTTGGCAGTACCAGTGAGCGTATTGGCGAGTTCGTTGCCGGTGGCGTTGACCGCCACACTGCCAGTCAATGTCAAACGTTCCAGATTCGCGCCCAGAGTCCAACTGATGCGACTGTAAACAATGTCGTTGCCCTCGGCAGCGAGCTCGAACACGCTGTCTGCGGCGCTGTCCACCCAGTAGCTGTCGTTTCCGGTGCCGCCGATCAGGATATCGGCGCCCGCGCCGCCATTCAGGCTGTCGTTGCCGATGCCGCCGGCGAGCAGGTTGGCGAGGCTGTTGCCGGTTCCGTTGAAGCCGGCCGCTCCGGTGTAGAGCAGGTTTTCCAGATTGGCGCCGAGTCCATATTTTGCGAGCGAAGTCATCACCGTATCGTCGCCGCCGGCAGTGGCCTCGGTGACGACATCAGCGAGAGAATCGACCAGGAACAGGTCATTGCCACCACCACCGGCCATCGTGTCATTACCAACACCGCCATCCAGGCTGTCGTCGCCCTGCCCGCCTTCCAGGCTGTCGTTGCCACGCCAGCCGCGCAGCGAGTTGGCCGCGTCGTTGCCGATCAGAGCATCATCGCCATCGCCGCTGTCGGCATGCTCGATCAGCGTGGTGGGCGTGAGCGTAACCGCTTGACCGTCGATCTGCGAGACAAAGCCTGGCCTCAGATCAAGCAGCGTGCTGCCCGCAATCGCGGCGGTATTGATCGCATCCATGCCGCTACTGTCGGCAAGCAGCAAACGACCGGGATCGATGGCCGCGAGGGAACTGAATTCTTCGGTGTAAACATAAGTGTCGTTGCCGGCCGGATCGCCATATACGCGCAGTTCCCAGCCGATCAGCGTGCCTGAAATCCCTGCCACAGAGTCGGTCACGTTCAGCGTCCAGTCGCCGCCGGACTGCTCACCCCAATCGCGGGTCGTGGTGAAGGTGAAATGAAGGTTGCCCTGGCTCGTGGCCGGGTTGTGCATCAACAGGCTCTGTGTGCCGTCCGGTGAGGTCAACCTGATCTGGAGTTGGCCGATGTCGGCATGCAGCACGATGATTTCGACTTCCACATGGTCGATGCGGATTCCATCCGCCAGCGTGATGGAGCGGCTGATGCCGCCAAGGTCAGGAATGCCGACATTGGGCAGATCCTGGTTGCTCGACATCGCCTCGTTGGCCGAAACGGAAATGTCGCGCCAGCTCTCGGCGACTCGCACAGCAGCGTAGGCATCGACCAGGCCGAAGCCGAAATCATGGCTGACATGCATACCACCGCCATTCCAGTTTCCGGCGCCATTGAACGTCCAGCTTGCCGCAGCGCCGGTCTGGACAGCAGTTGCAGCGAGAATTTCCTGGACATCGCGCCATCCCAGCAAGGCATTGGCATCCAGCATCAGCGCGACGACCCCGCTGACCAGCGGTGAGGAATAGGATGTGCCGCTTTGCGTCGCGTAATCGCCCGACGTGAAACCAAGCGCCCCGACTCGATCGGTGGTGGGAATGCCAACGCCAGGCGCGGCTAACAGCAAGGCCGCGCCCGGCGTCGAGAAGGAGGCGATATTGCCGACTGAATCGGTCGCAGCGACAGCGATGATGCCGCGATCATTCTGCAGGCTGTGATAGTTGACGTCCTGCCCGGCCGCCCGTCCGTTGCCGGCAGAAAACACGACGACCGTGCCGAGCCCATCGCGGCCGTTGAGCATGGCCCCCCGCAGTGCATTCAGGATCGGGAACATTGCCGGATCGTGAAAACTGTCACCGAAATAACCCTCGAAACCCCAACTGTTGTTGACCACATCAACCGTCGCAATGCGTTGAAATACATCGACCAACTGGGACAGGCTGCCGGTCGCGCCAAAACCGATGCGATAGCCGACCAGTGTCGCTTCCGGTGCCACACCCGAACCACCGGTTGCATTGTCCAGCGCGGCGGCAATCACGCCGGCAACCGTCGTGCCATGCCGGTCGCCGGCACTGCTCGAATAGGCATCCGCATCCAGGCCGACCGCGTCGTAGTCGAGCTGGCCCGCATAGTTGGCAGCCAGATCGGGGTGCGTGTAGTCAAAACCGTCATCAATCGCTGCGACAAGCACGCCGGCGCCGCGATAGTCATCCCAGACGCGAACGACATTGGCCCCCTTGGTCACACCGGCCGCATCTTTCAGATGCCAGTAACTGGCCAGCAACGGATCAGAGAAAACCGCGCGCGTCTGCAAGTCGGTAGGGGAAATGGAAGAAGAAAATACGGCCATTGGAAGTCTCGGTAATGGCAATGACGAGTCGTTGCGAAGAAATATTCGACCGTGCGAAACAGCAACCTGTTCCCGGTCAAGTTGAACGATTATCCAGTCAGTTGGTTGACAATAAAGTGAGTATCATTTTTTACCAATTAGACCAGATATAAACAAGGTTGACCAGAACATTCTGGTATTTCGCCCTGAATCAACGCCAACCACTTCCACTCCACAAAAAGCAACGGGCCCCGATCGGGGCCCGTTGCAGTTGCTTGCGACTACGAAATTACGACATCGTCGTGTAACCGATCAGAACCAAGCTCAACAACGTCAGGCCGGCGAAGATCAGCGCTGCTGCAAGCAGCTTGGATCCCTTCGCAACTCGCTCTGAAGGCGGTTTCACCAGATGCTTGTCGAGTTCGCCACTGGCCAGCAGGCGTTCGTACTCCAGTTTGTGCTCATGCTTGAACTCTTCCAGCGGAATCGCGCCGGTGAAGATGGTGGTGCTCATCGGGAACTTGTCCGGTCGGAAGTGCACGTTGAAGAAGTGCACCGAGAACAGGAATATGGTTGCCAGCAACGCCTCTTCGGCATGAACGATGGTCGCGATGTTGAACACCCAGCCCGGCAGGATGATCGCCGTCTTGGTCGGGAAGAACAGCATCATGCCGGAGAAGCCGATGATCGCGGCACCCCAGAACGGAGCCCAGTAGTCGAACTTCTGCCAGTAGGACCAG
>SXGT01329029.1_pt1 | contig 13494 bp, 5 predicted proteins | sample 3176221 | NCBI WGS metagenome assembly SXGT01 (sample SAMN11356862, study PRJNA531348) | freshwater metagenome | isolation source: freshwater sample F1-120 | place: China: Fuxian Lake, Yuxi | collected 2017-12-25
CGTCGGCGGCCCGCTCGACCAACGTGTCGGAGAGTCCTGCGGCGATCCGTCCGGCGCTCCCCATCGAGCACGGGACGACGATCATCCCGGCGACCGGTGCGCTGCCCGACGCGATGGTCGCGCCGATGTCGCCGGGTTCATGGCGAGTGATGGCGGCCGCTCGCGCGCCGAAGCGGCGCACCAGCGCGTCGCGCGACCAGTCGTCGCCCAGTTCGTCGCGTGCGACTCGCTCCGCCGGTGCGCTGGCGACCAGTTCGACCGCCACGCCGGCCGCGAGCAGGCGCTCCAGGGTCGCGACCGCGTACGGGGCACCCGACGCGCCCGTGATGGCGACGATGAGCCGGCTCATGGGGTCGCTCCCGGGTGGGCGAGATCGCAGAGCATGTCGTAGAAGGCGTGCAGGTAGGCGCACAGCGCGAGGCCGCGCCAGGTGAAGAGCATGCCGAGCGCGAGGCCGGCCGCAGCCCGGAAGGCGAAGACCGCAGCGGTGAACGGCTCGGCGCCGGGGCCAAGGTGGTGGTAGCCGCTGAACAGCAAGGCCGAGACGACGACCGCGCATCCGAGCGACGGCGCGCGCCGGAATCCGAGCACGCGGTGGAGCAGCGTGAAGCCCCCGGCGAGGAGCAGGAAGCGGAAGACCAGCTCCTCGTAGACGCCGGCGCCGATCGACAGCAGGAGCCGCTGCGTCGTCGACGGAAAGGCGGTCGCTGCGCCGGGCGGGCCGGTCGCCGAGAGGCCGACGCCGTCGACCAGCGCCGCTGCGGCCGGCCCGAGCAGCAGGGCGAACAGCACCGCCTCGAGCAGGAACAGTGGATAGAGCCGCAGCGCGGGCACGTCGCGCCGCGCCAGCCGGATCGCCACCACCAGCACGCCGACCAGGACCGCGCGCTGGATCCAGGGGCCGAGCACGCCGGAGAGGCCGGCCGCCGTCTTCAGCGACAGCTCGGCCGAGTTGCGCAGATCGCTGCCGATCCACTGCACGCCGACTTCGTAGGCGGCCAGCAGCGGCAACAAGTAGGCGATCGACACGGTCACCCCGCGGGTCAGCCGCAGGTAGGTCCCGAGGTCCAGCGCGCCCGCGCGCCGTCGCGCCGCCATCGCCCCCATCGCCGCTCGTCGCCCTCCGCGCGCCGCCGCGGCGCGATCGCGGGACGTTACAGACAGCGGCGCGGGCCGCGACTGCCCGGCAGTCGCGGCCCGCGCTCCTCGATTCGTTCGACCGTCGGCTCGTTCAGCCGTCGGCTCGTTCAATGGCGGACGACGGTCGTCACTGGCTCTCGAAGTAGCTGATCAGGCGACGCACGCCGAAGCCGGTCCCTTCCTTGACCTCGCCGAGCGAGACGCCCACTCGCGCCGGGTCGAGGATCTGGATGCGGTCGGTGTCCTCGAACGAGAGGTACATGCGGTCGGGCTCGACCGCCGCGGTATGCGGGAAGCGCGGGTCGGTCGCCGGCAGGAAGCGGATCGGATGGCGCGAGTTGAGGCCGCCGAAGCCCGGCGTGCCGCGCAGGTCCTGGTTGGCCGTGCCCGGCGGGTTGGTCGAGTAGTGCTCGTGGCGGAAGTCGATCAGCGACACCGAGCTCGGCTTGCTGCCGAGCAGCTCGCTGTCGGCGTTGGTGCCCCACTGACCGGTGATGGCGAACTCGCGGACGTTGAAGCCCGGCGGGATGAAGAACTGGCCCGGCGGCAGAACGCACGGCAGCGGGCCGGAGAAGGCCTGGTGGGTGAACTGGATGTGGCTCAGCAGGCCGCGACCGGCAGTATCGCGGTGCGCCACGAAGACGCCGCCGGCCAGCAGGCCCTGGTCGTTCATGAACGGCGAGTAGCACATGCCGCGCGGCTCGAAGATCTCGTAGTCGCTGTCCTCGGTCGGCAGCGAGCCGAGCACGTTGTTGCAGCCGATGCCGAGCGGCCCATCCGGCCCCGACTCGTAGACCACGACGTTGTTGCCGGTGAAGTTGGCGATGTAGGCGAAGTAGACGCCGCAGTTCCAGCCGTAGCCGTTCTGCCGCGCCGTCACCACCATCTCGCGCGGGCCATCGATCAGGGCATCGACCGTCTTGCGGACGGTCAGCGTGCCGAGCTCGACGATGCTGATGGTGTTGTCGAGCGAGTTGACGACCAGGACGTCCTCGCCGTTGCCCTGGCAGGAGATCGCCTTCGGCCCGCGGCCGACCGGGATCCGCGCCAGCTCCTGGTGGAGGTCGATCTGCGTCGGATCGGCGCCGATCATCGACACGGTGTCGTCGCCCGCGTTGGCGGTGAAGACGTAGCGGCTGTCCGAGCGGATGGCGACGCCGGCCGGATCGGGGAGGTCGATCGACGTGATCAACTGGAAGGTGTTCGAGTTGACCACCTGCAGGAGGCCGGCGGTCGCGTCGGCCATGTAGAGGTAGTTGCCGATCTGCTGGCGGGCGAGGAACCCCGACGGCGCCGAGGAGGTCTGCGGCGCCGGCCCGTTCACGCCGCCACCGATCGGCGGATCGTCGATCTCGAGCGCGGTGACCTTGTCGGGGACGACGAAGTTGTAGAGGCCGTTCCAGACCTCCTCGCCCTCGATCAACCGCGCCTTCGCCAAGGGGTTGCTCTGGTCGATCAGGATGTCGATCGGATTGAGGCCGACCCAGTAGCGCAGCGGCGGCGGGTTCGGCACCACCGGCAACGCGATCAGGTTGCGCGACGAGCCGCGAAAGGACGCCTGCGCCCAGATGTTCTGCGTGTCGAAGATCCCGGCATCGAGGAAGTCGCCGACGACCATGTCGTTGACGACGCCGAGCGTGCCGCCGCTGGTGCCGCTGAGCAGCACATCGCCCTCGGCGTTGCGCACCAGCGTCTCGAAACCGGCCGACATCTCGTTGACGCCGGGGATCGGCGTCCCGGGGTTGCCGGTGTCGTTCGGCGAATTGCCCACCCACGACTGGCCGTTGATCGAGAAGCCCGGGCCGTAGACGAAGCTGCCGGTGCCGACCGGCCAGACGTAGCGATTGCTGACGCCGAGGATGCCGATGCCGCCGACGGTGTCCGGGAATCGCGTGATCAGGGAGGCGTGGACGTAGTTCGCCGGATCGGTGTTGGAGAACCGGCCCGGCGTGTTGGTGTTGAACCCGTTGCCGTTCAGGTCGATCGCGCCGATGCCGTTGGCGGAGACCGGCAGCCAGTACATCACTTCCGGCGAGACCGGTGCGTTGCACGGCACGCGGCCGCGACCGACGGTGAAGTCGGTGCGCGAGTCGGCGCCCGGCGTGTGGAGGTTGCCGACGAGGTCCATGGCTCCGAAGGCCGTCTGTGACGAATCCTGGTTCGCGTTGGAGTCGACGATCACGAGGGTGAGGTCGCGCTGCGACGGCAGGTCGATCAGCGGCGTGACGTAGTACGCGGCAAGGTTGTTCGAGTTGAGCGGTCGGACGTCGCACGGCAGGAACAGCTGGGCCGTGTTGGAGTTCAGCGTCGCGGTGAGGTGCGTGTGCGGCAGCGGCCTGGGCGGCGGCGAGCCGGGCAGCGGAAGCAGCGGCATGTTCCCGAGGTAGGGCGTGCCGTCGAGTTCCGCCGACTGGCCGACGGTGGTCGGCACGCACGGCTCCGAGAAGCGGACGATGAAGCGGGTGGTGCTGGCGCACCGCGCCGCATTCAACGGATCCTCCGGATCGGGCGTCTCGGCGACCACCGACAGGACGCGCGGCCCGGTCAGGTCGTCCGCGACCGAGTTGGCGACGGTAATGGTGTAGAACGCGTCGATCGACCGCCCCCACAGCGATCCGAGCGAGATGCGCAGCTGGGCGATGTCGGTGGTCAGGGTGCTCGAGTCGCTGTCGTCGGAACGCCCGCCGAAGGCGGCGATGGTCGAGAGGTCGCCGTCGCCGTCATCCGCGACGTAGAGGATCACGCCGCGCCCGACGTTGCGGTTCGCGCCGGCGCCGTCGAGGTCCTGCGGGAACCCCGGGTCGGTGATCCGCTTGCGGCCGAAGGCGTCGACGCCGTTGACCAGCACGATGCCCGGGACGTGGGCACCGTTCTCGTCGACGACGTTCAGGTTGCCGACCAGCTGCGAGAAGGCGCCGAAGATCGGATCCGGCGACGCGATGTCCTGCCGGCGCACGTCGAACGGCACCTCGAGCCGGAAGAACTGGTTGGCCGCCCCGGCCGCCTTGGGCATGGTCGGCGGCTTCAGCTGGCCACGCGAGGAGTTCGCCTCCTCCGGCGTCTGCGAGTACTTGCCGGTGGTGCCGTTCAGCGCGATCACCGGATCGGCGAGATCGCTGCCGTTGCCGGCACCGTTGCCCCCGCCTCCCCCGCCGCAAGCCGAAACCCCGAGCAGCGCCGCAGCCGTGGCTGCGGCACCCCACCCCTTGCGCGCGCGATCGCGACTCATGGGATCTCCGAACACGTCGTTCTCCAAGGTTCGGCGGATCGACCTCGCGGCCGATCCGATCGTCTTCCGAGCTATCGCCTCAGCGGCGACCGAGGCGTCGCCGCCCGGGCCCTGCCGCGTCGTCCACGCCCTGCACCGTATCGCACTGCCTCGCACTGCCCCGACCTGCATCCACGCCGTGCCCCTCACCGCGACACGTCACACCCGACACAACTCGCGCGTCGGCGCCGCCGGAGCGGCGACGGGGACGACCTTCGTTCCCGTCACCAGCCCCACCGCGCCGAACAACATGCGCTCGATGGCTACCGACTCGAATCCGGCCTGCCGGAACCAGCCGTCGACCTGCGCCGGCGGCGCGAACGCCTCCACCGATTCCGGCAGATACCGGTAGGCATCGACGCTCGCCTTTCCCGCCAACCAGCGGCCGATCCTCGGCAACACATGGCGGAAGTAGCCGCGGAACAGCGCCGCGACCGCTCCACCTTCCGGCCGGAAGAACTCGAGCACGACCAGCCGACCGCCTGGCCGCAGCAACCGCGCGAACTCCGCGATCGCCGCCGCCGGATCGACCAAGTTCCGCAACCCGAAGGCGATGGTGAGGACGTCGAACCGTCCCCCGGCGACCGGCAGGCGCTGCGCGTCTCCGACCGCGAAGCGAACCGTCCCGCCCTTCCGAGACGCAGTCGCCGCCTTCCGGCAGGCACGTACCACCATCGGCGCCGAGAAATCGAAGCCGGACACTTCCGCCGCGCGCGGGTCGCGCGCCAGCTCCAGCGCCAGGTCACCGGTGCCGCAGCAGATGTCCGCGACTTGTGCTCGCTCACGGCCCGCCAGAGCGACCGCGACCGCGCGACGACGCCAGCGGACATCGCTGCCCGCCGACAACAGCCGGTTCAGGAGGTCGTAGCGCGGCGCCACGGCGTCGAACATCCGCCGCACCTCCGCACCCGACTTCAGTCCTGGATCGAGCCGTTCCATCCGTCGCTCACCCTCGTCGCCCAGCCTGGTCACGGACCATCGCATCCGGCGTCGAGCGTCGCCCGGAGGTGCCTGCGCACCTGCGGACGCCGCGCCCGTCACTGCCGCCAGTAGGAGCCGAGCTTCTTCGTGCCCAGCCCGCCATGGCCCTCGATCGTGTTCAGGATCAACCCGGGCTGCGTCGGCGAGACCACCTGGATCTGGTCGGTGTCCTCGTAGGCGATGTAGAGGCGATCGGGGACGATCGCGATCGCCGTCCCGCCCGGCGTGATTCGCAGCGGGTTCTTCGAGTTCACGCTGCCGGCCACGTGCCACTGCGGCGCGTCGCCGAGCCCACCGAAGTTCGGCGCTCCGGCCGGATTGCCGCGATAGCTGGCAGTGTTCATGTCCGCCAGCGTCACGTCCGAGACGAGGTGCCCGGCGAGCCGTGAGGTATCCGTATTCCCCCAGGTCCCGACGATCTCGAACACGCGGTCGGTGAAGCCCGGCGGGATGAAGAAGCCCGGCGGCACCTGGATCACCAGCGGCCCGAAGATCGCCTGCTGGGTGAACTGGATGTGCGACACGCGACCGTTGCCGCCCTCGTCCTGGTGCGCCACGAAGACGCCGCCGGCGAACAGCCCGGCCGGGTTGGCGAACGGCGAGAAGCAGAGGCCGCGCGGAGCGATGAGATCCTCCGGCGAGTCGTCGGTCGGCAGGGATCCGCGGATGTTGTCGATGCCGATCCCGCGCGGACCGTCCGGGCCGGACTCGTAGACGATGACGCTGTTGCCGGTCAGGTTCGACACGTACGCGAAGTAGATGCCGCACTGCCAGCCAGACGGATGCGGCGCCGTCGGCTGCTCCTGCCGCGGCGTCGTCTCCACGTCCCACGGCCCGTTGATCAGCGCGTCGAGCGTCTTGCGAATGGTGAGCCGCTTCGGATCGAGGATGGTGACCGTGTTGCCGAGGTAGTTGCAGACGAAGATGTCCTCGTGCTCCGGCTGCACGGCGACGGCGCGCGGCCCGATGCCGACGCGGACGCGCGCCACCTCGCGGTGGAAGTCGGTCGAAGCCGGGTCGGCGCCGATGATCGAGAGCGAATCGTCGGAGAAATTGGTGACGTAGACGTAGGAGAGGTCGGGCGCCATGCCGATCCCGGTCGGGTCGGGCAGCGAGATGCTCGAGATCACGCGCATCGTGTTCGAGTTGACCGCGTGCAGCAGTCGCGACGACGCATCGGCGACGTACAGGAAGTTGCCGACCTGCATGCGCGAGGCGTAGGTGTAGTTTCCGGTGGCCGACTGGTGGCCGGGGCCGTTGCCGCCGAGCGCGGCGCCGTTCGGTCCGATCGAGTGCGGGGTGATCGTCTGATCGGGCAGCAGCGCCGGATTGAGCGAATTGCTCTTCAGGTGGATGTATCCGGCCGAGTAGGGCGCCGCCTGCCCCGCGGCGATGAAGCCGCTGGTGATCGCGAGCGGGCGATGGCCGGTCCAGACCTCGTCGCCCTCGATCAGCACACCTGGCGTGCCCGGCGCATTGACGTCGAACGAGACGTCGGTCTGCGGCAGCCCGGCCCAGTAGCGCGTCGGCGGCGGATTGGGGACCGGCGGCTCGGAGATCAGGTTGCGCGTGGTCCCGGCGCCACCGGCGAAGAACGCGACGTGCAGTCCGGCGTTCGCGTGCGTGTTGTACTTGTCGAAGTAGACGCGATCGAGGAAGTCGCCGACCATCACGTCGGTCGCGGTGCCGATGTCGCCGAAGCTGCGCCCGGTCAGGATCGCGTCGCCGTCGCTGTTGCGGCAGAGCGTCTCGAATCCGGCCGAGCCCTCGTTCACGCCGGGAATCGTCGTCCCCGGGTTGCCGAGCGAGATCGCCGAGTTCCACGCGTCAGGGAACTCGCCGTTGATGCGGCGCTCGGCGTTGATCGCCGGGCCGTAGGCGAAGCCGCGGAGCCCGATCGGGAAGTAGTACGCATTGCAGGCGAACTCGACCATCGGCAGCAGCGTGCAGGGATCGGTCGGCGTCGGCAGCTTGGCCGGATAGGTGAGCAGGCCGATGCCGTTGGTCAGGTTGAGCCCGCCAGGGTTCGCCTCGCAGCCGAGCACGTCGAGCCAGTTGCGCGTCACCAGCGACGCGCGGTCGAAGGTGCTGTTGACGCCCGGAGTGTTGGTGCCGAATCCCTCGCCATTGAGGTCGATCGCGCCGATGCCGCCGGTCCCGGACGGCAGGAAGTAGACGACCTCCGGCGAGACCGGGATGTTCACGACCGCCTGCCCGGGCCCGACGCTGAAGCTGACGAAGTGATCGGCGCCGTCGCCGACGTCGTCGCCGTCGGCGTCCTGCCCGTCGTAGGCGTTACCGGAGAGATCGATCGCCGCCAGGCCGTTGTTCGTGGTCAGGGCGAGGAGCACGACGTCGACCGACGAATCCGACGGCATCGCGATCAGCGGGGTCAACCGGTAGGTCAGCAGGTTGTTGACGTTGACCGGGTTGCAGTCGAACGGCACCTGCAGCGTGCCGTTCGCCAGCGGAACAGTCGCCCGCACGACGGTGTTCGGCGCGTTCAGGCCGGTGAACCGATTCGGCAGATTGCCGGTGAACGGCGCGCCATCGAGCGTCGCCGAGCGGCCGACGGAGCGCGGCACGACCGGCTCCGAGAACGTCACGAGGAACGAGCCGGAGGCCGCGGTGGAGGCCGGATTGAGCGGATCGTTCGGGTTCCGCGTCTCCGAGCCGATCGACGTCACGAACGGCGCCTGCGCGTCCGCGGCCCCGACGGTGAATGCCCACGCGGCGTTCGCATCGCCACCGTTCACGGAATCGAGGTTGAGCCGGATCTTCGTGATCACCGACGTCGTGGTCTCGATCGTGTCGTTGGCGTTGCCCGGATCGGGGGCATAGCCGCCGAACGGCGCCGGCGTCGACAGGTCGCCGTCGACGTCGGCGATGAACAGGAAGACCGCCTTGCCGAGATTGCGGTCCTTGCCCGCCGTGGTCAGGTCATGCGGGAAGCCGACGTCGGCGGAATGGTCGACGCCGAACGCGTCGACGCCGTTGATCAGCGCGAGACCCGGGACATGCGCGCCGTTCTCGTCGACGATCGTGAGGTTGCCGTTCAGTTGCGAGAACGGCTCGAACAGGCCGTCGGTGCTGAGCAGCGTCGTCGGCTGGAGGTTGAACGGGAACTCGAGGCGGAACCAGTGGCTGTCCGTGGTCACCGTCGGCGAGAAGGTCGGTAGCGGCGCCGTCCCGTTCGCGTTGTTCGCCTCGACTGGCGTCAACGCCAGCGCGCCAGGCGTGCCGACGACCGAGATCGGGACATCTGCAAGGTCGTTGTTGGAAGAGTTGCCGCCGCCACCACCTCCGCCGCACCCCGGCAGGAAGCAAATGGCGAGCAGCGCGGTGGAGGACACCCCGAGCACAGCCTTGGTCGGACCGAGTGGCATGGCTCGCATTGCGCTCGCTCTCCTGATGCGATCCGTCGACACCTCATCCCCGCGGCATCGCTCACGACGTCGCGGCGGAAAGGGCGGGGTTATAGGTCGCCCGAGAGAACTGGTCAAAGCTCTCTCCCCGGGGACGCCCCGGGAAACTGCCCGTTCCAAGGGTCCTTCAGCATCCCCCGTGCCGTGCACGAGCCAATGGCTGGTTCCCCGAGACCGGCCCACTTGGGCGACCAATCGTGCGGAATCGCGCGACGCCCCCCCCGTGGGTCCCGATCGACCACCACCCGCCCCGGGCAACGGTGGTCTCGGGCAGTGCCATAGATCTCCGTTCGGAGCGCGGTGACGCGCTGGCCGAAAGCGAAGCCGCCCGCCGCGATCAAGATCGCGACGGGCGGCCAATTCGTGCGAGTCAACTCGCGAACGGCGGTGCCGTCAGGCCCGCGCGGGCTCCGATCACTGGCGCCAGAAACCGGTGATCCGCCGCACCCCCTGCACCGACGGGTCGACGATCGTGTTGAGGATGTTGCCAGGCTGCAGAGGATTGAGCACCTGGATCGCCCCGACATCCTCGAACGCGACGTACAGACGGTCCGGCCGCACGCAAGGGGAGCACGCCGGGACGCCGAGCCGGAGCGGGTGCTTCGAGTTGCTCGCGCCCGTCTTCTCCGGTTCGGGGGCCGGCCCGAGCCAGCCGGAGTTCGGCGCCGCCGACGACTGGCCGAACGACGCATCGGTCCGCCAGCCGGCGACGTTGAGGTCGCACAGCGAAACGTCGGTCGGCACCTCGCCGATGAACTGGTCGTTCACGCTGTTGCCGAAGGTGCGGACGATCTCGAACACGCGATCGAGGAAGCCGGGCGGCGTCTGCAGGCCAGGTGGAGCGTTGATCGGCAGCGGTCCGAACACGGCCTGCTGCGTGAACTGGATCTCGGTCACCCGGCCAGCGCCGGCGCTGTCGCGGTGCGCGACGAAGCACCCTCCGGCGAAGAGCCCGCTCGGGTTTGCGAACGGGTCGTAGCAGAGACCGCGCGGCTCGAAGATCTCGTTGGTCGTGTCGTCGTCCGTCGGCAGCGATCCGCGCACGTTGTCGATGCCGATGCCCTGCGGACCGTCCGGTCCCGATTCGTAGACGACGACGGTGTTGCCGGTGAAGTTCGAGATGTAGGCGAAGTAGACGCCGCACGCCCAGCCGATCGTGGTCGGCGCCTGGGGGGACGGTGAGAACGGCTGGATCTGGCGCGGCGCCGCCTCGATGTCGTACGGCCCGCTGATCAGCGCATCGATCGTCTTGCGGACCGAGAGGTCGACCTCGCTGATGAGCGACACCGTATTGCCGAGGTAGTTGCAGACCAGGATCTCCTCGTGCTCCGGCTGCACGCAGATCGCGCGCGGACCGTTGCCGACGTTGATCCGGGCGATCTCCTGATGGAAGTCGGACGCAAACGGATTGGCGCCGATGATCGACACCGAGTCGTAGCCGAAGTTCGTGACGTAGAGCTTCGACATGTCGGGCGCCATCGCCAACCCGGTCGGATCGGGCGTGGAGATGCTGGCGATCACCCGCATCGTGTTGCTGTTGATCGCGTGGACGAGGTTGTTGCTGGCGTCCGTCGCATAGAGGAAGTTGCCGATCTGCTGCCGCGACGAGTAGCTGACGGCGATCGAGCTCGACTGCTCGCCCGGCCCATGACCGATGTGCGGAAAGACGCGGACGTCGGCGTTGTCGGGGCGCAGGTTGTTCGGCTCGAGGTAGTTCCAGCCGTTCAGCTGCTGCGCCGGCGCGAAGATGCCGTTGAAGCGGGCAAAGCTGAACACCTCCTGCCCTTCGATCAGCAACGGCGGGTTCTCGGGATTGATCACGTCGGCGACGGTGGCCACCTCGGGCATGCCGAGCCAGTAGCGCAACGGCGGCGGGTTCGGCGTCGGCGGATCGGCGATGGTGTTGCCGCGCCCGGTGAGTCCGTGGATCGGCGTCGTGTTCCAGATGGTGACGTGGAGGTTGTTGGCGGCGCGCGTCGACTGCTGGTCGTAATAGACGAGGTCGAGGAACTCGCCGATGATCAGGTCATCGATCGTCCCCACCGAGCCGAAGTCGCGCCCGGTCAGGATGACGTCGCCGTTGCTGTCGCGGCAGAGCGTCTCGAAGCCGCTCGACCCCTCGTTGACGCCCGGCATCGGCGTGCCCGGATTGCCCGGATCGAGGTTGGCGTTCCAGGTGCGGTCGAGTCCCGAACGCGTCTGGTTGATGATCGGTCCGTAGCCGTAGCTGCCGAGTCCGACCGGGAAGAGGAACTTGTTGTGGCCGAACTCGATCATCGGCAGCGTCGTGCACGGATCGGTCGGCGTCGGATCATTGCCCGGCTGGCCCCACAAGCCGATGCCGTTGGCGAGGTTGAGCCCGCCCGGATTGAGCTCGCAGCCGGTGCTGATGTCGAGCCAGACCTTGGTCACGAGCATCGCGCTCTCGCGCCGATCGACGTTGGCGCCGGGAGCATTGGTGCCCATTCCCTTGCCGTTCAGGTCGAGCGCCCCGATCCCGTTCGCGCCCGCCGGCAGCCAGTAGAGGACTTCCGGCGACACCGGGATGTTGACCAGGCCCGGTCCCGGCCCGGTGGTGAAGCGCTTCGAGAAGTCGAGCTGGTCGGGATTGCCGTCGAGGTCGGCGTCCTGGCCGTCGTAGAAGTTCCCGGAGAGGTCGAGGATCGAGTCGGCCTCGAAGTTGAGCGCGTTGGTGTTGCCCGTCAGCGAGCGCACGACCAGGTCGAACGGCGTGTCCGGCGGCAGGCTGATCAGCGGCCGCAGGCGGTAGGTTGCGAGGTTGTTCTCGCTGACCGGCCGGCAGTCGAACGGGATGAACAGTGTCCCGACGGCGGCATTGACCGTCGCGGTGATCGCGCAGTTCGGATACGGGAAGGTCGGCACCGTGATCGGATTGCCGGCGCCGTCGACTCCGCTGGCGAAGCGCGGCGTGCGCGGCATGTTGCCGATGAACGACACCGCATTGAACTTCGGCGACTGCCCGACGCTGACCGGCACCACCGGCTCCGAGAACTCGACGAGGAAGCTCGTGCCGACGTCCGCGCTGTCCTTGTTGGTCGGATCGAGCGGACTGGGCTCCTCGGCCGCGACCCGCACGATCGACGGGCGGCGGATGTCGACGCCCGAGCCGATCGAGATGCTGAAGACGCCGTTGTAGTTCACCCCGCCGATCTCGGCGACGGTGATGCGGACCGCGTCGAGATCCCCGTTCTCGTGCGCGGTGACGGTGTCGATCTCGCTGTTCGCGTTGCTGAACGGGTCGAAGTCGAATCCGAACGTCGCGTAGGTCGACAGGTCACGGTCGATGTCGGCGACGTAGAGGAAGACGTTGCGACCGAGATTGCGGTCGACGCCGTCGACGATGTCGTGCGGGAAGTCGGGGTGGCCCGAATGGTCGACGCCCTTGACGTCGACGCCGTTCACCATCGCCAGGCCCGGCAAGTGCGCACCGGCGAGGTCGCTGACCGTGATGGCACCGTTGAGGAACGAGAATGGCGCCGTGAGGAAGCTGTCCTCGAGGATGTGGCGCCGATTGACGTTGACCGGGAACTCGATCCGGAACCAGTGGTTGGTGACGGTGACCGACGGCGGCAAGGTCGGCAGCGGCGTTCCACCGAGGTCGACGTTCGATTCATCGATCAGCCGCGACAAGCGGCCGGTCGGACCGTTCAGGGTGAGGATCGGGTCGCCCGAGCTGCTCGGCTTGCCGCCCCCGCCGCCGCCGCCACCGCAGCCCGCGACGAGCAGCGCGAGCGTCGCCGGAAGGGTCGCGGTCATCGCGATCCGCATGAAGGAGCGGGAGGCGCTTGCTCGCATGGTCATGAGTCTTCTCGGGGCTCCGCCGCGGGGTGCGGTCGCTGCGCCTCCGGTCGAAGCGGCAGTTTGTAAGCGCTGTCCCCGGGCGGGTCAAAGCCGAGCTCGTCGCAGTCCCCCGGGAGAGGGCCGCACGTATCCGCTGCCTTACACCTCGCGTGCCACTGCGTAGCGCGACGCAGCCGCGCCGTGACCACGCCGGACCAGCTGCCGTCCTTGAGCGGTTCCGCACCGGCGGCGCGGCGCAACCGCGACCGCGCGCGTTCCTTGCGGGGGCCCCTGGGCCGCCTATGCTCCCCGTCGCAGTTCGCTTCCGCGCCGGGTCCAGCCGGCCGCTCCCCGGGGAAGGAGCGTTGCGAGCGAGTTGCGGTGGCGGGGAGCGCAATGGTTGCGAGCACGTTCGCCCAGCTCAATCGGGCCGACGACGACAACGACGAGCAGGAACTTCGCCCCCGCAGTCTCGACGAATTCGTCGGTCAGGAGCGGGTCGTCGAGAATCTCCGCATCGCGGTGCAGGCCGCGCGGATGCGTGAGGAACCGCTCGACCATGTCCTGCTGTCAGGCCTGCCGGGTCTCGGCAAGACCACGCTCTGCACGCTGCTCGCGCGCGAGTGCCGCGCGCGCCTGCACGTCACTTCGGGGCCGGCGTTGGCGCGACCGGCCGACCTCGCCGGACTGCTCACCGGACTCGAGCGTGGCGACCTGCTCTTCATCGACGAGCTCCACCGCCTGCCGATCGCGGTCGAGGAGTACCTGTACGGCGCGATGGAGGACTTCGTCGTCGACGTTCCGGTCGAGCAGGGCCTGGCCGCGCGCACCGTCCGCCTGCCGCTGCAGCCGTTCACGCTGGTCGGCGCGACCACCCGC
>SXGT01302281.1_pt1 | contig 13493 bp, 17 predicted proteins | sample 3176221 | NCBI WGS metagenome assembly SXGT01 (sample SAMN11356862, study PRJNA531348) | freshwater metagenome | isolation source: freshwater sample F1-120 | place: China: Fuxian Lake, Yuxi | collected 2017-12-25
AAATGATTCAAACTCAAAATTAAAGGAGGCGGCATAATCATGGATTTCAGCTAAAAACTCTGGGGTGTATTTGGCTAGTAAATCTGCCTCGTAATACTCGTTATCAACTAAATAGGCTAGGCGTTGAGTGAGGTTATCAAAGGTAATGGTGTTATTAACAACATGATCTGAGAGATACATCTGGGCGGCCCTGCGATCCTTATCAAATTGGATCTTGCCATCTGGGCCATACAGATTAAGCATGGCATTTAGCTCGTGATAGCTGTATTTAGATTCAACAGGCTGATCAATTAAAATTGTGTCCACAGGTTATCCATTCTTTCATTTACCATTTGCACATCATAATTAGTACCAATTAATTCAAACTTATATAGCAAAGGAACTTTGCACTTATCTGCTACTAATTTGCCGGCGTAGCAGTACTTACTTCCAAAATTAGTATTGCCAGAGGCAATCACTCCTTTAAGTAGCGCACGGTTTTGGGCAAGATTGAGGAATTTAATTACCTGCTTTGGAATACCAGAGTCAGCATCGGTGGTTCCATAGGTTGGAGTAATTAAAACAAATGGCTTATCAACTTGAGGAATTTCTATCTTTTGGTTCAGTGGTATTCGCACTGCATTAATATCTAACTTTTCCACAAACCTTTTAGTATTCTCAGATACATTTGAGAAATAGACAACTTGTGGCATCATTAGACTTTTTCAGACTTAGTTAACTTATATAACTTATCTGGGCGAAAGCCAGACCAGTGCGCATCCCCTGCAATTACCACCGGCACTCGGTCATAACCTAGAGATTTAATAACATCATACTCTTTTGGATTTTGACTTAGATCAACTGTTTCATAGGCAAGATTGTTTTTCTCAAGATATAACTTAGTAGTCTCACACTGCGCGCAATCAGGCAACGTATAGAGTGTGATAGCCATATTAATCTCCTAGGAATAGTTGCTTTTTTTGTCGAGTCCAAGGAGAGATTAATCAGGTGAGCAGATAAATCTGCTACTAAAGCATCTCCCCGCTTTCCACGACGGGTATTACTTGCTCAGCACTTGTTAGGCGATCCGACTTACTCTTTCGAGCTTACGGTTGCGGGACAGCACTAGAGTTTCACTAGTTTCCCCTATGAAGTGCTTACTTGCTGGGAGCGTAACTATAGCCAAAAGGGGTGTCGGAGCCAGGTAGGCACAGTGGTGGCGGGTGTGTTATTTCCTACTGGAAGGGCGCAGGGTTTTAATGGAATAGGGGAGTAGCTCCTTAAAACAAATAGCCAACATGATCCCGGCCACAAAGCTAAGCAGGGCGCCAGCATTTTGAATATTGGCGAATAGATCATCACTTAAGAAGACCGCCGTTGCCCCTAACATTTCCGCCAAGGTTGCTGTAAGGGTTAGCAGTAGGGATTTAAGTCGGCCATAGCCGGCCAATATGGCACTGGCTGTAATAGCAATTCCCTCTGGAATATTGTGCAGCGCCATTAATAGCGCAGTGGTAACCCCAGTTGGTAGATCAACCAAACTGGCAGCAATTGGGGCTGAGCCTTCGGGCAGATTATGTAGGGATAGCGCCAGCGCAATTACTAGAGCAGATGATGATGGACCACTACCAAATTTTATCGAGACAAGTTTTGACATTAATAAGACAAGTGAAAATCCGGCGATCAGATAAATAAATACCTGAAGTTGGGCAAGGCCACTATTTAGTGCGGTTGGAATTAGCTGAATTAAATCAACTAAAATCATTGCGATAGCGACAACAAGGAATACATATGCAATTACTCGCTCAGATGGATTTGATTTAATTCTCATAACCACCCAACCCAATAAAGTGGCAGAGGCAGCAGATAGGGCGAGAATGTAACCAATCTCTATTGACTGCATTTTTTTAGAGTCTCTTTCTATAAAAGTTCTAGTAATCCTATTACCTAAGTGAGATAAACAGTTGATTAACTTAACGCCGCTAATTTACTCTCAACTTGGGCGGCAGATGGATTTGTCATAGCACTGCCATCTGAGAAGATCAGGGTTGGAACAGTTCGATTACCGTTATTTACTTTTTCCACAATCTCAGCAGTTCCTTCGACCTCTTCTATATTAATCTCTTCAAATGAAATATCCATCCGTGCTAGCTGATTTTTTAGCCGAGTGCAGTAGCCACACCAAGTAGTTGAGTACATTACAAAGGACATTTTTCCTCCATTTAAGGCTTTAATTGGCTTAAATTACTTATTTAAATAGATCTTATACTCCACCCTATTTGTAATCGCTATCTTGTCATAAAGTGTTCTAGCTACTTCATTATCAGGGGCGGTTGTCCAGTAAAGTCGCTTTGAGCCCTTTGCTATTGCAATATCTTCAACCGCTTTAATTAATGCTCTACCAACTCCCTTACCTCTAACCTTTGGGTCGGTATAAAGATCCTCTAGGTAGCAAAAATCCTGCGCTTCCCAGGTATCAGGGCGCCAGATGTAGTGGGTAAAGCCAACTACCTTTGAATCTAATTCAGCTACTAGGCAATTAATATTAAAATCTGAGTTAATTCTTTGCCATGTTAATTCAAATTGTTGATCAGTTAGCTTAGAGTTATAAAAGGTGATGTAGTCGGCAAATAGTTCAAGCCAACGTAATTTATCACTTTCCTTTACTACTCGAATTTTTATTTCCATAAATAAATCTTATACCTATTAGTGGCAAAGCCTTTATGCCCTACTCCTTGATGGTGGATTCAAATAGAAAAGTTGTCAGATTTGTAGCCATTGGATTTTAAATGCGGATGCAGCCCGTAAAGTATGGAAAAGTAGCAACATTAACTCAACTAAACCTGCTTAACTACTCCAATGAGTTTAGAAATCCTTACCCATAGTGAGATCCTGGCGCCATTTTTCTTTTTAATTGGATTGCAACTACGTAAGGAAATTACACATATTAAAGAGATTGCCCTACCAAGCATTGCAGCATTAGGTGGCATGATTTTGCCAGCGATAATCTTTTTATCGCTAAATTCAGAGCCAGAAATATCTAATGGTTGGCCACTTGTGATGCCAACAGATATTGCATTAGTTATGTTGGTATTACTGGCATTGGGTAAGAGGGTAAGTATTGGACTTAAAACCTTTTTACTAGCTCTAGCAGTTGCTGATGATCTGCTATCAATTCTAGTTTTAGTTGGTAAATACTCTGGCTCATTAAAGATTAGTGAGGTATTTGCAAGTATTGGAATGGTTGGTCTTGGCGTATTAGTTGGCAAAATACCACTAGAGCAAATATTTACAAATTTTGTTAACTTAATTATTTTACCCGTTTATGTCATTTCAAACATCTATCCAGTAATTATAGAAGGCTTTGAACTTAACTCACCTGTTGGGAATTCAATAATTATAGCCAGATTATTTGGAAAGGTAATAGGAATTACCATATTTGCGATAATTGGCGCTAAATTATTAAAGTACCCACTCGGAATAAAAAATAATGAATTAATTTCTGCTGCTTGCCTTGCTGGCATGGGTCTTGCTGTCTCGCTAATGATTGCTAATCTAAGTTATGACTCAGAGATACTTCTTAATCAAGTAACAGTTGGATTACTACTTGCTGCATTGATCTCAGGGTTAGTAGGTAGTTTAATTTTATTAATTACTCAACGTACTAATGCTAAATAGGAGGTAATTATGTGTATAAAAGTAACTTGTAAGAGGTGTAAAAAACCAACCTGGTCTGGTTGTGGTGAACATTTCGAAGAGGCATTAGATGGGATTGCTCTAGCTGATCGCTGCGCTGATCATGCTAGTGAAGTAAAAAAAGTAGACCTAGTTAGCCGATTATTTAAACGCTAATTATATGCAGATTAAGGTTGAAGCAGCGAGTGAGTTAGATGCTGATCGCCTTCGAACACTTCGATTAGCAGCACTTAGTGACTCACCTAATGCTTTTGGTGCTAAATATGAAGTTGAGAAAGAAAAACCAATTAATTTTTGGCAAAACTCAGCTCGGATTACAAATTGGTGCTTGGTATCTGCAGATGGTGGCGACATTGGTTTAGTTGCAGTAGATAAAGCTACGCAGGATCGAACAGCTGATTGCTGGATTTCTGCATGGTGGATTCACCAGGATTTCAGGGGTAAGGGAGTCACAAGGCTGATGTTGGATTGGATAGATCAACTAGCTAGTAAAAATAATTGGCGCCGGATGGGACTTGGCGTGTGGCCTGATAATAAAGTGGGGATTAGCGCATATAAAAAGTTAGGATTCATTGCAGGTAGTGAGCCAATGCCAAGTAGATCTATTCCTGGCCTGTCATATCTACCTATGTTTAGAGATATTGGGGGTGAATCATTTGAGTAGGCGCGAAATTGATTCATATATTTCCCAACAAAGTGAACCAAATAAAAGTAACTTAAAAGTGATGCGTGAAATTATTTTAGAGATTGAGCCATCTTTGAAACAGGGTATCTCTTATGGCAGACCAGCATTTAAATTAGATGGTGATGTTGTTTGTGGCCTTGCAGGGCGAAAAAACGGTTGCTCTTTTTACCCATTTAGTGGATCAGTTTTAGCAGCTTTAAAAAATGATTTAGTGAAGTATAAACAAAGCAAAGCAGCACTACATTTTAATTCACCACTTCCTAAGACACTTGTGCGTAAATTGATAACCCAGCGCATGGTGCAGATAATGGTCAAAAAGAAGCGTAAGTAAAGTTGTAGGATTAGGGTGTGAAAGAGCCTAAAAAATCTAATCAAGAGCTTGATAACTTACAAGCCGAGTTAGATAGATATGAGAGCCTAGATAGAGAGTGGCGAGAATATGGAATTTCTGCCCCTGCTAGGCGAGCATTGGTGGATGCAAAATTATATAAAGTCTCTGATCTAAGAAAAATATCACTTACTGATTTAGAAGAGTTACATGGCATGGGAAAAAGCGCAGTTGCCAGACTTAAAGTCTTGATGAATGCTAAAAAAATTAAGTTTCTGCCATGAAGCGTTTTTTTAATTGGTTTGCGAGCCTTTTTTCTAACCGCAGAAGTTGGGTACGCCAGATAACAGTTGCCGCTATTGCATCAGCCACAGCTTGGGTAGTTGGGGATAATTTAGTCTTTGAAGGTGGCCTAGTTGCCGCCATTGTTTGCGCACTTAGTATCCGAATTTCACTATATAAATCAGTGAGGGAGGGCTTAGGCCAAATTGTTGGAACAGCAATTGGGGCAGGTGTTGCGCTGCTAACTGTTCACTACTTTAGCTTTGGTGTGATAGCTATTGGCTTAACTGTATTTCTCTGCTCAGTTGTGGCAAGGGGCCTTAGGTTAGGTGAGGTGGCGTCGGTAAATGTTCCAGTAACTGCTCTTATTGTTATTGGCCCTGGCATCTCAGGCTCAACCGCTGAGCACAGATTAGTTTCAACCTTAATTGGCGCAGCCGTTGCAATAGTTTTTTCTTACTTCTCTCATGCCAGCACACCGGCTGGGCGAACTGTTAATCAAATATCTAGATTAGGTAAACGTAGTGCTGAATTAATAAGTGAAATGGCCGAGGGAGTAGCCGCTGGCTTTAATCAAAAACAATCTGGTGCCTGGCTTTCAAAAGCAAGACTGCTAGTGGAGGAGATTCCCGTTCTAAGGTCGCAAGCAATTGAGGCTAAGCGATATGCCAGATGGTCACCACTTGCCGAAGTTGATGAAGCAGAGTCCTTATATATCCAAGGTATTGCTATTGAGCACATGGTGGTGCAGATTCGAAGTATGGCTAGAACATTATTTGATTCAACCTTAGACCCAGTGCGTAAAGATATTGTTGATCGCCAGGTTGCCTACGCATTATCTGCCACCAGTAGAGCGATTACTGAGAAGTTAGAGTTATTAGAATCAGAAAACCGTGATTCTCAAATAGATAATATTGCAAGAGATTTAAGGCTGGCAGCTGATAATTTAACTGAGGAATTAATTGCAAAAGATGATCAATTACCTAGAAGCCAGTTCGTTCGCTGCATATCACTAGTTTCTCAGATGAAAATTATTGCTAACTCACTAGATGAAAGCTCACCAGCTTTATATAGTGTTTCAACCCCAGGTGAGCCAAGTTCTGCGCAGGTAATGATGGTAAAACCAGTTAAGTTAACTACTAAATTGGGTAAAAAGATTAGTAAAAACATTCGCACATTTCTTCACCGCTAGTAGGATTATGAAATGAGCACCCCAGAAATCACAGCCTTTGCCCTTGCATATGAGAGTGCAACAATTAACTTTTTAAAAGCTGTTGAAACTCTAAATAAGGCTGATTTAGATCACTCAATAAATAATGGATGGAGTGCCCGTCAAATAATTCACCACTTAGCTGACAGTGAGTCTCAATCTTGCGTCAGATTACGAAGGCTAGTTGCTGAGCCCGGAAGTGTGATCCAAAATTATGATGAGAATATCTACGCCCAAAATGCAACTCTTGGATACTCAGAGCTACCGATTGATAACGCGTTAGCGTTATTTAAAGCAGCCAGAGCAGCCTCATTTGAATTAATTAAACGTTTAACACCAGCGCAACTAAGTAACTCAGGGCAGCATAGCGAGTTGGGTAAATACAGTATTTCAGATTGGCTTACTGGATACACAAATCATGCCAATGATCACGCTAAGCAATTATTAGCCAATTAGTTCGGCGTTTGAATACTTTCGTTGTGGGTGAATACAGATCTGACTACTCATACCTTGCGCACATTTAGTACATAATAAAGTAAGCGCGTTACACGGCACCTTAGGACAGTCATAAAATCTAGTAGCAGGTCCTGAGCAATCTTTACATCGCCCAATTGATTTTGATTTCGCACTAAATTTAAGTGACATTCGATTATCAAATGTGTGAAGAGCGCCCTCCCACAAGCCATCATCACCCATTTCTTTGCCGTATGTAACAATGCCACCATCAATTTGGTAAACCTCTTTAAAACCACGTGTTCTCATCACTGCAGATAAGACCTCACATCTAATGCCACCAGTGCAGTAGGTAACTATTGGTTTCTCTTTTAAGTGGTCATACTTTCCACTTTCAATCTCACTTACAAAATCTCTGGTAGTTGCAGTCTCTGGCACCACTGCATTTTTAAATCTACCAACCTGAGCTTCAAAGGAGTTACGGCCATCAAAGAAAATTACATCATCACCACGTTTTGCTACTAACTCATCAACTTGAGCAGGTTTTAAATGCTTACCGCCACCTATGACACCATTTTTATCAACCTTGATCTCATTTGGATTACCAAAGGCAACTAACTCCGGTCTTACCTTTACACTCAACTTTGGAAAATCATTACCGGTTCCATCTGACCATTTAAATTTCATTTTGGCAAAACCTTCATAAGAGCGAGTTTGTCTAATATATTTTTTAAGATCATCAATATCACCTCCTAAGGTGCCATTAATGCCTTGGGGTGAAATTATGATTCGCCCCTTTAGATCTAATGTTTGGCATAGAAATTTTTGCCACACTTTGATAACAGCCGGATCAGAGATAGGTGTGAAGGCGTAGTAAAGAATTACTTTGGGAAGTGGCATCTGGATATTTTATCCCGTTAGTATTAAATCTTAAGGGTGGGCCGCAGCGGTAAGTTGGCAGATAAGTATGCGCTATCAATTAATTGGGATTGAGCTAGTGCATCTTTAGCATCAGTTTTAACTGGCTTACCAAGATCTACCGCATCAGCAAAGGCGATTAATTGGTAGGTATAGGATGAAAGAGATGGCAGGTGTTCAACTCGCTTATTTCCAGCAACATCGACAATAACTCTTGGATCCCAACCTGAGACAACAAAATTAGGTAGATGAACACTTCCCTTACTACCAGTAACAGTTAAAGGTGCTTCAAAGGCGGGCGATTCAAAATCACCCTTAGCAATGGCCGCAACACCATTTGGGTACTTAAGCTGAACATTTAATTTAGTATCAAGTTTGCCATCTGGGGCATTAGCCTCTGTTTTAACAACAGTTGGCTCACCACCTGCAATTAATTGAGAAATCATTCGTTGGCTATGGAGTGCGTAGCAACCAACATCCATAATTGAACCCCCTGCTAAATCAAACTGTAAACGCAGATCACTATTAGCTGGCATTGGGATAAGTAATGCTGTTTCAACTTTAATTACCTCACCAATTTCACCTGATTTAATTATTGCTAGTAATCTTTGAAAAACTGGGTGATAGTAATAGTGAAAACCTTCCATAAATACCTTGCCAGATTTACTTACTACAGCTGCTACCTCTTTTGCCTCAGCTGCGTTACTTGCAGATGGCTTCTCACTTAAAACATGCTTACCGGCAGCTAATGCTCGAATGTTCCACGGCCCGTGGGCATTATTAGGAAGTGCGTTATATACAAGATCAATATCTGGATCATCAATCACCTCTTGGTATGAGCCATATGCTTTTTCAATCATATGTTGCTTAGCAAACTCATCAGCTCGCACCTTATCCCTAGCGCCAATTGCGCCTAACTGATGACCAGTTGCATGGGCTGGAAAAATAATCGCACTTGGAGCAATTCTTGCCGCCCCTAATATGCCAATTTGTAGTGGCTTTCTTGCCTTATCCATATCGCTAATATACTTCCTATTTATTTTCCGTAGTACCTTACCATAAATTGGGCTTTAAAATCAAAAAATGTGCCCTCTTCAATACTTTCGCGCATCTGATCTACTAAGCCAACAATAAAGTGTTGATTATGAATTGTTGCCAAGGTGGCAGCCACCATTTCCTTTGCTCTAAATAAATGACAAAGGTAAGCCCGGGTGTAATTGCGGCAGGTGTAACAGGTGCAATCTTTTTCAATTGGAAAAAACTCTTCTTTATGAGGAGCATTTGAGATATTTACTCGACCATCTTTAGTAAAGACAGAGCTAGTTCTTGCTTGCCGAGATGGTGCTACACAATCAAAGGTATCTGCGCCATTTTCTACTCCAACAAATAAATCATCTGGCTCACCTATTCCTAAAAAGTGACGGGGCTTATCCGCAGGTAGCTCCTCATTTACCCACTTTAAAATATCGCCAAGTGTTTGTTTATCTAGAGCGCCACCAATGCCAAATCCATCAAAGCTAACGCCATTCAGGCTCATACTTGCTAAATCTTTTGCAGATTTCCTGCGCAGCTGCTCATATTGTGCCCCTTGAATAACACCAAATAATGCTTGATAGGATTTATCACCTCGTGCTTTAGTTAAGCGATCATGTTCACTTAAACACCGCAGAGCCCATAATCTGGTTCGCTCTAATGCTTTTTCTTGATAACTTCTTGTGTTGTGAAGAGTTGTGCATTCATCAAAGGCAAAAATAATATCGGCTCCGATTTGATGTTGCACCTGCATAGAAACCTCTGGGGTAAAGCGGTGTAGTGAGCCATCTAGGTGTGATTTAAAGGTAACCCCATCATCATCAACATGAGCGAGGCGTTGCTTATCATCGGCGATCACATGATCGGCTTGAAATCTGTTTTCATCCATTGCGATGACTTTTTTAAATCCAACTCCCAGAGATAAAACCTGAAAGCCGCCAGAATCGGTAAAGGTTGGCCCATTCCAATTCATAAACTTTGCTAAGCCACCTGCTCGATCAATTAACCTAGAGCCAGGTTGTAGATAAAGGTGATAAGCATTTGCTAAGACAGCTTGTGCTCCTAAATCCTTTAATGATTCAGGAAGTACTGATTTAAGAGTTGCTTTAGTTCCAACAGGGATAAATGCTGGTGTCTTAATTACCCCATGAGCGGTGGTTATCTGCCCGGTTCGACCCAGTCGATCTTTAAGGCAGGTGCCTACCTGAAAACTAAATTCACTGCCCATATGCGCAGTTAACCATTTGGTTAAGGCTAGGGGAAATAATGCTACTTAAGGCATTTAGCCCCATCTACCAGATCCGCACTCGCTGATCCTCAGCCATAAAGTGTTTATCATTTTGAGTTACTGCAAATGCATCATAGAACTCAGTTAGGTTAGAAACTATCTGATTACATCTAAACTCATCAGGGGAGTGCGGATCAGTTGCAACCCTTCTTCTAACCTCCTCTGGGCGATATTTACCCCGCCAAGATTGCGCCCAGCCCATAAAAAATCTTTGCTCTCCACTATAGCCATCAAGTATGGGTGGCTCTTTTCCATTTAAAGAGATCTCATATGCCTTATAAGCAATTGTTAAGCCACCTAGGTCGCCAATATTTTCACCAATTGTTAGTGCGCCATTGACCTTTATATCTGGGGCATCCTCCGGTGATAGCTGGTCATACTGTGTAATTAACCTACTAGTTCGTTTTTCAAACTCTGCTCTATCTTTATCACTCCACCAGTTAACTAGGTTGCCATCTCCGTCATACTTAGATCCTTGATCATCAAAACCATGGCCAATCTCATGGCCAATCACTGCGCCAATACCGCCGTAGTTAGCGGCATCATCATCAGCTAACACATCAAAAAAGGGCGGCTGCAAAATAGCAGCGGGAAAGACAATCTCATTCATGCCTGGGTTGTAGTAAGCGTTAACAGTTTGTGGGGTCATATACCAATCAGATTTATCAACCTCTTTTCCTATTTTTGCGTACTCATAATCTTGGGAGTACTTAGAAATAGCATTCAGGTTACCGATTAGATCACCTGCTTTAATCGATAGCTTTGAATAATCACGCCACTTATCTGGGTAGCCAATCTTTGGCGTGAACTTATCTAGCTTAAGAAAAGCCTTCTGCTTAGTCTCATCACTCATCCAATCAAGGGCTGCAATATCTATTCGATATGCCTGAATAAGATTTTTAACCAGATCGACCATCCGCTCCTTAGCCGCTTTACCAAAGTGGCGCTCTACATAGATTTGCCCGACCGCCTCACCGAGTGCTCCTTCAACCAATCCAGTTGCCCGCTTCCACCGCTCTTTTAATTTTGGTATGCCCGAAAGGGCTGTGCCATAGAAGTTAAAGTTTTCACTTACCAAAGCTGAGTTTAGATATGAGCTAGCACCAGAGAGAATGTGCCAGGTGAGCCAGCATCGCCACTTAGTGAGCTCAAAATGTTCAAGAAGTTTGGATAACCCTTCAAAGTAGGAGGGCTGCCTAACAATAATCTGCGTGAGCACATGCTCCGGGGTGGCTGAACTTTTCATCCAAAGGGGCCAATTAAATGCTGGGCATAGATCAGTTAGTTGGGTAAAGCTCTTTTTGTTATAGGTCAGATCAGCATCTCGATCCTTAACCTGATTCCAATGGCAGGCGGCGATCTGCGTTTCTAATTCCAAAACTGATGTGGCGCAGTTCTGTGCATCTTTAAGACCTGCTAACTCAAACATATTTTTTATATGAATTAGAAAGGAATCCCTGATCTCTTTATATTCATCCTCACGGTAGTAGGCCTCATCCGGAAGTGATAATCCAGATTGACCAAGGTAGATGATATTATTAGTAGCCTCTTTGTTATCTGTTGAAACATAGGAGTAGAAGAGACCAGATAAACCATCTCTTTCTAACTCACCTAAAAGTTGTAGGAACTCATCCTTATTATTAAAGGCTTGCGCAGCGTTGAGATCTTTAGCAATTGGGGTAATTCCTAAATCCTCTATTTTTTCTTCATCCATAAAGGAGTTATATAAATCGCCAATTTTTTGTGCATTACTGCCAATTACCCCAGCACTATTAGCCTGATCAAGAATGATCTGATTTACCTGTTTTTCAGCCTGTTCATATAGCTGATAAAAGGCCCCATCACTTGCTCGATCCTCTGGAATTTTAGATTCGGTTAACCACTTACCATTCATAAATCTAAAGAGATCATCCTGGGGGCGGATCGCCGGATTGATATGGGTTAGGTCTAGACCACTTCGCATTAGGGGGCAAGCCTATCTAGGCATTAAGTAATTTTGGGCAATAAAAAACCCCGCCAGATTAGAGGCGGGATTTTTTAGTAAAGATTTTTCGTTACGCCTTCTTACGACGACGACGACGCTTTGGAGCAGCCTTTGCTGCTTTCTTACGACGACGACGCTTTGGTGCAGCTTTCGCTGCTTTTCTACGACGCTTTGCAGCCACGTATTTCTCCTATCAAAGTGGTTCGATCCGTCACCGAACCTGTTTCATGGATAAGCGTGGCACTAAATGGCAAAACTTTCCACTTATTTGGCAATAAATATGAAGCGTGTCGCAACTTTATTTTTAAGAATATTTACGCATTTTTTCTAATTATTAGCAAATATTCTGCCCGTAATTAGTAAAAAACTACTGGTGAGTTAAATAATTGACCTAATTTTTCAATTTCTAACCGAAATTTTAGCAAAAGTAGGAAAAAATCCTAACTTAATCGTTTTCTGCTGCCAATAACGGTAAATATTTAGCTAAAACTTTGCTCTTTGGTGGGAAAATCGCCATTTGCAACATCTTGGGCGAATTCACTGGCTGCACCTGCGATCTCTTTACGCAGATTTCGGTATGCCTTGGCAAGTTTTGGTATTTTTTCAGTAATTCCCACCAGATCTGTCCAAACTAATACCTGAGCATCACAACCACTACCTGCCCCTATGCCAATTGTTGGAATAGAAAGTGTGGCAGTTATCTGAGTTGCTAGCGCAGCAGAGATTGCCTCCAGCACAATTGCAAATACCCCAGCTGCTTGCAAGGCAATAGCATCTTTTAATAACTGTTCACCGGCATCACCGCGGCCTTGCACCTTAAAACCGCCAAGGGCGTGAACTGATTGCGGGGTAAGGCCTAAGTGGCCCATAACTGGAATACCGGCTGCAATTAGTTTCTTAATTTGTGGCACAACCTTCTCACCGCCCTCTAATTTCACCGCTCCAACCTTTGCTTCTTTAAAGAATCTGACCCCAGTCACCAAAGCCTGCTCGGGGGATGATTCATAGGAACCAAAGGGAAAATCAGCTATCACCATTGCATTTTTACTGGAGTTAACCACCGCCTTAGCCATTGGAATTAACTCATCCACGGTTACTGGAATTGTGTTTTCATGTCCTAAATAATTATTACCAGCAGAATCTCCTACCAGCAAAACTGGGATGCCTGCTTCATCAAAGATCTGCGCAGTCATTTGTTCATAGCAGGTGAGCATCGCCCACCTTTTACCGGCCACTTTCATGGCAGCTAAATCAGTTATTAAAACGCGAGATGATTGAGCATTACTCATACGCAACTCCTTAAGATCAAGGCTGCCTGCGCAGTCCCTGTCTTTGCTAGGTAGGTCAACTTTAACTTATTCTGCACCAGATTGGCTACCTGAGGTACTCTTGAAAAGTGAGTCAATCTGGTCAGATCCGAGTAGCGCTAGCGCAGATCAATCCCACTGTAGGAGATCTGGAAAAAAATGCTGACCTAATTTCAAAGTATGCCTTCGATGCTGCAAATGCAGGAGCTGTGATTGTGGTTTATCCAGAGATGATTTTAACCGGCTATCCAGTTGAGGATTTAGCCAACCGAGCATCTTTTAGATCTGCCTCAATTTCAGCTGTTAGTGAGTTAGCAGTGCGAATAAATAA